>Ga0209648_10000235_pt1 | contig 41337 bp, 47 predicted proteins | sample GraSoi2013_115cm_FD_185830 | JGI IMG/M metagenome (GOLD analysis project Ga0209648, IMG submission 185830) | Grasslands soil microbial communities from the Angelo Coastal Reserve, California, USA - Sample 9_17_2013_115cm (SPAdes) (version 2) | ecosystem: Environmental > Terrestrial > Soil >...
ATTCGATTCCGCTCGACTCGGTGAACGGCGGCGGCTTCGCTCACAAGCTGGCCTCGCTCAGCAAGCACGACTGGGAGCGGGTGGCGGCCGAAGCCCCGGCTGCGAACGAGGAAGCGGTCGCGCCGCTCGTCAATGCGGGGACGGCGCTGGTCGATTTCTTTGGTGGGCGTTCTGACGACGAGGCGGTGGCCGCGTGGCACGCGGTGTCGGCGCTGGTGCGCCGGCACCACCTGACGCCGATCAAGTTCGCGGCGTCGTACGCCCCGTTCGCGTCGGCGATCCCGGTCACGAATCCTCGCGCCATGGGCGCGATGGTTTCCCGCTACGTCACGGCGGTCGGCCGGCTTGGCGCTAGCCAGTGCTCGATCTTGGCCAAGCAGTGGCAGGTCGACGAGGAGGCCGCGAGCGCCCTCTCGAAGGCGACGCTTGACGGCAGCGCGCGGCCCGCCGAGGAGGCGGCGGCGCTGGCCGCGGTGGTGACGGTGCCCATGCGGATGGCTGGGAACGTGGGGTGGGCGGCGGTGAAGTCGGCGGCGTTCGGCGGGCGGGTGATCGCGTCGCGGGCGCGGCTGACACCGGCGCAGCTCGAGGCTTTGTGGAAGCCCATCGAGGGTGCGATTCCGCTGGCGTCGCTGGGTGCACCTGCGCGGGCCAGGCGCTAGGCCGTCACGCCCCACCCGGCGCTTCGCGCCGACCTCCCCACACGGTGGGAAGGTGAATTACGGCCCGACCTCCCCGCGGGGGCGGGGGGGTGAAATGGAACAGAGCGTTTCCTCGATCGCTTAACCTCAACTAGATGGCAGCGGTCAAAAGGACCACGCGGAAGCCCGCAAGATCCAGCTCGAACTCAAACTCGCATTCGACGAAGTTCAAGAACGTGCTCGTGGTTTCCGCGCATCCGGACGATCCCGACTTTGGGTCCGGCGGGACCATTGCGAAATTGGCCAAGGATGGCGCCCGCGTGACGTACGCGATCGTCACCGACGGCTCGCAGGGTGGGGAGGATCCGAAGCAGAAGGACTCCGAGCTCGTGGCGATCCGCCAGAAGGAGCAGAAGGCTGCGGCGCGCGTCTTGGGCGTGAAGAAGGTCGAGTTCCTGGGTTACAAGGACGGGCACCTCTCGCCCGATCTCAAGCTGCGCCACGACATCGTGCGCTTGATCCGCAAGTACAAGCCCGAGCTCGTGATCACTCACATCCCCGGTCGCGTGCTGGATGCGCCGATGGGCGCGTCGCATCCCGACCACCTGGCCGTCGGCGAGGCGACGATGGCCGCCGTCTACCCCGACTCGCGCAATCCGCGCGCGTTTCGCAGCCTCCTCAAGGAGGGTTTGCAGCCGCACGTGGTCAAGGAGGTCTGGATTCCCTTGTGGACCTCGGGAGATCACCTGGTCGACATCAGCTCCACGCTCGACCTGAAGATCGCGGCGCTGAGGAAGCACAAGAGCCAGGTCGCCAAGCCCGGCCAGGAATGGGATTTCGAGAAGTTCATGCGCAAGCGGCACCGAGAGGTGGGGAAGAAGGGCGGCTACCGGTACGCGGAGTCTTTCAAGAGAATCACTGTCTGACCGAGTGCCAGATCACCTCGGCCCAGGCTGCGTACTGGTTGTCGCCGGGGTGCAGGCCGTCGGAGGCGATCCAGCCGGGTGTGCCCAGGCCGGAGAGGCTTGCGGCGGTGATGTCGATCCACCCGAAACCTCGCTTGTCCGCCTCTTCGCGCGCGATGTCGTTGAAGGTGTCGGTCAGGTCGCGGATCCGCTCCGGGTCGCCGTACTCGCGGGCGGCGGGCACGACCGACCAGTTGGGGATCGAGACGGCGAAGACGCGGCCGCCCGGCGGCTTTTCCTTCGCGACCTCGTCGTAGATCCTCACGAGCGTGGCGCGGTAGGAGTCCGGCGAGACGTCGCGGACCAGGTCGTTGACGCCGATCAGGATCGTGACCAGGTCGGGCTTGATGGCCCGGACTTCTGGGAGCTCGTGGCGGATGAGGTCGATGGTGGTGAACCCGTTGACGGCGGGATTGGTCAGCTCGACCTCCTGGCCTGTCTGCTCTCGCAGGCGCTCCGCGATGATCGAGGGCCAGCTGTGTTCCGGGGCGGATGCGCCGGTGCCGATGGTGTAGGAGTCTCCGAGGGCTAGGTAGTTGATGTTTCTCCCCTTCCGGCGCTGCGCGCCACCTTCCCCGCGTGCGGGGAAGTGACTATTTCTATTTATCTTTCGACGTCTGCCAGGGCGCTCCAGACGTCTACTTTGGTGCGGACTCTTCGGATTACTTCGTCGGTGAAACCTGTTGTTGAGGCCTCTCCGCCCAGGTCTGCGGTGCGCACTCCGTCGGAGACCGCCTCCAGCGCTGCTTCGTAGATCGTGCGGGACGCGTTGCGCGCCCGGTCGTCCTTCATGTAGCCGAGCAGCGAAGCAACCGCGAGGATCATCGCCATCGGGTTCGCTACGTTCTTGCCCTGCAGCGAGGGCGCCGTGCCGTGAGGCGCTTCAGTCATGGCGACCTTGACCGCCCCGTGGTCGTCGAAGGCAAGCAGCGTCGACTCGGCGCCGGCGATGGTGCCGAACATCTGGATCACGAGGTCGGAGAGCGTGTCGCCGTCTCGGTTGAGTGCGGGGATGACGAGCGACTCGCCGGTGGTGGCCACCAGGAGGGCGTAGGTCGCGTCGATGAGCTGCGGGTCGTAGCGGACGTCGGGATGGCGCTTCGCGGCGGCGTCCAGCTCCTCCTTGAACATGCCCTCGTACACGGGGCTGACGGTGAACTTAGGGCCGCCGAACACCTTCGCCTCGATGCGCTTGGCGTGGTTGAAGGCGTACTCGGCGACGATGCGGCAGGTCCGGCGGCTGATCTTCTCGGTCCGGTACGCCCACTCGTCCAGCTCATGGCCCTCGCGCCACTCCTTGGCGCCATAGGCGTCGTCGACCGCCATCCGGATCACCGAGATAGGGGCGTGGACGCCGGCCAGCGGCCGGACGCCTGGGATGCGGCGCCCGGTCCGCACGATCACGCGGCCGTCGATGTCCTTGCGCAGGATGGCGTTCGGGCTGCCGACGTCGCCGCTTCCTTCTGGCGTGATGGTCGCCGCCTTGATCCCGAACCCGAGCTCGCGCAGCGCCTTGGCGGCGGCGAGCACGACCTCGTTGCGGGTCCTGCGGCGCTCCTCGAGCGAGAGGTCGAAGTCACGCTTCTCGATCGGCAGCCCGATCACGTCCGGCTCGAGGAGGCGCAGCGCCTCGAGGAGCAGCTCCTCCCCGGTCTGGTCGCCGTGCAGGACGGCAATGGTTGGTGCGGCCATCGACCGAATCATATGGCCCGGTGCTTTGTACCACCCTCACCCCGACCCTCCCCCGCCGGCGCGGGGGAGGGGGGACTTGCTTACGCCCTGACCGGCTGAGGGATGTGGCCCAGTTGCAGCATCATGCCGAGCTGGTCGGGGACGCCCCAGTGCTCGACGATCTTCCCGTCCTCGATCCGGACCAGGTCGATCACGTCGGTGAAGGCTTTGATCCCGGTCGGGGGGTGGCCGGCGAAGCCGCCGAGGTTGGTGCCGCCGCCTTTCTGGCGCGCCCACACCTTGTCGCCCGACACGACAACCTCGTCGATGGTGATCTTGAAGTCCGGAAAGGCCGACCGAAGGTAGTTGATGGTGCCCTTCGTCCCCTCGACTCCGTCCCTGGAGCCGCGCTGGTGCTCGCGACAGTCCGGCGAAACCAGCTCGTCGACCACCGCCAGGTTGCCCTGGTTGAACCCCTCTTCGATCAGCCGGCGGTAGATCGCCTCGTGCGAAAGAGCCATTGATTGCTTCTCCTTACAATTCATCCGAGGAATACTAGGATGACTACCGGCATAGTAGGATCAAACGGTGGCGAAAGTCAAGCCCAAGCGCTCGTATGACTCCGCGCTGCGTAAGCAGCAGGCAAGCCAGACCCGGATGAAGATCCTGGATGCAGCCCAGAAACTCTTCGCCGAGCGGGGCTACGCGACGAGCACGGTCGAGGCCATCGCCTCAGCCGCCGGAGTGGCGGTCGACACGGTCTACGCGATCTTCGGGAGCAAGCGCGAGGTCCTGAAGTCGCTGCTGGATGTCAGGGTGGGTGGGGATGACGCGCCCATCGAGGTCCTCGACCGGCCCCGGCCGCAAGCCGTCCGCGCCGACCGGAACCAGGCACGCCAGCTCGCCGCGTTCGCCCATGACGTGAGCCGGATCATCGAGCGCGTGCGGCCGGTCGACGACATCGTCCGGGGGGCCGCCGCCGTGGACCCAGAAGTCGCGGCCTTGAGGACCAGGGTGCAGCGGAGCCGGTTCGAGAGCATGCGCGAGGTCGTGTCGTGGGTGGCCGCGAACGGTCCTCTCCGGGCGGGGCTCACTCAGGAGGACGCCGGTGCGATCGTCTGGACGTTGACCAGCCCCGAGGTGCACGGCCTGCTGCGCGACGTCCGGGGATGGTCGCTCGAGCGCTACGCGGCGTGGCTGGAGGAGACTCTGACCCGCACTTTGCTCCCGTGAGTGGCGAGGCTGCTACTATTGACAGCGCCTAGGTAACCTAGGCTTTTTTCTTTTCAGCCCCACCAAAAGAGCCAACTATGGAAGACATCATCACCCTCGCCTGCGGCGTGTGCAAGCGGCGCAACTACACCACAGTGAAGAACAAGAAGAACGATCCAGACCGGATCGAGCTGAGCAAGTACTGCAAGTGGTGCCACAAGCACACCGACCACAAGGAAACCAAGTAATGGCGGTCACAGCCGACAAACGTGCAGAGCAGCGTCCGTCGGAGTTCGCTCCCGGCCGATTCCTGCGCGAGGTCTACGAAGAGCTGCGCAAGGTCGTCTGGCCGACTGGGGCCGAGCTCTATCGGTACACGCTGGTAGTGATCTTCACCGTGATCCTGCTCGGCATCTTCATCGGCGGCACCGACTATCTCCTCGGCGAGTTCGCCAAGCGCGTCATCTACAACGGGACCCACTGATGGCTGTCGAGAAGAGCGCCGCGCCTCCCGAGCAAGAAGCACAGTGGTACGTGGTCCACGCGTACTCCGGCCACGAGGAGAAGGTCAAGAAGAACCTCGAGAAGAGGATCGAGTCCATGGACATGCAGGACAAGATCCTGCAGGTGCTCGTCCCCATGGAAGACGAGATCGAGATCAAGGACGGCAAGCGGCGGCACGTGCAGAAGCGAATCTTCCCGGGCTACATCCTGGTCCGGATGGTCATGTCGAACGAGTCGTGGTTCGTGGTCCGCAACACGCCTGGCGTGACGAGCTTCGTCGGGTCCGCGAACAGCCCGGTGCCCCTACAGGAAAAAGAGGTCCGGGCGATCCAGAAGCAGATGAAGCAGGAAGCGCCGAAGATCCGCGTCGAGTTCGCGGTGGGCGAATCCGTGCGCGTGGTCGATGGACCCTTCACGGACTTCCACGGCAAGGTCGACGAGATCAACCCGGAGAAGGGCAAGCTCAAGGTGCTGGTCAACATGTTCGGACGCGAAACGCCGGTCGAGCTCGACCTACTCCAGGTCGAGAAGGTCCACTGAGCGCGCATCACTAGATAGGTATAAGGAAGAGAAGACACTCAGATGGGCAAGAAGAAGGTCCGAGCGATCCTCAAGCTCGAATTGCAGGCCGGCAAGGCGACGCCGGCTCCGCCGGTGGGCACCGCGCTGGGCCCGCACGGCATCAACATCATGGAGTTCACCAAGGCCTACAACGAGCGCACGCAGTCCCAGGCCGGTGACGTGGTGCCCGCCGAGATCACGATCTACGAGGATCGCAGCTTCTCGTTCGTGCTCAAGACTCCGCCCGCGGTCAACTTGCTGAAGCGGGCGGCAGGGATCGAGAAAGGATCGGCCAAGCCGAACCGCGAGAAGGTCGGGCGCGTCACGCGGCAGGCGATGCGGCAGATCGTCGAGGCCAAGCGCAAGGACCTCAACGCCTACGACGCCGAGCACGCCATGAAGATGATCGAGGGCACCGCGCGCTCGATGGGCCTGGAGATCGTCGAGTAATGCCGAAGAAGCGCGGAAAGAAGTACATCGAGGCCGCCAAGAAGGTCGAGGCGGCCGTGTCGGGCAACGGCGAGGGCGGTTTGGACCCGGCGACCGCGGTCGCCCTGGCGAAGGACACTTCGATCTCGAAGTTCGACGCCACGGTCGAGGCGCACATCCGGCTCGGGGTCGATCCCCGTCACGCCGAGCAGATGGTCCGCGGCTCGGTCGTGCTGCCGAACGGGACCGGCAAGAAGGTGCGGGTCGCCGTGTTCGCCACCGCGGACAAGGCGAAAGAGGCCCAGGAGGCGGGCGCCGACTTCGTGGGCGGCGACGACCTGGTGAAGAAGGTCTCGGAAGGGTGGACGGACTTCGACGCCGCGGTCGCGACGCCGGACATCATGTCGAAGGTCGGTCCGCTCGGAAAGATCCTCGGACCGCGTGGCCTGATGCCGAACCCGAAGTCGGGGACGGTGACGTTCGACGTGGGTCGTGCGGTGCGAGAGGTGAAGGGCGGCAAGGTCGAGTTCCGGACCGACAAGTTCGGGATCGTGCACGCCCCGATCGGCAAGGTGTCGTTCGACTCGACGCAGCTGCACCAGAACCTGGCGGCGCTGGTCGACGCGCTGATCCGCAACAAGCCTGCGACCTCGAAGGGGCAGTACCTGCGGACTTTCTACGTGGCGGCGACGCAGGGACCGTCGGTGCCGGTGGACGTCAAAGAGGCGGCAAAGCTGCACACGTCTAGCTAGGCGGTCGGGCGCCGGGCGGGGCCCGCGATTACGCGCCGTTGGCGCCAGGCGTGCGGAATCTGCTCGACCCAGACGCTCCGGTGGCGCCAGACGTGCGGAATCGGACGGGACCAGAGCTCCCTCATACACTTTCGGGTCATGTACGGCCCGGTGATCCAGGGCAAGCTCGTTCGGCTCCGGCCGCCGAAGACCGAAGACGCGGCGGTGATGATCGGCTGGTTCGAGGACATGGAGATCACGCGTCTGCTCCTCTTGAGGAATCCGCCTTCGCTCGAGATGGAGAACGAATGGCTCGACAAGGCGGTGAGGAATCCCGACGAGGTGCTCTGGGTCGTCGAACACGAGGGCTCGACGATCGGAACGACGCATATCCATCTGATCGATTGGAAGAACGGGTTCGGCACCACCGGAACGATCATTGGCGATAAGTCCCTTTGGGGCAAAGGCCTCGGCCGCGAGGTGATGCAGCTGCGGACTCGCTACGCGTTCACCCAGCTTCCGCTCCGCAAGCTCAAGTCCGGGTACATCGACGGCAACGAGGCGAGCTCCAGAGCCCAGGCGGCCGCGGGCTATCGCGAGATCGGGCGGCATCACGCGGACATGTTCGTCGACGGGAAATGGCGCGACCATGTGATGACCGAGGTGCTGCGCGAGGATTGGGAGAAGCAATGTACGGCCCGGTGATCCAGGGAAAGCTCGTTCGACTCCGGCCGCCGAACGCTGATGACGCTTTGGCGATCGTCAGCTGGTTCGATGATCTCGAGACCACGCGCTTTCTCGGCCGGCGCAACCCGCCATCGGTTGAGACGGAGAAAGAGTGGCTCGAAATCATCGCGAAGGATCCAGACTCGGTGGTCTGGGTTGTCGAGGTCGACGGTCGTGCGGTCGGGACGACGGGTATCCGCGAAATCGACTGGAAGAATGGCTTTGGATCCACCGGCACGATGATCGGCGACAGGTCGCTGTGGGGTAGAGGCATCGGTCGCGAGGTCATGCAGCTGCGCGCTCGTTACGCCTTCGTTCAGCTGCCGTTGCGCAAGCTCAAGTCTTCGTACTTCGATGGCAACATGGCGAGCGGGCGAGCCCAGGCTGCGGCCGGGTATCGGGAAGTGGGCCGCTACCGCGCCGATCGTTTCGTCGAGGGGCGCTGGGTCGACGAGATCATTACGGAGGTCCTGCGCGAAGATTGGTTGAAGGCGAACTCCGTATAATCTCGGTTCTGCCCTAGACCGTAGGCGCGGGCGCCGGGCCCGCTTAATTTCCTGCAGAGGCAAACGAAGTGAAGGACGCTGGATCCTTCCTGCCTTGTGTGTTGGGCGGGGAGGATTTTTTATTTGCCGAAAGCGCGAAAGGAACAGAAGGCCGAGCAGGTCGACGTTCTGACCGAGAAACTGAAGAAGGCGAAGGTCGCCGTGCTCACGGACTACCGTGGGCTGAAGGTCAGCCAGATCCAGGACTTGCGCGGCAAGCTCCGGGGCGGCGACGTGGAGTACCGGGTCGTGAAGAACACGCTCGCCCGGCGCGCCGCTGAGGCGGCGGGCTTCCCCGCCTTGAGGGACGAGCTCAAGGGGCCGGTGGCGATCGCCTTCGGTTACGACGACCTGGGGCTGCCCGCCCGGTTGATCAATGAGTGGGTCCGGGCGACGAGGTTGAAGCTCGATGTTGTGGGCGGCCTCGTCGAGGGTCGCGTTTTCTCTCCTGACCAGGTCAAGCAGCTGGCCGACCTGCCGTCACGCGAAGCGCTGATCGCGCAGCTCATGGGCACCCTTCAGTCACCGGTCGCCCAGCTCGTTGGAATCATGCAGACACCGCTTCAGCAGCTTCTCGGAACGCTCGAGGCGTACAAGACAAAATTGGAGGCAGCGTAGACATGGCAACCAAGCTCACACCGAAGGATTTCGTTGAGGCCCTGAAGGACTGGAGCATCCTCGACGTCGTCGAGGCTGTGAAGGCGATCGAGGACGAGTTCGGCATCAAGGCCGCCGCGGCGGTGGCGACCGTGGCCGCGGCCCCGTCGTCCGCCGCCGCAGCCGAGGCGGTCGAGGAGCAGACGGAGTTCACCGTCAACCTGACCGCGGTCGGCGACAGCAAGATCAACGTGATCAAAGCAGTCCGCGAGCTGACCCAGCTCGGCCTCAAGGAGGCGAAGGACCTCGTCGACGCGGCGCCGAAGCCCGTGCTGGAGAATGTCAGCAAGGCAGACGCTGAGAAGGCGGTTGCCCGGCTGAAGGAAGCCGGCGCCACCGCGGATATGAAGTAAGAGAGAACCCAAGGTTGGGGGAGCGGGGAGCCGGGCTTCGTGGCCCGGCTCTTCCTTTTTTATGGACGTTGGGAGTGAGTGGCGTGTTTTCGACGGGCTGGGAAGAGGGTGTGAGGGTAGGTCCGCAGGCTAAAAGGGGGTCTCGCGGTTGACGCCGGCCGGGATTTGACCATTTGTGCCCTTTTGGCCGTAAATGAGGCCTGGAAGGGGGCCGTTTGTGCCCTTTTGGCCGTAAATGAGGCCTGGGATGGGGCCGTTTGTGCCCTTTTGGCCCGGGGTGAGTTTTAGAGGTGCTCGAAGACCAGGTCCAGGCCTCGCTCCAGCTCTTCTTGCGTGACGCACCAGTGGGGGGACAGGCGGATCCGGCCTGGGCGTGAGTCCACGATTACTCCCGCCTCGTGCAGGCGCGCTTCGACCTCTTCCGGGTGCTCGGATTCCAGGGTGACGATTCCGCATCGCTGCTCTCGGGCGCGGGGCGTGAACGTTTTGACTCCCGCCTCGTCGCACCGTTCCAGGATCCGATCCGTCAGGTCGCGCAGCCTTTCCTGGATGTTGGCCACGCCCACCTCGAGGATCAGCTCCAGGCCCGCCAGCCCGGCGTAGTGCGCCGGCATCGCCCAGGTTCCCGTCTCGAGGCGGCGGGCGTCGTCGGCGAACGCCAGCTCCTGGAGGGTGAACGAGAACGGGTCCCGAGTCGCGAACCAGCCCGTGCCTTGCGGGGTGACTCGAGGGACGAGCTCGGGCCGCACGTACATGAAGGCGTTGCCCGGCCCGCCGCTGAGCCACTTCAGGCAGCCGCCGACGAAGGCGTCACAGCCCATGGCCTCGACATCCAGCGGCACGCATCCGCAGGTCTGGTAGCCGTCGATGATGCACAGAGCGCCGGCCGAGTGCGCGGCGTCCGCGATCGCGCGCACGTCCTGGAGGTAGCCGGTTGTATAGAAGAGGTGCGTCGTCACCACCAGGGCGGTCTGGTCGTCGATCCGCTCGGCGAAGGCCGACGGCGGGATGGTCACGCCGTCCTGGCTGGGCACGAACTCGACCTCGAACTGCGGGCGGGAGAGCCACTGGTGACCGATGGTCGGGAAGTCCAGCTCGCCGATCAGGACCTTGCTGCGGCCTTCGGCCAGGGGCAGGCCAGTTGCAAGCGTGGTCAGAGCGACCGACACGGAAGGGGCGATCGCTGTCGTACCCCCCGGCGCGTTCAGCAGGTCGCCGATGCGCTCCCGGAAGCGGGCCAGCAGCGGAATCCAGTCCGAGTACCAGACCGGGGTGCCTTTCTCGTCCCAATCCCGGGCGTAGCGGTCGAGGGCGGCCCGGCCGGCGCGGGGAAGAGGGCCGACGGAGCAGGCGTTGAAGTAGATATACCGGTCCAGGAGCGGAAACTCGTCCCTGAGGGCCTCCCAGTCCGGCATTCGTAACAGGCTAGCGGTGGAAGCCTGGCGGTGCTATATTGCCTCGAAACCTCGGGTCGGGCGGTCGGTTCGCCTGGCTTCGATGCAACGTCCCCACGCGGGGCCGTTTCGTCGTATACTGGCCGTTCGTGCACGCCCGGCCGCTCACCAAGCCCATTACCTGAGCGCGCCCTTTTCCCAAGGAGAACCGAATGATCTCAGAGATGAGAGCTCCCTCACGTCTTAGCTATGGTCGTATTCCGAACCTCGTCGAGCTGAAGGACCTTATCGCGATACAGGTCGATTCGTTCAAGTGGTTCAAGTCCGAGGGTCTGCGGGAGCTCTTCGACGAGATCAACCCGATCACCGACTACACGGGGAAGAACTTCGAGCTGAAGTTTCTCGACTACGAGTTCGGGTCGCCGAAGTTCTCGGTCGAGGAATGCCGCAACCGCGACATGACGTACGCAGCGCCGCTCCGGATCAAGACGCGTCTCACCATCAAGGAGACGGGCGAGATCAAGGAGTCAGAGGTCTACATGGGCGACTTCGCCATGATGACCGACGAGGGCACGTTCATCGTCAACGGCACAGAGCGCGTCGTCGTGTCGCAGCTCGTGCGGTCGCCGGGCGTCTACTTCACCGCCGCGGAGGACCCGAACACCGGTCGCAAGCTCTTTGGCGCCAAGCTCATCCCCAACCGCGGCGCGTGGCTGGAGATCGAGACGTCCGCGAAGGACCTGCTGACGGTCAAGATCGACCGCAAGCGCAAGGTGCCCGTGACGGTCCTGCTCAAGGCCCTGGAGCTGCCGCAGCTGAAGGGCACCGAGAACGACCGCGAGGCCCAGAAGCGCGCGCTCATGGAGATGTTCGGGGACGTCGACAACAACCCCGAGCACCGCTACATGGAGTCGACGCTCGACAAGGACACCACCAACAAGACCGAGGACGCGCTGCTCGAGCTGTACCGCCGCGTCCGGCCGGGCGATCCCCCGTCCGTCGACAACGCGCGCAACCTGCTGCAGAGCCTCTTCTTCAACCCGCGCCGGTTCGACCTCGGCCGCGTCGGCCGCTACAAGGTCGACAAGCGCCTGGGCCGCGACGAGGAGGACATCCTCGCGCGCGTCCGCCAGCGCGAGCTGCGGATCCTCGAGAAGGGCGACTTCATCGCGTTCCTCCGCAAGCTGATCGAGCTCAACAACTCGCCGCGCGAGAAGCAGATCCCAGACGACATCGACCACCTCGGCAACCGCCGCGTGCGGGCCGTAGGCGAGCTGCTGCAGAACCAGTTCCGCATGGGCCTGATCCGCATGGAGCGGATCATCAAGGAGCGCATGACGATCAGTGACCCGCACACGGTCACGTCGGCATCGCTGATCAACGCGCGACCGGTGGTCGCCGCGATCAAGGAGTTCTTCGGCTCGAGCCAGCTGTCGCAGTTCATGGACCAGCACAACCCGCTGTCCGAGCTGACCAACAAGCGCCGGCTGTCGGCCCTTGGGCCAGGCGGACTTTCGCGCGAGCGCGCCGGGTTCGACGTGCGCGACGTTCACCACAGCCACTACGGGCGCATCTGCCCGATCGAGACCCCTGAAGGGCCGAACATCGGACTGATCGGAAACCTCGCGACCTACGCGAAGGTCAACGAGTTCGGGTTCGTGGAGACCCCGTTCCGGCGTGTCTACAACCGGATGTCGGTCAACGAAGAGGCGGCGGACCGGCTGGAAGGCCGGACGCTGCGGCGCCCCGCGCTGGGACCGAACGGCAAGGAGATGGCTCCTGTGAACACGGTCCTGGACGCCAAAGAGGTCCAGAAGATGATCAAGGCCCACGTGGCCGGGGTCGACATCGTCCCGTGGGTCTCGACCGAGATCGAGTACCTGTCCGCGGACGAAGAGGACATGTTCGGCATCGCCCAGGCCAACGCGGCCCTCACGCCTGAGGGCGGATTCGCGGACGCCCGCGTGCCGGCCCGCGCCCGGGGCGACTTCAAGATCGAAGACGTGCAGAACATCCAGTACATGGACGTTTCGCCGAAGCAGATCGTCTCGGTGGCGACGGCCATGATTCCGTTCCTCGAGCACGACGACGCCGGCCGCGCCCTCATGGGCGCCAACATGCAGCGCCAGGCGGTGCCCCTGCTGGTCACCGATGCGCCGCTGGTCGGTACGGGCGTTGAGTACTACGCCGCGAAGGACTCCGGCGAGATGATCGTCGCCGACGTCGCCGGCACAGTGGTCGACGTCGCTCACCCCAAGGACTTGAAGCAGGTCCACGCGACCCCGGTCTTCGAGATCGTGGTGAAGCCGGACGGCAGCGGCGCCGACCGGCACTACCCGCTGCAGAAGTTCGCGCGGTCCAACCAGGGCACGTGCCTGAACCACCGCGTCAAGGTCAAGGCGGGACAGCACGTCGACAAGGGCGACATCCTCGCCGACGGTCCCGCGATCGACGACGGGGAGATGGCTCTCGGCCGGAACATGCTGGTCGCGTTCATGCCCTGGGAGGGCTACAACTTCGAGGACGCGATCCTCCTTTCGGAGCGCGTCGTCAAGGAAGACATGTACACCTCGATCCACATCGAGGAATACGAGTCGGAGGCCCGCGAGACGAAGCTGGGCCCCGAGGAGATCACCCGCGACATCCCGAACGTCGCCGACGACGCGCTGCGCAACCTCGACGAGCGCGGCATCGTGTACATCGGCGCCGAGGTCCAGCAGGGCGACATCCTGGTGGGCAAGATCACGCCCAAGGGCGAGACCGAGCTCTCGGCCGAGGAGCGGTTGCTGCGCGCCATCTTCGGTGAGAAGGCGCGCGAGGTGCGCGACTCGAGCCTGCGCGTGCCGCACGGCGAGCGCGGAATCGTGGTCGACGTCAAGGTCTTCTCCCGCGACAACAAAGACGAGCTGGGACCGGGCATCAACGAGATGGTCCGGGTGTACATCGCGCAGAAGCGAAAGATCTCGGCCGGCGACAAGATGGCCGGCCGCCACGGAAACAAGGGTGTCGTCAGCCGGATCATGCCGGCCGAGGACATGCCCTACCTGCCCGACGGCACCCCCGTCGACATCGTGCTCAACCCGCTCGGCGTGCCCAGCCGTATGAACCTGGGCCAGGTGCTGGAGACCCACCTCGGGTGGGTCGCCCACACGCTCGGCATCAAGGTCGCGACGCCGGTTTTCGACGGCGCCCCGATGGAGATGATCGTGTCCGAGCTGAAGCGCGCCGGCCTCCCGGAAGACGGAAAGGTCAGGCTGCGTGACGGCCGCACAGGCGAAGAGTTCGACGAGCCGGTGACCGTCGGAATGATCTACATGCTCAAGCTCGCCCACCTGGTCGAGGACAAGATCCACGCCCGGTCGACGGGCCCGTACAGCCTGGTCACCCAGCAGCCGCTGGGAGGCAAGGCGCAGTTCGGCGGCCAGCGCTTTGGCGAGATGGAGGTGTGGGCGCTCGAGGCTTACGGCGCCGCGCACGTCCTGCAGGAGATCCTGACCGTCAAGTCGGACGACATCGTCGGCCGCGTCAAGGCTTACGAGGCGATCGTCAAGGGCGACAACACGCTCGAAGCCGGCATCCCGGAGTCGTTCCGCGTGCTGGTCAAGGAGCTGGAAGGGCTCGCGCTCGGGGTCGAGATCCTGAGCGAGGACGAGCGCCAGATCGTTTTGTCAGAGGAAGACATTCCTGAGATCCCGCTGGACCTCGGAATCAGCCTCGAGCGCGAAGAGCTCGGGGAAGACTCTGCCGAATGATCGGCAGAGTCGCGTTCAGTCAAGTCGGAGTCCTCGCGAAATCGCAGATTTCGCGAGGTTCGGCGGAATAGGTAGGAGATAAGGAAGAGAACTTGCTGAAGCTAGAAAACTTCGATGCACTAAAGCTCTCGCTGGCGTCGCCGGACACGATCATGTCGTGGTCGCACGGCGAGGTCACGAAGCCTGAGACCATCAATTACCGCACGCTCCGCCCGGAGCGCGACGGTCTTTTCTGCGAGCGCATCTTCGGTCCGACGCGGGACTGGGAGTGCCACTGCGGAAAGTACAAGCGGTACCGCTACAAGGGCATCATCTGCGACAAGTGCGGCGTCGAGGTGACCCGCTCGAAGGTGCGCCGCGAGCGCATGGGCCACATCAAGCTGGCCTCGCCGGTGAGCCACGTCTGGTATTTCAAGGGCATCCCGAGCCGGATGGGCCTGCTGCTCGACATGTCCCCGCGCAACCTCGAGAAGATCCTCTACTTCGCCAACTACATCGTCACGGACGTCCACGAAGAGGCTCGCAAGGACATGCTGGCGACCCTCAACATGGATAAGGACGAGCGCGCGATCCGCCTTCGCGGCGACATCGACGCGAAGTCCAAGGAGCTCCGCGCGGAGCACGAAGGCAAGTCCAAGAAGCTCAAGGGCGAGGTCGACGCCGAGGTCGCCAAGCTCGAGGAAGAGCTCCAGGAGTCCGTCGACGAGCTGACCACCCAGGGCAAGAAGGCGACCGAGACGATCAAGGCCGGCGTCGGCACGAAGTCGCGCAAGGCGCTTTCGATCGGACTGGACGGGGACGAAGAGGTCGTCGTCGACAAGGGCGAGCTGCTGTCGCGCGAGACGTCGCGCGCGGTGCTCGGCAAGGTCCAGGAGAAGATCGAGAAGCTCGAGGCCAACACCAAGGCCGCCCAGAAGCGCGCCAAGGAGAGGCTGGAGGGCGACCGCAAGGCGCTCGAGGCGCAGATCGAAGGCGCCACGAAGACGCAGCGCGAAGGCATCCAGGGCGAGCTCGAGGCGCTGCAGCAGGAGATCGAGGCGACGCGCACCGATCTCGAGGCGATGCACGCCAAGCAGATCCTGACCGACACCCAGTTTCGCGACTACTCGGAGCGGTTCGGACGCACGTTCAAGGCCGGCATCGGCGCCGAGGCCGTGCGCGAGCTGCTCTCTCGCATCGACCTGACGTCTGAGATGTACCGGCTGCGTGAGGAGTCGAAGTCGTCCAGCGGCCAGCGCAAGCAGAAGGCGATCAAGCGCCTGAAGGTCGTCGAGGACTTCCGCAAGTCGAACGCCAGCCCGACATGGATGGTGCTCGAGGTGCTGCCGGTCATTCCGCCAGAGCTGCGCCCGATGGTCCAGCTGGACGGTGGCCGCTTCGCAACCTCAGACCTGAACGACCTGTACCGCCGCGTGATCAACCGCAACAACCGCCTGAAGAGGCTGCTCGAGCTCGGCGCGCCTGAGATCATCGTGCGCAACGAGAAGCGGATGCTCCAGGAGGCGGTCGACGCCCTGATCGACAATGGCCGGCGCGGTCGCGCGATCACCGGCACCGGCAACCGGAAGCTGAAGTCCCTCTCCGACATGCTCAAGGGCAAGCAGGGCAGGTTCCGCCAGAACCTACTCGGCAAGCGCGTGGACTACTCGGGCCGCTCCGTGATCGTGGTCGGTCCCGAGCTGAAGCTGCACGAGTGCGGCCTGCCCAAGAAGATGGCGCTCGAGCTGTTCAAGCCGTTCGTGATGCGCGAGCTCGTCAACAAGGGATACACCACCAACATCAAGTCGGCCAAGCGAATGGTCGAGCGCAGCCGGACAGAGGTCTGGGACGTCCTGGACGAGGTCATCCGCGACCACCCGGTGCTGCTCAACCGCGCCCCGACACTTCACCGCCTGGGCATCCAGGCATTCATGCCGGTGCTGGTCGAGGGCTCCGCGATCCAGATTCATCCCCTGGTGTGCGCAGCCTTCAACGCCGACTTCGACGGCGACCAGATGGCCGTGCACGTCCCGCTCTTCAGCGGCGCCATCGCAGAGGCGAAGAACCTCATGATGTCGTCGCAGAACATCCTGTCCGCGGCGGACGGCCACCCCGTGGTGGCGCCGACGCAGGACGTGGTCCTCGGCTGCTACTGGCTGACCGCCGCACGTGGCGACATGCCGAAGGGCGAAGCGGTCTCCAAGCTGCATGCGTTCAGCTCGCAGAACGAGGTCGTGCTCGCGCTGGAGAGCAAGGTCGTCAAGCTCCAGGAATGGATCCGCGTCCGCATTGGAGACACCCTGCTCGTCACAACGCCAGGGCGTGTCGTCTTCAACCAGCCTCTCCCCGTCGGTAAGGCGCCCATGGAATCCGTCATGGAGCCGCTGCCGTTCCAGAACGCCCACTACGACCGCAAGCTGCTGCGCACGCTGGTCGCTGAGCTGTACCGCCTGTACGGCAGCGACACCACGGCGATCGTGGTCAACGACATCAAGCGGCTTGGTTTCCGTTACGCCACCCAGGCCGGGGTCACGGTCTCGGCCATGGACATTCCGCACCCGCCGGAGAAGTGGGAGATCATCCACGCCACCGAGAAGGAAGTCGCCGACGTCGAGAAGATGTACCGCCGCGGTGTCATGACCGACGACGAGCGCTACCGCAAGGTGATCGAGCTGTGGCAGCTCGCCTATGAAAAGGTGGGCAACGCCACCGAGGTCGCCTTCGATAAGTTCAGCCCGATCTGGATGATGATGGGCTCGGGCGCCCGTGGAAACATCCAGCAGATCCGGCAGCTGGCGGGTATGCGCGGCCTGATGGCCGACCCGACCGGCCGGATCATCGACCTGCCGATCATGGCCAACTTCACCGAGGGCCTGACCGTGCTCGAGTACTTCATCTCGACACACGGAACTCGCAAGGGCCTCGCCGACACCGCGCTCCGCACGGCCGACTCCGGCTACCTGACGCGCCGTCTCGTCGACGTCGCGCAGGACGTCATCGTGCGGGAAGAGGACTGCGGCACGACCAATGGAATCTGGATTCGTGACATCACCCCCGAGCGGGCGAAGAACGAGCCCATCTACGAGAAAATCGCGGGCCGAGTCTCGGCCGAGGACATCACCGTCGACGGCAAGGTCCTCGTCCCGACTGGCACGGCGATCACGGACGACAACGCGCGCAAGATCATCGCGGCCGGCGTGCCGGTCAAGATGCGCTCGGTCCTGGTGTGCGAGGCGCGCGAGGGCGTGTGCCGCACGTGCTACGGCCGCAACCTCGCAACGGGCAAGGTGGTGGAGATCGGCGAGGCGGTGGGTGTCATCGCGGCGCAGTCCATCGGCGAGCCGGGCACCCAGCTGACCATGCGCACGTTCCACACCGGCGGTGTCGCCGGCGTGGACATCACCCAGGGTCTGCCCCGCGTGGAGGAGCTCTTCGAGGCTCGCATCCCCAAGGGCAAGGCCATCATCTCCGAGATCGACGGGGAGCTCGAGATCATCCGCCAGGAGGGCTCGCGCAAGGTGCGCGTGATCTCCAAGGAAGAGTTCGAGGTTTCCTACCCGGTCGACCCCAAGATGCAGGCGCTCGTCAAGAGCAAGGACGACGTCATGGAGGGCCAGGAGCTGGCCCGCGACGCCAAGGGCAACGCCGTGCGGACGCGGCACGCCGGCAAGGTGACCGTGTCAACCAAGGAAATCACCGTGCGCACCATCGACGAAGAGGTTCGCGAGTACGCGATCCCGCACCAGGTCCGCATCCGGCCGGAGCTCGACCGGCGAGACGGCCAGAAGGTGATCATCAAGGCGGGACAGCAGATCACCGAAGGGTCGATCTCACCGCAGGAGCTCCTCCACATCCTGGGCAAGGAGGCGGTCCAGACCTTCCTGGTCGACGAGGTCCAGAAGGTGTACCGCAGCCAGGGCGTGGACATCAACGACAAGCACATCGAGGTGATCGTGCGGCAGATGATGCGGAAGGTCCGTGTCGACTCCGCGGGCGACACCGGCCTGCTGCCGGGCGAGATCGTCTCGCAGTGGGAGTACGAGGAAGGCAACGCGAAGGCGCTGGCGGAGGGCGGCGAGCCCGCCACGGCGCAGACCGTGCTGCTCGGCCTGATCAAGGCCGCGCTGAACACCACCTCGTGGCTCTCGGCAGCTTCCTTCCAGGAGACGACGCGCGTCCTGACCGAGGCCGCGATCTCGGGCAAGGTCGACCGGCTGCGCGGCCTGAAGGAGAACGTGATCATCGGCAAGCTGATCCCCGCCGGGACGGGGCTCGATTACTACAAGAAGCAGCGGGAGCAGGCGGCCAGGATCCTCGAAGAGGAGCCGATCGACCTGGAAACCCTTTCCGTCTAGACCTATGCAAACCGGGCCAAAGCGGCCCGGTTTGCGCTACATTCTTCGGTACGTGCACAAGGGGGCTGCCCGCCAGGGTCGCTCCCTTCTCGTTTATCTAGCGGAACCTATGATGGAAAAGTGATCCCAGGCTCGAGGCTGCTTCGCGCCGTGGCGCTCGCGCTGGTGGTCCTCGCTTCGCTCAGCGCGTGCAACTCGCCTTCGCTCACCCAGGGGCCCAAGCTCGCCAAGAACCAGGTGCTCCAGGTCCTGCTCGAGGACCAGCCCGGCACGCTCGATCCCGGGCAGACGCAGTACCCATACGAGACCGCGGTCCTGCGCGCGATCTCCGAGTCGCTGGTCAAGCCGATGCCCGACCTGAGCGGGGTCGTCCCGGCCGCCGCTTCGAGCTATGACGTCGTCGCGGGCGGCACGGTGTACGTGTTCCACCTTCGTGTGGGAGCCGGATATTCAGATGGCACGCCGGTCAAGGCGCAGGACTTCGTCTATGCCTGGCAGCGGTTGATCGACCCGCGGCTTGCGGCACCCGAAGCGACGTTTTTTTCCGCCACCATCCTGAACGGCGACAAGGTTTCGAACCTCGACCCGCAACGCGACGCCGCCAACATCGATGCGGCGCTCAACACCCTCGGGCTGAAGGCGCTGGACGACAACACGTTCCAGGTGACGCTGGCGGGGCCTGACCCCGCCTTCGTGTGGTTGGCTGCGATGCCGGCGGCGGCTCCTGTGCGCCAGGACATCGTGAAGAAGAGTGGGGACAAGTGGGCGGCCAGCCCGGACACGCTGATCACGAACGGGCCGTTCAAGGTGTCGGAGATGGTGGCGAAGGACCACATCACGGTGGTCCCCAACCCGCACTACTGGGGCGCCAGGCCGACGCTTTCGTCCATCAACTTCGAGGTCGTCAACGATGGCGCCGCGGCGTTGACGAGATACAAGGCTGGTCAATTGGATGAGATGTCGGTCCAGCCGGCGCAGGCTTCGGGCGTGGCGGGCGATGCGAGTTTGAAGGTGGACCTCGTCAAGACGCCCGACCTCACTGTGTTCTGGATCACCTTCCGGCTCAGCGCCTCGCCGACCAGCAGCGGGAAGCTGCGGCTGGCGATCGCGCAGGCGATCGACCGCAACGCGTTCGTGGCGCAGATTTTCCAGGGGCAGGGGCTGCCCGCCACCTCTTTCATCCCTAAGGGGATGCATGGGTATTCGTCGAGCTTGGCGGCGCAGGACTTCGACGTGGCCCAGGCGCGCGCTTCTCTCGCGGCTTCAGGGTTCTCCGCTGCTCAGCTGGCGAGCCTGACGTTCTCGTACGACCAGACCTCGGATTTCGGGAAGGCGACGGCGAACTTCGTCCACGACCAGCTGAAGGCCAACCTCGGAATCAACATCTCGCTGCAGGGTCTCGATGCGAACACGTACTCGTCCAACCTCTCGACCGGGGATTTCCAGATCGCGGGGCCGATGGGGTGGAGCGCGGACTATCCGGACCCGGCGGATTGGTACGACTTCTTCCTGACGACGAGCTCGAACAACACCGCGTTCTATCAGAACCAGCAGTACGACAACTTCGTGCGGGTCGCCAGGACCGACACGCAGGCCGACCGGCGCGACCAGGAGTACCAGCAGGCGCAACAGATGCTGGCGGGCGACGCGCCGGTGGCGTTCCTGGCCCAGTCGGTCAGCTGGCATCTCGTGCGGACTTATGTGAGGGGCGTGACGACTTCGCCGGTGGACGAGTGGCCGGGCGCGTTGAACCCGACGCTGATCTCGATCGCTCCGCACTGAGGGTTCTTTACCGGCTGGGTTGACAGCCACCGTACGCTACGACCGGTTGGCCGGCGGGGGAGGGACCGGTCAGATCTGGGAGGGCCCGCCAGGGGTATGCTTTTTTGCAATCGAACAGTCGTTCGCATTAGAGCCCCGCTATGCTGCTTGACACTGCGCTGGGGAGCGCAAGAGAATCTGTCTTGGCCCTGAAGTGGCCGTGAGTAAGACCTGCTGCCGGCGCACTCTCGCCCCGGACCCCGGGAAGAAGGCCGCAGGATCAGAACTGAGAGGTAAGACGCGTATGCAGTTAGGTACCAGCATCCGAGCCGTGGCGCTCGCGAGCGTAGGGATCTTCGCGGTTGTCGCGTGCGGCGGCAACAACGGAGCTCCGAGCTTGAACCTAGCGCCGGCCGCCCAGCAGATCCTTCGCCTCAACCCAGCAACCGAGGCAAACAGCTTCGACCCGACCCAGCAGACATATTCGTATGAAGCTGCCGTTGGCGGCCAAAACTTCGAATCGCTCCTGAAGCCGAAGGCTGACCTCAGCGACGTGCAGCCGGCGGCCGCCAAGAGCTACGACGTTTCGTCGGACGGTCTCACCTACACATTCCACCTGCAGCCGAGTGCCAAGTGGAGCGATGGCAAGCCCGTCACCGCGAGTGACTGGGTCTACGGATACCAGCACTTCTTGAACCCTGCCCTCGCGGCCGGGTACGTGGACCCGTTCTTCGACACCACGATCGCCGGCGCGGCGAACTACGGCAGCGTGGACGCATCGAGCGCAAGCGCAATCGACAGCTACCTGTCCGGGCTCGGACTTTCCGCGCCTGACGCCACCACGTTTGTGATCAAGCTGCAGCACCCGGCGGCGTTCTTCAAATGGGTCGTGACCCTGTGGGTCGCCGTTCCAATTCGCAAGGATGTTGTCGAGAGCGCGGCCGGCGGGACTTTCCCATCGACCGACACCACAAAGGCCGAAGTTTGGGCCAACAACGCCAACACGATCGTCGGCAACGGTCCTTACAAGATCTCTGAGATCGCGTCCAAGGACCACGTCACGCTGGTGCCGAACACAAACTACTGGGGCGGCACCGCCAAGCTTCAGCAGATCATCCTCTACTACATCTCTGACGGGAACACCGAGTTCTCGAAGTACCAGACCGGCGCCCTCGACATCGCCAACGTTCCACTCGCCGACGTGACCGTGGTCCGCGGCGACCCAGTGCTGAGCAAGCAGGCGCACCTCTACCCGCAACTCACCACCTTCTGGATGACCTTCAACACCACAAAGGCTCCGTTCGACAACGCGAAGGTCCGCCTGGCATTTGCCAAGTCGATCGACCGCGACAAGCTGGCGAACGACGTCCAGCACGGGACGTCGAAGGGAATCGCGTCCTTCATCCCGAAGGGGATGGCCGGCTACGACACCTCCGACAACAACCAGAGCTTCGACCCGGCGGCGGCCAAGGCGCTGCTTACGAGCGCCGGTGTTACCGCTGACCAGTTGAACAAGTACAAGCTGCTGACCCGCAACTCGACCGGCAGCAAGACGCTCAACCAGTTCATCGCCGACCAGTGGAACACCAACCTCGGGTTGAACATCCAGCTGGACGTCATCGACAGCAAGACCGTCACCAGCCGCATCCGCAAGGGCAACTTCGACATCTACGGCCCGGACGGATGGGGCGCCGACTACCCGGACCAGCAGGACTGGATGGACATCTTCTCCAGCGGTTCATGCCACAGCCTCAACTGGGGCTGCCCGACGCTGGCCGGTTATGACGCCCTCGTCCAGAAGGCAGACTCTGAGATCAACCAGACCCAGCGCAACGCTGACTACCTGACGGCTCAGAAGATGCTCATCGACCAGGCGGCGGTGGCGTTCATCTACCAGCCGTACGAGTACGACCTTGTCGCGCCGTACGTCAACATCACGCAGACGGCGTTTGACTACCAGTACACGCCTGGCAGCCAGAACTACTTCTCGGCGTACATCACGGCTCACTAGGAGTCCAATGATTTGGCAGTAATAGCGGGGCGCCCCAACCGGGGCGCCCTGCTCCCGTCCCGTTTGTCGGCCCTGAGCGGCAGCAGGGCCGGCAGTCTGACCATCTTTATCGTGCGGCGCATCCTGTGGATGGTCCCGATCGTTTTCTTCGTCATCCTGATCACGTTCTTTCTGATGCACCTCGCCCCCGGCAGCCCGTGGGACAGAAACGGTGGGCGCGAGCTATCGGCCGCGGTGAGGCACAACCTCGACCTCAAGTACGGGCTGAACAAGCCTGAGTATCAGCAGTTCGAGCTGTACCTGTGGAATGCGGCGCACTTCGATTTCGGGCTCTCCTATCAGTACGAGGGCAAGACGGTCACGGCCTTGATCGGCGAGGGCATCCCTTACACGGCGACGCTCGGAGTGCTTGCGTTCCTGATCATCGTGCCGGTCGGAATTGCCCTGGGCGTGGTCGCGGCTCTACGCCAGAACACGCGCACCGACTACATCACAATGGGCTTCGCCACGGTCGCGGCGTCGTTTCCGAACTTCGTGGTCGGCGCCTTGATGGTGGTCGTGTTCTCGGTGGAGATGGCCAGGTGGACGCAGCACGCCTTCTTCCTGCCTGCTGCGGACTTCGGCGTCGACGATCACCTGATCATGCCGGTGATTACGCTGTCGCTGTTGCCGATCGCGTACACGGCTCGATTGACGCGGGCGAGCACGCTGGACACGATCCGCCAGGACTACGTCCGGACCGCCTGGGCGAAGGGGCTTTCGGAGCGGATCGTCGTCTTGAAACATGTGCTCAAGAACTCTCTTATCCCAGTCGTCACTACGCTGGGACCAACCTTTGCCTTCCTGGTCACCGGTTCGGTGATCGTGGAGACGGTGTTCAACATCCCAGGCATCGGACGGGCGTTCGTGGTGGCGGTCACATCTCGTGACTACCCGATGATCCTGGGCACCACGGTCCTGTTCTCGGTTGTGATCGCGGTCGCGAACCTGGTCGTCGACGTCCTTTATGTCTTCATCGACCCACGGGTCAGGTTGACGTAGCGGTGGCACTGGCAGCGCCTGCCGTCGCGCAGGCGATCGACTGGGAGGTCGCGGAGCAGCAGATAGGGCTCTGGCAGGATGCCTGGGCTCGCTTCAGGCGCAACCCGCTGGCCGTCGCCGGTGCGGTGCTGGTGGTCTTTCTCGTCCTGGTCGCGTTCCTTTCTCCGCTGCTGGTGCATTTCGGTCTCATCATCGACCCGATCAAGCAGGAGGTCGAACACATCGAAGCCGGTCCGGGCCAGTTCGGCCACCCGTTTGGAACCGACGAGCTTGGGCGGGACACGCTGAGCCGCTTGATGTACGGAAGCCGGATCTCTTTGTCGGTCGGAATCCTCGTCCAGGGCATCATCCTTCCGATCGGGCTCGCCATCGGGCTCACGGCGGGATATTTCGGCGGGCGAATCGACAACCTGCTGATGCGGATCACCGACATCTGGTACGCGTTCCCGGACCTGATCTTCGTGCTGGTCCTGGTGTCGGTTTTCGGGCCCAGCCTTTTGTCGATCTTCGGGGCTATCGCCCTGGTGAACTGGGTGAACCTCGCCCGGTTGGTCCGAGGGCAGGTCCTGGCGATCAAGGAGAAGGAGTACATCGAGGCGGCTCGATCGTCTGGCTCGCCGCCCATCAAATTGATCCTCAAGCACCTGCTGCCCAACGCGCTGGGGCCGATCATCGTCACGGTCGTGTTCGGCATTCCGCAGGCGATCTTCCTGGAGGCGGCGCTGAGCTTCCTCGGTGTCGGCATCCAGCCCCCTACGCCGACTTGGGGCCAGATGGTGTTCGACGGGTACGAGGCGATCTACGCCAACCCCACGTCGGTCGTGTTCCCGGCTCTGGCGATTGGCTTCACGCTCCTGGCCTTTTCGTTCATCGGCGACGGGCTGCGCGACGCTCTCGATCCGCGTATGCGCCGCTAGTCGATCCGCCGATCTCTTAACAGGCTGGGTTGACTCCCCCTTTTTTCTACCTCTACAGTCGCGCGAGGAGCGCCGGCGGGGGAGGGTCGGCCTGGAGGAAGGGAGGGCCCGCCAGAGATGTGCCAGCCCCGCTTCGCGCGAACCCCTAAAGTTCTCACGTAGGTGGCACAAACCCTCCTACAGGTCGAAGACCTGCACACCCAGTTCTTCACGTCGCGGGGTGTGGTGCGCGCCGTCGACGGAGTCAGCCTGCACATCGATGTGGGGGAGACGCTCGGCATCGTGGGCGAGTCAGGCTGCGGCAAGACCATCACCGCCCTTTCGATTCTCAGGCTGGTCCCGGACCCGGGGAAGATCGTGTCTGGCCGCATCCTGTTCCGCGGCAACGACGTCGTGAAGATGGGCGACGAGGAGATCCGCGACTTCCGCGGCAATGACGTCGCGATGATCTTCCAGGACCCGATGACGTCGCTGAACCCGGTGACGAAGATCGGTCGGCAGATCGAGGAGGCGATGACCGCCCACCAGCGGTTCACGCCCGAGCTAGCCAAGAGCCGGGTCATCGAGCTGCTGAGTCGCGTTCGAGTTCCGTCGGCCGAACGGCGGGCGAAGGACTACCCGCACCAGTTCTCTGGCGGCATGCGCCAGCGAGCGATGATCGCGATGGGGCTGTCCAACGAGCCATCGCTGCTGATAGCGGACGAGCCGACGACGGCGTTGGACGTTACGGTGCAGGCTCAGATCATCCAGCTCATGAAGCAGCTGAACCGCGAGCTCGGCACGGCGATGATGCTGATTACGCACAACATGGCCCTGGTCGCCAGCCTGTGCCAGCGCGTTGTCGTGATGTACGCCGGCAGGGTTGTCGAGGAAGGGCCAGTCGAGCAGATCTTCAAGAGCCCCCAGCACCCTTACACGTGGTCTCTGCTCCGGTCCGTGCCCCGCGTCGACGAAGCTCGCAAGGACCGGCTGGTCAGCATCAAGGGCCTTCCGCCCGACCTCTCCAACCCGCCGCCTGGGTGCAAGTTCCACCCGCGGTGCCCGTTCGTCGTCGACCGCTGCAAGATCGAGGAGCCGCCGCTCGGCGAGGTCGGGCCTGACCAGGTGGCACGGTGCTGGGTGCTCATGCGCAACGTAAGCCAGGCGGACGTTGCGACGGCCAAGGCCAGCTCGATTTCGATCGCGGCGGCAAGGAATTTGAAGGCGCCCGCCGGCGATGATGGCACGTCCGGCGGCGGCTCCGAGGGCGCCAACTCAAACAATGCCGGCAGCTGATTTCTGTGATGCAGACCGCTCCTAAGCCAACCGGGACAGCGGTCAGGCAGGACCCGGTCATCCTGCGCGTGCAGGGCGTCTACAAACACTTTCCGATCGCCGGGTTCGGTGGCCTGGCGGTGCGCGCCGTAGACGGCGTCGACCTCGAGATCCGCCGCGGCGAGGCGCTTGGATTGGTCGGGGAGTCGGGGTGTGGGAAGTCGACGCTTGCACGATTGATCACCGCCCTGCTGCCGGTCACCCGGGGCAAGATCATCTTCGAAGGCCAGGAGATCACCAAGATGCGCGGTGCGCGGCTGCGACGCGTGCGCCGGAAAATGCAGATGATCTTCCAGGACCCATTCGCCTCCCTTGATCCCCGTATGACCGTGGGCGACATCATCCAGGAGCCGCTGGACAACTACGGGATCGGCTCAGGTCGCGACCGGCAGCGGCGGGTCCAGGAGCTGCTACGGCTGGTCGGGCTCAATCCAAACTTCACCAACCGGTACCCGCACGAATTCTCCGGCGGGCAGCGGCAGCGCATCGGCATCGCGCGGGCGCTGGCGGTCAACCCTTCGTTCATCGTTTGCGACGAGGCGGTGTCTGCACTGGACGTATCGATCCAAGCTCAGATCATCAACCTGCTGCAGGACCTTCAGAGCGAGTTCAATCTCACGTACCTGTTCATCGCGCATGACCTGGCGGTGGTGCGGCACCTTTCCGACCGGATCGCTGTCATGTACCTGGGGAAGATCGTGGAAACGGCCGGGCGAAATGACATCTACGATCACCCGCAGCATCCGTACACCCGGGCTTTGCTGAGCTCGATTCCGGTGCCGGACCCAGATGTGGAGCGGGCACGGGCACCGATCCTGCTGAAGGGGGAGATCCCGTCACCTGTGAATCCACCCTCGGGGTGCCGGTTTCACACGCGGTGTCCCATCGCGCGGGCGCCGGGGATTTGCTCGGAGCAGGAGCCGCCGCTGGAGCCTCATGGCGAGCCGGACCAGTTGGCAGCGTGTCACTTTGCGGGAGAGAAGTAGGGCGGGTTTCCGCGTCGGGGTGGGGGGCATACGTCTGGCGGGCCCTCCCTTCCTCCAGGCCGACCCTCCCCCGCCGGCGCTCCTTGCGCGACTTTAGAGCTCGAAAAGCGGGTCGGTCAACCCAGCTTGTTAAGACGTTGGGCTGCCGACCTGCAGGATTCGGTATCCCTTTTTTGACTTGAGCCGCTGGACCTCGTAGCCCTCCGAGGTGAGCCACGTGGCGAGCGAATCGGCCCCGAGGTTCCGCTGGACCACAAGGTATGCCCGGCCCCCGTCTCCCAAGCGACCCAGCCACCTCAACAGCACCTCGTGCAGGGCCGCCTTGCCGACCCGGACCGGCGGATTCGAATAGATCGCAGCAAACCGCAACTCGTCAGGGACCTCATCTGGAGAGCACGCGGTGACGTTGGAAACGGCCGCCGCAACGGCGTTTGTCTTCGTGAGCTCGATCGCCCGTTCGTTCACGTCCACCGCCCAGACTCGGGCTCGCGGCGCCTGGCGGGCGAGTGCGATCGCGATCGGCCCATATCCGCTTCCCAGGTCGAGGATGTCACCTTCTGGAGGCGGCGCCGGAGCCTCGTTTAGAAGGACCCGTGTCCCAAGATCGACGCCCCTGGAACCGAATACACCGCGGTCCGCCTGGAGCTGGAGCGCCAGCTCGCCTACATGGAGGTGAACGGTGCGCGGCCTGGACGCGACGACAGGAGCGGCGTCGAAGTAGTGGGACTTCGGTCCGGTTATTTGGGGCCTATCGTTTTTGGGTATACTCATCGTTTGTCGCCCAATCGGCTAATGCCGCCTGGGATTTGAGCCGTCATTCGGAGAACTGTTTGCCCACAATCCAGCAACTGGTCCGCACCGGGCGCAAAGCGGCCAGAGCGAAGTCTAAGGCGCCCGCCCTCAAGGGCTCACCGCAGCGGCGGGGCGTCTGCGTGCGTGTTTATACCCAGACCCCGAAGAAGCCGAACTCGGCCCTCCGCAAGGTCGCCCGCGTCCGCCTCACCACCGGCATTGAGGTGACCGCCTACATCCCCGGCATTGGCCACAACCTGCAAGAGCACTCGGTCGTGCTCATTCGCGGCGGCCGCGTCAAGGACCTTCCTGGTGTGCGCTACCACATCATCCGCGGCACCCTGGACACCGCCGGCACGAAGAACCGGAAGAAGGCGCGCTCCAAGTACGGGGCCAAGCGCGAAAAGAGCAAGGCGGCGGCCTGATGCCTCGTCGGAGCCGTCCTGTCAAGCGTGTAATCGCGCCCGACCCGGTCTACCAGTCGGAGGCGATCGCCAAGTTCGTCAACGTGGTGATGAGCCGTGGGAAGCGGTCGACTGCCGAGAAGGTCGTGTACGACGCGCTGAGCCGCGCGGGCAAGCAGGCCAAGAAGGAGCCGCTCGAGGTTTTCGACCTCGCCCTTCGCAACGCAACCCCACTGCTCGAGGTCAAGCCCCGGCGCGTGGGTGGGGCGACCTACCAGGTCCCGGTTGAAATCCGGCCGGAGCGTCGCCTGGCCCTCGCCCGTCGCTGGATCGTCCGTTTCGCCCGGCAGCGTGGCGGGAAAAGCATGTCTGAGAAGCTCGCGTTCGAGCTGCTTGACGCGTCCCAGAACACGGGCGGCGCGGTCAAGCGCAAAGAGGAAACCCACCGGATGGCCGAAAGCAACAAGGCTTTCTCCCACTTCCGGTACTAGAAGAGAGATGAGCGTGGCACTGAAGATGCAAGAACGTCCGGTCGCGATCGACAAGGTCCGAAACATCGGGATCATGGCGCATATCGACGCGGGCAAGACAACGACGACGGAGCGGATCCTTTTCTACGCCGGCCGCATCCACAAGATGGGCGAGGTCCACGAGGGGGCTTCCACCATGGACTGGATGGTCCAGGAGAAGGAGCGCGGGATCACGATCACGTCGGCAGCGACGACCGCCAACTGGCGCGATCACGCGATCAACATCATAGACACACCCGGGCACGTGGACTTCACAGTCGAGGTCGAGCGGAGCCTGCGGGTACTCGATGGTGCGGTCGCAGTGTTCGACGCTGTGGCCGGTGTCGAGCCGCAGTCGGAGACTGTCTGGCGGCAGGCCGATCGGTACGGCGTGCCGCGGATCGCCTTCATCAACAAGATGGACCGCATCGGAGCTGACTTCTATGGCTCCCTGAACTCAATCCGTACCCGCCTGGGCGCCCGCGCCGTCCCGATCCAACTGCCGATCGGCTCGGAGGACTCATTCACGGGCTACGTCGACCTGGTCACGAAGCAGGCAATCGTCTACACGGACGACCTCGGAACGACGAACACCGAGTCGCTGGACATCCCGGCCGGCATGGCGGAGCTGATCACCCAGCACCGCCACGACCTCATCGAGGCTGTAGCGGACTTCGACGACGCGATCATGCATCTGTACCTCGACGAGAAGGAGCCGAGTGAGGCTCAGATCCAAGCCGCCCTCCGCAAGGGGACCGTCGCCGGAATCCTGGTGCCGGTGCTGTGCGGTGCGGCCCTCCGCAATCGAGGCGTGCAGCCGATCCTTGACGCCGTCGTCGATTACCTGCCGTCGCCGGCTGACGTGCCACCGGTGGAAGGCACCGACCCGAAGACGGGTGCGTTGCTCCTTCGTGAGCATGACGACAACGAGCCGTTTTCCGCCCTCGCCTTCAAGATCCAGATGGACCCGCAAGGGGTCGGCAAGCTGACCTTCTTCCGTGTCTACTCGGGCAAACTCAAGGCCGGATCGGGTGTGCTCAACGCGTCGAACGGTCGCAAGGAGCGAATTGGACGAATCCTGCGCATGCACGCGATTCGTCGCGAGGACGTCGACGAGGTGTTCACGGGCGACATTGCCGCGGCTGTGGGCCTCAAGTACACGACCACTGGTGACACCCTTGCTGATGAGGCGCACCCCATCCTGTTGGAGTCGATCACCTTCCCGGAGCCTGTGATCTCGGTCGCTATCGAGCCGAAGACCAAGGCGGACCAGGACAAGCTAGGCATCGGGCTCCAGCGGCTTACCGAGGAAGACCCCACGTTCAAGGTTCACACCGATGATGAAACGGGCCAGACGATCATCGCCGGGATGGGAGAGCTGCATCTCGAGATCATCATCGACCGCCTCATGCGGGAGTTCAAAGTCGACGCCAACCAGGGCAAGCCACAGGTCGCTTACAAAGAGGCGATCAAGCGGCCGGCGCATGGGGTCGGGCGCTTCGTGCGGCAGTCAGGCGGCAAGGGCCAGTTCGGCCACGCGGAGCTGGACGTGCGGCCAGGCGAGCAAGGGAGCGGGTTCATCTTCGAGGACAAGGTCACGCAAGGTCGCATCCCGCGCGAGTTCATCCCATCGGTCGAGAAGGGAATCAGGGAGGCGCTCCAGAGCGGCGTTGTCGCCGGGTATCCCGTGGTCGATATCGTTGCCGCTCTGGTGGACGGTTCGTTCCATGCGGTCGACTCGAACGACATGGCGTTCCAGGTGGCCGGCTCGATGGCGATCAAGGACGCGATGCACAAAGCGCAGCCTTACCTGCTCGAACCGATCATGAAGGTGGACGTCGTCATGCCGGAGGAATATCTCGGAGACGTGATGGGCGACCTGTCCTCGCGCCGCGGGCACATCCTTGGCATGGAAGGACGAGGCACGTCGCAAAACGTGAAGGCCAGCGTGCCCCTGGCCGAGATGTTCGGTTACGCTACCGAACTTCGGTCGATGACTTCGGGGCGCGCGACCTACTCGATGGAATTCAGTCATTACGCAGAGATGCCCGGGAATTTGGCGGAGGCTGTGGGCCGCCGTACTACGTCGCGGAGTTAGTTAGGAGGAAACAGTGGCGAAGAAGAAGTTCGAGCGGACGAAGCCGCACCTCAACGTTGGGACCATCGGTCACATCGACCATGGAAAGACGACGCTGACGGCTGCCATTACCAAGGTGCTTTCTGAGAAAGGTCTGGCCGAGTTCAAGCCGTTCGACCAGATCGACAAGGCGCCGGAAGAGAAGGCGCGTGGAATCACAATTTCGATCACCCACGTGGAGTACGAGACTGAGAAGCGCCACTACGCGCACGTGGACTGTCCAGGGCATCAGGATTACATCAAAAATATGATTACCGGCGCGGCCCAGATGGACGGCGCGATTCTCGTCGTGGCCGCCAACGACGGGGCCATGCCTCAGACCCGGGAGCACATCATCCTGGCCCGCCAGGTCAACGTGCCCTTCCTGGTTGTCGCCCTTAACAAGTGCGACATGGTCGATGACAAGGAATTCATCGAGCTTGTCGAGCTCGACCTGCGCGAGCTTCTCACTCGCTATGAGTACCCCGGGGACGACATCCCGATCGTTCGCATCTCCGCGCTCAAGGCCCTCGAAGGCGACCCCGAGTGGACGCCCAAGATCATGGAGTTGATGGACGCGGTTGACACCTATATTCCTTTGCCGGAGCGGCCCGTCGACAAGCCCTTCCTTATGCCGATCGAGGACGTGTTCACGATTGAAGGTCGCGGCACCGTGACAACTGGGCGTGTCGAGCGCGGCAAGCTCAAGAGGAACGAGGAAATCGAGATCGTAGGGATCCACCCGAACAGCACGAAGACCGTCGTCACCGGCATCGAGATGTTCCACAAGGACATGGACGAGTGCCAGGCCGGCGACAACATTGGCGCGCTGCTCCGTGGTGTGAAGCGCGAGGACGTCGTGCGCGGCCAAGTGCTGGCCAAGCCCGGCTCGATCAAGCCGCACACTCAGTTCAAGGCGCAGGTGTACGTGCTGTCCAAGGAAGAGGGCGGCCGTCACACGCCGTTTCTTACCGGTTACCGCCCCCAGTTCTACATGCGCACCACCGATGTGACGGGCGAGGTCAAGCTCCCCGAAGGCGTCGAGATGTGCATGCCCGGTGACAACGTCGTGATGGACATCACCCTCGGCGAACCGATCGCCATTGAGCCCGGGCTTCGCTTCGCGATCCGCGAGGGCGGCAAGACCGTCGGCGCCGGCGTGGCGACCGAGGTTATCAAGTAGGCATATAGGTAAAAGGAAGAGAAAGGGCTAGCAGTGGCGCAAAAAATTCGGATTCGGCTCAAGGCCTACGACCATCGGGTCTTGGACCAGGCGGCGGACAAGATCGTGGACACCGCCCGCCGTACAAACGCGCGCACTGCCGGCCCAATCCCCCTTCCCACCGAGATCTCCAAGGTGACGGTCATCCGATCACCCTTCATCGACAAAGACTCGCGCGAGCAGTTCGAGATGCGCACGCACAAGCGGATCGTCGACATCCTCGATCCCAACCCGCGCGTCGTCGATGCGCTCATGCGCCTCAGCCTTCCTGCCGGCGTAAGCATTGAGATAAAGAGTTGAAGGGCCTTCTTGCAAAGAAGCTGGGCATGACCCAGCTCTTCAACGCCGACGGCACGACCACCGCGGTGACCGTGCTCGAAGCCGGCCCCTGCCATGTGCTCGGCCTACGCACTGCCGAGAAAGACGGCTACGCCGCCGCACGGATCGCGTTCGACGTCGTCGCCGAGCGCAAGCTGAGCAAAGGCGAGCTCGGCGAGTTCAAGAAAGCGAGCCTCGAACCGCATCGCCACGTCGTCGAGATTCGCGGCTACGAAGGCCTCGAAGCGGGACAGGAGCTCAAGGCAGAGATCTTCGCCGCCGGAGAGATCGTGGATGTCACGTCACACTCGAAAGGCAAAGGCTTCCAGGGCCTGATCAAACGACATAAGTTCAGTCGCGGCCCCGAGTCGCACGGCTCGATGAACGTCCGACAGCCGGGCGCCATCGGATCGACCGACTCAGCACGCGTTTTCAAGGGCTTGAAGATGTCCGGCCAGATGGGCAACGTGCGGACCACCGCCCGCGCCTACAAGGTCGTGCGAGTGGACGCCGAGCGAAACCTGCTGCTCCTCAAGGGCGGGGTGCCCGGCGCGAAGGGAGCCCTCGTGCTCGTCAGGCAGTCGACCAAGCCAGTGAAGGTCAAGGGACCTGCCGGCAAGCCGACCGGGAGGAAGGTCTGATGGCGACGGTCAAGGCCAAGACCACGGCGACCAAAAAGACGACCACAACGACGAAGGCCGCCAAGCCCGTCGCAAAGAAGACCGCCAAGAACGCAGACGAGTCCGAAACCAACCCGCTCCATGTCCCATTCTTCGACGCGCTGGGCGAGCGCAACGGCGAGGTCGACCTCCCCAAGACGGTGTTCGACGAGAAGCCGAACATGCCCGTCATGCACCAGGCATATCTCCGCCAGCTCGCCAACGCCCGCCAGGGCACCGCGTCGACCAAAACCCGCGGCGCCGTCTCCGGCGGTGGCGCGAAGCCCTACCGCCAGAAAGGCACCGGCCGCGCGCGTCACGGCTCGATCCGCGAACCGTCCATGAAGGGCGGCGGCACGGTTTTCGGCCCGCACCCGCGCAGCTACGAGCAGCGGATGCCGAAGCAGATGCGCCGCCTGGCGCTGCGATCGGCGCTCAGCCAAAAGGCGATCGACGGCCAGGTCAGAGTCATCGAGAGCTACGTCTTCGATGAGCCGAAGACCAAGCAGGCCGTCGACCTGATGGAAGCCATCGGCTTCGACAACTCGGCCCTCATCGTCCTTCCCGCGCCGAACATGGTCGTCAGCCGCTCCTTCGAGAACCTCACCGGCACCAAGACGATCCTCGCGCGCAACCTAAATATCCGGGACCTTTTCACCCACACGTACCTGCTCCTGAGCAAGGACTGCCTCGACCTCCTCGAAGAGAACTTCAAGGCGCGAGAGCGCAACGGCAGCGGCAAATGACAACGCGTGCAGCATCGGAAATCGTGATCGGCCCGGTCATCACCGAGCGGACCTACCAGCTCTACACGCAGGGCCGCTACACCTTCCGCGTCTCCAAGCGCGCTTCCAAGACCGACATCAAGAAGGCCCTAGAGGAGCAGTACGAGACCTCGGGCATCAAGGTCAAAGACGTGAACACAGTAACGATGCGTGGCAAGCGTCGCCGCAGCCAGCGCAGGGCCGGCGGCGCGGTCGGCCACACCTCCGATTGGAAGAAGGCGATCGTGACTCTAGGCGAAGGCCAGAAGATCGAAGGCCTCTTCGGGAGCGTCTAAAGAAAGAATGCCGATAAGAAAGTTCAAGCCAACCAGCCCCGGACGCCGCTTCATGTCGGTGTCGGGATTCGACGAGGTCACAACGGACGAACCCGAGAAGACCTTGATCGAGTCGCTGCCCACGCATGCCGGTCGCAACAACCAGGGCCGCATCACGACGCGCCACCAGGGCGGCGGCTACCGGAAGCTCTACCGGAAGATCGACTTCAAACGCGACAAGCACGGCATCTCAGGCAAGGTCGCGACCATCGAGTACGACCCGAATCGCAGCGCCCGCATCGCGCTCATCCACTACAAGGACGGCGAAAAGCGCTACATCCTCGCCCCGCTCGGCCTGAAAGTTGGCGACCCCATCGAAAGCGGGGAGGAGGCGCCCGTAAGAATCGGTAACGCCCTCCCGCTGTCCAACATCCCGGTCGGCTCGACCATCCACAACATCGAGCTCACGCTGGGACGAGGCGGACAGCTCGTCCGTTCCGCCGGCGCCTCCGCCCAGCTCCTCGCGAAGGAAGGCGACTACGCAGTGGTGCGGATGCCGAGCGGCGAGCTGCGACGAATCCACGTCAGGTGCCAGGCCACGATCGGCCAGGTCGGTAACATCGAGCACGAGAACGAGTCGGGCGGCAAGGCCGGACGCAGCCGCTGGCTCGGCGTACGGCCCACGGTCCGTGGTTCCACGATGAACCCCCGCGACCATCCGCACGGCGGTGGCGAGGGCAAGACCGGACCGGGCGGCAACCCGAAGACCCCGTGGGGCAAGCCTGCGCTGGGCTACCGCACCCGCAAGCCGAAGAAGGCCTCCGACAAGCTCATCATTCGCCGCCGCGAGAAGAAAGGACGCAAGAAGTAAATGTCACGCTCACTGAAGAAGGGGCCGTTCATCAGCGCCCCCTTGAAAGAGAAGATCGACAAGATGAACCTGTCGCGCGACAAGAAGGTGATTCGCACCTGGGCGCGCGCCTCGACCATCTATCCCGACATGGTCGGCCACACCATCGCGGTGCACGATGGCCGCAAGCACGTGCCCGTTTTCATCAGCGAGAACATGGTCGGCCACCGGCTCGGCGAGTTCGCGCCCACGCGCCACTTCCGCGGCCACGGCACCCATACCGAAAAATCGACGGCGCTGAAGTAGAAGTGGCGACGATGGAAGTTTCCGCAGTTTCGAGGTTTGTCCGCCGCACGCCGCGCAAGGCGAGGCTGGTGGCCGACTCCGTGAAGGGTATGAAGGTGTCAGAGGCGCTCGCGCAGCTTGAGTTCTCACCGAAGCACGCCGCCAAGGACGTCGCCAAGGCGATCAAGTCCGCGGCCGCCAACGCCGAGCACAACTTCAACCTCAATCGCGACGACCTCGTGCTGAAGCAGATCCTCATCGACGAGGGACCGACCTTCCGCCGCCGGCGCCCCGTGAGCCGGAGCATGGCGCACGAATTCTTCCACCGCACCTGCCACATCACCGCGGTCGTCGAAGACCGCCCGCAAGGAGCTAAGTAACAGCTTGGGTCACAAAGTTCACCCGAACGCATTCCGCCTTGGCGTGTTCCGTCCGTGGGAGGCGAACTGGTTTGCCAATCCCAAGGACTACACGAAGATGCTGCACGAGGACCTCGAGATGCGTCGTGTCATCCTCGCGCGCCTGCGCAATGCGGGCATCGCCAAGATCGAGACGGAGCGCTCGTCGAATGCCCAACTCACGGTCACGATTCACACGGCAAAGCCCGGCATCGTCATCGGCAAAGGCGGCGCCTCGGTCGACCAGCTGCGCGAGGACCTGGAGAAGCGTTTCGGAAACCGCGTGCGCATCTCGATCCAGGAGATCAAGCAGCCGGAGCTCGACGCGCAGCTCGTGGCCGAGAACATCGCATCCCAGATCGAGCGCCGCATCAGCTACAAGCGCGCGATGAAGCAGGCGATCCTGCGGACCATGCGCGCCGGCGCAAAGGGCGTCCGCATCTACTGCGGCGGGCGCTTGCGCGGAGCTGAGATGGCCCGGCGCGAGTGGGACCGCGAAGGCCGCGTACCCCTTCACACCCTCCGCGCCAACATCGACTTCGGCCGTGCTACCGCGAGCACCACCTTCGGCGCCATCGGCGTCAAGTGCTGGATCTATAAGGACGTGGCCGCGCCCCTGCGCAAGCAGCCCGTCTCGGCGGAAGCGACGGCTCCGATCGCCGAGATCGCCCCGCAGCCCGAGCTGGCCGCGGTTCTCGCAGAGCCTCAGGCCGCCCCCGTCGTCGAGGTCGCCACGCCTGAGCCCGAGGCCATCACCGCAGCGCCAACGGCCGCGCCGCGCCGCGCTCGCGCCACGACAACGACGACGGCCAAGCCGGCCGCAAAGCCGAAGGCTGAACCCAAGCCGAAGGTCGAAACAAAGACCCAGCCGAAGGCGAAGGCCGCCGCTCCCAAGGCAAAGGCTGAGGCCAAAGCCCCCGCCAAGAAGGCAACCACCACAAAGAAGACGACGAGCTGATGCTGATCCCCAAGAGAGTCAAGTACCGCAAGATGCACCGCGGCCGTCGCACGGGCATCGCCACGCGCGGCGCCACGGTCGCTTTCGGCGACTTCGGCCTGCAGGCGATGGAAGCGTGCTGGATGAGCAACCGCCAGATCGAAGCAGCCCGCCGGGCCATGACCCGCCACGTCAAGCGCGGCGGCCAGATCTGGATCCGCGTCTTCCCCGACAAGTCGATCACCAAGAAGCCGGCCGAGACCCGCATGGGTTCCGGCAAGGGCAACCCGGAAGGCTGGGTCGCCGTGGTCAAGCCAGGCCGCGTGCTCTTCGAGATGGGCGGCGTCACGCCGGCCGTCGCCAAAGAGGCGATGAAGCTCGCCGCGTCCAAGCTCCCGATCAAAACGAGATTCGTCGTCTCGGAATCGGCCGCGGCCGGAGGCGCGAGATGAAAGTCGACGAGCTGCGAGTGCTCGAGGCGGACGAGCTGAGCGTGCGAATGCGCCAGGCGCGTCGCGAGCTCTACGAGCTCCGCTTCAAGCACGCCGTCGGCCAGCTCGAGAACTCGAGCCAGATCAGCAAGGTCCGCCACGACATCGCGCGGATCATGACCGTGCTGCGCGAGCGCGACTTCGGAATCGTCGCCTCGATGGTTGCCGACGCTCTCGAGCCGGCCACCGCCACACCAGAACCCGAGCCCGCCGCAGCAGCCGTGGAAGAAGCACCCGAAGCGCCGGCGAAGCCCAAGCGCACCCGCAAGAAAGCCGAGGAAACCAAATGACCGACACCGCAACAGCGACCAGGCCCGAGACACAGGTCACCGAAAACGAGACCCGCGGCCAGCGCAAGGTCCGGCTCGGCACGGTGATCGCCGACAAGATGAACAAGACGATCATCGTCCAGGTCGGCACGTCCAAGGCCCACCGCCTCTACCGCAAGACCGTCCAGCGGCGCACGAAGTTCAAAGTCCACGACGAGAAGAACGAGTGCGGCGTCGGCGACCTGGTCCGCATCACCGAAACGCGCCCCATCTCCAAGGAGAAGCGCTGGCGCGTTTTGGAAATCGTGGAGAAGGCCAAGTAACAAAGTGATTCAGCAGGAAACACGCCTCAAGGTCGCGGACAACTCAGGAGCGAAAGAGATCCTGTGCATCCGCGTGGCCGGGGGCCACTACCGCAAGTACGCCTCCGTAGGCGACACCATCACCGCGACCGTCAAGTCGGCCCAGCCGGGCGGCCAGGTCAAGAAGGGCGAGGTGGTGAAGGCCGTCGTGGTGCGCGTGACCAAGGAATACAAGCGGCCGGACGGATCGCTGATCCGTTTCGACGACAACGCGGCGGTGCTGCTCGCGACCGCGAACAACCCGCGCGGCACGCGCATCTTCGGCCCCGTGGCCCGCGAGCTGCGCGAGCGCAACTTCATGAAGATCATCTCTCTCGCTCCGGAGGTCCTCTAACCAAGATGCTTACCAACAAACCGCAGCCCAAACGACGCTGGCTCGACCTCGCCCCCGGCGATCCGGTGATCGTCGTCACGGGCAAGGACAAGGGCAAGCAGGGCGAGGTGCTGCGCACTATCCCCGACAAGCACAAGATCGTCGTCAAGGGCGTCAACATCCTGAAGCGCCACACGAAGGCGGGACAGCAGCGCGGCGGCGTCACTGTCGCCCAGGGTGGAGTCGTCGACTTCGAGGCAGCCCTCGACTATTCGAACGTGATGCTCGTGTGCCCGTCGTGCTCGCGCCCGACCCGCACCAAGCACACCGTCCTCGAATCCGGCGCCCGCGCCCTGGTGTGCCGCCACTGCGGCGAGCCTTACGAGCGCGTGCGCAAGACGGAGGCCCAATGAGCAAGCAGAAAGCACAGCAGAAGAAGACCGAAGCGCCCAAGGCGCCAGGTACGAAGACCGAGACTCCGCCGCGCATGCTCACGCTTTATCGCGACACGATCGTGTCCCAGCTGACCAAGGAGTTCGATTACGACAACCCGATGGAGGTGCCCCGCATCGCCAAGGTCGTCGTGAACATCGGCATCGGCGAGGCCAAGGACAACGACAAGGCGCTCGACGCCGCGGTCGGCGACGTGGTCACGATCACGGGCCAGAAGCCCGCCCTGATCAAGGCGCGCAAGTCCGTCGCCGCCTTCAAGCTGCGCGCGGGCCAGACGATCGGCATCAAGACCACCCTGCGCGGCCGGCGCATGTGGTTCTTCCTCGACAAGCTCCTCAACGTCGCGCTCCCGAGAATCCGGGACTTCCGTGGCGTCAACTCCGAGGGCTTCGACGGGCGCGGCAACTATTCGCTCGGCCTGCGCGAGCAGGTCATCTTCCCGGAGATCGACTACGACAAGATCGACAAGCTTCGCGGGCTGGAAGTGTCGATCGTGACCACGGCCCGCACCGACGACGAGGCGCGCAGTCTGTTGACACGCCTCGGCATGCCATTCAAGAAGAGGTAGGGATTGGCGAAGAAATCACAACTCGAGCGCTGGAAGAGAGACCTTGTCCACCCGAAGTTCAAGGTCAGGTTCCACAACCGATGCCGCATCTGCGGCCGGCCACGCGCTTATTACCGCAAGTTCGGCATGTGCCGCATCTGCTTCCGCAACCTGGCCGCCGAGGGACGCATCCCCGGCGTGACGAAGTCGAGCTGGTGATGGCAACAGCAGTCGCGAAAAACGCGAAGCCCGTGCGCCGCGCCTCGGCGGGAATCGTGAGCGACCCGATCGCAGACATGCTCACCCGCGTGCGCAACGCCAACACGGCCCGGCATCCCGAGGTTAAGGTCCCGGCTTCCAAGTTGAAGCTCGAGATCGCGCGCGTCCTGAAGGACGAGGGATACATCGCCGGCTACGAGGTCGAGGCCGACGGAACCGCCCAGACGATGCGTATCATCTTCAAGGCTCGCCCCGATCGCACTCGGGTGATCTCGGGCGTGAAGAGGATCAGCCGCCCCGGCCTGCGCGTCTACGCGCGCAAGACAGAGATCCCCCGAGTCCTCGGCGGGCTCGGAATCGCCGTTCTCAGCACAGCCGAAGGAGTCATGAGCGGTCGCCAGGCGACCCGCCAGGGACTCGGCGGCGAGGTGCTGGCATACATCTGGTAGGAGTCGAGAAAAGAGTTGTCGCGGATTGGAAAGCTGCCGATTCCCGTGCCGGGCGCGGTGAAGGTCACCCTGCAGCCGGGTCACGTCAAGGTCGAGGGGCCGAAGGGCCAGCTCGAGCGCACCTTGCCGTCGGAGATCACGGTCAAGCAGGTCGACGGCGAGCTCGTCTTCGAGCGACCTTCCGATGACTACCGCCACCGCGCCCTCCACGGCCTGGTCCGCAGCCTCGTAGACAACATGGTCACGGGCGTGAACACCGGCTTCACCAAGCACCTCGAGCTGGTCGGCGTCGGCTATCGCGTCGCCAAGCAAGGCGACGAGCTGGTGCTCAGCCTCGGCTTCTCCCACCCGATCAAGTACAAGCCGCCGCCCGGCGTCACCATCGACGTGCAGGACCCGACCAAGTTCTCGGTCTCCGGCATCTCGAACGAGGACGTCGGCCAGGTCGCGGCCAACCTCCGCGGCCTGAGGCCGCCCGAGCCCTACAAGGGCAAGGGCGTCATGTACCGCGGCGAGAAGATCCGCCGCAAGGCCGGCAAAGCAGGCAAAGGCGCCAAGGCCTCGGCATGATCAAGAAGAACGACCGCAAGCAAAACCGGACGAAGCGCCACCGGCGGGTGCGCGTGCATGTGGCGGGCACGCAGGAGCGGCCCCGGCTGGCCGTGTTCCGCAGCCTCAACCACGTCTACGCCCAGCTCATCGACGACGGGGCCAGCCGCACCGTGGCGGCCGCTTCCACGGTCGCGCTCAAAGCGAAGGGCAACGGCATGGCCGAGGCTGCGCAGGTCGGCAAGGAGATCGCCGCAAAGGCGAAGGCCGCGGGCGTGAACGCGGTGGTCTTCGACCGCGGCGGCTTCCTCTACCACGGCAGAATCAAGGCTCTGGCTGACGCGGCGCGCGAAGCCGGTTTGGAGTTCTAGGAGCGAAATGGGATCCCGATACCCACATTCGAGCGGCGAGCGATCCGACCTGACCGATCGCGTCGTGCGCGTCAACCGCGTGTCCAAGGTGGTCAAAGGCGGGCGCAAGTTCTCGTTCAGCGCGCTGATCGTGGTCGGCGACATGAATGGGCGCGTCGGCGCGGGCATCGGCAAGGCGAAGGAGGTCACCGAGGCCATCCGCAAGGGCATGGACGTGGCCAAGCGCAACATGATCACCGTCCCCATGGTCGGCACGACCATTCCTCACGAGGTCCGCCTCAAGTGGGGCGCCGCGAAGATCATGCTGAAGCCCGCCGCGCCAGGCACGGGCGTCATCTCCGGTGGAGCAATGCGCGCTGTGATCGAAACTGCCGGCATCAAGGACATTCTCACCAAGTCCCACGGCACCAACAACCCAATTAACACGGTCCGCGCCACGCTCGCCGCGCTGCAGCAGCTGAAGACTGCGCAGCAGATCGCCGAGCTGCGCGGGAAAGAGGTCGAGCAGATCGTCGGCAAGCGCCTCGCGGCCGCTTACCGGCGCCAGGAGGGCGGGGGCAAGGCCGCCGCCGCCAACGGCGCCGAAGCAACTCCCGTGGAGGCGAAATGACCGCCGCCAACAAGAAGCCCGCTACGAACGGGGAGCGCCCCATCAAAGCCACCCTGGTGAAGAGCACGATCGGAGCCAAGCCTGAGATCAAGGCCACGGTCGAGTCGCTCGGCTTCCGGCGCATGAACCAGACCCGCGAGCTCCCCGACAACCCGGCGGTCCGCGGAATGCTCAAAGCGGTCGACTTCCTCGTGGCCGTCGAGGGCACGCCCTACATCCGGCCCAAGCGCAGCCAGTACAAGATCTGGCGCTCCCGCTCGAACAAGAAGCACCAGAGGGGCAAATAACAGTGCAGCTGCACGACCTCAAGCCCTCGAAGGGCGCGCACCGCCGGCCAGACCGAATCGGTCGCGGCACCGGCTCGGGCCGCGGCAAGACGTCCGGTCGCGGACAGAAAGGACAGAACGCGCGCAGCGAAGGCTTCCGCCTCGGTTTCGAAGGTGGCCAGATGCCGCTGGCTCAGCGCATCCCCAAGCTGCCCGGCTTCAAGAACCCTTTCCACCGCCAGTTCTCGGTGGTCAACCTCTCGAAGCTCAGCCGATTCCCCGACGGAACCAGGGTGGACGCGGACCTGCTGCTCGAGGCCGGCCTGGTCCACCAGGGCATGGAGATCAAAATCCTCGGCACCGGCGCCCTGAAGAGGAAGCTGACCGTCGAGGCCCACTTCTTC
>Ga0209648_10000236_pt1 | contig 41276 bp, 42 predicted proteins | sample GraSoi2013_115cm_FD_185830 | JGI IMG/M metagenome (GOLD analysis project Ga0209648, IMG submission 185830) | Grasslands soil microbial communities from the Angelo Coastal Reserve, California, USA - Sample 9_17_2013_115cm (SPAdes) (version 2) | ecosystem: Environmental > Terrestrial > Soil >...
GCACTTGACAGCATCCGGCCGGGACTGGAGGGACGGCTCGAGCGGGTCGTCGAGGGCGATCTCATCACCCGGCATGTCGGCGGCGCCGGGACGTTCGCGACGCCGGCGATGATCGGCCTGATGGAGATAACCAGCCACCGCTCGGTGGAACCTCTCCTGCCCGCAGGCCACACCACGGTCGGCTATGAGGTCCACGTCCGCCACCTCGCGCCCGCGGCTCCGGGGAGTACCGTGCTCATCACCACGAAGGTGACCGAGGTCAAGGGCAACAAGCTCTATTTCGACGTCGAATGCCGGCAGGGCGAGAAGCTCATCGGCTCAGGCCTCCACAAGCGAGCCATCGTGCCGGCGGCGTACTAGCCGTGCCGTACTGGGAGATCGTCACGCGCTCGTTCACGATCGCGTGGCGTCACAAATACCTGTGGCTCCTCGCCGTGTTTGCGGGCGAGAGCGGCGGAGGAGCGAGCTTCAACTACAGCTCGCCGTACCAGCCGGTCGGGAAGGGCAACAACCCTCCGGACTTCGCGAACCTTCCACAACAGGTGACGACCTGGTTGAGCCAGAACATCGGCCTGCTGGTGGCGATCGGTGTGGTCTTCCTCATCCTGGCGATCGGGTTCTTCGTCCTCGCGGCCGTGTGTGAGGGCGCCCTCGTGCGTGGCTCCGCGGAGCACGACGCCAACCGGCCTTTCGGCCTGCGCATGGCCTGGCGGACCGGTGTCTCGACGATGGGCGTCATCATCCGTTTCCGCCTCCTCCTGATCGCGCTGACGCTGCCCGCCGCCGTCGTCGTGGCGGCCATCGTCGGGGGACTTGTGTTCGCCATCCTCTCGCACGCCTACGGCCTCGCCGCGGTCCTGGGGTTCATCGGCCTGGTCGTCTTCCTGGCGGTGTTCGTGTTCGTGTTGTACCTCGGCTTCCTCGACCGCCTCGGAACGCGAGCCGCGGTGCTCGAGCAGGTCGGGGCGCGAGCCGCGCTGGTCCGAGGCCACCGCTTGTTGACGAAGCGGCTCGGGCGCGTGCTGCTCGTCTGGCTCCTCTCGATAGCCGTGGGGATCGCCGTCGGAATCTGCGCCGCCATCGTGCTGGCGATCGTCGTCATTCCCATCACGGTCGCCGGCATCGCCGCCTACACGACCGGTTCGGCGCTTTTCTGGGCCGTGGTCATCGTCGGGACGGTGATCGTCTTGCCGATCGCGCTCGTCGTCGAGGGGTTCATCAATGCCCAGAGCTCGACGTACTGGACCCTCGCTTTCCGGCGATTGGAGACCGACCAGGCGCCGGCCTACGGATACATCCCCGCGGCGCCGCCGGTCAGCCCTTCCGCTTCTTAGTTCGTTTCTCGGCCAGGTGCTGCGCGAGCTTCTTCAGGCCCGGGTTAACCGCGATCACCTTCGGTCCCCTCACCTTCCTGTCGCGCGCCTTCACATGCGCGCTCTCGCTCGGCGAGACGCGGTCCAGCTCGTCGCTCATCGCCAGATGGTAGCGTCGCCGTGGTGAGCCAAATCTCCCCTCCCCCGGAGGGGGCAATCAATGAGTCCCATCCTGAACGCCGCTAGCGCGCAGGGTCGGGGTGGGGGGCGGCGCGAGCTGGAACTAGGCCCGGCTGACATCGAGCAAGCCGCCAGGGACTTGCTGGCATACCTCTCGCCCACGCCGCTCCAGTACTCGCGAGCCTTCACGGACAAGGCGCGCTGCCACGTGCACCTCAAGATCGAATCGATCCAGCCCATCCGCGCGTTCAAGGTTCGGGGCGCGCTCAACAAGCTGATCCACATGACCGCCGAACAGCGTGCCGCGGGAGTGATCACGGCGTCGGCCGGGAACCATGGCCTCGGCGTCGCGTATGCGGCCGCCGCTTTCAAGTCGCCCGCGACGGTCTACGTACCGGAGGCGGCCAACCCGTTCAAGGTCGAGGCGATCCGCCGGTTTGGCGCGCAGGTCATCGCCGCCGGGCGCAACTACAACGGCGCCTACGTCGAAGCGCTCGCGGCCCAGAAGGAAAGCGGCGCGACTTTCGTGCACGCCTACGACGACCCTGACGTGGTCGCCGGGCAAGGGACCATCGCCACCGAAATCCTGTCGGACCTCCCTGAGTTCGACACTGCGTTGGTCCCGGTCGGAGGCGGCGGGCTCATCGGCGGAATCGCCCTTTACCTCAAATCGAAAAAGCCCGGAATCAAGGTCATCGGCGTCGAGCCGGTGGGTGCGGACGCGATGTCCCGCTCATTGCGCGCGGGAAGCATCGTCACCCTCGACCGGGTGAACACGATCGCCGACGGGCTGGCGGCCTCCGCGCCCGGGAAGCTGACTTTCGAGCTCGCGCAAAAACATGTCGACGAGGTGCTCCTGGTCGAGGAGACCGAGCTGCTGCGTGCGATCCGGCTGCTGTTCGAGTGGGAGCACCTGCTGGCCGAGCCGGCCGGCGCGGCCGCCCTCGCCGCCCTCCTCTACCACCACCGGCCGGCTCCCAACGAGCGCGTTGTCGTCATCCTGTCGGGCGGCAACGTGACCGACGAGGTGATGCTCAAGGCGCTCAAGACTCGCTGACCCGAGTACCCTTGGAAACGTTCCCGGAACGAACAGCTGGAGGGGTTGAACGATGAAGGCTTACGTCCTCATCAACGCGTCACCAGGGCGCGCGCTCGAGGTTGCGAAGAAGATGGAAGGCACCAGCGGCATCACCGCCGCCGATGCGATCACCGGCGAGTACGACGTGATAGCGGTATGTGAAGCTCCGGACGTCAACTCGATCGGCTCGCTGATCGTCGACAAGATTCAGAAGATCGACGGCGTCTTCAAGACGATCACTTGCCTTGCAGTGAAGTAACCGTCTGATCCGCGGCGAGAGCCGCCGCGACCTGCGGCAGCGCCGAGAGCCACGCCGTCATGCGCGGCATCTCCTGCTCGAAGCTGCCGACAGAAGGCGACCAGGTGAGGTCGCGCCTGGACTGCGAGTCGTCGTAGAAGTGATGCCTGCCGAGCACGTCGACGGCGTACGTTCCGGGCCACACGATCGCGCCGGGCGCGGTCACCGTCTCCACCGCCAGCGCCCTGAGGTACATCAGGTCATAGGGCAGGTTGACGATCGTGCCTCCGACACCGACCGCGCGAACCGCGGATTCCAGCAGGTCGCGCCAGCTCGAGTCGAATCCGCCCACGAGGTAGCTGTGCCCCGGCCGGCCGCGGTCGGCGGCTGCGAGGCACGCGCGCCCGACGTCCGCCGCCGACACGAAGGTCTGCCTCGCGCGCCCTCCGCCCGGCAGCCACACGCGACCCTCCGCGACCGCACCCATGAGCCTGGGCAGGATCCAGTCCTCGCCCGCGCCGAAGATGCGCGCCGGCCGCACGATGACGACTTCGAGATCCGCCGCCGCGTGCATCAGCCACTGCTCCTCTTGCAGCTTCAGCCTTTCGAAAACGTGGACGGGCTTCAAGGGAGACTTCTCGTTTGCCTGGCCAGGCTGTCCCGAGCCGTAGACATCCGCGGTCGACACGTGCACGATGCGGCGGATCTTCGCGCGCCGCGACGCCGCGACGATTCTTTCCAGCAGCGGCGATGAATTGGCCTTGCGGAAACGAAGCCGGCGGGCCGGCGACCATGTTTGAGCGCAGTTGATCACGACCTCCACCGCGCCGATCGCATCCGAGAGGGTTTCGTCGTCCGCGTCCGCGTTCAGCTCGATGACCGGAACCTCGGCCGCCAGGGCGCGCGAAACCTGATCGCCTAGAAACTCCCCCGCGCCGATGACCAGTTGCAACGCGCGAGGATTCTAAGCGGAGCGCCGACCCCTCAGGCCTCTAGCCAGCGCCAGGCGCACGTTCTCCACGACCTGCGTGACGCGCCGGCTGAGCTCCCACCAGGCCGGCACGTCCGGCTTGATCGGCGGACCGATCGTGACGTCGATCCTGCCGAAAGGGCGCAGCACGTCGGTGCCCCTCACGGTCACCGGAACGATCGGCACGCCGGCCTGCAGCGCGAAGTATCCAATCCCCACCTTGAGCGGCCGCAAGGCCCGCCCGCGCGAGTATCGCCCCTCGGGAAAGATCAGCACCACGCCATGGCGGTCGAGCACCTGGTAAACGGTGCGTAGCCCGGCCTCGTCGAGCTCGCCTCGGTGCGGAGAGATCGGAAAGACTCCGATCAGGGGCAGCAGGCGGCGCTTCCATTCGCGGTTGAAGACCGTCTCTCGTTTGGCCATCGTGTAGATCACCGGCGCCTCTGGGAAGAAAGGAATGATGAAAGCCGGGTCGAACCAGGCCTGGTGGTTGGCGCCGATTATGTAGGGCGGCGCGGGGATGTTTTCCTGGCCGGTGACGGTGACGCGAAAGAGCAGCCGCACCAGCCACCCGACAATCCGGCGCACGAGGCGGTAGAAGCGATGCGGCCGCATCGGATACGGGTGGACGAGCGGGTCGAGCTGACCGGCGACAAGCTCCCGGTACTCCGGGCTTGTGTATTGCTTCCGATCCCGGCCCGGTTCGTCAAGGGGTCCCCGCGAACTCACGGCGAAGCCTCGGAGTTCGTGGGGTAATCAGGAGTCGAGGAATCGTCGGAGGACGCGGTTGAACTCCTCTGGCCGTTCGGCCTGGGGCGAGTGGCCGGCGCCTTCGATCACAGCCAGTCTGGAGCGCGCGATCATCGCGTGCGCACGTCCGGCGTGCGCGACCGGGAACAGCGGGTCGTCCGCTCCCCAGATGAGCTGGACCGGGACCTTGAGCTCGTTCAGCCGAGCGGTCACGTCGTGATTTCCTCCGAACAGCGCGCCCGGGTTGATCAGCGACCTGATCGTTGTCAGGTACGCGTTGTGGAAGCCATCGGTCGCATACATCTCGCGAAGGTTGTCCAGGTAGCCGTCGTCCATCGACTTCACGAGGTCGGCGCTGGCGCCCGCGTAGCGGGCGGCCACCCGCCGGATGATGTTCGGCGGCGCCCAGTGCAAGGCGTCGCGCGCGAACCTCATCGCCGCCTCACCCACGCGCGGCAGCGTCACGAGGCCGTAGGTCATCTGGGCGGCCGTGACCTTCGGCCGGCCGAGTCCAAGCGCGTTGACCAGCACGAGCCTGCGCACCAGGCGAGGCTGTTCGAGCGCCACCTCGAGGGCGATGCGCCCGCCGAGCGAAGCACCGACCACGGCAGCCGAACGCAAGCCGCGATCTTCCATGTAGCGCTCCACGAAGCGCGCGAAGTACTGGATCGTGTAGCGCGCCCGAGGCTTTTCCGTGCGGCCGTAACCAGGCAGGTCGGGCGCGAAAACGCGATGGCGCGCCGCGGTGTCCTCGAGGTTGTACCGCCACTCCATGTAGCCCGACGACCCCAGGCCGTGAATGAAGACCACAGGTGTGCCGCGGCCTCCGTGCGAATGGTGGACGCGAAGCGAGCCGACCTCGATGAACTCCGAGCTGATCGATTTTGGTTTAGGGCGTGCCGTTCCGATCACGAATGTTCTTTCGGAAGCATACGGGCGGGGGCCGGCACACCCGAAACGGTCGTACCCGACGCGAACCGCGCGGTCTCAGGTCCCTTGATGACCGTCACGGAACCAGGCCCGTAAGCCCGCCACTCTTCCTTTTTTGCCCACACCGCGGCGCTGCGCTCGTCGATGCCGAGCAGGGTGGCTCCTGGCAGCTCTCTTTGGGCCGACTCCACCCACTTGTGGCCGAACGTCTCGAAATGAGGCAGCACCGCCGTGTTAGGCACCAGCCCGAGCGCCTCGGTCGGACGGCGGGTGAACCGGTTGGGCCAGGTGGCGCGTATGAGCGAGTGGCTGGAGAGGGCCATCGCCCCGGCTGACGACCCGGCCAGCGACGCTCCCTCGAGCCAGGCCTCGAAGATTGCGTTCCAGACCCTCGAGGAGCGCAGCACCTGGGCCACCAGCCCTGGGTCCCCGCCCACCAGGTAGAAGAATCCGCCAGTACGCGCGAGGCCGGCCAGCTCCTTCGAGTTGGCGTCGGTGCGCTTCAGCACCGGCAGCTCGCGCAGCTCGAGCCCGAACTGCTTGAACCACGCGATCGCGTGCTGGACGGAAGCCTGTGGATCCTGCCGCGCAGCCGCGGTGGGCACGACGAAAGCGGGCCCCGGCCCGGCGGCGCCGGCGAGCAAGCGGTCCTGCTCTTCGTTGCCGGGATTGAACTCGTCTCCACCGACGAGCGCCAGTACTCCGGCCATCATCCGTAGCATATGGCCGTGCCCGACGCTTCCAGGGTCCGGGTGCGAATCGCGCCCAGCCCCACCGGTTTCGCTCACCTGGGCACGGCCAGCACCGCGCTCTACAACGTGCTCTTCGCCCGTGCCAACAACGGGACCTTCGTGCTGCGCGTCGACGACACAGACCTGGAGCGCAATCGCCCCGAATACGAGCTGGTGATCTATGACGCCCTTCATTGGCTGGGGCTGGACTGGGACGAGGGACCGGACAAGGGCGGCCCCGACGCCCCCTACCGCCAGTCGGAGCGCCTCGACCTCTACAAGGAGCACGCTGCGCGCCTGCTTGCAAGCGGCATGGCGTATCGCTGCTACTGCACCCGCGAGGAGCTCGACGCGGAGCGCAAGCTGGCGCAGGCGGAGAAACGGCCCTACAAGTACTCGCGGCGCTGCCTCGGTCCGGATGCGCCCAAAGACCGCACCGAGTTCGCGGTTCGTTTCAAGGTCCCGGGCGGCGAGGTGAAGTTCGAAGACATGATCCGCGGCGAGATGAGCTTCGACGCGGACCTCATCGGCGACTTCATCATCATCAAGTCGGACGGGTATCCGACCTACAACTTCGCGAGCCCCGTCGACGATGCCGCGATGGAGATCTCACATGTGATCCGCGGCGAGGAGCACCTGTCGAACACGCCTTATCAGCTGATGATCGTCGATGCGCTCGGCTATCCGCGACCGGTCGCGTACGCGCACATGCCGCTGATCCTCTCGAAGGACGGCGCCAAGCTCTCGAAGCGAAAGCATCCGGAGACAAACCTGGTCCTCTATCGCGACGAGGGCTACCTGCCCGAGGCGCTCATCAACTACCTCGCGCTTCTCGGGTGGAATCCCGGAACGTCGCAGGAGATCTTCACCTTCGACGAGCTCGTGCCTGCCTTCTCGTTCGAACGCGTGCAGCACGCGGGCGCGCGCTTCGACTGGGAAAAGCTGAACTGGATCAACGGCGAGTACATACGCGGGCTCGACGACGAAGAGCTGGCGCACCGGCTCGAGCCATTTCTGCCGAAGCTCGATGAAGCGACGATCCGACGCGCTGTGCCGGCGCTCAAGACTCGGCTGCCCAAGCTGAAGGCCGCGGCCGAGCTGCTCGAATACCTGTGGACCGACCCGCCGGCAGCTCAGCTCGAACCCGACGCCACGGAGCGCGTGCGCACGGCGATCGGCGTGCTTACCGACCTCCCCTGGGAGCCCGAACCAATCCACGAGGCGCTGATGGGAGTCGTCGAAAAGTCGGGGCTGGGGCCAAACAAGACCTTCATGCCGATTCGGCTGGCCGTGACCGGAAAGAAGATCTCGCCACCGATCGACTACACGCTCGCGCTGCTGCCCAAGGACGTTGCGATGTCGCGCCTGCGGCGCGCGGTCGGTGAATCGGCGTGACGTTTCTCACGATCGTCATCGACCTCAACCCGAACCTCTTTCGCATCGGGCCGTTTCTCATCACGTGGCACGGTGTGTTCGCGGTCCTCGGAATCCTCGCCGCCGCCCGGCTCGGCCTGTGGCTCCTCGAGAAGGACGGCGTCGACACGTCACATGGCGCGGACGGCGTGGCGTGGATGGTGGTGTTCGGGCTGGTCGGCGCTCGCGCTCTTTACGTGTGGGAGAACTTCCGGATCTTTGCCGGCGGCAACCTCCTGCGCGTCTTCGCCCTCACTGAGGGAGGCATCAGCCAGTGGGGCGGGCTGTTCGGCGCCGCGGTCGGCGCGTACGTGTGGGCGCGTCGCGCGAAGTTCTCCTACCTGAAGCTGGTCGATGCGGGCGGCGCGGCCACGATGATCGGCCTGGCGGTGGGCCGCATCGGCGACGTCATCAACGGCGAGCACCACGGCACGCCCACCAACGTCCCGTGGGGAGTGGAATATGTGAACCCGGCGACGCTGGGTGACCCTGGCGTCGTGGTCCATCCCGAGGTCGCGTACGAGATGGTCCTCACGCTCGCCCTGCTCGGTGCCTTGCTTCCGTTCCACCAGCGTTTGAAGGCGCGCCTTCCGGATGGAGTGCCCGGCCTGGTCTACCTTGGGCTTTACGCGGCGGGCCGCTTCTTCCTGAGCTTCTACCGGACCGATCCCGCCGTCTTTGCCGGGTTGCGCCAGGCCCAGCTGGCGTCGCTCCTCATGGTCGCGATCGCGGCGGTCGCCATCCCTTTGCTGTATCGGAGAGCTCGCGCCGCGGGCAAACCCATGGTCGCCGAGCCTGCCCAGATCGAGCCTACGGTCGAAGAGCCGGTCCTGCTCGAGCCAGAGACTTCAGCAGTCGTTGGGCCAGCGCCGGCGACTCCGGCTCGTGCTTCAGGTACACGTGCACCTCGTCGTGCAAGGCGGCGGCCGACGCCACCTCCGCCATCCACGACTTGAACGACGAGGTCGTGTAGCCGCGCCGGAGCCGGAAATACGCGATCGGCCCGAGGTCGAGCAGCGGGGCCCGCGGCCACTTCTCCTCGTCGGTGACCACCAGCGCTCCGAGGTGCGCGCGAATCACGCCGTAGGTCTCTTCGCAGAACCACGATTCGTGACGGAGCTCGACCGCGGCAGGGCGGTCGAGCGCCCCGAGCAGTGAGTCCAGCAGTCCGACATTGAGCTGGCGCGTCGGCGGAAACTGCAAGAGGATCGGACCGAGATGCGCACCGAGAGGCTCCAGGCGCCTGCTGAAGATGCCGGCGAGCCCGACCCGGTCGAACCCCTCGGCCGAGTAGGTCAGGCCGCGAGCGGCCTTCATGCAGAATCGGAAGCCGGGCGGCGTCGCGGCCGCCCAGTTCACGAGCGCGCTCTCAGGCGGAGTCCGATAGAAGCTGCCGTTGAGCTCGACCCCGTTGAGACGCTCCGCGTAGTAGGCGAGCATGCGCGAGCCGGGGAGCGTGGCGGGATAGAACTTTCCCTTCCAGCCCGGGTAGCTGAAGCCGGACGTCCCGGCGTAAATCAAAGAACCGCGACCTTGCCGCGCATCACACGCTCGTGCAGCTGGCCGCACGCCGCGTCAGCCTCGCGCCCGCGCGTATCGCGCACGGTGACGTTGAGGCCCTGCGCCTCGACCATGTCCCGGAAGGCCTTGATCGCCGTGCGGTCAGGCGCTCGATAAGGCGTGTCCTCGACGGGATTGAACGGGATCAGGTTCACGTGGGCCAGCTTGCGGCGCAGCAGCGAGCCCAGCTCGTGCGCATCGCGCTCGGTGTCGTTGACGCCCGCCAGCAGCACCCACTCGTAGCTGACACGCCGGCCGGTCTTCGAGGCATACCCTTGAGCCGCGCCGACCAGGTCGCGCACCGGGTATTTCTTGTTGATCGGCACCAGCACGTCGCGCAGCTCATCGCGAGCGGCGTGCAGCGAGATGGCCAGCGTCACGGGCAGCTGCTCTTCCGCGAGCTGCTGGATCCTCGGGATCAAGCCGCTCGTCGAGACGACGATGCGCCGCGGGCTGATGCCCAGCAGCTGGGGGTCGGCCATGCGGCGGACCGACGCGACGACGGCCGCGTAGTTGGCCATCGGCTCGCCCATCCCCATGAAGACGACGTGCGAAAGGCGGCGGTCCTCATCGGTCAGAAGACGCACGGCGTCCACCGCCTGCTCGACGATCTCGTGCGCCTTGAGGTTGCGGCCGAATGGAAACTTGCCGGTCGCGCAGAACGGGCAGCCGATCGGGCAACCCGCCTGCGAAGAGATGCAGAGCGTGGTCCGGTCCGTGTAGCGCATCACGACCGCTTCCACCGAATGCCCGCCGTCGAGCTCGAACAGCGTCTTGGTCGTAAGCGAGCGGTCGGCCTCGCTCACCGCGATCGAGCGCAGCGACGTGATCCTGAAATCGCGCTCGAGCGCCGCCCGCAAAGCCTTCGGCAGGTCGCGCATCGCCTCGAACGACGCGACCCCGCGCGCCAGCCATCCCCAGATCTGCTTGCCGCGATACACCGGGATCTCGTTGGCCACGAGCCACGCCTCGAGCTCAGAGGGTGACAGCGAAAGAATGGGCGGCCGAATGTCAACCATGCGCGCCTAGATTACCGGCAGCCTGCTACCTCTTCATTCCGCGCGTTTGGCGCCAACCGATCGCATCAGCCGTTCGAATTCCGCGCCGTTGGCGCCAACCGTGCGTTTAGAAAGACCTCGCGCCGCTACCGCGCGTCGAAGACTTCTCGATCTGCCTCGCCACTGGAACGCACCACGCCGTCGTCGACCAGCTTGCGCAGGTGCGCGCGCAAAGTCATCTCCGCCGCGACCATCAGCTGGTCGTCGAGGTCCCCATAGACCCGGCGCGTCAGCTCCCGCGCGGTGCCTCCTCCACGCGTCAGCTCGGCCAGGACCTGCGCCTCGCGCTCGAGACGGTGCGTGCGGTACTCCTCGATCTTTCCCATCGCATCCTCGACCGGGTCCCAGTGGCCGGGAAACAGGATGCGCGGCCGGAGCGCGGCCACGCGGTCGAGCGAGCGAAGGTAGGCGGCCACATCCCCTTCCGGGTAGGTGACCATCGAGCTGCCACGCCCCAGGATCAGGTCCCCGGTGAAGAGGGCACGGTCGCCGGCGAGCCAGAAGCAGAGGTGGTCGGCGCTGTGTCCCGGTGTGTGAAGCGCGGTCACGTTGAGCGTGCCTACGCGTACGACCTCGTCGTCGCCGAGCCCTGGATAACGCTGGACCGAAGCGTGGTGCGCGGAGGCGAGGCGCTTGGCGAGGGGCAGGTGATCGGGATGCGAGTGCGTGACGAGGACCACCCCGACCGTCGCGCCTCCGATCCGCGCGTTGAGCGCCGCGAGGTGACTGTCGTCATCCGGGCCGGGGTCGATCACCACGAGCACGGGCCCCGCGTCGACGATCCAGGTGTTGGTCCCGGGACCGGTGTACGGACCGGGGTTGGGGGCGACGACGCGGTGGACGGCCGCCATTACATCAGCGAGGTCTCTGAGCCGGCAGATAGATATCAGCGCCGTCGCGTCGCCTAGCGTCGAGCCACCCGTCGAGGTGCGTGTCGACGATCAGCCGGAGCAGGGGCTCGCCCATCTCGGGCACGGCCATCGTCCGCCGCGGCTGCGACGCATCGATGCGCACCTTCCACCACGAGCCGAGTGGCTCGGCCGCGATGCGGAGTCCTTCCGGACCGAGCCAGTCCTGGGCGCGCGTAAAGGCCTCGACCAGCGCGGGCTCGGAGCCCAGGACGACCGCGTTCGCGGGCAGGTCCCGCGCTGCGGTGGGGGTGGCGAGGTTGAGCACCGCGCCGAGCACCACTCCGCGCGCACCGTCCTTCGACTGCACCGCGGCGGCTTCCAGCGCGGCGGCGCGCCGCCCGACCTCCTGCGCCTGCTCGTAAACCGTCTCCAGCATCTCGGGCCGGCCGAACGCCGCCTGCCGGGCCGACTCCTGAAGCGCAAGCACCGCCGAGCGGAGCTTGTGGCCGAGCCGCCCCAGGAGGTAGTCGCGATGCTCCTCGACCATGACCTGGCCGATCTCCGCGCACCGTCGCGCCAGCCCCAGTCCGCCGTCGCCGGCCCAACCCACCAGGCGCCCACCGAGGTTGAGAGGCATCCAGGGGCCGCCCGGAGGCGGGAAGTCGGGGTCGGCCGGCCCATGGCGCATGTGCTCGGGCACCGACTCCATGCCGCCGCCCACCCTCACCCACATCGGCGCGCCGGCATTCATCAACCGCTTAACGGTAGAACAGTGAGGATCCCGTGGTCAGGGACGAATTCGGGCGGGCACCGTGAACTTGAACGTCGTCCCGTTGCGGTCGCTCGAGGCGACCCAGATCCGCCCGCCGAACGATCGCTCCACGACGAGCCGGCAGAGATACAGCCCGAGCCCGAGCCCTCCCTGCGACCGGTTGCGACCGGCGGGCCCGGTTTTCTCGAAAAGCGACTCCAGGCTCGCGGCCGGGAGGCCCTGGCCATGGTCGGCGACGGTGATCTCGAGCCAGCCGCGGTTCAGCTGCCTCGCCTCGACGACCACGGTCGCCTCCGTGTATTCCAGCGCGTTGCCGACAAGGTTGGTCAGGACCTGTCCCAGGTGGGTCGACTCGCAGTAGGCGGCCGGAAGGCCCACCGGCAGGCTGACCTTGACCGCCGCCGACCGCTCCTGGTAGCGGTGCATCAGCACTCCCATCACGCCGTCGAGCGCCGGGCCCAGCTCCACCGGTTCGGGGCTTGGCTCGAAGTGCCTGGTCTCGAGCTTGGCGATGATGAGCTGGCTTTCGACCAGGCTGAGCAGCCGGTCCGAAGATTCGTAGGCTTCCTGCAGCAGCTCGCGCCGGCCGGTCGCGTCGATCGTGTTGTCCCACTGCATGATCCCCGCGAGCGTGTTTTTCATCGCCGCGGCGGGGCTGCGCACCTCGTGGCCGATGGCCCGCAGCATCAGGTCCTTCGCCTCCAGGGCGATGCGCTGGGCGGTCACGTCCTCGTGGAGTGTCAGGATGCCGGCGGGCTCACCTTCGAGGCCCGGGATGACGACGCGGCGGACGTGCACCGTGCGGTCCGGGTCATGCATGTGCAGCTCGAGCGTGCCGTCCGTTTCGCCGTTCTCGCTCAGGATCGCCCCGGCCGCCGAGTAGATCTCGGCCGGCTTGCGGCCCGGCATCTCGGACGCCTGGAGGTTGTAGATCGACTCGACCTCCGGGTTCGCGTAGACGATGCGGCCGCCCGCGTCCTCGAGCATCACGCCGACCGGGGAGTGGCGCAGGATCGCGTTCATCATCCTGCGCTCGCGATCCAGCGCGTCGACGAGCTCGAGCTGGCCGATCAACACCGCTGCCTGGCCCGCAAGGACAGCCGCGAGTCGCCGCGTCTCCGCCCCGCCTCCGGTCATCCTGGCGACGAGCAGGCCCGCGAGGCCGCCCTCGACCTGGATGGGAATGGCGAAGGCGTCGGCCGGCGCGCCGAGCAGGTCGAGCAGCGCGCGCAGGCGGCGGCCGCCCGCGGGCGACGACAGCGCCTTGAGCAGCTGCGTGCTGTCGCTCACGGGAACCTTCGGCGTCTCCGCCCCGTCATCGGAGCGGCGCACCAGCTCTCCGTCCTCGAGCAGCCACAGCGCTCCCTGTGAGCCCGCGAGGGCGTCGCTCACAAGCCTCCCCATCTCCGAGCGGGCACGTTCGGGCTCGGTGGGGTTGAGCTTGGCGAACGCCGCCACCGCCTCCAGCGTGCGGATGCGGCCTCGCGTCTCGGCCACGAGGCGCGAGTTCTCGATCGCGACCGCCGCGTGCCGCGCAAAGTCCAGCGCCGCGGACGTCGGTTCGGCGATGTGTGTCGACGCGTGCACCGAGCCGATGGCGCCGACCAGGCGGTCGCCATACCACAGGGGAATGAGGCTCCAGGCCTGCCCGTGCGTGGTGCCGCTGACCAGTCCCGCGGGGGCGTCGCGCCAGCTCTCCTCGGAGCTGAGGCCGGCCCAGGACAGGACCTGCTCCGCGGCTGAGTCGCCGCTGCCCCGCGTGCCGCTGATGCGGCCCTCGATGTCGAAAGCCCAGCACACCGCGCCGGCGCATTCGAGCATCGTCCTCGCCTGTTCCGCGATGTTCGACACCACGCTCATGAGCTCATGGCCGGCCAGCGCGGCGAGCTCCTGGATGCGCACCGACTGAGCGAGGGCGAGCTCGTTGGCGTGGTGCAGGCGCATCGTGCGCAGCGCTATCCCGACGACCGGGGCGGCGGTTTCGAGCAGCTTCAGGTGTGTGGGCTGGAACCGGCCGCCGTCGTTTCGCATCGCGATGATTCCCGCCACCACGCGGTCGTACTGCGTGATCGGAGCCCACACCACATGGCTCGTCGGGCGGGTGAAGATGTACGCGCCGATCGGGCCGTCGCGGTCGCTCGGCTCTGGGGCGACGTCAATCACCATCCCGCCCTGCTCGATCATCCTGCTGAAGAAGGGCGCATCGGCCATCGGCACCGGACCGACTGCGACCACCTGCCCCCCACGCTCGCCCGTGAAGCCGGCCATGTCGCCTGCGACGTCGAGGTAGGCGAGCACCATGTGCGTCGCGTCGAGGTATTCGCTCACCACCGAGAAGATGGCGTCGGCGATCTGGTGCTCGTCAGCAGCGCCCGCCACGCCCATCTCGAGGATGTGGAGCGCCTCCAACCGGGCACGCTCAGCCTGCGCCTGCGCGAAGTGGTCGGCGTTCGCGAGAGCCAGGCTCACGTTGGCCGCCACGTCCTGCAGCAGCTTGACGTGCCAGTCGTCGAAGGCGCCCTCGCGATACGACTGAAGCGAAAGCATGGCGGTGATCCGATCTCCGCTGAGCACCGGCACCCAGACGAAGGAGCGGGAGACCAGCCGCCTGTCGCTGGCAGGGCCGGAGACGAACACCGCCGCGCCCCGGCCCACGGTCCAACCCTCGTGCTCCAGGTCCTTACGCTCAAAGCTGCGCGCCCAGGGCGAGCTGCGGACGAGGACCGGCTTGGCGGTCTCGTAAGCCTCGCGGGACGGCCCGGTGACGGCCAGCGCGACGGGCGGCACGACCTCTTCGACCCCACCCACGTATTGGTATCCCTCGGCGACCGGCCCGTCGGCAGTCTGGGTGATGGTGGCGAGGATGAACCCGTCGAACTTCAAGAAGGTCGCGAGCTCCTCTCGCAGGGTGCGCATGATCGACCACTTGTCGAGGCTTGAAGCGAGGCGGCGCCCGATCGAGTTGACCAGCTCCAGCCTTCTCCTCTGGTCTTCGAGCGCTTCGTAGCTTCGTGCATTGCGCAGCGCAAGGGTGGCCTCGTCCGACACCAGCTCGAGGAAGGCCGCGGTCGAGTCTTCGTAAGCGAAAGGGCGAGAGCAGCGGATTCCAAGCGCTCCACGCACCACGCCGCCTTCTTTGATCGGGACCCAGAGGGATGAGGTCGGTGTATGGGCGAGGACCGGCTTCGAATCGCGGAGCACTGAGCGGGCCGCGGCGACCATAGGCGACCGCGACGGGAGCCAGCGCGTGGTCGGGGCCGAATCGGCCTCGACATGCATCAGGCGGACCCGGTCGGCCTTTTCGTCCGGCATCGCGACCATCTCGAGCGCGTCGACTGGAAGCAGCTCGCGAAGTGTCGTGTGTAGACCGGTGAGAACGCTGGCCTCGTCCAGCGTCGAAGCCATGGCTCGCCCGATGCTGTTGAGCGCTTCGAGCCGGCGCGCCTGGTTGCGCGTGAGCTCGTTCAGCGAGGCGTTGGCGAGGAGGACGCCGAGCCGCCGGTGAACCTCGTCGAGAAACGCGAGCTCGGTGTCTGGGACGCGGCGCTTGCGATGCGACTGGTAGATGACGGCGCCGATGAGGTCGCCCTGGTGCTTCACTGGGCCCCAGATCGCGAACCGGACCTGGCGACCCGCGCCAGGCCCTCGACCACGGGTCTGGCTGCTCGGTGCCAGCGGCACCACCGTCAGGCGCGGGTTGGCGTACTGCTTGGCGTACATGGACTTGCTCAAGACGAGGCGCCGCATGTCCTGGAGCACGCCGGAGTCGATCGGCAGCGACCGGATCCAGCCCTCTCGCTCGAGGACGTGCAGCACGATCACGTCGTAACCGAAGCGGGTGTGCAGCCCTCGATAGAGCACCTGGAGCAGGTCGGCCTCGGTGACGCAGCTGCCGAGCTCGTGCACGAGGGCCGCGGCGGAGGGTGCAACTCCGCCGGCCGGCTTGCGGGGTAAGGCCTTGGGCCGTGCCGGCGCGCCCTTGACCGCCCTGGACGGCGCATGCGACCTGGCGCCAGACCGGGCTGAGCTGGGCATTGCCACCGATACACTAACCCCGTGCCGTTCACCCCGCCCAAACCAATCGCACCCACACCTGAGGATCTGCGGGGCTCGACGGTGCTGGTGGTGGACGATGAACGCGCCTGGCGGGTGATCCTGGAAACCGACCTCCGCATGCTCGGCTACAAGGTGTCGATGGCCGAGGACGCCGACCAGGCTCTCGAGAAGGCGCAGTCGGATCAGCCGGAGGTCGCGATCATCGACCTCATGCTGCCCGAGCCGATGGACGGCTGGGGGTTGCTCAACGAGCTGAGGGCGCGCGGGCAGAAGGTGCCTGTGATCTTCTACACCGCTTATCCCGTTTTCCCGTCGGGAACGGACGACCCCGACGTTGTGGGCTACATGAGCAAAGCGATCGACAGGGCGGATCTATACGCCTTGCTCCCGCCCGCGATCCGGCGCTCGCGCGAGCGCCGAAACTCCGATACCTAGATGGTTACGAGAACAGACCCAACCAGTCGTCGACCCAGTCCGCGCCCGAGGCGAGCGCGAGGGCTGCGACGACAGCCAAGGCAAAGGCCACTTTCTGGACTTTGATTCCCCAAGTCATCCCCATGTTACCCCTTTGATTTTCCAACTTACGCCAGGACCGGATGAGAGTATGCCGTGGCCCATTCGTATTAGCTTGTTCTCATGCCGTCAATTATTGTTAAGAATCATATATTCCAACCCTTGGGAAACCCAAGAGTGAGTGTGGGAACGCGCGGACCGGTGCGGGGCCGGGAGGTGCGGCTTCCGCCGCTGCCGCCCGGGCTCGAGGTCTATCGCCCCGCGGATGTGCTCGGTTCGGCCGTGCTGGTGGTGGAGGATGAGGCCGCGATGCAGCAGCAGCTGAGGATCGACCTGCACGACCTGGGCTACCGGCCCTCCGCCGCCTCATCCGCCCCCGAAGCCAGGGCCCTCCTGGAACGGGAGCGGGTGGCAGCCGTGCTGCTCGACCTCGTGCTGGACGAAGGCGAGGACTCGGGGTTCGAGCTGCTGCAGTGGATCCGCCACCACCACCCCGGCCTGCCAGTGATCGTGCTCTCGGCGGCCCAGGTCAACTCGGCCTCCATCCGCAAGGCCTACGAGCTCGGCGCCAGCTCGTATTTCGTGAAAGGCAACGTCCCGATGGCCCACATCTACTCCGACCTCGCCGCTCGGCTGGTCGAACGCGGTACGGGCCGGCCGGGGAGCTATCGCTTCGGGCGCCTGGAGTTCGACCCGACGGGCCGCACGGTCAAGTTCGGCCGCGGAGAGGTGCACCTGACGCAGCAGCAAACCGCGCTGGTGCTCTTCCTCGCGCAGGGCTCCAAGTCCGCCACCGCGCGCGACCTCATAGAAGCCGGCCTCTTTCGCAGCAACGCGGCCCATTCGACCGTGCACTCGGCTCTGCTGACCTTGAGGCGGAGGCTGGACGAGCTCGAGCCCGGCCTGGGGCAGAGGTTCGTGCGAGCCACGGCGCGCGGCTACAACCTGGTAACCATTCCGTGACAGCGGAACGCGGCACGACGCCGCTGCCGAGCCGGTCGGTCATCGACGAGGTGACCGAGCTGAGGCGACATTTCCACCGCCACCCCGAGGTGAGCTTCAGCGAGCATGAGACGAGCCGCCAGCTCAGCGAGAGGCTGCGCCAGCTTGGCCTGGAGATCAAGCCCTGCCCCACCGAAACAGGCGTCGTCGCGATGCTCGACACGGGCAAACCGGGGAAGATGGTGATGCTTCGCGCGGACATCGACGGGCTACCGATCCACGAGGAATCCGGTGTCGATTTCTCGTCGCGATCAGACGGAAGGATGCATGCGTGCGGGCACGACGCACACATGGCGATCATGGTCGGCGTCGCGCGCACGCTCGTCGACCGCATCTGGGACATCAACGGCCGCTACCTGTTCGTCTTTCAACCGGCGGAGGAGATCGTCGAAGGCGCCAAGGCGATGATCGCGAAGGGCCTGCTCGACAACCACCAACCCGACTCGGTGATCGGTCTCCACGTCGCGAGCTTCCTCGAGTCGGGGACCGTCGTCTCGAGGCCCGGCCTCATGTGGGCGGGATCCGACGCGTTCGAGATCGGCTTCGCGGGACCGGGTGGACACGGCGGCATGATGGGCCGCCGCGGAAACGTGCTCGCGGCGCAGGCGTTCTTCATCGAACGCCTCCACACGATCGTGGAGGGGCTCGAGCAGGATGGCGTGCAATGCCACACGACCGTCGGCGACATCAGGAGCGATGGGGCGTGGAACATCGTGCCGCGCGGGGTCCTGGTCAAGGGCAGCCTCCGCACGTTCAACGCGCCGCTTCGGGAAGAGGCGCTCGGCCGGCTGCGCGACCTGCTCCGCGAGACGGACAGCGAGTTCGACGTGAGCTCGAGCCTCGACCTCGTCCATGGAACCGTGCCGCTGATGAACGAGCCCAACATCACGAAGACGGTCCTCGACGTGGGGCGGTCGCTCATCGGCGACCAGGCCAGCATCCTCGGCCGGCCGCTCACGGTCAGCGACGATTTCGCGGAGTTCCTGACCCGCATCCCAGGGTGCTACTTCATGCTCGGCGCGATGCCGAAGGGCGCGCCCCCGCCGGCGCATCACTCGCCCGGGTTCCGGATCGACGAGGACGCGCTGGCCACAGGCGTCAAGGTCCTGGCGGGAGCGGCTTCTCGACTCGCGGCCGATTAGCCGGCGTTGCTATGGATCGGCGCGCTGGCGCTGGGCCTTGTGGCGGGCCGTGTCATGGGAGGGAGCCTCGACAATCTCTCGCGCCTTCACTTCCGGTGGCCCTGGATCGTGGTGGCGGTGCTCGTCGCGCGTTCGGTGGTGCTCCTGACTCCACTGAAAGCCGTGGATGGTGTTCAGTACGTGTACCTGGTCGCCCTGACGGTGCTCGTCGCATGGACGATCTGGCAGATCGAAATGGTCCGCGGAATCTGGCTCATCGCGGTGGGCAGCGCGCTCAACCTCGTGGTGATCGCAGCCAACGGGGCGCGCATGCCGGTGGCGCCTGAGCTGGCCGGGAACCTCGTCCACACCGGCCACCTCGGCCAGTACACGTTGATCACCGCGAATACGAACTTGGAGTGGCTGTCGGACTGGATCGCACTGCCCGGCATCAGGCGGCTTCTGGTCGAGGCCTACAGCCCAGGAGACGTGGTGGTGGCACTTGGAATCGGGGTCGTCGTGGCCCTGGCGATGAGGTCGATTGCCGGGTCTGCAGAAACCCGTCCACGTATAGTGAGTGACCCGCCGTGATCATCTTCTGGATCTTCACGCTCTTCGTAGGCGCAACGACGTTTGCGTTCACCTACATCTTCCTGCAGCTTGGGCTCGCGCTCTCGCTGGTGGATGCATTCGTCGCGATGCTGCTGTGCCGCGGCATCTTCAGCATGGTGCGGCGTTCGCTGATCCTCCGCGAGCGCATCTCGGCCGAAACCGACACGTTCACGCGGACGATCGAAACCAACCGCGCCATCTTCTGGCGAAGGGCGCTCTTCCTGGCGGCGCTCCCGATCCTCTATTTCGCGGGCGCCGACCTGCTGTTCGGGCTCGCACCGGCCGACGCCCTGGCCGCCCTTCCGCAAGCCATCGTCGCCGGGCTGACCAACCTTCTCTACGTCCTCTTCCTGCTAGGGGCGAACTTCATGCTCTTCCTCGGTCCGTTCTACATCTACACGCGAATCGGCAAGACCATGATCCTGCCCGACGACGCGAACTTCGGGGTCAACATGGAGGACGTCCGCGGCCAGAAGGCCGCGGTGACCGAGATGCGCCGCATCCTGCGCTTGATCGAGCACGGACGCCTCTACGTGAAGGCGGGAGGCAAGCGCGAACGCGGAGTGCTGATGGTCGGCCCTCCCGGCACCGGCAAGACGATGCTGGCCAAAGCGATCGCGTCATCGCTTCATGTCCCCATCTACGTCGCCGCGGGCGGCTCCTTCGCCGGCATGTTCCTCGGCATCGATGCGCTCAGCGTGTTCCTCATGGTCCGCGCCGCGCGCAAGAAGGCCAAGACCTGGGGCGGATGCATCGTCTTCATCGACGAGATCGACGCGCTCGGCCAGAGGCGATCGGGCGTGGGCGGAGGCGGAGGCGGCGGAATGATGGGCGGCATGGGCGGGATGTTCGGCGGCGGGCAGCTCGGGCTGAACATGCTGCTCGTCCTGATGGACGGCATCGACAACCCGGGCATGATCGTCCGCCAGCTGCGCGGGCTGGTGAACCTCACACTCGACGGACTGTATGTTCCGCGCCTCATAGCATTCAACGGCACCAGGCTCAACCTTCGGATCCCGGCGCTCAAGGCGCCGAACTACAACATCCTGTTCATCGGCGCCACGAACCGGCCGTCGGTCCTCGACGAAGCGCTGACCCGGCCGGGACGGTTCGGCCGCCAGATCGTGTTCCGCCTTCCGAGCCGCGAGGACCGCAAGGACATCGCGGCCCTTTACTTCGACAAGAAGAAGCACGATGCCTCGCTCGACACGGCGAGCCGCCGCGAGGAGTTCGCGCGAATCACCGACAAATACTCACCGGCGGACATCGAGCAGGTGCTTTCGCTGGCGCTCCTTTACGCGTTCGAGGATGCGCGCGAAGCCTTCAACTGGAAGGACGTTCGCGAGGCGATGGGCAACGTCGAGGCCGGCCTCGCGATACCGGTCGAGTACACGGAACGCGACAAGATCGCCGTCGCTCGACATGAGCTCGGCCATGCGGTCGCATCTCACTTTTTCAAGACCGACCACTCGCATGTCCGGCTCTCGATCCGGCGCCGCGCGACAGCCATCGGCGAGATCGGCGGCTATCACAAGGACATGCCCTCCGAAGAGGAATGGATGAAGTTCCGCTCGCAGATGGTGGCGGAGATTCGGCACGATCTCGGCTCGATCGCATGCGAGCACGTCTTCTACGGCGAAGGCACGAGCGGTGTCTACATGGACCTCAGGATGGCGACCGCGATGGCAACCAGCATGGTCGGCACGATCGGAATGGGCCCGGACAAGCTCGACGAGCGAATGTCGAGGAGGGCCGCCAACATCGGCGAACAGCTCATCTCAGTCGCCGAGATCACGCAGGGAATGCACGAGCAGGGCACCTGGGCTGGCGCCGTGCTGAACAACCGGCGCAGCCGGCGTGTCGTCGCGCAGATCCTGGGTGCCGCATACATCGACGATTGGCGTCTCATGTATGTGAACAAGGAAGCCATCGACCTGGCGGCCGAAGCCCTGATCGCGCAGGGAGAGCTCATGGGCGACGAGATCTCCGGACTTCTCGATTCAGTCGGCCTCCGAACGCCGACCGAGGCGGATCCGTATCCCGAGGAGCTGCCCGCGGTCCCCGACGAGCGCGAAACGCCGAAGGTCGTGTCGGAGTCGGCCTGATTCGCGTCGTGGCCGCGGTCGTTGCCGCGCTGGCGCTCACGCTTCCGGCGCATGCGGTCCACGCGCAGGACCCCGGCCTCGGACCGAACCCGCATCACGAGGCGGCGCGCATCATCGCCGCCGAGCTCGTCATGGACCAGGCCACCGCCGACCTCAACGCCCTCGCAGCGCAGCAGCCGTCAGGCCTCGCGGAAACCCTCCGCAAAGAGCTCGCCATGGACCGCGCGGCCTACGCGTTTCGGGACGCGGCACGCCAGGAAGAGCTGCGCGTCTATGAGCTTGCCGGTTACGCGAGCGTCGAGAGCGCGGTCATACCGCTCCTCCCGCCGGCCTACCGGGGCCCCATCTCGAACACGATCGCCGCGCTGCACTCGCTCTACATCCTGGCCGGCATCGACCAGTACTACCTGGTGAACGTCCATTTCGTTCATCCCTACAGCGACGCCAGGCCGGTGAGCGCGCTGCGCTCCTATTACCTGGAGGCGCAGAACCGGTACGGCGTCGACGCCAGCTACCTGGCCTCCATCAACTTCATCGAGAGCAACTTCGGACGGATCAACGGACCGTCGTCAGCGGGCGCGCAGGGCCCGATGCAATTTCTCCCGAGCACCTGGACCGAGTACGGGCAGGGCGGAAACATCAACGACCCGCACGACTCCATCCTCGCCGCGGCCCGCTACCTCGCCCACAACGGCGCGCCGTACAACATGCGCAACGCGATCTGGCACTACAACCTGGACTACGACTACGTGGACGCCGTGGAGTCGTTCGCGCGCGCCTACCGCACCGACCCGGGATGGCTCGACCGCATGTACTACTGGAACACGTACGGCTAGGAGCGATTGTTAGAGTAAGTACTCATGGAGTACCGGATCGAACAGTTGGCCCGCTCGGCGGGGGTGGCGGTGGACACGATCCGGTTCTACCAGGGAAAGGGCCTGCTCGAGGCCCCGCGCCGGGAAGGCCGAGTCACCTGGTACGGGGACAGCCACCTCGACCGGCTGCGCCGGATCAAGGAGCTGCAACAGCAGGGTTTCACCCTCACGGTGATACAGCGCTTTTTGACAGGGGAGCTGGAACCGTCCGATGAAGCCCTGGTGGCGGCGGTCACCCGTTCGGCAGCCCCGCAAACCCTGACCCTGGCCGAGCTCGCCCAGCGCAGCGGGGTAGCGGAACCGCTGCTCATGAGCCTTCAGCAGGCCGGTCTGCTGGTCCCGGTGGAAGGCGGCCAGGAACCGCTCTACCCGGCCGACGACCTGGACGCGATCGCCGCGGGCATGAAGCTGATCGCAGCCGGAGTGCCGATCGGCGAATTGCTGGAGCTCGGCAAGGACTACGCCGCGGCGGTCGACCGGACCGCCCGCCAGGCGGTCGATCTATTCGACCGGCACGTGCGCGAGCGCATCCAGTCGGAGGGAGGCGCGACCGAGGCCGCCGAGCGAAGGCTGCTCGCGACCTTCAACGAGCTGCTCGAAGCGAGCGGCACGCTGGTCAGGCACCACTTCGAGCGCACGCTGCTCCGCGCCGCCCGCGAGCACATAGAGAAAAGATGATCGCCGCGACGACCGTTCGCAGGTGGGAGCTCGACCGCACCCCCGACCTGGTCGACCTCGTCGGCGCGGCGCGGGACAACGGCCACGAGGTGTTGCTGATCGAGCGCCCGATGCCGGATGCGGTCAGCGTGGCCGCCCTGGGCAAAGCGTTCGACCTCGTCGCGGCGCAAGGAGGTGTCGCGCTGGAGGACGCCGGTGGCCAGGTCGTGGACTTCGAAGCCGGCGCCGACCGGCTCGCGGCCGCGTCACGCATGTGGCGGAGGGTCGGCGATTCGCTGGGCGACCCCATCGCGGTCGGAGGGTTCGCCTACAGGCCGGACCGCGACCCGGGCGGGCCCTGGTCCGGCTTCCCGGCTCTGCTGCTCCGCGTTCCCGAGCTCGCGGTGACCCGAGTCCGGGGTCGCACGTATGCGACGGCAATGTCAGAGGACGCGGAGGCGCTGCTGGAGCTTGCGGCGACAGGGCTCCGAGCTCCCGCCGCGCGCCGGCTCGAGGTGACGGCCGTGCGCAACCCGATGGCGTGGACCGCGGCGGTCGCGAGCGCAGCGGCTCGCCTGCGAGCCGGCGATGCGGCCAAAGTGGTGCTCGCGCGAGAGGTGCTGGCGCGCGGCGACGGGGTCGTGTCGGCAGCCATGGTGGCGCGCTCGCTGCGTGCAGCCTATCCGTCGTGCTTCACGTATCTGATGACGGGCGCGGATGGCACGGCGTTTGCCGGAGCGTCGCCCGAGCTGCTGGTGCGCCGCTCCGGGTCGCGCGCCTTTTCGCAGCCGATGGCCGGATCCGTCGCGCGCGGCGCGACCGACGCCGAGGACGAGCTGCTCGCGCGCCGGCTGGAGGCCAGCGCCAAGGACGCGGTGGAGCATCGGGTCGTCTCGGAGTTCGTCGTCGACGCGCTGCGGCCGTTTGCGCGATCGGTGAACGCGCCGCCGCCAGAGGTCGTGCGCTTCACGAATATCCAGCACCTTGCCACATCCGTCAGCGCGGAGCTGCTCGACCCCCCCGCCGATGTCCTGCAGCTTGCGGCCGCCCTCCACCCCACGCCCGCCGTAGGCGGGTGGCCGCGCGACGCAGCCGATGTCCTGATCGACGAGCTGGAAGGGATGGAGCGCGGGTGGTACGCGGGCGCGGTGGGATGGATCGACGGGCGCGGCGACGGCGAGTTCGCGGTCGCGCTTCGCTGCGGCCTGCTCTGGGAAGATGGAGCCAGGCTCTATGCCGGAGTCGGCGTGATGCCTGACTCCGATCCCGCGCGCGAGCTGGAGGAAACCGAGCTGAAGTTCAAAGCCCTGCTGACCGCCCTCGTCTGATGGACGCGACCCTCAACGGCGCGCGCATCCATTACGAGCGCTCGGGCACGGGCTTCCCCGTCCTATTCATCCATGCCGGGATCGCGGACTCGCGCATGTGGGCACCCCAGGCAGCGGCGTTCGCGAAGAGGTTCGACATGATCCGGCCCGACCTGCGCGGCTTTGGGGACACGGCGCTTCCGCCGGCTCCCTATTCAGGGATCGCCGACCTGGTGGCGCTCCTCGACCACCTGCGGATCGATCGCGCGCACGTCGTCGGCTGTTCGATGGGCGGGACGCTCGCCCTGGACCTGGCCCTCGAGCATCCGCAGCGCGTGGAACGCCTCGTGCTCATCGCCTCCGGCGTGAGCGGGTCGAACCTCGGCGCGGCTGACGCAGCGCTCTTCACGGAAATCGAGGAAGCCGACAAGGCCGGCGACATGGACGCCGTCAACCAGGCGGAGGTCAGGCTTTGGGTGGACGGGCCGCGGCGCCGGGAAGGCAGCGCTCCACGCTCGGTGCGGGAGCTCGTGCTCGACATGAACGGCCGCTCCCTTCACACCGACTGGAGCTCCGCCGAAAGCCGGCCGATCGACCGTCCCGCGATCAAACGCCTCGGCGAAATCGCCGCTCCAACGCTCGTGATCGTCGGCGACGAGGACCTGCCTCACTGTCTTGCCAACGCGGATCTCATCACGTCGAAGATCGCCGGCTCGCGCAAGGTGATCATCGAAGACGCGGCGCACCTCCCAAGCCTCGAGCGACCAGAGGAGTTCAACCGCATCCTGCTTGATTTCTTGACGAGCTAGCTTGGACACGACGCTCAACGGCGCGCGGATCCACTACGAGCGTTCGGGGGCGGGCTTTCCAGTGATCTCCTCGCACCGCCTTGCGACCAAATGTGCCCGAATGGCCGCCTCCCCGCACCGCCTTGCGGCCAAATGTGCCCGAATGGCCGCCTCCCCGCGCCGCCTTGCGGCCAAATGTGCCCGAATGGCCGCCTCTGAGCTCTCTAGGTGCGAAGCGCCGCCGCCGCCGCCTCCCAGCACAACCGGTGCCCGTTCACGCTGTCCTCGCGCTTGAAGCGCACCACCACCATCGTCGGAGTCGGCGCCGCGATCGCGTCCGCGATCGCCGGCTCGAGGCCCGAGCGGTCCGTCACGGGGCTGTACACGAGCCCGTAGAGGCGCGCGACCTGCGAGAGGTCCAGGCTCAGAGGAGTCACGAACAGCTCTTCGAAGACGTCCTGGTGCTCGGCCTGGGGGAGGAAGCTGAACACCCCGCCGCCGTCGTTGTCGCACACCACCAGCGTCGCGCGAATTCCATGGCGCCGAAGCGCCCAGAGCCCGTTCATGTCGTGGTACAGCGACAGGTCCCCGAGCAGAATCACCGTCGGCACGTTGCGCCCCGCCGCCAGCCCCAGGCCCGTCGACACCAGCCCATCGATCCCACTCGCACCTCGATTCCCGAAGAAGCGCTGCTGCGGCCGGGCCTGCGGCCAGAAGGATTCGACCGCGCGGATCGGCATGCTCGAACCGATGAACAGCTGCCCTGGGTCCGGCAGGCGCGAGCTCAACGCCCGCACGACGTGGCCCTCGTGCAGCGGAGTCGAGACGAGCGTCGCGGCGATCGCCGCGGTGGCGCGCTTGCCGGCCGCCACCCACTGGTCTCGCCACCCCACCCGTTCGAGCGGTGGCAGCGCCTCGAGCAGGGGCTGCGGATCGCAGTCGACGATGCTGGTCGCCACGTGGTCCTGGTCTCGCCAGGCGTGGTCGGGGTCGATGAGGAAGGTCGGCGCCGACGCCGCGGCCAGCCACTTGTTCAGTGCCCTCGAGGTCGGCATGCTCCCCAACCGGATCACCAGGTCGGGCCCGTGCTGCAGCGACCAGCCGGCCCGCAGCAGCGCTTCGTAGGACTCGATCGAAGCGCCCGTCTCCGGACGCCGCAGCTGCGAGGTGGGCTCGGCGAGCACCGGGAGGCCAAGGCGGTGCAGCGCGGGAGCCAGGCGCTCGCCGTCGCGCATCTCACCGGCGACGACCAGCGGGCGCTGCGCACGCTGGAGGGCGGAGGCCAGCGCCGTCACGTGGGCCGCCGTTGGTAGTGTGCGGCCCCGGCTCACGGACTGGCCGGCGGCTCCGATCGCGACCGGCACCTGGCCCGGCTGCGGAACCAGGGGTTCGCGAAATGGAAGATTGATGTGGACAGGCCCGCCGCCGCTCGCTTCCGCCACCGCCCGCGCCGCGAGCCGCCGCCACAGGCGCGCCGCGTTGGGCAGCTCGACCGGGGCGCCCGGGTCGAAGAACCACCTGACCGCCGTGCCGTAGAGCCTCTGCTGGTCAATCGATTGGTTGGCGCCCGCGCCCTGGAGCTCAGGCGGCCGGTCAGCCGTCAGCACGATCAGCGGCGTGCGCGAATACGAGGCTTCCACCACGGCCGCGTGAAACTCGGCCGCCGCCGTCCCCGACGTACACAGGAGCACCACCGGCTTGCCTGTCGACTTGGCCAGGCCGACCCCAAAAAAGGAACCGGAGCGTTCGTCGATGTGCATGAGCACCCGGATCTTGGGGTGGCGCTGAAAGGCCATCGCGAGCGGAGCCGACCGCGAGCCTGGAGAGACGCACGCGTACTCGATGCCTTGGGCGGCGAGCTCGTCCACGAAGGTTGCGGCGAAAGACTGCGTTACATCCATAGCATTCAGTGGCAGTGATTCTCGACGGTCAGGACGTTCGATTGAGCTACTTCGTGCTCGGCGAGGGCACGCCGGTCACCCTGCTTCACGGGTTCACGCAGAACGGCCGCAGCTGGCTCGAGATCATCTCCAGGATGCCAGAGGGCTGGATGTGGATCGTGCCGGACCTGCGTGGACACGGAGAGACGAGCACCCGGCCCGGCGCGGCCTGCAGCATGGACGCCTGCACCGGCGACCTCGAAATGCTGTGGGACCATCTCGGGGTCGCGAGCTCTCACCTCGCGGGCTACTCGATGGGCGGCCGCCTCGCGCTCCACGTCGCCGCGCGCCATCCGGAACGCATCCTGTCGCTGCTCACCATCGGTGCTCATGCGGGGCTCGAGGAAGAGGCGCGCGAGGGACGCCGGCGCGGGGACGAAGGCCTTGCGCACCGCATCGAGCAGGACGGGCTGGAGTCCTTCGTCAACTACTGGAGCGCGCTGCCGCTGTTCGCCGGCCTGGAACGCCGCGGCCCCGCCTTCGTCGCCCAGGTGAGGGCGGAGAGGATGACGAACCACGTCGCGGGCCTTGCCTGCTCGCTCCGCGGGATGGGCGCCGGCGCCATGGACCCGCTGTGGGATGACCTCGCCCGCGTCGCGCTTCCCTGCACGTTCGTCGCCGGCCAGCTCGATCATGGTTACGTCAGCTCGGCGCGCCGGCTGGCCGCCACCGTTCCACACGGGCGCGTCGAAGTCGTGCCCAGGGCCGGCCACACCGTCCACCTGGAGCGCCCGGACGCCTTTGCCCGCGTGTTCGAGGATCACCTCGCGCGGGCGACTTCCGGCGTCGCGACACCCGAACCTTCCGATGTCCCTGCGGGCGACGACTGGCCTTCGACCACGACCTCGGCCTGAAGACCGGCGGCGTAGCGCGCGGCGCCCAAACGCTCGAGGTCGAGCATCCCTCCAGCGTCGAGCGCGCTCAGGACGAACTTGCGGCAGCCGGCTTCGTACCTCGCCTCGACCTCGCGCGCGACGTCGACCGGCATCCGGGCCGCGATGTACGCGGTCGTCACAGCAGCAGCCCAAGTGAGAAGAGCAGGGTGTACGCGAGCTCGGCCATGGCCATCCGCTTCAGGGCGCGCACCAGCTCGGGCGCGGCGTCGGTGGTGAGCGCGCTGCGCACGGGCGACGCGGCGACCAGGATCGTCACGAGAGCGAGCAGGACGGTGGACGCGCCGAGCCCGAGGGCGGTCACCGCGATCGGAATGAAGAAAGCCACGGCCACCAGGGCGACGAGCAACACCTGCGTCCGCTCGCGGCCGATACGCGTCGCGAGCGTCAGCTTGCCGGCCGCCCGATCCGTATCCAGGTCGCGCAGGTTGTTGAGGACGAGGATGGCGGTGGCGAAGCCACCCATGGCGCAGGCCATCAGGACGGCAAGCGGCGTGACGTCCAGGGTCTCGACGTAGACCGTGCCCACCGTCGCGACCAGGCCGAAGAAAACGAACACGAAGACCTCACCGAGACCCAGGTAGCCGTACGGTCGCGGGCCGCCGGTGTAGAGCCACCCGGCGAGGAGGCAGGCCACTCCGACCACCAGCAGCCTCGAGTCAGTGACTAGGCTGAGGACGAGCCCCGCGGCCGCCGCGACGCCGAACGCCACGAAGGCCGCCCGCCTGACGGCTTCAGGCTGGACGACACCCGACGACGCGGCGCGCAGCGGTCCGAGCCGGCGGGGGCTGTCCGCGCCGCGCACGTGGTCCGAGTAGTCGTTGGCGAAGTTGACTCCGACCTGCATCGCGAGCCCGACCACCAGCGCGAGCAGGCCGGCGCCCCATCGAGCTCCTCCCGCATGAACGGATATCGCGGTGCCGACCAGGACGGGAGCGACCGACGCCGCGAGCGTCGCCGGGCGCACCGCCGACCACCACACGCGGGTCGGCGAAAGTGCCGGCGCGGTCACCTCCCCGGTCGCCGGGGAGGTCGGCCCTGGCCGAAGGCCACGGCCGGGAGGGGAGTTGGAGCCCTGTATCAAGGCCTCTTGGGAAATTTCGAGAAGTCGGGCTTGCGCTTCTGCACGTACGCGTCCCGCCCTTCCTGCGCCTCTTCGCTCATGTAGTAGAGGAGCGTCGCGTCGCCCGCCAGCTGCTGGATTCCCGCCAGGCCATCGTCCGCGGCGTTCAGGCCTGCCTTCAGCAAGCGGAGCGCCAGCGGGCTCAGCTCGAGCATGCGCCGGCACCAGGCCAGGGTTTCCTTTTCGAGGTCGGCCAGCGGCACCACCTTGTTGACGAGGCCCATGTCGAGCGCCTGCTGGGCGTCGTACTGCTCGCAGAGGAACCAGATCTCGCGCGCCTTCTTCTGACCCACGATGCGTGCGAGGAACCCAGCGCCGTAGCCGCCGTCGAAGCTGCCGACGCGCGGGCCGGTCTGGCCAAACCGTGCGTTGTCGGCCGCGACGGTGAGGTCGCAAACGACGTGCAGCACGTGGCCGCCGCCGATCGCGTATCCCGCGACCATCGCCACCACGGGCTTCGGCAGGCGGCGGATCTGGATCTGCAGGTCGAGCACGTTGAGGCGCCCGGTGCCCTTGGGATCGACGTACCCGTCGTCCCCGCGAATGCGCTGGTCGCCGCCCGAGCAGAAAGCCTCGGTCCCGGCGCCGGTGAGGATGACGACTCCGATCTTCGGGTCGTCGCGCGCGACCTCGAAGGCCTTCGACATCTCGGAGACGGTCGTGGGCCGGAAGGCGTTGCGGACCTCGGGCCGGTTGATCGTGATCTTGGCGATCCCGTCCCAGGTCTCGTAGATGATGTCTTCGTACTGGCCGCCGGGCTGCCAGCCTCGATCTTTCAAGCTCTCACTCCTAGAGCGATCACTAGCACAATTAGGATGCTACGCGTCTAGGCGCGCTGGCGGGGCTTCCGGCGCGGGAACAGTTTCACTATCTTCGCGTAGTCCTCCGGCGTGTCGATGTCGTCCGGGCGACCCGGCGTCGGAACCATGTCGAGCAGCTCTGGGTGCCCCTGCAGGATCTGCCGCGCGCCCGCATCGCCTTTGAGCGCCATCAGCTCTTCCCACAGGTCCCGCGCGAGGACGACGGGCGGCGCCCACTCTCCGTGCGTCTGCGCCACCGCCACCGCCGGCCGCGAACCTTCGCGGCGCCAGGCGCGCATCAGGGCCGCGATCGTGCGGGAACCGACGAGCGGCTGGTCCCCCAGCACGATGACCGCCGCCTCGATCTCGTCACGCATCGCGCGCAGCCCGGCCTGCAGTGACGAAGCCATGCCGGTCTTCGCCTTCGGGTTGTGAACGAGCTCCGCGCTCCCGTCGACGGCGTCCCGCACGTCGTCGGACGAGTAAACGACGACGACCTGGTGGCAGCCGCCCTCGGAAGCCGACTCGATCGCGTGGCGGATCATGGGCTTCCCGTCGACCTCGAGGAGCAGTTTCTCGGAGCCCGGCATCCGTGAACCAGAGCCGGCGGCCATGACGATGGCGCCCACCGGAAGGAGCGCCGAGGCGAGCCTCTCGAACGGCGGTCGCGCGGAGCGGATCCACTCGACCTCGATGTTGGCCCGAATCGCCTTCTCGGCATACTCGCGCAGCCTCTCGCTGTCGCCGTCCACCAGCAGCAGGCGCCGGCCCGCAAGGGCCGCCATGTCGGGGAGCGTGTCGGGCAGGCCGACCACCGCAAGCGCGTGACAGTCGGTGCGCGAGGCCAGGTGCAGAAGCGCGGAATCGAGGTCGCGGCCTCGGACCACGAGGCTATGGGGACCTTCCGGCTCGCGGTATGTGCGCCCCCGTACCGCCAGGTCGAGGTCGCCCATCACGAATACAGCCGTCACCGCATGAGCATGCCAGAAGGGACCGGCCTTACTCTTTTTTGGATGCCGCTTCTTGGAGCCCACGTCGACTCGTCCGGTGGCCTGCACCTCGCCTACGAGCGGGCCAGGGCGATGGGCGCCGAGGCGATCCAGGTCCACCCCACGCCACCCGGCTTCTGGGGTTCGCCCAAGCTCGATGAGACGCGGATCGCGACCTTCAAGGAAGCCGCGGCCAAGCACGGCCACCCGCCCTTTTACTTCCACGCCGTCTACCTGATCAACCTCGCCGGCGACGACCCGACGCTGCGCCAGCGTTCGGAGAGCACCCTCGCCGGCTACCTCAAAGCCGCCGACGAGCTGGGCGTCAACGGCGTCATCTTCCACACGGGTTCGCACAAAGGGGCGGGCTTCGAGGCCAGGCTGCCATCGATCGTCGAGCACCTGCGGCACGTGCTCGAGCGCGCCGACCCACGCACCGCGCGCTTGCTCATCGAGAACAACGCCGGGCTCGGCGGATGCGTGGGCGCGAAGTTTGAGGAGATCGCGCAAATGCTGTCGGCGATCGACGACCCGCGCGTGACGGTGTGCTTCGACACGTGCCACGCCTTCGCTTCGGGCTACGACGAACGCACTCCCGCCGACGTCGCGGGAACGCTCGACGAGCTCGAGCGAGTCATTGGCCTGTCGCGCGTCGAGGTCATCCATTGCAACGACTCGGTGACCGGGCTGGGTTCCAACCGGGACCGCCACGCGAACATCGGGGACGGCCAGATCGGCGAGGGCGGATTTCGCGCGCTGCTGCACGAGCCGCGCCTCGCCAGGCTTCCCTTCATCCTCGAGGTGCCCGGCGCGGGTGACGGTCCCGACGCCGAGCAGGTCGCGGTGCTAAAGCGCCTCTCGGCTTGAAGCGCTAGTCGATCGCCTTCAAGCCGGGGCTGCGCCGTGGTGGACGTCGCATGGCAAGCCCGGCGAGCCACCAGGCACGGGCGGACAGGTGGCGGATCAACGTGGCCGCGCCCCTGAGCGAGTCGCCCGCCATCCGGCTGTTCTCCATCTCGCGCTGGAGGTCCTTCAGCCTCTCGAACGCCACGTCCTCATTCGTGTACTGGTACATCGCAGATCCTCCTCTAACCGTCGTCCTTATTACACTGGTTATTATAACCGATGTTAGCGTGTAGCGGGTTATGGATATACTGCAGGCGTGGCAGACCGTCAGACCGCTACCGGAGACATCGGGCTAGTTCAGGCCTTCGTCAACACCGTCGACCTGCAGGACGGTCCGGAGGAGCTCCATGACGCAAACACCCTCAGGGCATGGTTGGTTGCACAAGGGTTGTTGGGCGGGACGGAATCAGTCGGCGACTCCGACCTCAAGCACGCGGTCGCCCTGCGTGAGGCGATCCGGTCGGTGATCGGCGCCAACTCCGGCTCGAAGGTCTATCCCGTCGACATCGCCACCCTCAATGAGGCGGCCGCCGCGAGCGGCCTGCGCATGCGCTTCGGCGCGGATGGAAAGCCCAGGCTGGAGCCCGAGGCGACCGGGGTCGTGGCCGCGATGGGGCGCATCGTCGCGGCGATGTACGCCGCGATGGAGGACGAGAACTGGACGCGGCTCAAGCTGTGCAGCTCCCACGCCTGCAGGTGGGCGTTCTACGACCGGTCGAAGAACCACTCGAGTCGCTGGTGCACCATGGCCTCCTGCGGCAACCGCGAGAAAGCTCGGCGTTTCAGGAGCCAGACCAAGACGCACACCTAACCTCTATCCGCGAGAGGCTGGGACCTCGCGCATGGAGCTTCCGGTTCCGCCAAATCTAACCGCCGTGATCTCGGCCAGGATCCCCAGCGCCGTCTCCTCCGCCCCGCGGCCGCCGAGGTCGAGGCCAATCGGGCCATGCACCCGAGCGAGCTGCTCCTCGGTGAAACCTTCGGCGCGCAGCGCGTCGAAGCGATTCCGGTTCGTCTTGCGGCTGCCGATCGCCCCGATGTAGCCGGCATCTTTCGTCAGCACCGAACGCAGCGCGGGCAAGTCGAACTTGGGATCGTGCGTGAGGATGACGACGTAGGTCGAGTTGTCGACCGCGAGCTTCGCCATCGCCTCGTCGGGCCACGCGACGATGAGCTCGTCGGCCTCAGGAAATCTTTCCTTCGTGGCGAACTTCGCGCGTGCGTCGACGACCGTGACCCGGTAACCCATCAGCTTCGCGAGGCGGTGAAGAGGAATCGCGATGTGGATTGCCCCAATGATCACGAGATGGGCCGGGCGGCGGAACGGCTCGACCAGCAGGTCGCCTTCGCGGTGCGCAAGCTCGGATCCCGAAGGTGTCCATCCCTCCACCAGGTCTGCCTCGCCGGTGACCAGGTTCGTGCGCAGCGTTGCCGTCTCGTTGCGCTGCAGCATCGCGATCAGCTGCTCGTGCGCAGGGCTGAGAGGCTCGACGAAGACCTCGATGTGTCCCCCGCAGGCGAGGCCGACCTCGAACGCGACGTCGTCGGCCACGCCAAACGCGGCGATCTTCGGCGTCCGGCTCTTCAACACTTTCTGAGCCTCCTCGAAGACCGCTCCCTCGATGCAGCCGTTCGAAACCGAGCCGGCCATCTTCCCCGAGCGCGTGACCACCATCTTCGAACCCAGCGGGCGTGGGCTCGATCCCCACGTCTCGACGACTGTGGCGAGCGCGATGTCCTCGCCCGCTTTCGTCCACTCGCCCAGCTCGCTCAGAACCTCGCGCATCTACCTGCTCCTGGTGCGCCGGTTCAGCCCGGCCAGCAGCCGGCCCAGGTCATCCAGCGCCTGCAGGTTGTGCGCCGCGAGAAAGTCGTCGCAGTGCGGCAACGCCGCCGCCATGCCGCGCGTCAGGGGCTGGTACCCCTGCGAGCCAAGCAGTGGGTTGAGCCAGATCAGGCGGTGCGACGAACGGCGCAGGTGGATGAGCTCGGCCGTGAGCCTTGCAGGGTCGCCGCGGTCCCATCCGTCGCTCACGATGATCACGACCGCTCCGTGACCCAGCACGCGGCGCGCCCAGTGCCGGTTGAAGTCCGAGAGCGCGTCGCCGATGCGCGTGCCTCCGCTGAAATCGTGGACGCCTTTGCTCACCGAGTCGAGCGAACGGTCCAGGTCCCGGTAGCGCAGCAGCCGCGTGATACGCGTGAGCCGCGTCGAGAACACGAATGCCTCGAGGTCTTCGCGACGCGCGATCGCGTGGGCGAAGATCATCAGGAGCCGCGAGTAGCGTTCCATCGAACCGCTGACGTCGCAGATCAGCACCAGGGGCCGCCGCCGCACGCGCACCCGGCGGTGGAACAGCCGCATCAGCTCGCCGCTCGATCGGATGGCATGCCGCGCCGAGCGGCGCAGGTCGATCCTTCCGTTCGCCGCGGGGCGCAGGCGCCGCGTCTTTCGCTCGGCCATCCGCCAGGGCGCCGCCTGCAGCAGCCTGCGCACCTGCTCGGTCTCCTGCCAGGTCATCTGCTCGAAGTCCTTGTGGCGCAGCAGCTCTTCCGCGCTGTATCCGCTCGAGGTCGCCGGCACCGTGCTCGGGTCTTGCTCGCGGTTCATCTGCGACGTGTTCAGCCCGAGGGCGGCCGACCATGCTTTCGCCCGTTCCGGCGACATCGGCAGGCTGCGGCTGCGGCCGGGCATGACGCCGGCGGACGCTCGCGGGTCGGGCGGCGCCCAGAAGATGTCGAACGCCGCGTCGAACACCGGCAGCTCGTCCTTGCGGCTGACGAACACGGTGCGCAGCGCGTTCCGGAAGTCCACGTGCCGCTTGATGTCGACGTAACCGAGAGCGCGGGCCGCGTCGGTCAGCCGCCGCGGCCCGGCCTCCATGCCGGCGTCGTGCAGGAGCCGCGCAAAGGCCCCCAGCCGCGGCAGTAGATCCGGTCCTTCAGGCACCTCTCGCCTTCTCGACCAGGGCGGGCACCTGCTCCCGCACGCGCTCGAGGTCTTCCTGGTACTTGAGCGCCGCGCCAATGGTCGCGTTGACCAGCGTCGAGTCGATGCGCGTGGCGCCGAGCGCGGCCAGCGATCGCGCCCAGTCCAGTGTTTCCGCGACGCCAGGCACCTTGTAGAGGTCCATGCCCCGCAAGCTCTGGACCAGCGCGGCGACCTCGCGGGCCAGCCCGTCCGCCGCCTCGGGCGCGCGCGCGCGCACGATTTCGACCTCTTTCTCGAGGTCGGGATAATCGATCCAGTGGTAGAGGCAGCGGCGCTTGAGCGCGTCGTGCACCTCGCGTGTCCGGTTCGAGGTGATCACCACGAACGGGGCCCGCTTGGCCTTGATGGTGCCGATCTCAGGGATGGAGACCTGGAAGTCAGATAGCAGCTCGAGCAAGAATGCTTCGAACTCCTCGTCGGAGCGGTCGATCTCGTCGATGAGGAGGACGGGCGGGGTCGGATCGTCGTTGTCGATCGCGTCGAGCAGCGGGCGCCGGAGTAGAAACTCGGGGCTGTAGATCTCGCGCTCGGCGACGCGGCGATCCTCCCCGGCGTCGAGGAGCCTGATGTGCAGCAGCTGGCGTGGGTAGTTCCACTCGTACACCGCGTGGGCGAGGTCGATGCCTTCGTAGCACTGCAGGCGGATCAGCCGCGCGCCGAGGACATCGGCCATGACCTTGGCCGCCTCGGTCTTGCCCACGCCGGCCTCGCCCTCGATGAAGAGCGGTTTCTCCAGCTTCAAGGCCAGAAAGATCGACGTCGCGAGCGCGCGATCGCCGATGTAATTGCGCTCGCGGAGCCGCCGCTCGACGTCCTCGATCGTGGCGAGAGAGGTGGCGATCACGCTGGAAAGATTACGAGAGATCAGTAGGTCACCTCCTTGTCGCCGCTTGCGCGCAAGGAGGGTGGCCCGGCGTGCGCGCCGGGCCACCGTGTGTCCTACTTCGCCTGCTCGATGGCTCGCTTGGTCAAGACCCGAGCCAGGTGCTTCTTGTACTCAGGGCTTGCCCTCAGGTCGCCCGAGGGGTTCAGACCGTCGGACGCGTGCTGCGCCGCGTCCTCGGGCTTGGCGCCGTCCTGCAGAGCCTTCTCGACCGCATGTGCGCGGACCGGCGTCGGGCCCACGTTGGTCAGCCCGATGCGCCAGCCTCCGTTCATCTTCTGCGCCGCCGCGCCCACGATGGCCCAGTCGAAAAGCCGGCGCCGGAACTTGATGTACTTGTGGGGCCCGTTCGCGACTGGAAAGACGACCTCGATGACGATCTCATCCGCCGCGAGTGGCGTAGTGAAGAGATCTTTGAAAAAGTCTTTGGCGGCGATCGTCCGCTGGTTGGTGACGATCTCGGCGTCCAGCATCAGCGCGATGGTCGGGTAGTCGCCCGCTGCGTCGGCGTGCGCCACCACGCCTCCGATGGTTCCCATGTTGCGGACCTGGTTGTCCCCCACCTCACCCGCTACCTCGGCGAGGATGGGCAGCTTTTCCTTCACGACGGCCGAGTTCTGAATCGTCACGTGACGCGTCAGCGCGCCGACGTGCAGCTTGGACCCGCTTTCCTTGATGTGGTCGAGGTCCTTGATGCCATTGATGTCGACGAGCGCCTTCGGCTGCGCCAGGCGCAGGCGCATCAGGGGGATCAGGCTGTGCCCGCCCGCCAGCACCTTGGCGTCCTCGCCGTACTTTTTAAGCAGCTTCGACGCCTCCTCGACGGAGGAGGCTCGGGCGTACTCGAATGCGGCCGGAATCACTTGCGTGCCTCCTTTCCACCGTTGGAGTGTTCATGCGCCTGCTGGATCTGCTTCCAGATCCGATCCGGGCTGGCCGGCATGTCGACGTGGTTGATGCCAAACGGGCTCAGCGCGTCGCAGACCGCGTTGATGACCGCGATCGAGCTGGCGATGGTGCCCGCCTCGCCGATGCCCTTGACGCCGAGCTCGTTGGTCGGCGTTGGAGTGATGGTGCGTCCGAGCTCGAACTTCGGGAATTCGTTCATGGTCGGGACGAGGTAGTCGGTCAGCGTGCCGGTCTTCATCTGACCGGTCTCGTCGTCGTAAACCACCTCTTCGTAAAGGGCCTGCGCGATGCCCTGCGCGATGCCGCCGTGGATCTGTCCGTCGACGATCATCGGGTTGATGATGTTGCCGCAGTCGTCGACGGCGATGTACCTCTTGAGGTCCACCGCGCCCGTCTCCGCGTCAACTTCGACGACGGCGATGTGCGTGCCGAACGGCCAGACAAAGTTGCTTGGGTCGTAGTAGGCGACGGCCTCCAGGCCGTGCTCCATGCCCTCGGGAAGTCCCGCGCCGAACGATGCGAATGCGATCTCACCCATCGCCTTGCGCTTGTCGGGGCTGCCCTTGACGTAGAACTGGCCCTGGTCGAAAACGACATCTTCTTCGGCCGCCTCGAAGAGATGGGCCGCGAGCTTTTTCGCCTTGTCGACGACCTTCTTGCTCGCCTTGTGCACGGCCATACCACCGACCGCGAGGGAGCGGCTGCCGTACGTGCCATAGCCAAAAGCCGGGCCTTCGGCCGTGTCCCCGTGCCGCAGCTCGATCATGTCGTAGGGGACTCCGAGTGTGTCGGCGACGATCTGCGGGAAGGTCGTGTCGTGACCCTGCCCGTGGGAATGGGTGCCTACGTAAACGGTGACCGACCCGGTTGGAAAGACGCGCACCTGCGCGCTCTCGACCAGCGCGAGGCCTCCAGTGGCCGGGGCGGTGGCGGCGCTCGGCCCGAAGCCACAGATCTCGATCCAGCTCGAGACGCCGATACCTAGATATTTGCCCTTCTTCCTGCCCTCCGCCTGCTCGTGGCGGAGCTTCTCGTACCCGGCGATTTCCATCGCCTTGTCCATCGCCTTCTCGTAGGCGCCCGAGTCGTAAACCAGTCCGAAGTGGCTCGTGTGCGGAAACTCCGTGATGAAGTTCTTGCGGCGGATCTCCGCCGGATCCATCTTCAGGGCGCCGGCGAGCAGGTCGATCATCCGCTCGCACAGGTGAGTCGCCTCCGGGCGACCGGCGCCGCGGTAGGGGTCGGTCGGCACCTTGTTGGTCAGGATTCCCACCGTCCGGGCCGAAACGTGCTTCCAGTTGTACGCGCCGGTCGAAAGCAGGCACGCGACCGCCTGGAACGCGCCGAACGTGCCTACGTACGCGCCCATGTCCAGGTACTGGGTCACCTTGAGCGCCACGAGCGTTCCGTCCTTCTTCGCGCCTGCCTCGACGTCGAAGTACTGGCCCCGGCCGTGTGTCGTGGTCTGGATCGATTCGGTCCGCGTCTCGATCCATTTCACGGGGCGGCCGCTGAGTTTGGAAGCCGCGGGCACGAGGTAGTCCTCGGAATACGGGCTGATCTTGCTGCCGAAGCCCCCGCCCACGTCCGGCGAGATGATGCGAATTCGCGTTTCGGGGATCCCGAGGGCGCCCGCCAGGAACAACCTGATGAAGTGCGGGTTCTGGCTCGACATCCAGATGGTCATCGTCTGGTCCGGTTTCGAATATTCGGCGAGCACGCCGCGCGTTTCCATCGGTGTCGGCGCCAGGCGCTGCTGGCCGATGCGCTGTTTGACGATGACGTCAGCTTCCTTCCAGACGGCCGCGTCTTCCGGGATGTAAGTGAGGTCCCACCCGAGGTTGTCAGGCGCCCCGCTGTGAGCCTTGGGCGACTTGGGGTCGAGCGCTTGTTCCAGGTCCATGACCGCCCGCAGCGGCTCATAGTCGACGTCGATCAGGTTGGCGGCGTCAGTACCCTGGTACTTGGCCTCGGTGAGCACGACGGCCACTGGCTCGCCCTGATAGGCGACTTCTGTGTCGGCGATCGGAAAGCGAGGCGGGATCTGCTTTTTTTCGGCGACGAACGCGGGTGCTGCAGGCATCGTGCCCGCGATCACCTTGGCGAAATCCTTGTGTGTGTAGATCGCGACCACCCCTGGCGATTTCAGCGCCGCGGTTATGTCGATGCTCTTGATGCGAGCATGCGCATGCGGGCTCCGGACCACCGACAGGAACACTGTCCCGGGCCGTGTGTGGTCGTCTATGTAGCGACCTTCGCCGCTGACCAGGCGCGGGTCTTCGCGACGGTGGATTTTGGCTCCGATCATCGTCGTGACGGCCATGGTTACTCTCCCCCGGCGGCGACGGCGTGGCCGGCGGGTCTTGCCTTCGCGCCGCCCATCGTCTTGGCGGCGGACTGGACCGATTTGACGATGTTCACGTAGCCCGTGCACCGGCAGAGATTGCCCTCGAGGCCTTTGCGGATCTCGTCCTCGGTCGGGTTCGGGTTCTGGTCAAGGAGGTACGCGGCGGCCATGATCATGCCGGGTGTGCAGTAGCCGCACTGGAGGCCGTGCTCGTCCCAGAAAGCCTGCTGGAGGGGATGAAGCTCTCCGTCTTTGGCCATGCCCTCGATCGTGGTGAGGTTCCTGCCCTCGGCCTGTACCGCGAACATCGTGCAGCTCTTGACCGCCTTGCCGTCGACGAGGATCGTGCACGCGCCGCACTGGCTGGTGTCGCATCCGATGTGGGTCCCGGTGAGGCCGACGACGTCGCGCAGGTAGTGCACGAGCAGAAGCCTCGGTTCGACCTCATGCTCGTGCCGGTGGCCATTGACTGTGGTCGCGACCTTGTGCTTCATACGCTCCTCCTCATTACCCCAGGGGGTGGCGGCGCCCGGGACCGCGGCAGTCGACCAGGCGAGCTGAAAGCGAACCCCTACATTGCGCTACTTTTAGCGGCGAAATGCAACTAGAAAATTCCTTCAGCGTCGGCGCGCCGCCCGACAAGGTGTTCGCATACCTGATCGACGTGAACAAGGTGGTGGGCTGCGTCCCCGGCGCCGAGCTCTCAGAAGTCGTGGATCCGACCACCTTCAAAGGCAAGGTCAAGATCAAAGTCGGACCGATCACGGTCGCCTACAGCGGCACCGCGAAGATCGTCGACCGCGACGACGACCAGCACAGGGCCACGCTGGAGGCCGAGGGCCGGGAGACGACCGGCCCAGGTTCGGCCAGGGCGAAAGCCCTGATGAGCGTGGACCCGGACGGCGCCGGGTCGACCGTCAAGATCGTGACCGACTACAACGTGGCAGGCCGGGTCGCCCAGTTCGGAAGGGGGGTCATGGAAGACGTCTCCCGCCGGATCGTCAACGACATGGCCGCATGCATCAAGGCCAACGTCGAGGCGGCGGAGTCGGGCCCCGGCGGGAGCGCCGGCGGCGTAACCAGCGTCGGTGGCGGCACGGGCGCGGCGGCGAGCCCCGCGCCCATGGTCACCGCGAAACCGATCAACGCGGTGAGCCTGTTCTTCAAGGTCCTGTGGACCGGGATCAGGCGTGCGCTCGGAGCGAAACCCGCCTAGGTCCCGGCGCCTCGCATCAGCCCAGGTACAGGGCGAGCATCAGGTCCCGGTTGACCATGATCGAGGGCTGCGTCCAGCTCTTGGAGCTCGCGCCGAAGATCGTGACCGTGGCGTCCACGACCGGGAAGAAGCGCGCCTTCATCAGGAGCTCGTTGTGCATCGCCGTCTCGGTGGCTTTCGGGAACTCGACCGCCCCTGTAACCATGAACGTGTCGGCCTGAAACATGATGTAGCGCCGGATCATCTCCATGATCTGGTCGGGCGGAGGCGGCTCGGGCTCGATCGTGCGGATGCCGCCAACGAGTGCCTTGCTGAAGAGTCCCTCCGGAACCCCGTTCAACGCGACAGCGCCGGGGACCAGCGGCTCCGCGCTCACATTGCGCAGGTGGAACACCGGCTCGGGATCGTTGATCGTGTCTCGGAGCCGCCCGCGGATCTGGATTTCGGCGGTGATCCGCTGCGAAGGCGTCAGCACGTCGACCTTGCTCCAGGCGATCGTGGCGCCGAGCACGCCGGCAGTCTGCATGGCGGGCAGGATAGCGCGGCGGACCCTCCGCACACCGGAGAATTGGGACATGGACCTGAGCCAGGCACGCCGGCAAATCGAGGCGCACGCGGAGCTTCACGCCTTCATCTCTGCCTCGTCCGAGGAGGGTGTCGGCACGGTGGTCGCCGTCAAGGACCTGGTCGACGTCGCGGGAATGGTCACGACCGCGGGCGGGATCATCCTCCCGAGGGAACCGGCCGAGCGGGACGCGCCGGTGATCCAGGCGATCCGAGCTCGCGGCTGCGTGATCGTCGGCAAAACCAACCTGCACGAGTTCGCGTTTGGCGTGACGAGCGTGAACCCTCATTACGGGGCGGTCCTCAATCCGCACGACCCGAGCCGGGTGGCCGGAGGGTCGTCGGGAGGGTCGGCGGTGGCGGTGGCCGCCAGGATGTGCGACTGGGCGATCGGCAGCGACACGGGCGGTTCGATCCGGATCCCGGCCTCGTTGTGCGGCGTGGTCGGGTTCAAGCCGGCCCTCGGCACGATCGAGCTCACGGGCGTCGTGCCTCTCAGCTGGTCGCTGGACACCCTGGGCCCGATGGCGCCGGATGTCGCTGGCGCGGCGCGCGCCTTCTCGATGATGTCTCGTGATACCGCTGCAGTCGACCAGTTGGCGAAACCTCGACTCGCGGTGCCCGCGGGCTGGGTCACGGGCCTCGACGAGCCGACCGACCGCGCCTGGCGCCTAGTCTCCGACGGCCTGCCGGAGGTTCGCTTCGTCGATCGCGACCCGCTGTTTCGGAATGGCCTCACGATCCTGCTCGTCGAAGCCGCGACCTACCACCGGCGGTGGGCAGGCGAGTTCCCAGAGAAATACGGCGCTGACGTTCTCGGCCACATCCGCCGTG
>Ga0209648_10000237_pt1 | contig 41266 bp, 22 predicted proteins | sample GraSoi2013_115cm_FD_185830 | JGI IMG/M metagenome (GOLD analysis project Ga0209648, IMG submission 185830) | Grasslands soil microbial communities from the Angelo Coastal Reserve, California, USA - Sample 9_17_2013_115cm (SPAdes) (version 2) | ecosystem: Environmental > Terrestrial > Soil >...
CCAGGCTTGGGAATGCGGCGAATACCACCGCCGCTGCGCCCAATCTCCATTTGCCTGCCGACAAAGAAGCGCTTGCTGTTTTCGCAGGACGCGAGCTGCAGCCCAATCGCGGCATCCCTCTGAACCTGGACTGGATTGAGAATATTCGCGTCAACACCAGCGCGGTGGAGCGGCGCGCGCAGACCCTGGTTACGCGGCGCACGGTGAAAAAAGATTGGCAGGTCGCGTGGCTGCTGCGCGCAATTTCTTGCATGGATCTAACCACCTTGTCCGGCGATGATACGGACGAGCGTGTCCGGCGCTTGTGCGCGAAGGGGCGGCAACCGATTCGCCAGGACTTGGTGAAGCTTCTCGGGATCCAGTCGCTCAACATTCGCGTGGCGGCGATTTGCGTGTACCACTCGTTTGTGGAAACGGCGTTGCGCGCTCTGGAGGGAAGCGGGATCAAAGTTGCCGCCGTTTCCACAGGTTTTCCCGCCGGATTGTCTCCTCTGGATGAACGCGTCGCGGAAATTCGACGCTCCGTGGAAGCCGGTGCGCACGAAATTGATGTGGTCATCACGCGCGCGCACGTTTTTGGCGGTCGCTGGCAGGCGTTGTTTGATGAGATCGCTACGTTCAAGGCGGCTTGCGGAAACGCGCACATGAAGGTGATTCTGGGCACGGGGGATTTGCTGACGTTGCGCAATGTGGAGCGCGCGAGCATGGTAGCGATGATGGCCGGCGCGGACTTCATTAAGACGTCGACCGGAAAAGAAGCGGTCAATGCGACACTTCCTGTCGGCTTAGTGATGACGCGGGCCATTCGCGAGTACGCGCAGCAGACCGGCATGGCCGTCGGATTTAAGCCGGCGGGCGGTATTCGCACCGCGAAGCAGTCGCTCGAGTGGCTATCTTTGATGAAGGAAGAGCTGGGCGATTCCTGGCTCAATGCCAAACTTTTCCGTCTGGGCGCGAGTTCGATGTTGGCAGACATTGAGCGCCAACTAGAATTTCACGCGACGGGCAGGTACTCGGCGGAGTATCGTCATCCGCTGGCATAAGGCAGTGCTTAGCCAACAGTTGCTCTGAGGACGGACTGAGCGCAAAGACATGAGTGTCACCGAAAAATTTCTCTCCATGGAATACGGTCCGGCGCCAGAGGATCCGCGCGAGGCATTAGTGTGGCTGGACCGGCACGCTCGCAAGCTTGGTCACTTCATCGGCGGCTCGTTCCGGCCTCCCGCCGAAGGCGTTTATTTCGACACGCTCGATCCTTCGACGGGTGAGCCCCTGGCTGCCGTTGCGCAGGGTTCCGCGGCCGACATCGATGCGGCAGTGAAAGCGGCGCGCGCGGCGCTGCCGGAGTGGCAGTCGCTTACACCGCATGCGCGGGCTCGCTACCTGTACGCGCTGGCGCGCCAGGTGCAAAAGCATTCGCGGCGGCTTGCTGTTCTGGAAACGATGGACAATGGCAAGCCAATTCGCGAGAGCCGCGACCTGGATATCCCGCTCGTGGCGCGACATTTTTATCATCATGCGGGATGGGCGCAACTCCTGCCGCAAGAATTCCCCGGTTATGTAGCTTGCGGTGTCGTGGGACAAATCATCCCGTGGAATTTTCCCCTGCTGATGCTCGCGTGGAAGATTGCTCCGGCATTGGCTACGGGAAACACAGTGGTTCTCAAGCCGGCGGAATTCACGCCGCTGACTGCTTTAGCGTTCGCGGAAATTTGCCAGGAAGTGGGCTTACCCGCCGGTGTGGTGAACATTGTCACTGGTGACGGTTCCACGGGTGAAGCGCTGGTGAAGCATCTGGATGTGGACAAGATTGCGTTCACAGGTTCGACGGAGGTAGGGCGCGCGATTCGCAAAGCGACAGCGCAGAGTCACAAGAAAATTTCCTTGGAGCTTGGTGGCAAGTCTCCCTTCATTATTTTTGAGGATGCAGACCTGGACAGTGCCGTGGAAGGTCTGGTGGATGGAATTTGGCTGAATCAGGGGCAAGTCTGCTGTGCCGGTTCGCGTTTGCTGATGCAGGAAAGCGTGGCGGAGACGTTGATCGGCAAGGTTCGAGAACGGATGAGCACCCTGCGCGTGGGACCGCCGCTCGACAAAGCGATCGATATCGGCGCGATCGTGGCCCGCGTCCAGTTGGAGCGAATTCAGCGGCTCGTGGATCAGGGCGTCGCGGAAGGCGCGACTTGCTGGCAGCCACCCGCGCTGGCCATGCCGTCCCGCGGGCTATTTTTTCCTCCGACCCTGTTGAGCAATGTGCATCCGACATCGACCGTCGCGCAGCAGGAGATTTTCGGCCCGGTGCTGGCGGCAATGACCTTCCGAACGCCCCGCGAAGCGGTTGAGCTGGCGAACAATACCGTGTACGGATTGGCTGCCAGCGTCTGGAGCGAGAGCATCAACGTCTCGCTGCACGTTGCCGCGCAATTAAAGGCCGGCGTGGTGTGGGTGAACAGCACGAATCTCTTCGACGCGGCTAGCGGATTTGGCGGCTACAAAGAAAGCGGATATGGCCGCGAAGGTGGCCGCGAAGGCCTATTCGAGTATCTCGAGCCCGAATGGTTCAAGCGCGCGCCACGCTCGGAAACCAAGCCAATCGCGATGGACCAGCCGCCGGAGCAGGAAATCGACGCGGCGGCGCCGCCGATTGATCGCACCGTGAAGCTGTATATCGCTGGCAAGCAGGCGCGACCGGATTCTGGCTACAGCATTGAGGTGCGCGCTGCTGACGGCCAACTTCTGGGCGAGGCTCCGCTCGGCAATCGCAAGGATATTCGCAACGCGGTGGAGGCGGCGCGTAAAGCGGATGGCTGGGGCAGGGCGACGGCGCACAACCGCGCCCAAGTGCTGTACTACATCGGTGAAAATCTCTCGCAGCGTGCGGAAGAAATCGCGGGACGTCTGGCCGCTGTAGTCGGCAAGCCGCAAGCAGATGCGGAAGTGCGGCAGGGAATCGAGCGAGTTTTCTCCTATGCAGCGTGGGCGGACAAATACGACGGTGCAGTTCACAATCCGCCATTTCGCAGCATTGCATTGGCGATGAACGAGCCGGTCGGCACCGTGGGAATTGTCTGTCCCGCGAGTGTGCCGCTACTTGGCCTTTTATCGCTGGTGATGCCCGCGATCGCCATGGGGAATACCGTTGTGGCGATTCCTTCAGAGACTTACCCGCTCATCATTGGCGACTTGTACCAGGTTTTTGAAACCAGCGACTTGCCCGGCGGTGTGGTCAACCTGGTTTCCGGGCGCAGCGCCGAGTTGCTGAAAGTCTTGGCGGAGCATGACGATGTAGACGCCATCTGGTCGTTTGCAGGCGAGGCCAGCAGTGCTGTTGCGAAGTCGTTGTCGGTGGGGAATCTGAAGCAAGTCTTCAGCGATGAAGGCCGGGCCATCGACTGGTTCAGCATCGAACAAGGCGAAGGCCGCTGGTTCCTGCACCATGCTACGCAAGTGAAGAACATCTGGGTCCCGTACGGCGAGTAACCGCCACCGTAGCCGCATTGCACGAGAGCGCAAGTCCACGCGCGCTGCGTGAAACGTGGGCGCGGTCCTATGTATAATTGTGAAGGGGTCTGAGCTCCCCTGGTCGCGCATCCCACCTGCGAGCCTAGCCATTTACCCGGACAAGCCTCTTTCGGAGAGCTAGCGTTGGACACTCCCGCCACCCTAATCAACCGCACAGTCAGCACGCTACGCCGCGTCGTGATTGAAAGCGTGGAACCTGAAGTCGACAGCGGGAAATTTCCCATCAAGCGCTGCGTGGGTGACCGAGTTCGCGTGCAAGCCGACATTTTCGCGGACGGCCACGATCAACTGTGCGCACGTCTGCTGTTTAGGTACGCGGGTGATTCCGAGTGGCAAGAAGCAGCAATGCGACCGATCGCGAACGACCGCTGGGGAGGGGAGTTCGAAGTCAGGGAACTCGGCCGGTATATTTACACAATTATCGGGTGGGTGGATGCGTATGGCACCTGGGCAGCTGACTTAGCCAAGAGAGTGAAAGCAGGCGTGGAAATCTCCGTGGACGTGCTGCTGGGGGTCGAACTGCTGCGGTCAGCGGCGGATCGCGCCAACGGTGAAGACCGCCAGGAGCTGTCTTATGCTGCGGAGCGACTACGGGAGTTGTCTGGGAATCCAACAGCTGTGGTCGAATTTGCGCAGAGCGGCGAACTGGCGGAGCTAACGAGCCGGAATCGTGATTTCGTTCAGGATACTCGGTATGAAAGAGAACTGGCCGTTGTCGTTGATCCGGTGAGGGCACGGTTCGGGGCATGGTATGAAATGTTTCCGCGCTCGTGCACTACGGACGCAACGCGACCTGGAACGTTTCGCGATTGCGCCGCTCGGCTCGGCTACGTTGCGGCGATGGGATTCGACATTTTGTATCTGCCGCCGATTCATCCAATCGGCATTACGGAGCGAAAGGGCAAGAACAACTCCCTGGTTCCTGCTCCCCGTGATGTTGGCAGCCCGTGGGCAATTGGCGGAGTCGAGGGAGGGCACAAGTCCATTCACTCGCAACTGGGAACTTTAGAAGACCTTAAAGAGCTACGAAGGAAGGCTCGCGAGCTGGGACTGGAGGTTGCGCTCGACATCGCTTACCAGTGTTCGCCGGATCACCCTTACGTGAGGGAGCATCGCGAGTGGTTTCGCGAACGGCCGGATGGAACAGTGCAATACGCGGAAAATCCGCCGAAAAAGTATCAGGACATTTACCCATTCGATTTTGAAAGCAAGCACGCACCGGAACTGTGGGAAGAACTTAAGAGCATCGTGGTGTACTGGGCCGAGCAAGGGTTCCGCATTTTTCGGGTCGACAATCCGCACACGAAGCCGTTCGTTTTCTGGGAATGGCTAATTAACGATGTGAAGCGAGACTATCCTGACGTGATTCTGCTCTCCGAGGCGTTCACGCGTCCCAAGGTGATGTACCGGCTGGCGAAACTTGGCTTCACGCAGTCCTATACTTATTTCGCGTGGAAGAACACGAGCGAGGACTTGACCCAATACTTCACGGAGCTGACCCAGACGCCCGTTCGCGAGTTCTTCCACCCCAACGTGTGGCCGAACACGCCGGACATTTTGAACGAATATCTCCAACAGGGCGGCCGCCCGGCGTTTGTGGCCCGGTTTATTCTGGCCGCAACTCTTGGTGCGAGCTACGGGATTTACGGTCCAGCGTTTGAACTCTACGAAAATCGACCCATTCGCGCCGGCAGTGAAGAGTATCTGAATTCTGAGAAATACGAGGTGCGCGTTTGGGATAGAGATAATCCAAACAGCCTGAAGGACCTGATAAGGCGAGTAAATACGATTCGCAAGGCGAGTCCGGCCCTGCATGGCGATTGGAGCTTACGGTTTCACCCTACCGACAATCCGCAACTGATTGCCTACAGCAAAGTTTCGGACGATTTGTCCGACATGATCTTAGTGGTCGTCAACCTCGACCCGCATCATACGCAAGCTGGCTGGGTTTCAGTGGCGCTGAGCGAGTTTAAGCTTGGCGTTGACGAAGCCTATAGCGTGCAGGACCTTCTGACCGATGCGCGCTATGTCTGGCATGGCTCAAGAAATTTTGTGCAGTTAGATCCCTCGATTCTCCCGGCGCACATTTTCCGGGTTCATCCGATAGGTTAACCCTTGCAGGATCCAGCCACCCCACCGTCCATAGTTTCGAAGCCTCACCAGGAGAGCTCGGTCCTGCTTTCGCAGGACGAGAACCTCTGGTACAAGGACGCGATCATCTACCAGCTTCATGTGCGGACCTTCTGCGACAGTAATGCGGATGGGATTGGCGATTTCCGCGGCCTGACAAGCAAGCTCGACTACTTGCAGGAGCTAGGGATAAACGCCCTCTGGCTGCTGCCGTTTTATCCTTCGCCTCTGCGTGACGACGGATACGACATTGCGGACTACACTTCCGTTCATCCGTCGTATGGATCGCTCCAGGATTTCAAGGATTTTCTCGCCGCAGCACACCACCGGCGCATTCGCGTGATTACCGAGATGGTGGTGAACCATACGTCGGATCAGCATCCGTGGTTTCAAGAGGCTAGGAGTTCCCGGGAGAATCCGAAGCGAGATTGGTACGTGTGGAGCGACACAGACACCCGGTATCAGGGCGTGCGCATAATTTTTATCGACACAGAGATGTCGAATTGGGCCTGGGACCCCATTTCGAAATCGTATTACTGGCACCGGTTCTTCAATCATCAGCCGGACTTAAATTACGACAATCCCGCGGTTCGCGAAGCGATGTGGGAGGTGATGAAGTTCTGGCTCGACATCGGCGTGGACGGCTTCCGGCTGGATGCGGTCCCTTATCTTATCGAGCGAGACGGTACTTCTTGCGAGAACCTGCCGGAGACTCACGAGATTATTCGCAAGTTTCGTAAGCGCATCGACGAGGCGTACCCGGGCAAAATGCTGCTTGCCGAGGCCAATCAATGGCCTGCCGATGTGATCTCTTATTTCGGAAATGGCGACGAGTTTCACATGGCGTTTCATTTTCCGCTGATGCCGCGGATGTTTATGGCCGTGAAACTGGAAGATCGCAAGCCGATCATCGAAATCCTGGAGCAGACGCCGCAAATTCCAGAGACTTGCCAGTGGTGCATCTTTTTGCGCAATCACGACGAACTTACCCTCGAGATGGTCACCGACATCGAGCGCGACTACATGTATGACGAGTACGCGGTGGACAAGGCCATGCGCATCAATCTGGGGATTCGCCGCCGCCTCGCGCCCATGATGGAGAACGATCGCCGCCGCGTGGAGCTGCTGACCGGCCTGCTCCTCTCCATGCCGGGAACTCCAATCATCTATTACGGCGACGAAATCGGGATGGGCGATAACATTTACCTTGGGGATCGCAACGGAGTGCGCACGCCGATGCAATGGAACGGCGGATGGAATGCGGGGTTTTCGGCGGCCGATCCGGAGCGATTGTATTCGCCGCTGATCTCCAATCCTGTTTACGGCTACCAGGCGATTAACGTCGATTCACAGAGGCGGTCCGCGCATTCTCTGTTGTCGTGGATGAAGTCGGTGATACAGACGCGAAATGCTTTTCGCGTCTTCAGCCGCGGCTCAATCGAGTTCCTGAACCCCTCGAATCACCGGGTGCTCGCGTACGTGCGAAAACTCGGCGATGAAAAAGTGTTGATCGTCAACAATCTTTCCAGTTCGGCGCAGGCGGTCGAGCTGAACCTGCAGATGTACAAGAGGCATATTCCGATTGAGATGTTTGGGAGAAATCTGTTTCCCCGGATCGGTGACTTACCATACCTGCTGACGTTGGGTCCTTACCAGTTTTACTGGTTCCGCCTCCGTAGAATTTGATTTTTGATTGATGCGCCAGGAATCGTTCGAGGGCGCACGCAAACGGTCGACTAACAAGGAGCACCCGGCAATTGGCTGAAGAAAGTTTTCTCGCAGACGAATTTCTTCGCCAACTCATGAGTGTCGGCGAAGTCGACCTGCTGGTGGGTATTCCGTCCTATAACAATGCCGCGACCCTGGGGCAGACCTTGCAGAGCGTCGAAGAGAGTCTCCGTCAGAACTTTGTCCGCGAGCGAGCGGCGATTCTAAACGTGGATGGCGGATCCACGGACGATACCCGGCAAGTGTTTGAGCAGAGCGCTGATCCGCGAGGGGCCAGCCACAAAGGCTTGACGTCGCTGCGCACCATTCACCGCATTTCCTGTCAGTACGACAAGTCGCCATCGCAGGGCTGGGCGCTGCGAAACATTGTGGCGGCAGCCGATCTGCTGCGCGCAAGGGCTTGCGCGATTATTTCGCCAGCGACGGCCAACGTGACGTCCTCCTGGGTGGCGAACTTAGTGCGGCCGGCTTATCGCGAAGGATTGGACTTTGTCGCTCCGCTTTACGTGCGGAGTAGATTTCAGGGTTTGCTGGCGCGCGATCTGCTCTATCCCATGACCCGAGCTGTTTTCGGTCAGCGAATCCGCGAGCTTTACGCCGATGAGTGGGGATTCTCCGGGCGCCTGGCCAGCCAATGCCTAGAGAAAGATGTGTGGCATGAAGAGGCGGTGCGCGCGCGTCCGCAAGCTTGGATGGCGATAACGGCGATTGGCGGAGGGTTGAAGTGCGGGCAATATTTTTTGGGGCCGAAAGGCGCAGCGCCGGCCGGCACCGGCCCAGACATCGTTGAGGCTATCCGGCAAACGGTCGGTAACTTTTTCTGGTGCATGGAAACAAATCAAGCGTACTGGTTGAGCCGCTCGAATTCGCAACCGGTTTCCACCTTTGGTCCCGACCACGAGCTATCGTCGGACGGCATCCCGCCGAGCCCTGAAAAGATATTTGAATTGTTTCGCAGCGGCGTCAATGGATTGGAGCCGATCCTGGCCTCGATTCTGGCCCCAGACACGCATGCGCAGATCAAAGCCATCGCTTTGAGCGACCCTACCAAATTTCATTTTGCGATGGAGTTGTGGGTGAAGACACTCTATGAGTTTGCCGCGTCCTATCATCATATGGTGCTCAACCGCGACCATCTCGTGCAGGCTTTGGTGCCGCTGTATCGCGGCAAGCTCTATTCCTTTCTACTGGAGCACGCGAATTCTTCCGGGGAGGAGATGGAAGCACAATCCGAGATTCTGTGCCAGGAATTCGAACGTCAAAAACCGTATTTGGTTGAGAGATGGACAGCAAAAAGTTGAGGTGAAGCCATGAAGGAAGTAATCATCGAAGGACTCAGGCAAGCCTACAGCAATCTGGTGCACATGTTCGCGGAATTCCTGCCGCGACTGTTGGTCATGCTGGTCATCATCGTCGTCGGCCTTCTTGTGGCCTATCTGTTGAAGACGATGTTGCGCGCCGTACTTCACGTCACGAGGCTTGATCGGCTGTCCGAAGAAGCGGGGGCTTCGCGCTTTCTGCGCATGGCGGCGCTGCCTTCCATGACGGAGCTGCTGAGCCGCTCGCTGTTTTGGGTGACCTGGTCAGGTTTCATTTTGATCGGGATCAGCGTCCTGGGAGTTGCAGGTCTTCAGGAGCAGATTTCGAGATTATTTCTACTTCTGCCGGCGATATTCGTCGCGATCCTGATTTTGTTTTTGGGTCTTGTGACGGCGAATTTCCTGTCGCGTGCGGCGCTCCTCGCTGCCGTGAATGCCGGCTATCCGTCGCCGAAGCTGCTGAGTTGGTCCATACGGTTTGTGATTTGGGCTTTGGCGGTTTCCATGGCTTTGGAACAGGTTGGGGTCGCGCGGCAGACAGTGCTCGCAGCATTTTCGATTGTTTTCGGAGCCTTTATGTTCGGGATGGCGCTCGCCTTTGGCTTGGGCGGGCGAGAACTTGCTCGCGAGTTCCTGGAGCGAAACCTAACCGAGAAGAAGAGGGAAAAGCACGAAGAGCCCCAGCCGCTGTGAGAGGCGCCGGCGTTGCCGCTTCGTCGCAGGCCTGAAGAAGTCCGCCAAGCAACTATATGTACCCAGAAATTATTTTGGAGATGCACCGAGTCCTTCCGGCTCAACTGCCGCTTTTTCTAGTTACGCAGCGCTGGTTTGGCGGCAAGGCCCGGCAGATTCTTGGAGTTGAGATTGCTGACGCGATTCCTGTCAGCAGCGATGGAACGCAGGCGATCGTGTTGGTGGTCACGGTGAAGTACCTGGAAGGAGCTGACGAGACTTACTCAATCCCGTTTGTTCCTGTGGCGCAAACGGGGTCCGAGCCATATGCGAGCACGACTTTAAAAGTGGAAATGGGAGACGGTTCGATGCTGGTGTGTGAGGACGCGTTCGCGCGCCCTCAATTTCTGGCGGAGCTTCTCAACATTATTGAGCAAGAAGGCGAGATGCAAGGCGAGAAGGGAAGGCTGCGCGGATGTCGCACGTCGGCCTTCACGGAGCTTTTCGCCGACTCCGGTGCCGCAGAGCCGAAGCTACTTACCGGCGAACAGAGCAATAGCTCCGTGATTTATGGCGATCGACTGATCCTGAAATTCTTCCGGCGCTTCGAACCGGGCGAAAATCCTGATCTTGAGATCGGGCGGTTTCTCACGGAACGGGTGCGCTTTCCGCACGTTCCCAGGATTGCCGGTTACATTGAATACGAATTGAAGTCCGGAATGCCAGCTACACAGGCGATCCTTCAGGAATTTGTGGCAAATCAGGGCGATGCATGGCGCTACGCGCTGAAAACGCTGAATGCATTCTATGAATGCTGCGGCGATACAAATCAGCAGAGTGAACTCGATGTTTCAGAAGAACTTCCCGAATTTGCAGGCGAACCAATGGGCCGACTTCTTGGGGAGATGGGCCTACTGGGCAAGCGCACCGCCGAATTGCACCTCGCACTGTCTTCCGAGCGGGACGATCCGGCCTTTGCTCCCGAGCGGTTCACGATGGAGTTTCAAAACAGCTTGGAAACATCCTTCGTGGAACTCACGACGCGGACTTTCGGGCTGCTACGCGCGCGGATGGCGAAAGTGCCTGCCGAATACAAAGACAAGTCCGCGGAAATCGCCACGCGGGAGCAAGACATCGTGCGACGCTTCCGGACGGCCCTGAGCGCGCCAATCGAAGCGATGCGCGCCAGGATTCACGGTGACTATCATCTCGGCCAGGTGCTTTATACCGGCTCGGATTTCGTGATTATCGATTTTGAAGGGGAACCGGCGCGTCCGTTGGCGGAGAGACGTATCAAGCAGTCTCCCTTGCAAGACGTTGCGGGGATGCTGCGATCTTTTCACTATGCGGCATTTGCTCCACTGCTCGCGCCGTCGACAGGTAATTCCATTTCGCGAAGCCAAATCGCGAACATTGGCAGCTGGGCTGAGGCATGGAGCCGGTGCGCGGCAAATCGCTTTCTGGGCCGGTATTATGAAAGTTCGGGGGCGGCGCCTTTCCTGCCAGCCGGCTCGCAGGCGCGAGCGAAATTGTTGGAGGTTTACCTGCTCGCGAAAGCCGTCTATGAACTCGGGTACGAGCTCAACAATCGACCCGCTTGGGTCGGGATTCCCTTGGAAGGGATCTCCCGGTTGTTATCTTCTGGCGGTTAAGTTCTTAACCCCGCCCGGGGCGATCTCAGTTATTACCCTTGACCGTCTCGCCCCTAAGCAATGCAATGGGGAAATGAAGGAGCACGTCACTCACGGCGAGCGACTTCTGCTCACCGTCGGCCGGTGAGATTTTGTCGCCGGTGAAAACGTTTTTCCAAATATGAGGAGCGGCATCCGGGAGCAGAATTCTGCTCTGTTGCCAGAGAAGGCCTGGTTCGCGGCCGCTTCCGGTCTCGTTAACGCGTGCCAGCCAGCGCGGCGCCACGAGCAGGGCCCACTCCCGTTTATGATGGCGCAGGAATGTCACGACATGCTCCGGGTATGGCCCGGCAACCTTGAGGTCGAGGAAATCACCTGTGGAGAAAAGCTCAGGTTGTTCTCGCCGGAAATTCAGCGCCTTCCAAATCGCGTAGAGTTTTATCCGGCCGTCTTCCCAATGCTGCGTCAGCTCGCTGATGAAAGTGGCGTCCGGCTTCGCGTGCTGCTGCAGCTGCGTCAACATAGAACTGCGTTTTGCAAAATCAACGGGCTGCCGATTGTCGGGATCGACCAGGCGCAAATCCCACAGCTCCGATCCTTGATAAAAATCGGGGATTCCCGGGGAAATGATTTTGATCAGCGATTGACTCAGGCCATTAAGCATTCCGCGGTGCGCGATGCTTTGTTGAAACTCAACGAAGTCACGCAGAAAAGAATTGCTCTTGGACGGTTTCAGGATGGAGGCGACAAATTTTTTCAGCGCATTCTCATGAGATGTGTTCGGCAGTGTCCAGCGCGTGTGAACCATGGCCTCGCGCGTGGCTTTAACTGCGTATGCCTGCAACCGTTCCACTAGAGAAGAGTCTCCGTGTCCGTGCGTGGGCCAGATTCCTAAAAGCGTCTGGTAGAGAAATGTTTCCTCGTTGCGATCAGGGACTTGCTGGCCGTTCACCAGCGTCTTATTTTTGGCGTTAAGCTTCGACCAGCGCTCGAGGCGCTCTCTCCACTGTTCGGGAACCTCAGTGAGTACGTTGATTCGGGCGCGCACATCTTCGGCTCGTTTGGTGTCGTGAGTCGTTGTGGCGTTCATGGAATTCGGCCAGTGCTTGCGCCGGTCGGCAATGAAACGAGAAAAGTTGTTAGCGAGGGCCGCGGTGGGACGCGGGTCTCCTCCTACCTCGTTCAGGGAGATCAGGGGATTGTAGACGTACAGGAATGTGTCTTCGAAGGCTTTGGCCATGAGCGGTCCGGTGAACTGCTGCCAGCGCATCACGAAATTCAATCGCGCTTCGCGTTGATCTGGCAGAAGATGCGGCCGATTCTTGACCAGCAAAACATCACGTACAAAATCAAAGTACGCGGGTTGCAGGTAGAATTTGCGAGCGCGCGCTTCCTCGATGGCTTGCTCGATTAGCTTTGCGTCCTCGCGAGATACTTCCAGATTCCGCGTATACGTTCGATAAACGGGGACGTGCGCGGTGGTTTCCAAGAGTGCCTGGGTCAGATCATTCCGCGAGAGATCTCGCGCGTATCGATCCTTGTCGGCGAGCAAGGTCAACTGGTGTGCCAAGGAGCGCATCTCGACTCCCAGCAAAGTGGACATAACTAATTTTTTCTTCTGATAGAGGAGATCGGCGTAGGCCAGTTTCTTGCCGACAAAGCGGTCATAAACATCTTCGATGCACTTCGCTCCTTTCGGGTCAACGAAGACGGTGTTCAGCGCGTTTGCGAACTCATAGCCTGTTGTTCCGCTCGCCGGCCATTCGCGTGGCAGGTGCTCGGTTCGGGCAAGGATTTTTTCCACGAAGATAGAAATTTCCCGCGAACCGTCGCCAGGCGGATCATTGCCCAGCTGTTGACGCAGGCGATTCAAGTAGGCGAGTGGATCACGCAATCCATCAATGTGGTCGATGCGCAGGCCGTCAACGGGTGCTTGGCCGGCGAGCCGCGTAATTAATCCATGAGTCGCGTCGAAGACCAGCGGATCCTCCACGCGCATGCCGACCAGATCCGTAATCGTGAAAAATCGCCGATAGTTGATCTCTTCATTCACGTTCTGCCAATAAGACAGGACGTAGAACTGCTCGGTAAGCAGCCGCTCCATTGGTGAGAAGCTTGCCGGATCGTTTGCCTGGCCGGCGAATTCGCGCAGGCGCTCGCGCAAGAAGTTCTTGACATGGGGATTGTCGCTTACGACTTGGCGCAAGCGTTCGCGGAGGGCTTCGAAGCGCAAGCGCTTCTCGCCGGCTTCGCCAGGCTTCACGGTCGCTGGAGATGGCAATGCGGAAAAGGCGGCCACGATTCCGGAATATTCCTGAAACGCGGTGGTCTGTTCCCCCATCTTTTCGCGAAGCTTCTCGATGTTCCTGCCGAGAATCCGTGCATATGTCCTGGGCGCGAGAGGGAACAGTGACTCGAAGTACTGCACAAAGAGTCTTCCGGCGGCAAACTCTAACTTGAACTCTCTCGCTTCCAAGACTTCTGCGAACGGACGTCCGAGAACGGGAAGCAATATCTTGCTCTCCAGGGTGCGTGAGGGCGGATGCCAATCGATGTCAAAGTACGATGCGTAGGCGGACTCCGTTCCATACTCGAGCACGTCCATCCACCAGGCGTTTTCATTGCTTGCGGACATGTGGTTCGGCACGATGTCGAGGACCAGGCCCATACCACGATTGCGCAGCTCAGTTTGCAAGGAGAAAAAGTCCGCTTCGGTGCCAAGTTCCGGATTGAGGCGCGTGGGGTCAATGACGTCGTAGCCATGCGCGCTTCCGGGACGACTGCGCAATATTGGGGAAGCGTACAGGTGAGTAATGCCCAGCGCGGAAAGATAATCCAGCAGCTTTGTTGCGTCTTGAAAGGTGAAGTCCTTATTGAACTGCAATCGATAGGTTGCGGAGATAGGCGTGCTGGACGGCATCAGAACTCGTTTTCCGTCGCCGGCCTTTGGCGCTTCACTGGCCATTGATGCGCAAGTTTTCGCGAAGCAATGTGAGCTCGTTCAGAAGACTTGTATCCGTCCCATTTTCTGGCTGCGCTTGCTCGCGCAATTCACTTAGGGTTTTGATGAGCGGGCCATAACAAATGTTTTGGACCTCCCAGAGGGCAACGGGGAAGGGTAGGGAGCCGACAAACTCGAGCAGCTTGCGAAGTTTTTGCACCGGCTGAGCGTTTTTCGGGTCGGAGGCGAAGAGTTCCGCTTCGCGTTCAAGCCGCTTTCGAATCGTGTATTCCAAGCCGGGCACATCCAAAGCGATCTTGGTACCGGTCGCTTCCTTCAGGTAGCCCTGAATGCCGTCAAGGTCGGGATCGCTTTTTTCAAATGTTTGCTTCAATTGACTGTTGAGAGCGATTTCCGCGGCGGACGCAAATGCGGGCGGCACCGGAATTCCCATCTCGTTAAGAAAACGAATCAGCGGCGCATGGTTTTCGTAGATTGCTCGATATGCCGCGGCCGCCGACGCCAGCGAATCATTGAGAATCATATCGACAATCTTTCTCTGCTCGTCGCGGAAGAGGTCACGAAGCGAGAAGGTATTGCTGGAGAACGCCTCGGTCAGCATGAGAAGCGCACCAGTCGTATCCGCGCGTGCGAAGCTATCCCCCAGCGTTTTCTTCAGATTCCCGTAGTCTTCCAGTTTGTCGAAATGCTTCACACCGCAGGCGATGTTGTGGTCACCCAGATGCACCACGCCAAAGCCCAGGCTTGCCGTTTCTCTGGTGATTTCCGAGCTGAAACTCGCCCTGCCGATCGCCAGCTTTTGCTTGCCCTCGACCTCCAGAGAATAGTCGTCGCGCTGCACGTTGTAGCAGTAAATTTTCGTGCGCTCGCCGTACGATTCGAAGAGGGAACTGATGGCGTAATGGCCGGCAAGCTGATCGGTGGTTACAAACGCCGGCTTCACCCATTTTTCGTAAATGCGCTTTCCGTCGGGGTGTTCCAGGACATTGCTCTTTGCCGCAGCAAGGCGTTCCATGAATGCCGCTTCGATTTCGGCGGCGCCAAAATCCTGCGCCAGACGGACGGCGCGTCCGGCGTATTGCATGACCTGCACCGTCTCCAAGCCCGACAACTCATCGAAGAACCAGCCACAGCTTGTGTACGTCAGCATGGCGTGCCGCTGCATCTCCAGCAGCTTCAGCGCAGCAACCTGTTCTTCGCTCGTCAGGGGATGGGTTGCGTGTTTGCCCAGGAAGTCCAGGACGTTCTCTTCCGATCGGTTAAGGACCACGTGGATGTAGTCGTCGCGGGCAAGCCAAACATCTTTCAGCAACGGTCCCGCTTTTTGTTCGTACAGCGGCGCGAGTTCATCGCGCAGCCAATCCAGCGCGGCACGCAGAGGCGCGCGCCATTCCTGATTCCAACCTGCGTGCCCGCCGGAGTTGCAGCCGCAGTTCGAACGCCAGCGCTCGACGCCGTGAACGCAGCTCCAGGAGCTGTTGTTCACAATGTCCGCAAAATGGTCCGCCGGATGGCGCTCGAGGAATTCGCCGTAATTGGTAAGTTGCGCCAGCTTATTGGTCTCAATGTGGTGAAGCGCGTAGGAAAGGGCCATCTCTCCAAAGCGGTGATGATGACCGTAACTCTCGCCATCCGTCGCGATGTGTACCAACTGTGGCCACTGCCGCGTGTCGGAAAAGCCGCTCATCAAGCGGTCGGCAAAGCGCTGGCCGTTGTCCAGTAACCCTTCGAAAGCCACGCCCTGCGAAATCGGTCCGTCGTAGAAAAAGACGGATATAGTTCTCCGAGAGGGTAATTGCACCAGGTAAGCGCGGCTGGGATCCACCCGGTCTCCGCTAACGTCCTGCCACGATCGGCTGCCGCGCTTGCGAATTCGCTTGGCCTGCCGAGGCGCGAGGATCGTGAACTTGATCCCGTTCGCGGCCAACACATCCAGCGTTTCGGTGTCGACCGCTGTCTCCGGCAGCCACATTCCCTCCGGCATCCTGCCAAAGCGGTATTGAAAATCGCGCAATCCCCATTTCACTTGCGTGACTTTGTCGCGGCAGTTTGCCAGCGGCATGATCATATGGTTGTACGCCTGCGCTATGGCCGAACCGTGACCGGAGCATCGCTCGCGGCTGCTGTTGTCCGCTTCGCGCAAGGCCTCATAAACCTTGGGAGCTTTCTGCTCGATCCAGGAAAGCAGAGTAGGACCGAAGTTGAAGCTGATCCGAGCGTAATTGTTCATCAACTCCACGATGCGCTGTTCACCGTCGAGGATCCGCGATTGTGCATTGGGTGCGTAGCACTCCGACGACACCCGTTCGTTCCAATCGTGATATGGGTAAGCGGAATCTTGCAGCTCGATGGCTTCCAGTGAGGGATTCTCACGGGGCGGTTGGTAGAAATGTCCGTGGACACAGAGATAGCGCATGATCACCCCGAAGAAGATCCTGTGCGTTCGAAGACGGCGAAAGAGCGCGGACGTAACACCAGCGCGGACTGTGTCGAGAGCCCGATCTTGGACGGAAGCTCCGTTCCGGGTCCGAGCCATTCAAGGTCGGATGAGTCGATTTTCTTTTCCCACTCACCTTGGGGAATTTCACCGCTCAGATCGGCCGGCGAATCTCCAAAATTGAACAGCATCGCGAGTTGTCTCCTGCGCGCGTCCTCCGGCATCACCAGCAGCGCCTTCAATTGCTCAAATTCCCTGATGGACGGCGCCCCCGTTTGGCCCAAGCGGTATTCCGCACGAAAGCGAAGCAGCCGCTGGTAGAAGCGCAGCAGCGTGCGATGCGGCTCTTCGACCGCGAGATTTCGTCTCAGCCGCGATTTCGTGAAGGTTGATTCCGCCTGCGGATCGGCAATCTCACCCTGCCAGCGAAATGCGCGAAATTCCTCGGCTCGTCCGCGGCACACCGCTTCGGCTAACGCCGGGTCGCCATGACTCGTGAAATACAGAAAGGGCGCGGTCTCTCCATATTCCTCGCCCATGAACAGCAGGGGCACGAAAGGCGAGAGCAAATTCGCGCCGGCGGCCAGTTTCAGGCTTTCAAAGCCCACAAGGGAACTGATGCGATCGCCAAGAGCGCGGTTACCGACCTGGTCGTGGTTCTGCGTGAAGACCACATAGTTCGAGCCCTTAAATGGGGGCGGTGTATTCCCATGGCGTCTCCGCCGGTGGCGAGAATACTGGCCGGCGTAATACCAGCCTTGCTTCAGTGTGCTCGCCAGGGGCCGCACATCGCCGAAATCCTCGTAGTATCCAGAGGTTTCCCCGGTCAGCAGCGTATGCACGGAGTGATGAAAGTCGTCGCTCCATTGCGATGTCATCTGAAATCCGCCCTGGCACCTCGGACGGAGTACGCGAGCGTCGTTCAGATCGCTTTCGGCAATCACAGAAATGTTTCGCCCAACCCTTGCGGCGAAAGCGTCTACTTCCCTAGACAGCTGCGCAAGAAAAGGGAACGCGCTTGCGTCAAAAATTCCGTGAATGGCGTCGAGTCGCAGCGCGTCAATGTGAAAATTGTCGAGCCAGTAGAGCGCGTTCTGGATGAAGAAATGGCGCACCTCATCGCTGTCCGGACCGTCAAAGTTCAACGCCGCTCCCCAGGGCGTTTTGTAGCGATCCGTGAAGTAGGGACCATACTCGCTCAAATAATTGCCCTCAGGCCCGAGGTGGTTGTAAACCACGTCCAAGGCCACGGCGAGCCCTCGTGAATGTGCGGCATTCACGAAGATTTGCAAATCGCGCGGCGTCCCATAGCTATTTTGAACGGCGAACGGGTACACGCCGTCGTAGCCCCAATTCCTCGCTCCCGGGAATTGAGCGATCGGCATTATTTCGATCGTCGTCACGCCAAGCGTTGCAAGTTGTTCTAGAACGCCCAGCAGTGCAGCGAAGGTGCCTTCCTGCGTGAATGTCCCAACGTGCAGTTCATAGAAGACGCTGTCCTCCAGCGCTAGCCCCTTCCAGTTGCTGTCCGTCCATTCAAACGATCGCAGGTCCACCAGTTCCGAAGGCCCGTGGACTCCATCTGGCTGCCGGCGCGACACTGGGTCCGGCCGTTCGTGCGAATCGCTGAATCGATAGAAATATTTCGCGCCGGCTTGCGCGTTATCAGCAATGACGCTGTGATATCCCAGCGCATCCCGTTGCATAGGAAGAAGTGATTGGCGATTGTCCAGCAGGTGAAGCTCGAACCGCTCATGCTGGGGCGCCCAAACGGTGAAATTCCACCCTCCACGGGGAAGCGGAGCAGCCCCCAGAGTAGGGCGTGGGCGATGGTTCTCGATCATGTGGCAGCGGCCTTCACGGCGCCGCCGGCTTGCTTTTCGTCGGGAATAGCGTCAACTATCGAAGAGTATGGTGGCGTCCGTGGAAGTAGTTGCAGGTGGAGCACCAAGGTCCTTGTACGGAACAGAACTCGCGTAACGATAGGCGAACAAAGAGCCTGTCGGCCATACAGGACTCCCTGTAGGTAATGGGAAGTTACACCCCAACCCTCCGACTGGCTCTTTGCGCGACCGGAGTTACTGGGCCTAGCTGCCGATTACTTTATCTGGCCACCGCTTTCGAATCATCAGGTTGAGACTGCGGTCCTTGAACGAAGCAACAGCCGAAAGGGGATCGACTTTAGCTGGTAGATTCGCGGCGAGAAAGATCTCTCGTTCGAGCAGCTTCGCTCTTTCAGAATCCTGCTCGTTGCTAGTTTCTTTTGCGCGAACAAGCACCCGGGTCGGCCCAACAGCAATTTGCATGCCCTGTCCGGAAGCGTCTGGAATCGAGGCGCTGAGCGCCAGCCAAGTTCCGGATTCCCTAACCTCTACGACAGAGCGCAGAAGTTCTGCCTCTGCCTGCAACCAGTTGGCGTCTTCATTCCCGGGCTCGCGGCCAGATTGCTCGAACAGAAAGTACGCGCGTTCGGAGATCTTGCGATAGATGCATTGCTCCAGCGCTTCAGCCTCCTCACCGACAAGGAAACTTGGAGTCCATGAAACCGGTGTAGGCCTGGAACTGAACGCTAGCTTTGTTGCCGGCATGGACTACCTCGAAACCATACCTCCCAGCGCCGTTTGGGAGGAGGGTGGTCATCAGCATTCTACGCGGCGGTATTCAGGTCGGGGGCGCTCAGGCAATTATCTTGTGCCTTGGCCTGTTCCGCCGCCTGCTCGGTGATGGAATCCGGCTCGGCCTGCGGCGCCTCAAGTTTCGGCAAACGCGGAGCCTTCTCATGCAAAAGTCTCTCCGTGGCTGCCACCATGGGCTCCGCATGAAAACGGCGCTGCGAAGACGAGTTGCAGAGCACATTTGCCACCGCGATCAAGCTCATCCCTTGGTGGTGCGCGAGCCAGCAACGCACGATTTCGAACGTGCTTCCCTGTTTGACGCGCGAAGGGGTGAAATCGACGGCTTCGTAAAACCCATAGGATCCTAAGAAGCCCATTTCGTCCAGATTACGAATGTTGTCCACCGCGCTCTCGGTATCCGCAAGCAGCGCAAGAAAGGTGGAGTACGGTGACACAACCAGATCGTCAGGCTTTTCGTCGGTGATCGCGATTCCGGGTACCCCAAAGGCCTGATAGTGATAATGTCCGTCGACGCTCAACTTCGCACAGGACGATTCCGAAATTCCCCACGGTATGCAGCGACTCTTGGCAAACCTCTTCTGCGCGCGCACCGCAGCCTGAGTAGCTTCATCCAAGAGCGTGTTCGGGTACGTCTTCATCCACAGCATGGGCATCAGGTACTCAAACATCGTTCCGGTCCAGGACAACAGCACGCGATCGCCTTCATAGCGGCCATACCGGCGTTCCATGGAGAGCCAGCTCTCCTGAGGGATATCCCCTTTGGCGATGGCTGCAAAGGTCGTCGCACGCGCTTCCGAGGGCAGCAGGTCGTAGAAATAGGGTGTCAGCCTCTGCTCCTCTACTTTGTAGCCAACGGTGAGTGCCTTCCTCTTGGCGTCAAACAATGAACCGAAATCCATGCCCTTCGCCAAACCGTCGGCCTTCGCCGCCAGCCCCTTCAAACGCTTCGTCACGCTGGCCGCGACGTCATTCGTTCGGATGATTGCGGAGCGCAGCAGGCGCAGCGCCGATTGCGTCTCGCGACTGATGCCTCTTTCCACGAGCAGCCCCGCGACCTTTTGCTCCAGTGCGGCACACAGCCGTGGCAGCGACTCCAGCGTTAGCCGCTCGGAACGGATAATGTTCTGAATCTCGCGCGTGTCGGTGTACTTGGCGAATTGCGGCGCCATCCATGGCGCGAAATCGTAGAACAGGCTTTGCAGATGCGTGATCCGCAGGCATAGCTCATGTCCCCACCATGCGATTTCACTGCCCGATTCCGAGAGCTTCTTGTCCAGCGCAACTACGTCGCGCTCAATCTCCGGCAGCGCCTCCGCCCATTTCGCCGGCGATGATCCCAGTGCTTTGACTCTGTTCTTTAAGCGCTGAACCAACGGCAGCCGCTCGTCCCAGCGTTCCGGCCGGAGCAGTTCTTCGAGCGTGTCCAGATGATCGGCCACACCCCGCCAGATTTGCTTGGAAAATATAGGCTCGTTCACCGCTCCCAGGCACCCCTGTTTCACGGTCCACAAGCAGCAAACCAGGTTTCCATTGTCGACCGAAGAGATGAAGCGCGGCTCGACTGGCTGGAGCGTGCGATTGTCGTACCAGTTGTAAAGTTGGCCGTCCAGCTTGGGCAAACGATCGATCGATTCGAACGTCTTTTCCGTTTCCGCTATAAATTCAGGCAGAGTCAGGAAACCCATGTCTGCTGCCGCGAGCCTGGCATTCAGCAGCAGGCCGAGGTTCGTCGTGGAGGCCCGATGCACGATCATAGATGCGGGCTCCTGAACGGTGTCAGGTATCAGCCAGTTTTCTTCGGCCGTGCTGAATTCGCGGAACATCCGCCATGTCCGCAGCGCCGATCGTCGCAGCAGAGCTTCATCCTTCGCTTCCATTCTCTTTTCTCCCGTGCGTGAAGGCAGGCTTAGCCACTGCACGATTGGCTTGGAAACGCCCCACAGGACCAGCAATGGCAGCGCCACCATGAATGATTCTGGGCGGTCGACCGCCAAAAACAGTCCAACAAAAAATGCCAGCCACGGAGTAATGTCCAAGTACGTTTCCACCGGGCTCCTCTTTTGAGTGCCCTCTTCCGCCTCTGCGGAAGTCTCCCACTCCAGCAGCCGCTCATGGGTCACGGTCATGCGTACGATCGCGCGCACTACCGCGTCGATGGTCACCAGGCTTTGATGACACAAGCAAGCCACGCGCATGAAAAGATTCGCCTGCGACACTCCAAAATCAGCGGCAAGATTTTTCCAAAACGCCGAAGTCAACAGCGCTCGCCGCGCCCGCGCGACGGTGAGCGCAAATTGCGCGTAGGTTGGGAGCGCCACGATCGCCAGGGTCACCAAGGTCCAGTAAAGCGCATGTTTGGGAAAGAACATCCACCCGCTCAGCAGCATCACGAACAGCGCCGTTTCGGTCAGACTGCGCCGCAAGTTATCCAATATCTTCCATCGCGAGATGGTTGAGAGTGGATTGCGCACCATCTTCCCGAAAAAGTCCGGGACGCGCGGCAGCAGCCAGAACACGATTTGCCAATCTCCGCGCACCCAGCGATGTTTCCTACGGCTGAATGCGCTCATGTGCGACGGATAGTCGTCAACGACCTCAATATCCGAGACCAGTCCGGCCCGCGCATAGGCGCCTTCGATCATGTCGTGGCTGAGAATTGCGTTGCAGGGAAACCGGTGCTCCAGCACCTGCTGAAACGTCTTTACCTCGTAAATCCCCTTGCCGGTAAAGCTACCCTCTCCGAATAAGTCCTGGTACACGTCCGACACCGCACGTGTGTAAATGTCGAAACCGGCATCGGAGGAGAGAATCGCTGCTAGCCGCGACCGGTTTGCCGACTGAATGCTGATGTCCACGCGCGGCTGCAAAATTCCGTAACCCTCCACAACGGTGTTCGTGGTCTTATCCACAACTGCCCTGTTTAGCGGGTGAGCAATCGCCCCCACCAGCCTTCGCGCGGCGTCGCGTGGCAGTTGCGTATCCAGATCCAGACTGATCACGTACTTCACGCTCGGCAGAATCGAGATATTCCCCGCTTTGACCGGGAATTGGTCGCTTGCCCCGAGCAATAGATTATTGAAGTCCAGCAGTTTCCCGCGCTTGCGCTCCCATCCCATCCAAATCCCTTCGGATTTGTTGTAAGAGCGATGGCGGTGGAAGAGAAAGAAAGAGCCTTTGCCTTCCGGCGCGTACTTCGCGTTCAATCCATCGATCAATTCCGCGCAGGCGTTTGCGAGTTGGTCCCGCTCGTCGAACGGCTGGGCCGCGTCTGGCGGATCGGTAAGCAGCGCAAAATGCAAGTTGGTGTCGCGGTTCGCCAGGAAGCGGATCTCCAGATCGCGCACGGCACGCTTCATTTGAGATTCGCTGGTCAGCAGCGCGGGCACCGCCACAATCGTCGTGAACTCCGCGGGAATACCTTTCGTAAACTCCAACTTCGGCAGAATTTTCGGAGGGACAAGCGTGGTCGCGATTTGATTGATGAGGGCCACCGCGCACTCCGCTGCCGGCAGCAAGAGCAGCGCCACAATCGCGAATCCTGAAACCTTAAATCCGGCTCCAAACACAGCAGCCGCAATGAGCAGGAACGTAAGGATCTCGATTCCCAGGATGTACGAAAAATCCGGCCAGCGCATGACAAAAGCCTGCACCCGCTCCGCAACCGTAGAACGGTATGCGATTTCTCGTTCCAGGGTTTTCCGTCCACCGCCGACGAGGTAATAGCCCACATGCGACTGTCGTTCTGCGATCCTGTCGTGTTCCATGCGGCGCAAGCGGCTCGCCAGATTCAACGCTGTCTGCGCAATAACCTGTTCAGTAGCCTTCGAGCGCTCGGCCAACTGCGTGATTGTCTTGCGGTAGCTGTCGCGGCTTTCGAAATCCATTTGCGCGTAGGCACCACACGGATCCTTGCCCAAGATTTGCTCGATGGCATTGATTCGTTCAAACAGTTCCTTCCAATCCGTATCTGAGAGCAAACGCAAGCTTGCAATCATTGTTTGCGCATCGGCGGTCCGGCGGCCGACTGGTTCGTCTTCACTGTGCCCTGGTCCAAAGGCCGAATACGGCACGCCTTCCAATTCGTTCGCCCGCTTTCCCAAAGTTTCCAACAGCACAAATTCTGCAAACGGCTTCAATTGCCAGAGTTCCGCCATTTCAAAGGCTGCCAGTTCCTGCAGTGCTTTGAAGAATTGATCGAACGTCTTTTCATTAAACTCGTAATTCACCGCCCGGAAATAGCTGGCAACGCTTGCATACGCGCGCGGCACGTGCTGGCAGGCCCCGCTCTCCACCTGCGTAAGATGCCCAGCGTCGTGAACTGCTTCTCTGACGTCCTTTAGGCCTTCGCGCAGAAACGAGACGTTATCTGCGAGAGCTAATGCTTCGCCCTTCAGCACATGTCCCGCCGCAGCGGCGTGGCGGAGAGCCTGGCAGCGCCTTTCGATGGATTCCTTCGCTTCTCGCCACTTGACCTCCAGCAGGGAGTTGCGATCTTTGCTGTCAATCACTCGCCATGATTGCGCTTCCATTTGCGCGTAGGAGCGAAGTTGCTCCCCTTGCATGATTACCGGTGCCAGGGCCGGCACTTCGTCCTGGTGCCGCTTGCGACCTGCGTTTCTCATCCAGACGGAAGTCAACGCTGTATTGGGATCTAAGGGGAACTGCTGTTGGGTTGCCATCGCTATTTCCTTGCTCACTACCGATAACTTGCTGCCTGCAGTTCGAACATCTCGGCGTAACGCCCGCCGCGAAGCAACAACTCTTCGTGGTCTCCCTGCTCAGCTATCTGTCCGTTCTCCAGGACAAGAATTCGATCCGCCATCTTCACCGTCGAAAACCGATGCGAAATCAGTAGCGCCATTTTGCCGTGCGTTAGTTCCGCGAACCGCTGGAACACTTCATGCTCCGACTTCGCGTCCAGCGCGGCGGTGGGCTCGTCCAAAATCAAAAGTTGCGCGTCCCGCAAATATGCCCGTGCCAGCGCCATCTTCTGCCACTCGCCGCCGGAGAGGTCCACGCCACCCTCGAACCTTCGGCCCAGAATCTGCTCGTAGCTCTTGGGAAGTTTTCGGATCACCTGTTCGGCAAGGCTCTTCTGTGCCGCCGAGCGCAAGCGAAACGTATTTTCGCGCTCTTCAATCTTCCCGATGGCGATGTTTTCCGCCGCCGTCATGTCATAGCGCATGAAGTCCTGAAAGATCACACCGATTTCCTTCCACAAGTCTTCCAGGTTGTATTCGCGCAAATCCACGCCGTCCAAAAAAATCTGTCCCGCGGTAGGGTCATACAGCCGCGTAAGCAGCTTTACAATCGTCGTCTTGCCTTGTCCGTTTTCTCCCACTAACGCCAGCCGCTCGCCGCGCTGCAGGGCAAAGCTCACATCACTCAGAACCAGCCGCGTCTGTCCCGGATACGTGAAGGAAACATTGCGGAACTCGAACCCTTCCCGAATCGGCCGCGGCACGGGCAACGCGTTCGGTTTCGACGCAACCGTTGGCTTCATCGCGAAAAAGTCCAGCAGGTCCGTTACAAAGAGCGCCTGATCCGCGATGGTGGAGAATGTTGCGAAGACCGCCTGTATGTTCGTGCTCGCCCCAGCGATGGCTCCCGTCAGAAAGTACAGCGCTCCGATCGTCAGCGCGCCCACAACCGTGTCGTAAATCACGAACGCGTAGCTGCCGTAGTACCCGAGCGTTCCTAGCAGGCTCAGCAGTCCGCCGATCATCAGTTTGCGCTTCGCCAGACCTACCGTTTGTGCGTGCAACTCGTTTGAGAGCTTCGTATAGCGACCCACCAAAAACGGCGCCAGCCCGAAGAGCTTTAGTTCCTTCGCGCTCTCCTTGCTCCCGCCGAGTACTCGCAAATACTCCATCTCGCGTTTTGCCGGCGTCTGCCGGAAGTTCAGCGAGTAGCCCATGAACGCAAAGTGCGTCTCTCCCAAAAACGCTGGCACCACGCAAGCCACCAGCGCCACCAGGATCCACGGAGAGAAGAACAAGATTCCCGCGGCCAAGCTGACCGTGGTGACCAATTGCTGGATCAATTGCCCGGTCGCTTGGATCAAGACAATGCGATCCGTCCCTTGCACCCGCGCTCGTTCCATTCGGTCATAGAACGAAGGATCTTCGAAGGACGTCAAATCGAGCCGCGATGCGTGCTCCATGATTTTTGTGCTGATGTGACGGCTGTACTTGTCCGCCAGCACCACGTCGCAAAAATTGATCAGTCGCACCAGGACCGCCGCCAGGCTCGCTAGACCAAATTCCAGCGCCACCAGCCACCAAAAATAATTCGGGAGTGTTTTGTGATGAGCCGTCAGGTTGTAAACGTCATCGATGATTATCTGCGTGACCTTCAAAACCGCCAGCGGTATAAGCGCTGTGACTACCCGCAGAGTCACACTAGCCACGATCACGCTTGGCGCTGCTTCCCACACCATGCGCAACACCGGCGGAATATTTCTCATTGCCAGGAGCCGTTCACGCCAACGCGGGGCAGTTTTTGAGATGGACGCCATTTCGCCGGCTCCCTTACTTCCACAAAGTCACTTACAAACGGAACAACTCGCTTGCGCGTGGCGGCCCTCTATGTGCACGTCTGGTGCCACGCGATTTCCGCGCTAACCTGCTGTCAGGGCAGCTTTTAGCTGAGGCTTTCTTCTCGGTTCTTCTGTTTTTTTTTCGCCCTCTCCGCAACTTCTTCATAGCGCGAATCGCGTTGCTCATACTTCCGTATGAGGACAATAGGCCGTCAAACGATCGTCTCTAGGGCTCTCTACATAATTGCCCTTAGTCGCGAGCGTATCGGCGCGACAGCGGACCTAATGCATCTAAATTCCGTAAGCTAGCTCATGAATCACGCGATACATCGCACCACGGTACGCTTGCTTCTCGCGCTCACCCTCTGTCTTGCCGATTGCCGGGCGGCGACCGCCTACCAGGTGCCACTAACTCCCGCCGCACTGCACGAGGCTTATATCTTGGGACAACGTAACGATCAGGCGACCGCCAGTTTCCTCGGCCCGTATTTGAAGCAGATTACCGAAGGCTCCCAAGCGCCGCGCATCGCCGAGATTGAAATCCTCACTCCCTTCGCACAGGTCGTTGACCTCTCCCGCAGCTCGACCAGCGGCGGCTATACCGAGGAACAGGCCGCGCACGAATATCATCAGCACGGTGACACTGTCGTTGTCCGCGTTCTTCTTATGCTGCCGGCCGCTTATCCGAAACCCGAGCCGGCGCCCAATCAACCGCCCGCGGCCCTGCAGCAAGCGCCTCCCTCGAACACCGCGCTGCGACCCGAAAACTTTTGGCAGAATTTTCGTTTTGAAACCAAGCAACACGACAAGACCATCGCAACTCGCTTCATTCGCAACAAACCTATCTACTCCGCGCCCACAAAAGACACTCCGGCGGTATTGGACGGAGCGACGGTTTGGCTCGAATACGATGCGAAGGATGTGGCGTCGGACGAAACCGTAGTCGAAGTGACCACGCCCGACTCAAAGAAAACCAGTGTGACCTTCGACCTCAAGAAGCTTCGCTAGTCACGAACGCGAGAAAGGGAATTGTCGGCAATGCGGCGGGAGTACGAGCGAACGGCCAGCTACTCGCTCGCGTACTCGCTTTCATGCCCCTTCGGTAGCTGCGTTTTGATGTCGTACTTCTGGTTGGCTCGAACTTCAATTTCCGTCTCGAACGACTGATATCCCGGCAGGGTGATCTTTATATGGTGTTTGCCCGGACTGAGCAGCATGGCCCGGCTGCCGCCTCCGAATTCATGCGCGTGTCCTGCAAACTGGTCGTCCACGAACACCGCCGCCCGATCCGGATCGATCAAGAGCCTGACCTCAGCGCTCACGGTGGGGAATTGCGCCCGCGGATCTTTCGCGAGCGATACACGCAACGTCTGCACCGCATTTGGCTGGACACTGATTTTCTGATCCACAGATTGGTAGCCCGCTTCGCGCACGGAGATTTCGTGCTCCCCGGGCAGTAGCAGCAATTTCTTCGATCCCTTCAACTCACCCAGATATCCCACATACTTTCCGTCGACCCACACGCCAGCCGTTTTTGCCGGCCCGTTCTGTGGATGGAAGCGTACCTCTCCCAATATCTCGTTGTTCTGGGCCGCGACCGGTAGCGCCATTACGCATAACAACGCCAGAAACGCTCCTGTTTTTCTCATTCTCAAAATTCTCGCACGCATAGAGAAACTCCCACTTTGCTAAGGATTGGACACTTAGCATAAGTACGATGCATGCCCATCACCAATGTGGTGCAATTTGGATAGCGTCTAAATTGCTGTAAAGATGACACTTAAAGGAGTGCTTCCGCGGGTGTCCTAGTACTAAAACGTATAAATCTTATACTCTCTTTCAGGTTCGACCTGGCAGTCCGGGTCGACCCTCCGAAACAAGTCCCGGCAAGTGCTTCCTAGGCGCTGGCCCTGACGATTCCCTGACCACGAACTCCGGCTCGATTGCAATTTCCGGCTGGTACGTTCCACGCTCCTCGATACGCTCAATTAACGTTTGCGCCGCTATCTGACCCATCCTCATCAGTGGCTGCCGTACCGTAGTCAGCGCGGGATTGGCAAAAGCCGCACCCGGAATATCGTCAAATCCGACTACCGAGACGTCACCCGGCACCCGCAAACCCGCTTCGCGGAAAGCCCAGATCGCGCCGATTGCGGAAATATCGTTGTAAGCAAAGATCGCGGTGAATGGCCGTTTCCGCTCCAGCAATTGCTTGCCTACCGGATAACCGAGCATCGGCGTCGAATCCGTTCCCTCGATTTGCACGATCAGCTCCGGCCGAACGCGCACGCCCAGTTCTTGCGCCACTTCCACAATCGCATCCCAGCGAGCGAGCGAATCCGAGCTGAAGGGTTGCCCCTTCAGGAACGCAATTTCTTCGTGGCCCAGATTCTGCAAATGCTGCAATGCCATCCTGGCGGCGCGCTTGTGGTCCAGTACAATGTTGGTCACTCCCGCCAGCCGCTGATGGCCGGCCACTGCCACCGTTGGCAGTGCTGGCTGTTCGGTGATGGAAGTATCCACCGTGATGAAGCCCTCGACACCGCGCGATTGCAGCATCTGCGAATACGTTTGCAGCAATTTCTTGTCGTGTCGATGAATCACCGTCAGGAAAAAGAAATTGTTCTCCCGCAGATGCTGCTCGATTCCACTGATGACCATCGAGCCATACGCATCGCCAATCTCTTCCGCGATAACGCCGATGGTATAGGTGCGCTGTAGCCGCAGGGAGCGCGCGAAAAAATTCGGCCGGTAATTTAGCTCGCGCGCCGCGGTTAGAATCCTTTGCTTCGTGTGCTCCGGAATGGATCGCGCAGCCGCCGAATTATTCAGCGTCGCTGACACCGTACCCGGCGTCAAGTTAAGTTGGTCCGCGATCGTTTTGAGGGTGACTCTCGCAGGTTGGCGCGCGCCCGGTTTGCTCTTACTCGGAGTTTTCATCGGCTGCCTCGACGAAACGTACGGCACCGCCGCGGTGCGCTTCTATCTTTGATACGGGGCCCTCGAACACGCTATATCCCCTCAGAATCAACAATTTTGGGTACGGAATCCGTACTTTGCAAGCCTTCTGGTTCCCTTTGGCATGTAAGAGGGGCCATCGCCTATAAGCCTGTTGCGTACTAGGCCAAAACCGCGTTTCCCCATGAACCCACAATATCATTATTCTTCGTCTTAAATATCGATATTTTTGCTTGACAAAGGGTAGTAATCAAGACTATACCTCTGCGCCATAGGAAAGGTACTACGTCCTGGTGGTGGATTAGTCCTTTCTTCGCTGTCCTCGGGCCAAAAACGACAAATTGGGGTGTGGAGGCGAACGATGAACTTCCTTCTTTCCGCGTCTTCTCGTGCGGCTACTTGCGTCAAAAGTCATTTCCGGCTGTCTCACGCGTTAATTCTTTGCTTACTCATCTTGGGCGTGACGAGCCAGGCCTTTGGTCAGAACGCGACCATTGTCGGCACCGTAACGGATCCGAGCGGAGCCGCCGTTGCTAATGCAACGATTACTATCACTCACGCGGAAACCGGTAAGGTGTTCCACCTCACCAGCAACGCGGACGGGCAATATGTCGCCCCCGACCTTCCGATCGGACACTACAGCATCAAGGTCGAAGCCTCAGGATTTAAGGCTGCCGAGCAGAAGGGCGTCGTCTTGCAGGTTGGCGATCGTACGCGCTTGGATTATCAGATGGCGGTGGGTGGGGCGAGCGAAACCGTCACGGTGGAAGCCAACGCCGTGCGTGTGCAAACGGATTCCGGCGAGGTCAGCAACGTCATCACTGACCAGCAACTAGCGCAAATCTCAGTGAATGGGCGCAGCATTTACCAGCTCGCTGCGCTGACACCGGGAGCCTCGAGCCAGATCAATAATTTCGTCAACACACCGGTCGGCGGGGACAACAACGTGGAGTTCAATGGGCTACGTCAGAACCATAATATCTATTTGTTGGATGGCGGCGAAGACGACGACCGCGGTGGCGCCGGCGGCATGAGCATTGCGCCGTCCACGGACGCCATCGCAGAGTTCCGCGCCCTGACCTCGAACTACAGTGCCGACTACGGTCTCTCTTCCGCAGCGACAATGACCATGGTTCTCAAGTCTGGCACGAACACCCTGCACGCTTCCGCATGGGAATTCAATCGTAACGACGCCTTTGATGCCCGTGGCTTCTTCAACCCAGCCCCCGACAAGATCGCCAAACTGAGACTAAATGTCTTCGGCTTTAACGTTGGCGGCCCCGTCACTTTCGGTAAGCTTTACAATCCAGACAAAAAGCGGACGTTCTTCTTTTACAACATGGAGTGGCGCAAGCTAATCCAGGGCGTCATCTCCAATGGTCAAACCGTCCCCGACCCTGCTACGTATGGCGGTCAATTTTCGTCGGCGCTAGCCGCAACAGCTCTGCACACGCCTTGCACGAATCAGGTAGGAGGGAACCCGGGGATTGTGGCCGCGTATGCAGCCGCAGGGCTGACCCTCAGCACTCCGGACGCTGCCACCGGAGCCTGTGACACCAAGAACGGACATGCAGCGGTATTACAGCCTTTTACGGGCAACAAGATTCCAACATCTCTGTTGAGCGGCAATGCTCAGGCATTGCTCGCTGCTGGTATTTTTCCGGCACCCACGTCGGGAAACACGTTCAATTCTCCTGCGACAACTCCCACCAATTTGAAGGAAGAGATCGTCCGTATCGACCATAATTTCACCAGCAAGTTTTCGGTGTTCGGCCACTTTGTCGCGGAGCAGGTGACCCAAGGCTACGCCATCAGCCAATGGAACGGCGCCAACGTACCAACCGTCGGCGACACCTTTGGCAATCCGTCCTTTAGCGGCGTCATCCACACTACTTACACGATCAGCCCAACCCTCCTTAACGAGGTCGCGTTCAATTACAACGGAAACCGCATCAGCATCCTTCCGTTCGCCGCCACAGGTCTGAAGGGCTTGGGCATTCCGAGCGGATTCACGGCTCCGAGGTTGTTCACCGGGCCCAACAACCTGAACCGCTTTCCCAATATCGACTTGAACGGCAGCACGGGTACTCACGTTGAAATCGGGAGTTGGCCGTGGAACAACAAGGCCGACGACTACCAGATTCGCGACGACGTCTCTATAACCAGGGGAGCTCACCAACTGAAATTCGGAGGTAGCTGGGCGCTCTACAAGAAAGTTCAAGACCTGTTCGGTACGACGGAAGGCTCGTACGGCTTTGACGGAACGTTCACCGGCAATGACTTTGCGGACATGCTGCTTGGGTATGCGAAGAGCTACAACGAGCTTGCTGTTCAGGACCATGGGCTCTGGAACAACGTTTCTTGGGCCGCGTACGCTCAAGACAACTGGCGCGTGAATCGCCGGCTCACCCTGAACCTCGGCCTGCGCTGGGACGGTGTACCACACACGTACGAAGCCAACAATCGCATGGGGAACTTCTACCCATCCCTGTACGATCCCGCCAAAGCGGCGACTTTCAACACAAATGCGACTATTTGCAGCGGACCTGCGGATCCTGGTTGTACCGCCGCGAGCCCAGGACTCGGCACCAGCCCGAATCCGATTCTCGCAGGCGTACCTCTTTACTTGAACGGAATCGGTGTCCCTGGGCAAAACGGCGTTCCTAAGGGTTTAGTCAATAATCACTGGGCAGCCTTCGGGCCTCGCCTTGGGTTGGCCTATGACCTGACCGGCAGCGGCAAAACCGTGGTCCGTGGTGGCTTTGGCCTCATGTACGAGCGCATTCAGGGCAATGACATGTACGACGCCGGGCCAAATATTCCCTTCAGCTTGAACGTCGGTCTCCAGAGCGTTAGCTTGTCGAACCCAGGCATCTCACTCGCTACCGGGAACCTGGCGAACCGGCCGATCAATCCCGCGGACATAACCGGCCTTGCTGTTAATAATTACAAGCTGCCGGCGAGCTACCAGTACAGCGTAGGCGTCCAGCGTCAGCTTAACGCCAAGTCCGTCCTGACTATCGCCTATGTCGGAAACCAGAATCGCCATCAAAGCGACCGCAGTGAATACAATCTCCCATCTCAGAGCGCACTCCCGGCAATCATTAACGGCGGTCAATATAGTACGGCGCCAGGCCTGCCGTATTCCGGTTTCCATTCCATTCGGCTGACGGCCACCGAGGCTAATACCCATTACAACGCTCTACAGATCGACCTGAATTCACAAGTTGGGCGTGACCTTCAGCTCCGGGCCTTTTACACGCTTTCGCGTGCGGAAGATCCCAGCAACGGCGGCTCCGGCGGCGGAGACCTAAACAACGTCTCGAATCCTTACCTGGGTTGGAGATATGACATCGGACCGAGTGGCTTTGACCGCACCCACGTCGCCGTCGTCAACTTCATCTACGACATCCCGCTCTTCCGCAGCAATCAGAGCAGGCTCCTAAAGTCGACGATCGGCGGCTGGCAGGTCTCCGGCATCGTCACTATGGAGTCAGGCCTGCCGCTCAACATCGGAATCAGCGGAAATCAGGGCGGCAACGGCTTGCCCAACGCAACCAACCGTCCGGACCTGGTTGGCAAAGTCTCTTACCCTCAGTCCGCCGTGCCCGGCAAGCAGCAGGGCATTCAATACATAGATCCTTCAGCCTTCGCATTGCCGGCGTTCGGAGCTTTTGGCAACCTGGGCCACAACGCATTGCGCGCACGTGGCCGCGACAACTGGAATCTCTCCCTGTTTAAGAACTTCGTCTTCAGCGAAACGCGCGGCAGCCGCCTGGAGTTCCGCGTCGAAACCTTTAACATCTGGAACCATACCCAGTTCCACGACGTCAGTAACAATTTCGGCTCGAGCAATTTCGGCCAGTTCACCTCGGCCTTCGACCCGCGCATCATGCAACTCGGGGCGAAGCTGTACTTCTAACGAACTGTTTCAGGCCAGCACCGCAGGGCCGCTTGGGTTTCACATCCGCGGAGGAGTGGTTTATTACCGCTCCTCCGCGTTTCATTTCAGAACCTGCATTCGCGGCCAAAGAGGAATACACTGACCTCAGACCCTTCCTGATTGCCAGCATGCGTCAGCTAAAGCAACCCGCGCCGCTCCGGATTCTGCGATATCTAAATCCAATACTGTTTTGCCTCCTCGCGTCACCTCTTTCCGCTCTCTGCCAGGACAGCAGCAGTGAAGGAACAGTGCTTCGGGGAGACCGCGTAGAAATCTCAGTGACTGTGCGCGACAGCTCTGGAGAGCCAATTTCCGCACCCGCTTCGGTTAAGCTTTACCGCGACGGAATCCCCGTCGACCAGAAAGCAGCCTCACATGGCCGCGCGTTCTTCATCCCCCGCACGCTTGGCAATTTTAGCGTCATCGTGGAAGCAACCGGATACAAGGCCGCACAAAAGGATTTGACGTTGAACGTGGCCGTGAAAGCCGAGGTCGACGTTTACCTGCAGTCGGCCTCGAACGATGCCGTTGGAGTCCCCGGCAAGCCGTTGCTTGCTCCCAAGGCCAAGGAGGCCTTCGACAAAGGCCTGCAAGCCATCAACGCCAACAAGCTGGACGAAGCCGACAAGTACGTGAGCGAAGCGATGAGGCTCGCCCCCGGCCACCCGGACGTGCTGTTCGTGCAAGGGGTGCTGTTCCTCCGTCGCCGCAATTGGACCGAGGCACAAGCCGCTCTGGAAAAGGCTACGCAGCTTGATTCCGGGAATCCCCGCGCGTTTGCCGCACTGGGCATGGCCTTCGCCAACCAGGCGAAATACGAAGAGGCTATTCCGCCGCTCGAGAAATCGTTGCAGTTAGAGCCGCACGGGTGGGAGACGCAGTGGACGCTGGCCAAAGCCTATTACCATCATCAACAATATGAACAAGCGCTGAAAGCTTCGCAGCAAGCGCTGGCTGAATCGAACGGCAAGGCTCCAGAGATCGAACTCCTGGTCGCACAGTCGCTCACCGCTGTGGGGCAATATGAGGATTCCGCAAAGACTCTCCGTGAATTCCTGAAGAACCACGGCGATCGCCCGGAAGCCGCAACCGCGCGTCGCTGGCTCGAGAATTTGGCGAATAGCGGGAAAATTCGGCGAGAGTAGAATGCGCCTCTCCGCAGTTTTGCAAACGACTACCTCTACAGATCACAATCAGAAAACGATACACTGGCTCAGCCGAGTTCCCATTTGCGCCCAATGAATATCTACAAGCTGGCCTGCATCGCATTCGCATTAGTCTCACCGCTTCTGGTAACCGCCCAGACGCCCACCCCCTCCCAGGCCCTCGCGCTGGAACAAGAGGGAAAACTCGCCGAAGCCGAGCAAACGTGGCGCCAGATCGCGCAGGCGAACCCTCAGGACGCCGCCGCATTCGCGAGCTTAGGACTGGCTCTCTCCAAGCAAGGAAAGTATGACCAAGCGGTTCCTGCTTACAAAAAAGCTATCGCGCTGAACCCAAAGCTGCCAGGAGTCCATCTCAATTGGGGACTTGCGGAATTCAAGCAAGCTCATTTCGAGGCCGCGCTCGTCCCGCTCAGCGCCGCGCTAGCGACTGACCCGCAAAACATTCAGGTGCGCACTTTGCTCGGCCTAAGCTGCTACGGCGCCAAGCGTTTTGCCGAAGCCGTGAAATATCTCGACCTGCCCGCCAAATCCGATCCGATAAACACAGAGCTGCAGGGCGTCTTGGCGCAAAGTTGTTTGTCGGCGAAGCAATACTCCTGCGCGCTCGCCGAGTTTCGCCAGATCCTCGAGCACGATCCGAATTCCGCGGCCGCCCATATGCTGAGCGGCGAAGCGCTCGACGGCCTCGGCAGAACCGTGGAAGCCATACCGGAATTTGAGGCCGCAGCAAAAGCGGCGCCGCGGGAACCCAACGTCCATTTCGGTCTCGGGTATCTCTACTGGAAGCAGCACAAGTATGACGAAGCCCAGACCGCGTTCGAAGCCGAACTGAGCATCGACCCCGCCCATGCGCAAGCTCTGGCATATCTCGGAGACATCGAGCTGAAGAAAAACGATCCGGCAAAATCTCTGCCCCTGCTCCAAAAGGCCATCCAGATCAGAAACGACGTTCGAATAGCGTATCTGGACATCGGCGCCATTCTTTCGGATCAGAAAAAATATCCCGAAGCCCTCGCTGCCTTGCAGCGCGCCGAGAAACTGGATCCCGCTCAGCCGGACGCCCATTACCGTCTGGCGCGTTTGTACCGCGCCATGGGAAATCCGGCAGCGGCCCAGCGTGAGTTCGCCAAGGTCAACGACCTGCACGAAAAGGCCGAGGATTTGGTGCCGAAAATGTCTGCTGCGCCGCCTTCCTCACCTCAGTAAGGCCGACAAATCCCCACACTGCCGAGGATTCTCTCCGAGCGCCCGCTCTCTTCCGTCATTTCTCCCGAAGAAAAATCCGTTACGCTAGAATGGACCCATGCCCGTGCATTCCTTGAAGTTTTTCCTGTCTCGCGTTTTTGCGTGCGCTCTCATCCTGCTGACTCCGCACCTTGTTTTCGGGCAAGCCGCCGGCCCTCAGCGCGTGCCAATTCCACCACCGCTCGCAAAGAATGCTTCGAAGCCCAAAACAGACCGCAGCTCTCTTCCTCAGATTCCCATTTTCAAGGACGTCGCTAAGCAACTCGGCCTCACCGTCTCCCACATCGCCGCTCCCGAGGCCCATTACATTATTGACTCCACCAGCGGCGGCTCCGGCCTTTTCGATTGCGACGACGACGGCCGGCTCGACATTGTCTTAATCAACGGCTCGACTGTCGAGCGCCTGCGTGACGGCGGCGACCCGATGGTCACCCTCTACCATCAGGAACCGGATGGCACCTTCAAGGACATCACGGCCGCAGCCGGTCTGACCCGCAAAGGCTGGGGCATGGGCGTCGCCGTCGCCGACTACGACAACGATGGCAAGCTCGATCTCTTCGTCACCGGATACACCGGCAGCGCCCTCTACCGCAATCTTGGCAACTGCAAATTTGAAGACGTCACAGACAAGGCCGGTGTCCGCGGCAGCGGCTTCATGACCGGCGCCGCCTGGGGCGACTACGATCGGGACGGCTACGTCGATCTATTCGTCTCCCGTTACTTGCGCCTCGACCTCAACCATCTCCCTCAATTCGGTAGCAACAAGTTTTGCCGCTACAAAGGCATCCTCGTGCAGTGCGGTCCCTGGGGCCTCGAAGGCGAATCCGATTTTCTCTATCACAATCGCGGCGACGGCACCTTCGAAGAAGTTTCCGTCAAAGCGGGTGTCCACAACGACAGCGGCTACTACGGCCTCGGCGTCATGTGGCTCGACTACGACGATGACGGCTGGCCCGATCTCCTCGTCGCCAACGATTCCGTCTCAAACTACCTCTATCACAACAACCACAACGGCACGTTCACCGACGTCGGCATGCTCACTGGCGTAGCCCTCAGCGGCGACGGCATGGAGCTCGGAAACATGGGCGTCGACTGGGGCGACTACGACCACAGCGGCCGCCTCAGCTTTTTCGTCACCCATTTTGAGGACCAGCCCAATTCGCTCTATCGCAACATGGGTGCAAAGGGTTTCGATGACGTGAGCTGGACCTCTGGCGTCGGCCAGCCGAGCGAACCTTACGTCGGCTGGGGTACCGGCTTTTTTGATATGGACAACGACACCTGGCTCGATCTCTTCATCGCCAATGGTCACGTCTATCCGCAAATCGACCAGATCGACGCCGGCCCGCGCTATAGAGAACCTATGCTTCTGCACCGCAACAATCGCGATGGCACCTTCGACGAAGTCTCGAAAGAAGCCGGCCTGCAAGCTATGCCGCTAAAATCCCGCCGCGGCGCTGCCTTTGGCGACATCTTCAATACCGGAAATATCGACATTGTCGTGCTCAACGTCGGCGAACCGCCCTCCGTCCTTCTTAACATGAACCCCAACCCATATCATCGCGTGCTCTTCAAGCTCATTGGCACCAAAAGCAATCGCGCTGCAATCGGCGCGCGCGTAACCATCAGCGCCGGCGGCGTCAGGCAGTTTAGCGAGGTCCGCGGCGGCTCCAGTTACCTCTCGCAGAATGACCTGCGTCTTCATTTCGGTCTGGGCACCGCGTCAAAAATTGATTTTGTCGAAATCCGCTGGCCCAGCGGTGCGACCGAAACTCTGCAGAACATCCCCGCCGACGCCATCTACACCATCGTCGAAGGCTCCGGCATCCGCCAAACCACGCCGCTTCCCCCGCCCATCGGCGGCAAGCCAGCCGTAAGCCAGAGGCTGACGAAGCCCATGGCACCTACCGCAAAATAATCGACGAAAGCCGCCAGAGAAAGCGCCAATCCCTCGAAACCGAAACGTCTTGGTCTTCCATTCCGCTCCGTGACCTCTGTGCCCTCTGTGGTAGAATCTGCGGTTTTATATTGCGTAGAATAACGATTTTATACTATAGTTTCATCCATTGGGGCCGGTCGGGTAGTGACCGGAAAAAGTAGTCGATCCCGCCATACACGTCGAGGAGTCTAATGATTAAGCGGCTCGCACTTGCCTGCGTCGTAGCGCTTCCTTTTGTCGCCATCACCTCCCAGATTTACGCCAACGACGAAATTCCCAAAGCCGCTTGGAAGCGCCCCATCGGCAAGCCACTACAGAACCCAGGCACGAAAAAGCCCACACTTGACGACGGGCATATCGACAACGGCTTTTGGCAGGGCGCTCCCGTCGGCGGCTTTGGCGCCGGCACTTTCTCGCGAACCTATCGCGGCGATTTCGCTCGCTGGCACATGAAAGCCGGAGTCCACAAATACCAAACCGTCTGGGCCAATCAGTTCGCAATGTTTCAAAAATCCGAAGGCGACTCGGATGGCGTCGCGAAAGTTCTCACTGCCGCTCATCCGCCGGATCACTCCCTGAGTTCCTGGGATTGGGACTATCCAGTCGGCGCGGGCGATTACTACGCTCTCTACCCAAAGTCCTGGTTCGATTACCGTTGGGAAAAATTTCCCGCGCACGTCACCGTCGAGCAGTTCTCGCCCATCCTTCCTGACAATTACAAGGAAACCAGCTACCCCGTCGCCGTCTACCGCTGGCGCGCCGAAAATCCCACCAAGCATCGCGTCACCGTTTCCGTTTTGCTCTCCTGGGAAAATATGCTCGGCTGGTTTCGTACTTTCAATCGTGATCTAGGCGGGAAAATTAACGACGGCAATCGCAATTTTTTCCGCTCCGAGCCTTTTCCGCTCGCGCTGAGGAACTCGAAAGAACTTGCGGCCTCTGCCGCCACGATGAAGGGCATCATCTTCGATCGCAATCACCTCGGCCCCGTGCAAGATGAATGGGACGGTCAGTTCGCGATCGCCTCGCTCGAATCTCCTGGCGTTGAGATCACCTACCAAACCACCTTCGCGCCGGATCGCGACGGCAAGGAAATCTGGGCGCCCTTTTCAAAGGACGGCAAACTCGCCAACAGCAACGATGCCTGGACCAGTAGCGGCGAAGATCTCGCTGGCGCCATCGCCGTCCGTTTCACGCTTGAGCCGGGCGAAACCCGCCTAATTCCCATGGTAATCGCCTGGGATCTGCCGGTGGCCGAGTTCGGCTCCGGACGCAAATGGCATCGCCGTTACACCGATTTTTACGGCGCGACTGGCACGAACGCATGGGCCATCGCTCGCGACGCCCTGGCAAACGCCTCCGCCTGGAGCCAAGCCATCGACGCCTGGCAAGCGCCCTACATCAATGACGAAAGCAAGCCGCTCTGGTATCGCGGCATGCTCTTCAACGAGCTCTATCCTCTCGCCGATCTTGGCTCGTTTTGGGGCCGGCCCGTCGGCTCCGATCCGCAAGCGCCTCCCGTCTACTCCTTCATGGAGTGCTACGACTATCCTTACTACGAAACGCTCGACGTCCGCTTTTACGGCTCCATGCCGCTCCTGAAATTCTGGCCCGACCTCGAAAAAAATGTGATGCGCGAATTCGCTGCCACCGTGCCTCAGGAAGCCGGCGAAAAAATGGAATGGATCTGGAAAACCCAGCACTCCGGCCAGCTTAGCTTCCGCATTCGCAAAGCTAAAGGCGCCGTCCCCCACGATCTCGGTGTCCCCGACGAAGATCCCTTCAAGCAAATCAATCAATTCAGCTGGCAAGACACCAATGGCTGGAAAGACCTAAATCCGAAATTTGTTTTAATGGTTTATCGCGATTTCGTCTTCACCGGTCGCAAAGACAAGGACTTCTTGCGCAGCACTTGGCCTGCCGTTGAGGAATCGATCGCATACTTGCAGAAATACGACCGCGACGGCAGCGGCATTCCCCAAAACGAAGGCTACCCCGACCAAACTTACGACGAGTGGGTTGTGCGCGGCGAAAGCGCCTATTCCGGCGGCCTCTGGCTCGCCGCATTGCGCTCCGCCGAAGAAATCGCCAAGCAGCTCGGGGATTCCGCTGCTGCCTCGAAATACCACAACGTCTTCGCCAAAGCGCAAGCCAGCTACATCAGCAAGCTGTGGAACAAGGAATATTTCCGCTACGACACCGGCAGCGAATACCGCGACAACATCCAAGCCGACCAGCTAGCCGGCCAGTGGTACGCCAACATGACCGGCCTCGGCGACCTCGTTCCGCGCGAGATGCAGCGTAGCGCCCTCCACAAAATTTTCGATTTCAACGTGATGAAGTTCGCGGACGGCAGCATGGGCGCCGTCAACGGCATCGCGCCAGACGGCTCCCTCGTGAAAACCAACGAACAAGTCCAGGAAGTCTGGACGGGCACCACCTTCGGCTTAGCCGCGCTGATGCTCGGCGAGGGAATGAAGGACGAAGCCTACAAAACCGCGTGGGGCATCTACCACACTACCTACGAAACCAAAGGCTACTGGTTCCGCACCCCCGAAGCCTGGGACATCACCGGCAATTACCGCGCCTCCATGTACATGCGCCCCGCCGCCATCTGGGCCATGGAAATGACCGCCCCGCCGAAATAATTTATCCCCAGTAGGGGCGCAGCACGCTGCGCCCCAGCCAATCGTGATGTAAGCAGCCGTGTCTGCCTCCCGGGAACGCCAATCTCCCGATCGGCGCCCTCGCAACCGCTAAGGATGGAGCGGGCCCTACCGCGGCAAACGCAAGCGCGCCTCACACCCGCGAGATCCACGCCGATTCTCTAGCGTCAGCGTACCGCCGTGCGCTTCAGCGATCTGCCGGCTGAGCGCCAAGCCGATCCCCGTGCCCCCCGGTTTGGTCGTAAAGAAGGGAACAAACACGTTCGCCGTATTCTGAATCCCCGGCCCGTCATCCGTCACCCAGACTTCCAGTTGCGAATCCTGGCTCGACCAACCCACGCTAGCCTGCGAGCCGCACTCCAGCACCGCGTCGGCGGCATTGTGCAGCAAATTGATCAGCAATTGCTCCAACTGATCCGCATCCCCGGAAATCATCATTTCCGGCCCTTCGTCGATCTTGACCTTCACCCGCGTTTCCAGCATCGCCACGCGCGAGATCCACTCCCGAACGCTGACCGGAGCGAGCTTCGGTGCCGGCAGCCGCGCCAGCCGCGAATACGCCGCCATAAATCGAGACAACGACTCTGTCCGCGATCGAATGATTCCAAATCCCTGCTGAAGGTCATCCAGAAGTCCACGATTCATTTCGGGCTGCAGACCTCCTTCATTGCGGAGCGAATTCAATCCACTTTCCAGGCTTTGCGCCACGGATTGAATCGGCGCGAGGGAATTATTCAGCTCGTGCCCCATAACGCGAATCAGCCGCTGCCAAGCCTGGCGTTCTTCGTCGCGCAGCGCCCGGCTCAAATCGCTGAGCACCACCAGGTGATGCGGCAAGCCCGCCTGACGAAACAAACCGCGGCGCATTCCCCAGCGCCCGGAGCCGCCAGGAAACGTAAGCTCCATCGTGCGCACCTCGTCTCCTTCGAGACATGCGCCAAGTCCCAACTCCGCGGCGGTAAATCCCAGCAGCCGCTCGACCGGGCGCGCCAGCAATCGCTCGCCGGCGCGATTCACCAGCCGCAGTTTGTTTTCGTTGTCGAACGTGAAAATCGCCACATCGATCTCTTCCATCACCGTGCGCAGCAGGGCATTAGCCTCCAGCGCGCCGAGCCGCTGCTCGCGCAACGTCTCGCTCAGCGAGTTCACCTCGATCATCACTTCGCCCATGGCGTCGTCCCGGCTGGCGCCGCGCGCACGCACGGAAAAATCTTCTTCCCGCATGGCGGCCAGCAAATTGGATAGAGTCTGTAAGGAAAACACAACGCGATGGCGCACCGAAAACGCAAAGCCCAGCCACAGCCCGACAATGAGCAATCCCAAAGTCCAGATCGTGCGAGAGGAGTAGTCGCCGGTCCACAGCAGAATCAGCGCGATGACAGAGCCGGGTAACCCTGCCGCCACCGCCAGCAGTTGAATCCGGTGTTCGTAGCTGAGCGGCTTCATTCCAAGCCGTGTTTTTGCAAACGGCGATACATTGCGCTCCGGCTCAGGCCCAAAGCCTTTGCCGCCTGGCTGACGTTGCCATCGTGGCGAGCCAGCGTGCGCTGAATCAAGTGATGCTCCACTTCATCGAGGCTCATTTCCTCGAGGCGCGCTCCCGTGCCCGGAGCGGCCGCGCGCAAACCGAGGTCGCCGGCGCGCACTAGCGGTCCCGTCGCAAGCAGCACGCCGCGCTCGATCGCGTGGTCCAGTTCGCGAACGTTGCCCGGCCACGGATGTTCGTGAAGCACCTGCGCCGCGACGGGATCGAAGCCACTAATCGTTTTGCGAT
>Ga0209648_10000238_pt1 | contig 40929 bp, 37 predicted proteins | sample GraSoi2013_115cm_FD_185830 | JGI IMG/M metagenome (GOLD analysis project Ga0209648, IMG submission 185830) | Grasslands soil microbial communities from the Angelo Coastal Reserve, California, USA - Sample 9_17_2013_115cm (SPAdes) (version 2) | ecosystem: Environmental > Terrestrial > Soil >...
CTGACGCTCCGCATCGTCTCAGCAGTCATGCTAAACTTGTTGGACTTTAGGCCCGTAGCTCAGTTGGTTAGAGCGCTACCTTGACACGGTAGAGGTCTGGGGTTCGAGTCCCCACGGGCCTACCATTCTGACATTGGCTTGGCTCTACGTTCTCCGGAGCGAAACGACGCACCGCTTCTACGTCGGCTCCACGGATGATCTGGACGGACGTTTCAGTGAACATCTCAAAGGGCGGCCGCGCGGACTCACAAAAAAGAAAACGGTAATTCGAGCGGACGCAGTCATCCCGATTTCCGCGTTCGCCATTCCTGGCCTTCTGGCTATAGAATGCGCCATGCATCAACACATCCAGGCAAGCGGAGCTGCACCAAAGGTGAAGGTAAAAATCGATGCGAGCTTGAAGAAAAAGTGTCCGCGCACGGCGCTGGCTTGTGTGACGGCGCGCGTGGAGGCGGGCGCATCGCCCGCGGCGTTGCTCCAAGAAATGCAGACGCGGGAAAACGAGATTCAGAAATTGCCCTTCCCGCGGGGCGTGCTGGCGTCGCCGCAAGTGGAAGCCACGCGCGCGGCCTATAAGGCGCTGGGAAAAGATCCGGCGCGGTACCGCGGATCGGCGGAAGCGCTGTTGCGGCGCGTGGTCGCAGGAAAAGGATTGCCGGAAATCAACGCCGTTGTGGACGTGATTAATCTTGTGTCGGTGGAAAGCCGACTGCCGGTTGGACTTTATGATCTCGGACACGTCGCGGGCGAAATTGTTTTTCGCGCGGGGCGCGCGGGCGAAACGTACAAAGGCATCGGCAAGTATGATCTGAATCTGGAAGGATTGCCGTTGTTCGCGGACACCATTGGGCCACACGGGAGCGCGACGAGCGATTCGGAGCGGACCATGGTGACGAGCGCGACAAAGCACGTGCTGGCAATCATTATTTCTTTCGGCGGCGCGGAAGGACTGGAGCGCTGGGCGCAGAGAATGTCCGCGCTCCTGACGCAACATGCCGCGGCGCAAAACGTGCAAATTCAAATCATTACCTGACGCATCCGCAATTTTCCGCGTTTCGGCGCGCCGCGCTTCTCCCGCTTTTCCCGAATGCTTCTTGAAGCTGCGCCAATCATCAGGTTTACTATGGGCGCGGCTGCTGCCAATTGCGCTCGAATCAAACGATTGGAAACTGAGAACCAGTCCAGATTCTGTGGAAGAGGTGGTCCATGTCCTGCAATCCCGAAGTGTTGAAACACGTTCCGCTGTTTGCGCTGCTTGACGAAGATGAAACCGCGGTGCTGGCGGCGCAAGTGGAGCTGAAGAATTTCGCGCCGCGGCAACGCATTTACAAGATGGGTGACCCGAGCGGACAAGCTTACGTGATGGTCTCGGGGAAAGTGCGAGTGACGACGGTTGACGAAGATCAACAAGAAGTCGTGGTGGATGAGCCGGCGCACGGCGAGTTTTTTGGTTTTGCGTCGATGCTGGAGCGGACGCCGCATCAAACCAATGCGACCGCCGTTGAGGATACGGTGTGCATCGAAGTCAGCCGCGGAGACATCGCGACGCTGCTGCAGCGCAAACCGCACGCGGGAATGGATATGTTGACGGTGCTGGGGCGGCAGTACCACGCGTCGCAACAACTCGTGCGGCTGCGCGCGACGCGCAACGCGAACGAAGTGATCGAAGAGAAATCGACGCTGCCCGAGCGCATCGCGGACTCCATGGTGCTGTTCGGTGGGTCGTGGACCTTTATTATTGGTTTCATCATTCTGAGCAGCATCTACACGGCGATTAACGTGTGGTTGCGCAGGGCGGCCTGGGACCCGTATCCATTTATCCTGCTGAATCTCATTTTGTCGTTGCTCGCGGCGATTCAGGCGCCGGTCATCATGATGAGCCAGAACCGTCAGGACATGAAGGATCGCGTGCGCAGCGAGCTGGACTTCGCCGTCAACCGCCGCGCGGAGGCCGAGATTCAGGGTTTGGCGCGGAAGCTGAACCTGCTCGGGGATCAGGTGGGCGACCTCGAGGATCTGCTGCGAGGAAAGGCGAGACAAGGATAGAGGATGGGTGGACCCTTCGATACGGGAACAACCCCTCCCCCCACTGTTTTTGTAAAGAATTGACACGGCAGGGGTTAGGGGGTGGGGGTCGGCAAAAAGATTGAGCTGAAACGACTTATTGGGATAGTTCGGGCCGGATTGGGATCCTGGGTCGTGAGGCGGAAAATCGCTTCCGACTGGCCCTACCCCCCCGTTTTTTGTAAGTGTTGCATCTAAAATGGTTACGGGAGAAAGACGCGTAAGTGCGCATTCTAAAGGAGTTAAAATAGCTGTGTTTTCAACGAGTTGAGGGTGGCCTGTAAGTGTTGATTTTGAATAGGTTATGGGTGCAATTTGTTTACTGTAAAGTATATGACTCGGAAGTGTTGCTTCTAAAGAAGTTAGAAGGACCGCGTGGCGGACGGGCCCCGGTACGGAAACCGGGATGCAAAAATCGCACATGGCTGGAAAGGCGGGGCGTGAATCTTGCCGACCTAACTAAACCATTATAATGTATTTATATAATTTGTCAATAGCTATTATAAGTATTTTATTTGCTGATAGATAGCAAGACGCGCGTTTCAGAATGCCGCTCGGAGCTGCAGAAAAAGTGCGGGATGTGGGCGCGAAAGCCGGGAATCTGCGGAAGAAAAAATGAAGGAAGAGTCAACCTCCACGCGCAAAACCGGCGTATGGGGCACCCGGCCGCCACGACCTACTCTACGGTCTACTTGTTCCCACGAATCGACGGCTCTTGGGCCAACTTCATCCGCAACAGTCCAAGTGGGCCTCCAGGTGCGAAGAGTGACACGGGTAGACCTAAAACTTCACGTCCAAACCGTTCGTCCAGTTCGTGGCGGACGGTGTCCTTGTCGATCTGGTGTAGTGGTAGGAGAGGCTCCTGGCAAATCTCGTCGAAGAGTTTGGCTGCTTTCTCAAGCTGCTTTGGCTTGAGGGCCGTCACATCTAGCAGGGGCATGCTCTGCATGGCCGTCTTTCCCACATTGCCCCTCCCAGACTGTTGCTTGTTGGAGTGCCACCACCGCAAAAGCATTCCGAGCGATGTATTCGCCCATGCGACCATGGCCTTTTCCTGCTCGGCGGACACCAATTTGATCGATTGCCATGCTCGGCCGCCAATTGTTCTGCGGGAGGTAAACTGCATACCGGTGGACTGGCTGTTGAATCGGAAGTTGATATTAAAGTGGCAGTGTGAGGCGGTAGCCCAGACGCTTTCAACCTTTTCGGCGAGAGCGTCCTTCTGGGCGGGCGTTGCCGCTAGGCGCGGAATGCCCTCGGATTCCCCGTCGAAGGACATGGTCCGTTCGCGTTCGGCGTCGTGCGACCACAGCACGGGATAGGTCGGGACCGCGCCGGCCGCCACCGGGACGACGTCGAAAGGCCCCCTGATACTTTTGTCCGGGTTAATGCCGTCAATGTCCCTGTCTATCGGGCCCATCGTACCTATTTTCCCCAGGGTCGTGACTGCGATTTCGACGGCGTCCTGCTTGCCCATGGTCGGAAGCCAGACCCGCTTCTCGGTCGCGAATTGATATGCCGACTGCGCCAGGGAGAGGTCGGCTAACCGTGCCAAGTTCCAGCCGCCACCAGAGTCTAGAAGCGGCGCGTCCATCGCTTGGCCGATCACGTCGTCGCCGAAATGAAGGTGGGTACCTCCCACTGGCCCGTCCTCGAGTCGCCGAAGATCCTTCCTTGCGATGAGGCGGTGAACCTGCCAAGCTGCGCTCGCGCCCAGCAGCGGGTATGCGGGACGCTTCTTGAGAACGACAAAAGTCCCGCGTTTGCTTTCGGACTTTGACTTCCGTGCCACAACGAGGCATTCCGCCATATCCGTATCCGCTGAGAAGGACGAATCCAAGTCAGTGGAGCCAGCAATCGAAATGACCACGAGGTCGCTGTAGTTCTTGACGAGAAGGGCCCGCGAGTCTTCCCAAGACTCGCCTAGCATTAGGCTCAAAGGCATCACCATCGCCACTGTTCCGCCATCCTTCACCTTCCGGTCGGCAAGAACCAGGAAGATGGAAGCCTCGCCAGCGTTGCCGTGCGCACTTGTGCCCACGGTTAGGCGCTTTGTGGCCGCGGACATTAGCTTTTGCTCTTCCGCGCTGGAACTGAAAGCAGCAAACATCGGGTTCGGGACGTCTGACCTGCTACCTTCGTGGTTCGTCGGACGAGTGAAGGGCGGGTTCATCACGACCAAATCGAACGATGCATGAGGAAGAGCAGCCCATGTTTCGCGCTCCTTTTCTCCCATGCTTTCGGCTGCCTTGGCGGTGATAGCCAATGGCGCAAACTTTGCCTGTGGGTCGAGCAAGTCAAGGGACCCCAGTGCGATGGCGCCATCATTTTGCTTGCCGTATGCGACTGTCAGAATCGAGCTTTGCTCGTACTTGACGAGCGGGTGAGCGCCGGAAATCATCGAGGCTGTCAGGTGCGCAGCGGCCGGAAGCACATCGCAGCCGATAATCGAGTGCGCCATCATCTCTGCATGAATCGCTTCGGAATCTCCCCCTGCAAACTCGTGTAGTTGTCCGACTCGCTGGTACGCTGTGGTGAGCAGTGTGCCTGTGCCGCAAGCAAAGTCTGCGATCCGGAGACCCTTAATGGCATCCGGATCACTCCACGATTTGTTCGCTGGGGTTCTCTCCGGCACGACCGCTAACCCGACCAACAAAGCGGCGGAAGCAGGGGTGGTGTAGTAAGCAGCCAAAAACTTGCGGTCTACGATCATTCGCTGGAAAACGGCTCCGGTTAGATCGTGTGACCGCATCAGTTGATTTTCGAGCAACCTGTCCGCTGTTTCGGCCAGTCGGTCAATTAGCTGCTTGCTCTCGCCAACGGGAACATGTTCGAGGATGCGTTTAGCGATGTGGAAGATCGGCCAGTAGTTGACCGCTAGAATCTTCTCCCATTCCGTAAGCATAGACTCTTTGTGGAATTTCTTTTTGCCCCGAAGCTCGTCGATGGAACGTATGTTCGGTATCTTCCCGGCCAAGTTTTCATGAAAGACAAAAGCGTTCGCCAAGATGGTCGCCGCCATGCGCCGAGTCTGCACGCCGTCCTCTTGGAAGAGTTCCTTGCCGATCCGCTGCATGGCTTCGTTGTTCCCTTTGGCGATCTCTGTCAATATCCCCGCCGCCTCGCTGACGCCGCCGACCAAATTCGACACGGCTTGGTCGATGACATCAGGTGGGACAGATGCCGCCTGTGTGAGGCTCGAAAGGTCAGCTACCGTGCCAACCATCCAACCCGAAGTCGGCCATCTAGTAGCGTCTGACGGAGTGCTCCCCGTATACAGGGCCATCTCCAAATCGACTGCCGAAGCCAGGTCCTTTCCCAGAGCGTTGCCATATTTCTTGCGCAGCCGGTCTGGCAACCGAATAGCGACGGAGGACAAAATACTCCTACCCGTTGTGCGCATCTGGACACCGAGCCGCGACAACGCTTCAGCTTCTACCGTTGTTGCTGGAAAGACTTCCGTTTCGATCACCACGGGGCAGACCGTGGGCTCGATGACGAGAATGTCGGGTCGTCCACTGGTGTCCTTTAGCTGACCTGTGTCTTCGGACGTTACGACTTTTTCATCACGCCACGCACGGCGGGTGCCCCGCAGAAGCTCGGCGAGAGCGTCGTTGATCGTGTGTTCGGTTCTAGCCATCACTCTTTGGCGCCGTAATAGGAAGTTTCATCGACGGCTTCGCCGCTGGAAGGAATCTCGCGAAGGGCGGTGGGATAGGTTTCGAGAAGAGTCATGTCCGCGTTTAGGAGACGATTGATATCCGAGCAATGTTGTTACCACAGGGGCAACGTCGTTGCAATGAAAGACAAGAATACGGATGCCTAGAAGAAGCAGTGGGAGCGCGGCTGGTAATGGTGCGGGAGCGAGAGTCGGGGTAGGCGCCAGGCGGCCCGCTACATAGGCGGCGGTAGATTCATTTATTCTTATCGCGATACTCGCCGGGAACATCATCCTGCGGCACTTCGTGCGTGTGGACTTCCTTCCCGTTGGCGTCCCCGGCGTCTTGCACGCCCTTCACGGCGTCGGCCTCGAACGCGTTTCCTTCCTCGAGCAATTCGTCCACACTCTCCGAATCCGCAGCTTCGACGCTGGACAATCCCTGCAAATCTCCCGATTGCCCGCTCGACCGAGGTCCCAGTCCCTCCGGCGCGAATGCCACGGTATCCACGGTTTGGCTTTTCCCGCGAACCGGTTTCTTGGTTGCACGCGCGGTTTTCCCGACGGCTTTCTTCGTGGCGCCGGCCTTCGTTTTCGCCCCCGCCTTTTTCGGAGCGGCCTTCTTCTTCGCCAGTTTCGCCTTGAGCGCCTTCTTGACCGGCTTCACCTTCTTGCCCGTAGTTCTCTTGGTCTGCTTCTTTTTGGTTTTCTTCTTGGCAGCCATAGGCGCAGTGTACCACCGGTCGGCCATTCCGAGCGCTGGCGCCAGGATGCCCCGACCGGGTCGGGGTGCCGAGATGGAAAGAAGAGAGGAGAGATCCCTCCACTACGGTCGGGATGACAAGCGGCTGCGTGTGGAAGGCACGGAGAGGAGCGATGGGGCGAGGCGAGTCCCGAGTGTCCCAATTTGAACAGTTTTTCACTATGTCTTATTGCACCGTGTTGCGATGAGAATGGGCCTACCCACGCCGGACCTGAGGAAGTGGGACAACTATGGATTGCCGGGACACCGTCCATTTGATTTGCTGGTACCTGGAAAGGAAGCTCTCGCCGAGCGTGGAAGGTGAGATCGAGCGGCACCTGAATGGATGCCGGGATTGCCGCCTCGTTTTGGAAGCCGCAAGCAAGACCCTGGATCAGCATCTTGGGACGGGTAAGGCGGCACACGCAGCTTGAGGACAGCCTCAAACCTGGGGTACCGGACTGTGCCACTAGGTCGAAGAAGTAAAGGGTCAAAATCCCCCAGGTTCAAACGCGGCGAGCCTGGGAACCCGGCAACTCAATTCAGATATGGCAAGTATCTCCACATGTCGTTGAGATAGCCGTTCCCCGTTGTACTCGTAGAATCGTAGCCTGCACCTCCGAAGAGCCAGAGTTGGCCATTGCCGTCGACCCAGTGCGTCGCATTGCTGCGGCCACCCGGAGTCCATATCTCGTACGTCTTATATGGGCGTAGCTCATCGCCGTAAATGCCGTTGGCGGCACCTGTGTTCGAGCCCTTGATCCAGGTCCACGTGCCGGGTTGGCCCACGGTCGAGTTCGGAGTGTAAACCCATAGGTCGTTGAGGGCGCCGTTGCCATTCGTTCCGGTTGAATCCAGGCCCCAGCCACCATAGAGCCAGAAGTTTCCGCCCGCGTCGGTCCAACCACTGGCACCCCAACGCGACCCCGGAAGTGCGCCAGTCGTCGAGACAGGAGAGCAAATGACTTTGCCGCCGACGGTGAGGCCAACCGTTAGGCCGCACGTGCTCGCTGCACCAATGGTACTCACCGGTCCCACTACGGTCTGAGCTTCGTAAACGCCAGTCTGATTTGCTGTGGTGTTGCCCATTACGAAAGTCCACTGGTTGGCAGTGATGTTGTATACCCAAAGATCATCCAGAATTCCGTTGACCGTCGGTGGATTGTTTCCATCTTCGCCTTCTCCCCCGAAGAGCCATAGATTTCCAGCGGCATCCGCCCAGCCAACCGCCTCTTGGCGTCCGCCGGGCGCGTTCGTGCCTGATGCAACTCCTGGAGGGCCATAGATGCCAACCTGGTTAGCCAAACTGGAGCCCGAGATGAAAGTCCACGTGCCACCCGTGTACTCCCAGAGGTCGTTGAGGAATCCCAGGGTTCCGGCGCCGTCTTTGCCAAATCCGCCGAAGAGCCAGAAATTCCCTGAAGCATCCGTCCAGGAGACAGCGTTCGTTCGAGCCCCCGGGTATGGATTGGCGGTAGGCGGGTAGACGCCATTCTGGTCGACAAATTGGGTGCTAGCTCCGCTTTGCCAGGTCCACTGGCCAGCCGTAGCCGTGAAGTCGGCGCTCAATGTACTTGCATGGAACTCCCAAAGATCGTTCCGATAGTTGTTGCCATTGGAACCACCGAAAAGCCAAAGATTTCCGGTGTTGTCGGTCCAAGTGGCGGCTCCCAGCCTTGCTGGCGGCACGAAGGGACTACTATAGGAACCGCCCTGCCCCTCGTGCTGCGCGTTGGCGATGATCTGCTTGCCAACTGTGGTGGGTGGGACGGTGTTGACCACCGTCGGGTCATAAGCGCCTTGCAACTGCCATTGACAGTAATCGGGGCCAATCATGACGCACACCCAAAGGTCGTTCATGGGCGCATTCAGCGTGTCTTGCGGGGTGCCGCCCGCCAATTCCCAGCCGTCGCCGCCAAACAGCCAGAGGTTACCGCCTTTGTCCGTCCACCCAGCTGCGCCGTATCGCGCTCCAGGAGTGTTGGTGAAAGGGTTCGGAAGCGTCGTAGGTGCAGCTCCTGGGAACGAGCCGTACTGCGGTGCGCCAATCGGTCCGGCCGTTTTCGTGCCGTCGATCCATGTCCAGTCATTATGCGCACAGTCGACGATAACGGTGTTCACGCTCGCGGTTACCACGCCCTTATAGTTCCACAACGTGCAGCCCTGACTCTGGGTGCTAGCCGCGTGAAAAATCGAAACCTGGTATTGGTCGTTGAGGGCTTCCTGCGTGGCAAACGTGAAAGGTCCGTTTTCCGTGATATTTAGTGTGTTGCCCAAGTTATTCTGCAAGAGGAAGCTGCCGTCCGTAAGCACTCCATTGTTGGGGGGAATCCCGGCAAGGCCAACGACTGTTCCACCGACGCTATACGTTACCGCTGGGCAGGTAATCGCGACACTAGTAACGTTGGAAGTGGCAGTGCCGCTGCCTGTGCCGGGAGAGACGGTGCAAGTTTGTGTCGGCCCGGTAGGCTGCGCAAAGATGGTTACCGTGTAGGCTGTACCAGTAGGTACGAGGTTTTTGAACGTGAAAGGCTGATTCCCATTGGCCGGGCTGATCGGCAGCTGTTCGGAATTGCTACTGTTCTGGAGGATCAAGCCGGTACCGACAAGACCGGTGACGGTGCCGCCGATGGTGTAACTCAATACGCAGTTCACCGCAACGTTGGTGACGTTTGCGCTGGCAACTCCTTGTCCATTCATCACGGTGCAGATCTGGTTGGGGTTGACCGGTTGCGTAAGGACCGTGACTTTGTAGACATCCGTCCCGGTTACAGGCGTTTTGAAGGTGAAAGACCCATTCGCCGTAACCGTGAGGCTGTCGCCTCCGTTGTTCTGCAAGATTACGCTCGAGTTAGCGACGAGCCCGGAAACCATCCCACCGATCGTGGCGCTCACTGGATTCGTTGTGCATGTGACGGTGACGGTGACGTTGGCGGTGACAGTGCCGCTGCCCGTGCTCGGGTTGACAGCGCAAGTCTGCGTCGGATTGCTAGGTTGTGTTTGAACGGTTACCGCGTACGTGCCGTTCTTGGCGATGGTGGTCGCGAACGGAAAGGTGCCGTTCCCAGTGATCGTAAGCTTGTCCGTGTTATTATCCAGCAAAACGAGCCCGGTGCCCGTAAGCCCGCTGACCGTTACGCTTATGGTGTACGGACCTCCGCCGCCCCCTGTGCTGGACTTTGGCAAGCCGCTGCAAGCGGCGAGAGCAACCGCGATTATGGTCAGGCATACAAAAAAGAAAGGCTTTGTGGCGGGCTTCATGGCGATGGCTTGCTCCTTTGCTGTTTCACTGCGCCGACAAGACTGCAAACGTCTTCGCTTTGCTTCGCATCACTTCAGCCGTCCAACTTAATCCGGCGTGGCCTTGTGATTGTCTTTAAAAATGGCTTGAGCGCGGAATTCCAACCTGAATGGTGATCACAGGGACGGCTCGTACCATAGGTACTAAGCTACTTTCGTGTTTGTCGCTGAGGCAATACCTTTGGAAGTTGTTGTGTCCTCCTGAACACTGTTTCTTTGGACCATCATGGCGGATCCAAAGGTGCCAGAACGATTGGAGGCGAAGGCCAGGAGGCTTCCATCTGGAAACCAAGCGGGTCACTCGGTCAAACCCGATTCGTGAGTGAGCGTGAAAAGGGCGCGGGGTTGATCAGACCTGTAAAGCGCGAAGGTAGGGAACGCTGGCTCTCATCATGTCCAGGTTCATTTCGACGAAGTAATTCTTAACGCCGGCGGTTTTTGCGGCGGTGAAGATTTTTTTCCAATCCAGGGTGTCCTGTCCCACCGGCATGATTTTTTTGGTTTGCGCCGACCAGCCTTGGACGTGCATGGAAAAGAAGCGGCCCGGGTACTTGGTGAAATACTCCGCGGCGTCGTAGCCCTGGCTAATAGTGGAAACCTGGAACTGGAATTTGACGAGCCGGGGATCGAGAAGGTCGAGCAACAAGTCGTAGGTGCGCTTGCCGTCAACCATGGAGAGCTCGAAGTCCTCATTGTGAAGGCCCTGCTGGATACCGGCCTTGGCAGAAAGTTCACCCATTTTGTTGTATTCGTCGGCGGCTCGCTTCACGTCATCCATAGACGGGTTTTTGGGCCCGCCGAGGGTGGGCACGATCATTTGGGTCAGGCCGACATCTTTGGCCCAGGCAATCCGACCCGACTGATTCTCCCGGAGTTCGGGGATGCCGAAGTGAGAACTGATACAGGTGACACCGGCATCGTTCAGAATTTTCCGGAGTTCGGCGCCTGAGTATTTGGAGAGGCCAGCGAAACCGGAATCGGCGTAACCTACCGGCGAGCATAGCTCGATGGTTTGAAATCCAGCATCAGCGAGCTGCTTTATGGTGCCAGGAAAGTCCTTGGCAATCATCTCCCGGACAGGCCAAGTCTGACACCCGATAGGCAGGCCAAGGGGATTGGCGCGAAGTTCCAGGGCGCCGACGGAAAGAAGACCGGCAGCGGCGGCGCTCGTGGCCGAATATTTAAGAAATTCCCGTCTCGAAATCGCAGGCATCGACTCCTCCTTATACACTAACGCCAGGCTCATCCTTGGCGGGCATTATAAGGGAGGGGGAGCTCCAGGCGGACGGCCTCAGAAAGGCCGTCCCTACAAAATGCATGAAGAAGGCGCTACGGGTTAGCGCGAGACGGGTTCGGCGATGTGCTGATCCTGTGTGGCGGCACGGTGCTTGAGGAAGCCGCGGGCGGCGAGGAGTTCGGCGTTGAGCAAGGCGGCACCGGCGGCACCGCGGACTAAATTGTGGGAAAGCAGTGCTAGCTTAACGTCAAGCAGAGGACATTCGCGGACGCGTCCGACAACGGCGGCCATGCCGTGGCCGGTGTTGGCGTCGCGACGCGGCTGCGGGCGATCTTCTTCGTCGAGGACGACGACGGGATTTTTGAGGGCAGTGGGAAGAGAAGCGAGCTCGGCGCCGACTCCGAAATTGCGAAGGGCTTCGCGGACTTCGTCGAGCGAAGCGATTTTTTTCAGGCCGACGGAGACGCATTCGAGGTGGCCGTCAACAACCGGGACACGATTACAGTGGGCGCTGAGGCCCAGGCCCGCATCCACAAAGCGCGAGCCATCCCATTTGCCGAGAAGCTTTTGCGGCTCGGCTTCCATTTTTTCTTCTTCACCGCTGATGAAGGGCACGACGTTGCCCTGGATGTCCAACGCCGGAACGCCGGGATGGCCTGCGCCAGAGATGGCTTGGAGCGTGACGACAAAGATTTTTTCGAGGCCGAAGGCGTCGGCAAGCGGTTTTAGGACAAGGACGAGGCCGGCAGTCGAGCAATTGGGATTGGTGACGATGAAGCCAGTGTCATAGCCGCGATTTTTCTGCTGACGGTGAATAGCGTCGAGGTGGGCCGAGTTCACTTCGGGAATGAGCAGCGGCACGTCGGGATCCATGCGGTGATTGCGCGAATTGCTGACGACTGGATATCCGGCGCGGGCAAAATCCTCCTCAGCGGAACCGGCAACGGAAGAATCGAGCGCGGAGAAAACGAAATCGCAGTCGAGGGAAGGATCGAGACCTTTGACGACGAGGCCACGGGCGGATTCAGGAATTGGCGCGTCGAGATGCCAGCAAACCGCTTCGGCGTAGGTTTTGCCGGAGGAGCGCTCGGAGGCCGCGACTTCGGTGAGGTCGAACCACGGATGATTCCCGAGCATTTGAACGAGGCGCTGGCCCACAACTCCCGTCGCACCGAGGACTCCTGCTTTCCACTTTTTCTCCGGTTGTTGCGCCTGCATGTTTAAGTCTCCGTTGTTTTGAGATGGGGAATTCATGCCGTACCGCCTTGCTGCGACGAAATAGAAAAACCAGGGACGGATTCCTCTGAGGCTGCTCTCGAATCGCGGAGCGAACGCGGCGAGGTGATGCGCGTGCCGCGGGCTTGGGGATTGAAGGTGTTGCGAACCCAGACAACCATTTCGGTTTCCGCCGCGAGGGGCAGCACTTTTTCGTGGAGAACTTTCGCGCCATTGGCGGCAAGGGCGCGGGCTTCGTCGTAGCTGAGCTCGTGAAGAAGGCGCGCTTCGGCGGATTCGTTGGGATTGGCGGTGAAGATGCCGTCGACATCGGTCCAAATGACGAGCTCGTCGGCATCGACGACATGGGCGATGATGGCGCCGGAAAAATCGGAACTGTTGCGGCCAAGGGTGGTGATGCGGCCATCGGGAGTGGCGCCGATGAAGCCGGTGACGACGGGGACGATGCCGGCTTCGAGGAGCGGAAGGAGAACGTCGCGGCCGCGTTGTTTGGTTTGTTCGAGATGCGGCTGAGCGTCACGAAAGGTATCGCAAGTCAGGACGAACTCGGAGGACGTGACGGGCACCGCGGCAACGCCGGACTTTTCGAGGGCGGCGGCGAAGAGCCGTGCGCTGAAACGTTCGCCAAAGGAGGCCAGGCGATCGAAGAGATCCGCGCCAGCGGAGACACCGGTGCGAATGGGAACTTCGTGAAGCAGATCGCGTCCCAAGAGTTGCAATTCGCGGCGGACGCGCAGGCCGTCATCCTCGGCGAGGCGCAGATCATGAAGGACATCGAGGTGAAGATCCAGGACGAACTCGGCTTGGCGGCGAGCGTGTGCGAGCTTGCCATCGGCGAGGGCGCGAGCGATAGAAAGAAGATGATCGGTGACGCCCTTCATGGCGGAGACGACCACGGTGACAGTAGATACCTGGATGGCGGCACGGACGAGGCTTGCGGAGTGGAGCATGCGGTCCGCACCAAAAAGCGAGCTGCCGCCAAACTTGAAGGCGACAACGTTGCGGGAGTGCTTGCCTGCCCCGCCAACGCAATGTACGCGACGGTGCAACGCGGCGGAGCTCGGTTCCGCCGCTGATTCTTCCTGAACGTTTTCGAGGCTCATGGCCCTGCGCTCCTGGTTTCTTGTTTCCGGTACTGCCGCTGGAGCGTCTCTGGAGGGGGCTTAAAAGAAGAAACCCACCGCCAGGTCGCTTCCGGCGGTGGGTTGGAAACTTTTTGCTAGTTTGCTAGCTGTTTCTCCACTCACCTGAAGCGGAAATAGTCTTCATAGTCGTAGTCGAGGTAATCGACATGGACGACTCGGACGTAATTTGCTTGGCGGTGAGAGAAATCATACCGGAAGGAAGAATAGCATGCGAGGGGATGGATGTGAAGGGAAAGTTTGGAAAGGGCGCGGAAGGGTTAAAAGCCAGCTGCCTAGCCGGTTTTCCCCCAAGTACGTCCTACGGTTTGCCTCAGGGAACTTGTTTAGATTGCCGTTTCAAAAAGCAGACTAGAGCAGGTTAAGCCGGACTCCGCTTTTTGGAGTTCGGAGATATCGAGAGGTGTGACGTGGAAGCCATGCGCTTCGATGCGGGCGCGGGTGCGCGGGAAGGAAGCTGGAAGAATGATGGTGCCGCCAAGGGCCAAGGCATTGGCGGCGTGAGGCTCGGCGGGATCGACGTCAATCCATTCGTAGCCGACGAGCGGCCCGGCGTCAAACCAGGAGCGATTGGCGAGGAGCGTGTTGCGGCCGAGATGCGTGACGGCCGATTTCAGATGAAGGCAGCCGGTGACGGGAACGGCGATGACTTCATAGTTGTACGGCGAAAGGATGGCGGAAAGCTGGCGGATGCCTTCGGCGTTGCTCCGCCGTGTGAGGCCGGCAAACAGCTTGCGGCCGATGCGAAGGACATCACCGCCTTCGAGAATGCCGGGAAGAAAAATGTATTCAACCTTTCGAAACTGGGAGAGCGCTTCAGCAAGCGACGGAGCTTCGCGGCGGCGGGTCTCCGTTCCGAGCGGGAGGATTATCGCCAACTCATCGAGAACGATGGCGGGATCTTCGACGAACATCGAGTCGGGAAGATCGGGCTCGGCGGGAAGAGAAGTAACGCGGGCGCCCAATTCACCGAGCAGCTTTTCGTAAGCGTGATGCTGCTCTTGAGCGGTGGCCAGATCGATGGGTTTGCGGTCGATAAAAGAAAGTTCGCAATGGACGATAGCTGGGCTAACGGCACGCGTGATGGCGGTGAGCATTTTAATCGAGAGAGTTTACATGAGAACCATGCGCGGTGAAGAACGTTGAAGGAAAGAGAGAGGCGGAATAGACTCTAAGCCGCGATCGGATGTTCCGGAGGCGAAAGTAAATGAATGATGCGATGAGACGGACGGCGGCGATTGCGCTGTTGATTCTGGGAGGGGCGGCGCTGTGGCGGGCGGGGAACGGAACCCCGGCTTCGGCATCGGCGAACGACGCGATGGTGGCGACGATCGCGGCAGCACGGGAGCGTGCGGCAGCAAACGATCCGCGCTTGAAGCCTGCGTGGCGCTTCGAAGAAGGCGGCTGGATTTACGTGCATCTCGAGGGGGATCCTGGGGCCGTGGGCTATCAGCACGGGTACCTTCTTGCGCCGGAGATCGAGGATGGATTCGCGGCAGTGAGCGCAGGAATGATGCACTCTACAAAACGTGATTGGGAGTTCTTCCGGAAAGCCGCGCGGGAAATGCTGTGGCCGAAAATCGATGCGGAGTATCAACAAGAGCTGCAGGGCATCGTTGATGGATTGCGGGCGCGCACGGGTTCGAAGCTGGATGTGTACGACATTGCGGCGTTCAATGCGTTTGAAGAGCTGCCGGATTATTACGTGCCGTGGCTGAACAAGCGGGAAAAAGCGGCGAATGCACCGAATCTGAAGAGCCCTGGGAATTGCAGCGCTTTCGTAGCCACAGGGAGTTGGACCAAAGACGGGCAGATCGTGATGGCGCACAACAACTGGACGAACTACAAGAACGGCGAACGGTGGCGGATTGTGTTCGACATCGCGCCGAAGAACGGCTACCGATTGCTTATGGATGGTTTCCCGGGAGTGATCGCGAGCGACGACGACTTCGGAATCAACAGCGATGGGTTGATGGCGACGGAAACGACGATTACGCAGTTTGAAGGATGGGACCCCAACGGCAAGGCGGAGTTTGTGCGGGCGCGGAAGGCGCTGCAGTATGCGGGTTCGATCGACGAATACACGAACATTATGCTGGATGGAAACAACGGGGGATATGCGAACGACTGGCTGCTGGGCGACCGGAAGACCGGTGAAATCGCGCAACTCGAACTTGGATTGAAGGCGCACAAGCTGTGGAGGACGAAGGATGGCGTGCTTGCGGGATCAAACTGGGCGCGCGACGCCAAGGTACTTAAGGAAGACACCCCAGAGTTTGATCCGAATAATATGGAAAGCTCGCCGAACGCGCGCCGAGCACGGTGGGAGGAATTGCTGAATGAAAACAAGGGAAAGATCGACGTCGCCCTTGCGGAAAAGATGCTGGGCGACCACGCGGACACGGCTGAGAAAAAAGAAGACGCCGATGAGCGCACGCTGTGCGGGCACGTGGATGGGTCGCCGCGCGGCGTGAAGGAGTGGGATTGGCAGCCGCACTATCCCGGCGGAGCAGTTCAAGGAAAAGCGACCGATGCGACGATGGCGAAAGAAATGCGGATCGCGGCCCACATGGGCCATCCCTGCGGCGGGGATTTTCTCGCCAAGCCATTCCTGGCGGCTCATCCCGAATATGCCTGGCAGGAACCTTATTTGCGGGATATGCACGCGGGACCGTGGACAGAGTTCCGGTCAGGTCAAACCAAGAAGGAACTAAAGCAAATCTCAAAAGAATGAGGTCGCCGATGCGCTTGAAAAGATCATCATCAAGGGGTACGACCCCGCAGACGCGGCGTGGCTAATCCAAAGCCGAGTGATTCCCGCTCCGAGGAGCATCCCGGCCAGAATGAGGCCGATTACGCCGAGCACGACCCAGACATCTGACTTTGAAAACGACAGGGCACCCGACTTTCGAAGGGAGCCCGGAACGGAATCCGTGGATGGCTCGTTCTGGGCGAAGGGGGACTGAGGGGGGACGTCGGTGACTTCCGGCTGCACCAGAAGGCAATAGCCTTTCCGAGGGATTGTTTCGATATAAATCGGCTTCTCGGTTGAATCGCCAAGGGCCTGGCGCAGTTTGTTGACGGTGGTATTGACGTTGGCGTCGTAATTTACGTGCGTATCTGCGGGCCAGAGCCGGGTGCGCAACTCTTCGCGGGTGACAACTTCGCCCGGTTTTTCGAGGAGCGCAAGAAGAACCTGGTAAACCTTTCCCTGGAGCTTGAGCCGGGAGCCGCTGCGCGTGACTTCCTGCCGCTGCTGGTCAATGCGAAATGGCCCAAAGCTTACATAGCGACCAGAGGACAGGAGCATCCGCTCCGAGGTCGTCGGCTCATCCGGCGGCTCTCGCATGGAGATCACTTCCGGTAACATAAAAGCCCACCCCTATGGTGTATAGACGCAAAGACCAGTAGAGGGTTTTCTATTGTTACGGAAAAACTTACCAATTGGTTTCATGAAATCGCGGAGCCAGGAGTGCATTTATACAGGAGAATGGGAAGGAATCTCAAAATCAGGATGTTACAGGACGAAATTCCATAGATTTAGATGCGGGTTATATGAATTAGTGGAGGTTGATGTGAACGAGCGATCGTGGAGCCACTCGTCGGAAGCTTGTTCTAGGTGGAATCTTGAGTTTAGATGATTTATCCCATTTGCGGGGATGGGTTACGAAGCATTCAAGACGGTGAAGAAGAACGATTCTTCGCCGGTACGAGGGGCAGCTGCAAACAACTTGCCCACGATCCGGACCCGGCCACGGCGAAAGCATTGTTAAAAGCAACCGCGGGCAAAAACTGGAAGGTGAGAGCGGCGGCCCTAGAGGCGCTTGCGCAGCGGGGAGACCCATCGATCGTTCCCCAGATTGTGCCGGCACTGGACGACAGCAAAGACGATGTGCGCTTCAGTGCAGCAGCGTGCGTCACGCACCTGAGTGAGCTCCCTGAAAAGGAAAGCCCGGCGGAACCCGCGAAGCCGTGATCTTTTTACGGCTCACGGAAGGCGCCGGAAAGTTTTTCCTTGACACTATGGCGTGCCGCGATATAGCGTATCACGACGGAGGCCTTCCTCTGGGAGATAAACGATTGACTGCTACTCAAGGCACTGCTGAACCCTTCGGGCCGCTGACACCAGCGATGTTCCATGTGCTGCTCGCGTTGGCCGGAGACGACCTTCACGGGTACGCCATTCTGAAAGAAGTGGAGCTGCGCACCGGCGGCAAGGTGCGGCTGAGCACGGGGACGCTGTACGGAATCATAAAGCGGTTACTGAACGATGGGCTGATCGTTGAGCTGCGTTCGCGGCCATCGGAAACAGACGACGAGCGGCGACGTTATTACCGATTGACGCCAAAAGGCCGGCAAGTGGCGACTGCGGAAGCGGAGAGAATGGACGAAATTCTATCGATCGCGCGGTCAAGAAATTTGCTGAAGAAAGCACGGATGGCGTAACAAGATTGGCGGAGCCGGGCGGGTTGGTTCCGGGGAGAACGAGTGGTCCGAAGAGCGGTGCTGTGGTGGCGCCGCGGGAGGACACCATGGCAGCGACTGATTCGAGAGCGACACGCATTTATCGCGCACTTCTGCGGCTACTTCCGTTTGATTTTCGGAGCGACTACGGCTCCGAAATGGAAACCGTGTTCCAGGAACAACACAAGGAAGCAGGACGCCGAGACGGAACTACTGGCGTTCTCCGGCTGTGGTGGGAAACCACCGTGGGAATTTTCCGGACGGCGCCGGGCGAGCACCTGGCGATGTTCCGCCAAGACGCAGGATTTGCCCTGCGGATGATGCGCAAGAGCCCGGGGTTCACGCGGCGATCCTGACGCTGGGTCTTGGAATCGGGGCCAACTCGGCGATCTTCAGCGTGGTAAATGCAGTGCTGCTGAAGCCCCTGCCGTATGAACACGGCAACCGCTTGGTGGCACTGCAACAGCAGGCGCCGCGCGCCGGAATGTTGAACCAACCGTTTTCCGTGGCGGAGATCAACGATTACCGGACGCAGAGCCATGCGTTGGACGGGCTGGTCGAATACCACAACATGAATTTCATCCTGCTGGGACGGAGTGAGCCGGAACGCGTGGAAACCGGGGTCGTTTCCTGGAATTACTTTGACGTGTTCGGCGTGAAGCCGCTGTTTGGCCGCACCTTCCGCCCGGAGGACGAACAGCCCGGCGCGCCAGCCGTGCTGATGCTCAGCTATGAATATTGGATTAGGAGTTTTGGCGGTGATCCGACGGTGGTGAACAAAACGTTCACCATGAACGACCGGCCGCACATGGTCGTGGGCGTACTTCCGCCGGTGCCACAATATCCGAACGAGAACGACGTGTACATGCCGACGACGGCGTGCCCATTTCGCTCGCGCCCTTCATTCATCGCCGACCGCCAGTCCCGCATGATGAGAGCGTTCGGCCGCATGAAGCCGGGAATCAGCGTGAGCCAGGCGCGGGCCGATTTGAACGGCGTCGCCGCCAATCTGCAGAAAGCCTATCCGAAAGATTATCCGCCCACCATCGATTACTCGATTGCGACCGCCTCGCTTGAGGAAGAGCTGACGCACAATGCGCGTCCAACGATGCTGGTGCTACTGGGCGCGGCGGGTTTCGTGCTGCTGATCGCGTGCGCCAATGTTGCGAACCTGAACCTATCTCGGATGGTGCGCCGGGAACGTGAACTGGCCGTCCGCGCGGCGCTGGGTGCGGGACGGGTGCGGATGTTCCGTCAATTGCTGACGGAAAGTTCGCTGCTGGCACTGATCGGCGGCGGTTTGGGGCTTTTGTTTTCCTGGGGAGCGCTGAATCTGCTCGTGAGTTTCGCGGCGCGCTTCACTCCGCGCGCGAGAGAGATTCATTTGGACGCCACCGTACTGCTGTTCACGCTTGTGGTGGCAGTGTTGACGAGCCTGCTTTCCGGGACGGCTCCTGCGCTGGCGGCGCGAGAGACAGTTGTAGGCAGCCTGAAAGAGGGCGGCGCGCAATCCATCATCGGGCGCGGCCGAAACCGGATGAGGAACTTGCTGATCGTGGCGCAAGTCGCGGTTTCGTTCCTGCTGCTGATTGGCGCGGGATTGATGTTGCGAAGCTTTGCCAAGCTGCAGCACGTGGACCCGGGCTTCCAACCGGAAAACGTTTTGACCATGCAAATTGGTCTTAACTTCACCAAGTACAACTCGAACGACAAGCAGCGCGCCTTCTTCGAGACTTTCCTGGATAAGGTCGAAGCACAAAGTGGCGTGAAATCAGCGGCCGCCTCGATGATGATTCCCCTGACGACCGGCATGACGATGACGGGGGACTTCCAGATCGAAGGTCAGCCCCCGGTGCCTGGGCAAGCGCTTCCCGTGGCGGATTTTCGTGTGATCAGTCCGAACTATTTTGAGACGCTGCACATCCCGATTCTCGAAGGGCGCGCCTTCACGCGCGCGGACCGGCCAGGTGCGCCGGATGTAGCCATCGTTAATCGGAGCGCGGCGCGGCACTTCTGGGGCACGCAGGATCCGGTAGGAAAACGGTTCTCGGTGGATGGCGGAAAGGCCTGGATGCAAATTGCCGGGGTGGTGGGTGACGTGAGGCAGTATGGATTGGACAAGGAACCCGTGGACGAGATCTACGTACCGCTGGCGCAGAGCCCGCTCTTGGACGGCATCCTGGTGATCAAGACTGCCGGGGAGCCGATGAGCATTGCCCGCGGGGTAATCGAGTTGCTCTATGGCATTGATCCGAATCAGCCGGCAGCTCGAGTGCGGTCGCTCGAACAGGTGCGCGCGGAATCCGTGGCCGCGCCGCGGCTGACCACCAATTTGCTGGGCGTATTCGCCCTGCTGGCACTGGCGATTGCGGCAACAGGGATCGGTGGCGTGATGGCTCTGGCAGTCGGACAGCGGAGGCATGAGATTGGAGTGCGCATGGCCCTCGGGGCGCGCCCGGCAGAAATTTTGCGCATGATTCTGGGACAGGGCATGGCGCTGGCGTTGGTTGGCGTCGGGCTGGGCTTGTTCGGCGCGGTGTGGCTGACTCGTCTCCTGCAACAACTGCTCTTTGAGGTGACGCCGACCGATCCGCTGACTTATATCGGAGTAGCGGCGGTGCTTGGACTGGCCGCGCTGGTGGCCTGCTACATTCCGGCGCGCCGGGCCGCTCGAGTGGATCCCATTGTCGCCCTGCGCGTGGAATAAGGGAGCAGAGAAACAACACGAAGAGTACAAGCTGGAATGCTTGTTCTATTTTTTTGGCCGATAGGCGAGCGAGTCTGATAAACTATGGATTGCTGCACCGCACCTAAGGATGTTGACCGCCAGGCGGTCGAACCTACGTAAAGGTACATTCGTCAAGGCTGCTGGTCGTTTCAGCAGCTATTTTTGTCTTTAGAGGACTTGCCCCGCGGAGCCCGGGCACGAAAAGCAGGAATTATGAGTCAAAAGATTCGCAACATCGCCATCATCGCGCACGTGGACCATGGCAAGACTACGCTAGTGGACGCCATGCTAAGGCAAAGCGGGATTTTCCGCGCCAACGAAGCGGTCATCGAGCGCGTCATGGATTCCAATGACCTGGAGCGCGAGCGCGGCATCACGATTCTCGCAAAGAATACCGCGCTTTTTTTTCACGACACGAAAATCAATATCGTGGACACGCCAGGGCACAGTGATTTTGGCGGCGAAGTGGAGCGAGCGCTGCGCATGGTGGACGGCGTTGTCGTACTGGTGGACGCGAGCGAAGGGCCGCTGCCGCAGACCCGCTACGTGCTGCAAAAGGCGCTGGCGGCGAAGCTGCCTCCGGTGATCGTACTGAACAAGATCGACCGCACCGACGCGCGCGCCAAGGAAGTTCTGGACGAAATCTACGATCTCTTCATCGACCTGGATGCCACCGAAGACCAGCTCGATTTCCCCGTCATTTATACCAATGCACGCGACGGCGTAGCGCACCGGACGCCGGGGGACGGCTCGAAGGATTTGCTCCCGCTTTTCGAGGCCATCGTAAAGCACATTCCGGCGCCTCCGGGCGATCCCGAAGGCGTTCTGCAAATTCAAGTGATGAACCTAGATTACAGCGAATTTTTGGGAAGGATTGCGATCGGCCGCGTATTCAACGGCTCACTGAAGCGCGGCGCGGACGTGGGCATCAGCAAGCTCGATGGAAAACTGACGGCGACACGCATCACCAAGCTGTACACCTTCCGCGGCCTGGAACGGGATGAAGCGCAAGCCGTCCCGGCAGGTGACCTGGTGGCGATTGCAGGCGTCGAGGGCATTCAGATCGGCGAGAGCATCACGGACTTGGCAAACCCCATGCCGCTGGAGCCCCTGCTGATCGACGAGCCCACTCTGGCGATGATTTTTACCGTCAACAGCAGTCCGCTTTCCGGCAAAGAGGGTTCGTTTCTCACTTCGCGTGATCTGCGCGACCGCCTGCAAAAAGAGCTTCTCACCAACGTGTCGATCCGCGTGGAAGACACGGACACGCCGGAATCGTTCCGCGTGCTGGGACGCGGCGAATTGCAGCTGGCGATTTTGATCGAGACGATGCGGCGCGAAGGTTTCGAGTTGATGGTGGGCAAGCCGGAAATCGTCGTGCGCACGGAGAAGGGCAAGAAACTCGAGCCGCTCGAGCGGCTGGTGATTGACGTGCCCGAGAATTTCATCGGCATCATCATGGAAACCATCGGCAGCCGGCGGGGCGAGATGATCAAAATGAGCAATCACGGTTCGGGCCGCGTGCGCATGGATTTTAAAATTCCTTCCCGCGGATTGATCGGGCTGCGCAGCCAGTTGCTTACGGACACGCGCGGCACGGCGCTGATTCATTCGATTTTCGAAGGCTGGATGGAATACGGCGGAGAAATGGCGCTGCGCCCGACAGGTGCACTTGTGGCGGACCGCGGCGGCCCGTCAACGGCGTTTGCGCTTTGGAATATTCAGGAACGCGGCGAATTGTTCATCGGGTCGGCTATCGAAGTGTACGAAGGCATGATCGTGGGCGAAAATTCGCGCGAACAGGATATGGACGTCAACGTGACAAAGGAAAAGAAGCAGACCAACATGCGGTCCTCCAGCGCGGACGAAGCGATTCGTTTGATTCCTCACCGCGAGCTAAGTCTTGAGCAAGCGATTGAATTTATTGCCGATGACGAGTTTGTGGAAATCACACCAAAGTCAATCCGGCTACGCAAGAAAGTCTTGCAAGCCAACAAGCGCCCGCGCCGCTGGCAAGAAATCCGCGCCAGCCAGGCCACAACCACTTAGTAGGGAACCTCAGCGCGCTGATTTCTCGAGCAGTTCTGCGAGGTACTGCTTCCAAACAGCTGCCCGCGTATGCGTGCCGTGGCCGCGCGTTTCGTCGCTTATGGGAAGCAAGACGAAGCGCGCGTTCTTCACTCTCTTGATCTCGCGGTCGGCTATGCCCAGCTCGGGCGGATTAATAAAGTCGTCCGCGGAATTGATATACATGACTTGGGCGGTGATTTTCTCGAGGCTCGGCGGAGGATCGTAATTGCGCGAAGCGTTGACCTGGTACAGCAAATCGTTGGCGTCCAGCCCGGCCAAACGCGTTTTGAAATAGTCGTCCAAGTATTTATCCGCTGCATCGCGCGTCGGCAAAGTTTTCTGCATGTACAACGGCGCGCTGCCGGCGATAAGCAACAAGTCGAGCGCGGTGCGCAGCGCTTGCTTGGGCTCCTCGGAATAGTCTCCACTTTTCCATTCCGGATCGTTGCGAATGGCGTCCATCACCATCTTGCGCCAGATGCGGTTGCGCCCCGCGATCTGCACCGGCTGGCAAGCCAAGGGCATCAGCGCGTCCATGAAATCAGGATAGGTTCCTCCCCACACAAAGGAATGCATGCAGCCCATGGACGTGCCAAGAATGAGGCGCAGGTGGTTTACGCCGAGGCCTTCGCTGAGAAGCTGGTGGTGCGCGGCGACCATGTCGTCATAGTCGTACTGCGGAAAATGAGCGTGCAAACCGTCGCTGGGCTTGGAGGATTTCCCGTGGCCGATGCCGTCCGGAAGAATGATGTAGTATCGCGCGGCATCGAGAAGCTGCCCAGGTCCAAACAATTCACCGGCAAAGATGGGCTGGAGGAATTGATGGCCGGAACCGCCGGTGCCGTGAAGAATCAGAACCGCGTTTGTGACGCGGCCCTCCGCATTGTGCACCGGCTTGCCGAGCGTCGTGTAGTGCAAGCGCAATTCCGCCAGCGACTCGCCCGACCGGAATTTGAAATTCTTGGCGACATAGTCGCCTTCGGTGGTCCCAGGCGACTTAGCAGTCTGACCCAGCGTTGGCAGACTCAACAAAAGTGGGACCGCCGCAGCCAGCAAAAAGAAACGAAATGCACTTCCTCGCATTACGCACCTCACCCGTCGGAGAATTTAACACGTTTCGGCCATTCATTTTGTGGCCGCAGCCTTGGCGGGAATAAACGCAAAGACGAACCAGTCTTTAACAAAGCCGTGGTCGGAAACAACGGAAATGCAGGCGCGACCGGGTGCGAGGCGCTCAGCGACTTCGCGCAAGTTTCCGATCACGGTTCTCTCATCTCCTTTAAGGCACATCCACGAACTGTGTTCAATCTACACTCGCTCCAGGCCAGGATTTGATGTAAAGTCAGTGGCTCGAATACAGCCTGCCCGAATACGCTGCATCCAAAAAGGCTCGCGCGGCGAACAGACTGCTGGCGCTGGCTTTGTGCCCAAGGAGACTGATGGAATCCGCGAGTAACAGACCTACAGAAGCTGCCGCAGCCTCGTACCCCACGATCGCCGCGACCGCCACAGCGCTGCCGCCTCACACCATCACACGCGACGACGTAAAAGTGTACATGGGACGAGTGTTTGACATTCCCGAGCGCCGCCTCGAAGCGATGATGAGCATTGTCGATAACGCGCAGGTTCACAACCGGCACGCCATCTTCCCGCTCGACTACACCATCGAGCCGCGCCCGCTTTCGCAAACGAACAATGAATACATCGAGCATGCAGTGAAGCTCGGCCGGGAAGCCGCGGAAAAGTGCCTGGAGCGCGCCGGCTTGAGGCCCGCTGACATCGATATGATCATCACGGTGTCCTGCACCGGCTTCATGATTCCGTCGCTGGACGCGCACCTCATCAATCTGATGGGATTTCGCTCCAATGTCAGGCGGATGCCGTTTACCGAACTGGGCTGCGCGGCAGGCGCGATGGCATTGGGACGCGCGGCCGATTACTTAAGGGCGGAACCCGGGGGAAACGTCCTGATCATCGCCGTGGAGCTGCCTTCGCTTACGTTTCAACGCAAGGACATTTCGCAAGCCAACCTGATTTCTTCGATTCTTTTTGGTGACGGCGCGGCGGCAGTAGTGGTGAGCGGAAAAAAGATGCGGGGGCCGAAAATTCTCGTTACGGAAACCTATACTTTTCCCGATTCGCTGGGGGCCATGGGATTTGATCTGCGCGATTCTGGATTCCACATCCTGCTGGCAAAGGACGTTCCGGAAATGATTGGCGGAAAGATCGGCGGGCTGGTACAGGGTTTCCTGGACCGCAACGGGCGGAAGCGCGAGGAGATTAAGGGCTGGATTCTGCATCCGGGCGGTGCGCGACTGCTGGGAAACATCGAGACGGAGCTGGGCTTGTGCAAATGCGACACGCAGCCATCCTGGGACATTCTCGGAAACGTGGGAAATCTCTCCAGCGCGACGATCCTATTCATTCTGCAGGAGTGGCTGGAAAAAAGACCGCTTAAGACTGGTGAATATGCGCTGGCCGCGGCTTTTGGTCCGGGGTTCAGCGCGGAGTTTTTGCTACTGCAATGGGCGTAAGCGTTTATTTGTTTCTGGTACTCCTCTTTGCTGTTGCCTCGCTGCGGCTGGTCGAGCTGCGCATCTCGAAGCGACACCAAAAGGAAATGGCCGCGCGCGGCGCGGCAAAGGTGGATGACCCGAAATTTCGCTGGATGGTGCTGCTGCACACGGCGGTACTGCTCGGTGCCGCGATCGAAGTGATTTTCCTGCGGCGTCCCTTCATTCTGTGGCTGGCTGCGCCGACGTTGACCGTCTTCCTGGCGGCGAATGCAGTTCGCTGGTGGGTCATGCGTTCGCTCGGGGAGCACTGGAACGTTCAAGTCGTGGATTCCACGCGCCTCGGCGTGGTGACATCTGGACCTTTTCGCTATGTCCGGCATCCAAACTACGCAGCGGTGTTTGCCGAGATGCTGGCTCTTCCGCTGATTCACACGGCGTGGATCACCGCAGCGGCGGGAGCTATTGCCCACGTCGCAGTTCTGGCGCAGCGGCTTTCCACCGAGGAGCGCGTGCTCTTCGCGAATGCAGACTATCGCGCGGCTATGACCGGTAAGCCACGCTTCTTGCCGGGACTTTTCTGAAAGAGAACCATTCCAATGAATTGGCGTTATTACGCTGCGATTTCCTTACTGTTGTCCGCGGCAGCCGCCTGCCCGGCTCGTTCCGACGAAATCGCCAAGACCCCGGCATTCACAACCGTGGCGGAACTCTCATCCGGATTTCATTCCCTCTACCTGCAGAACTTTATGGAAGCGCGCGAAAAATTTGACGCTTGGGAGTCCCAGCATCCCGAAGAACCCTTTGGCCAGGTCGCCATCGCGGCCAGTTATCTCTTTGAGGAGCTTTACCGTCAGGGTGTGCTCTCCAGCGATTTTTTCTTGAACGAGAAACGATTCCTGCATGGCATCGAAGGGAAACCCGATGCGGCGCGGATGAAGAGTTTTCAGGACGCGCTGGACCGCGCTCGCAAGTTGGCGAAGGAACGCCTGGCGAAGAACGCAAGGGATCCGGAAGCTTTATTTGCCCTGACGCTGGCGGCGGGAATGGAATCGAACGCAGACATGATGCTCATGAAGCACCATATCGAGGCCTTGAAGCGGCTGAAGGAAGGGAACGAACACGCCAAAGCACTACTGGCAGAGGAACCTGACGCGAACGATGCGTATGTCGCGCTGGGCACCGCCAATTACGTCATTGGAAGCCTTTCGGGTGGTACGCGATTCTTTCTCAAGTTTGGGGGAATCCACGGCGACAAGAAACTTGGCATGGAGCAAATCGGAAAAACAATTGAGGGGGGACGCTATTTGCAGCCGTTTGCCAAGATCTTGCTGGCTCTGGCGGCTCGCAGAGAAAAACAAGATCCCTTAGCGCAAAAACTGCTGCGTGAACTGAGCGAGGAATTTCCCGAGAGTCCCCTGTACGCCGCCGAGTATGCGAAAGCGATGGGCCGGCCCATTCCGGCGGAGCTGCGTCCTTAAAGCTTGTTTGCGCGCCTTCCATCCCACAGCCAGGCTTCTTCGAATAAATCATCCGCGCATAGTCTCGAATAGACTAGAATCGCGCTGGCGCGGTCGATGCGCGGCCGGCCACCTACGAGAGGTGGTGAAGAGTGTTCAAGAAGGACTTATTGAAAGGCCGCGCAGTCTTTCTTACCGGCGGTGGAACTGGACTTGGCCGTTCGATGGCCCTGCGATTTGCGGACCTGGGCGCGCGGATCTTCCTCGTCGGCCGGCGCGAAGACCCGCTGCGGGAAACATGCGAAGAGATCCACAGGACGGGCGGTGCAGCTGCCTACGCAACTTGCGACGTGCGCGACTATGGCGCCGTCGAAGCTGCGGCGGCAAAGGCCGAGGAGCAATTCGGCGAAATCAACACGCTAGTCAACAACGCCGCCGGGAATTTCATCGCGCGCACGGAAAAACTGACTCCCAACGCCTTCAACGCAGTCGTGGGCATTGTCCTGAATGGCTCATTCCACTGCACGCAGGTTCTTGGCAAGCGCTGGATCTCTCGAAAGCTAGGCGGCAATGTCCTGAACATCGTCACTACGTACGCGGCCGCTAACTCCGGCTCGGGGTTTGTTGTGCCATCGGCTTGCGCGAAAGCGGGTGTTTTAGCGATGACCACTTCGCTGGCCGTGGAATGGGCAAAGTATCACATCCGGCTGAACGCCATCGCGCCGGGCCCCTTTCCAACAGAGGGTGCATGGTCGCGGCTGATGCCTTCGAGGCAATTCGAAGACCATTCCAAGGACAAGCATCCCATGAAGCGCTTCGGGCGGCATGAGGAGCTTGCCAATCTGGCGGCATTTCTCATCAGCGACATGGCGGAGTATATCAACGGCGAATGCGTGGTGATCGACGGCGCACAATGGCTGCGCGGCGCCGGGGAATTCAACGATTTGTTGATGTTGCCCGAAGCGGCTTGGGAACAGATGGAAGCCGCGCGTCCGAAAAAATCCTAGAACAGCTTACTGCGGCAGCGCCCGTTTCCGAAGTTCAACGCGAAGCTTAATCTCGCCGATACTTTGCCCATTCGATTCCGCTCGAACAGTCGCTTCCTGAGGCTCGGGCTTTTTCGTTTCGTTCTCGGGAACCGCGGGCAACAGGACTTCGATGCGCGTGGCGGCCACTTGTTTCGGCGCCACGGTGAATTTTCCCGTGCCGCTCTGTACTGTCCATCCTGCCGGCAGCGAAGCCGCCAGCGAGATTTCCTGTGTCTTCCCCGTTCGGTTGCGAACCCAAAGAGGAATCACCAGCGTGGTGTGTCCTTGCAGTGCAATTTCCGGCGGCTCGGGATGCGGAAGATTCATAAGCCCGTGAGCGTGCCGAAATTCCGCGTAGAAGCTGTACGGGCCGGCGAGGTCCACAGAAAGTTCCGGGCGTGCCGGTTCGGGGGAAACTCCGGGCCGCGCGAAGGGAATAGCTCCCGGCGTTATGCCCTCGAAAACATCTCCAGTCACGCTCCCGCCCACCAGCGATTTACCCAGCACGAATTTCTGCGCATCCGACCAGCCGCTATCGGAGGTGGCCATCTTCTCGATTTGTGCCTCGTCCATCTGCGCGAGCTTATCGAGAAACGACTTGGCTTGCGTCTGGTGGGAGCGGAAGGAATCGAGCGCCATTCGCCAGTACGGCAGCTTGCCCGACTTGGAAATTTCCTTTACCGAATACTCCGGGCCTTTCCCGCGAAAAATATCTTCACGGTCGGCGTCCGGAAAGTAATAAATCTTTTTTGGCTGCCAGGGCCGCAGGTTTTCAAGTAAAGGTTCGAGCCTTTTCGTTGGACCCGCAACCTGCTCGGGGAACGAAGCCGGATCTCCCGCCAGGTCGAATGCCTCCGTTGCGAGCACCCCGGAGGCTTGATGGTCCCCGTGGTCTTCGCCAATAAATGTTCCAGGCAAAAAAGTAAGGATCACTTCCGGCCGTGTGAGCCGCACGATCCTGACCAATTGCTCCAGCGATTCGCCGTGATCCCAGTTTGCCAGCGACAACAACACATTTTGTGACGCCGTATCCTTCCCGTCGAGAAACCACGCGTTCGTAATGCCCAGTGTTGTCAGCGCATTCCGTGCTTCAATCTCTCGAATAGCGCCAAGTGACGCCGCCTGTTCCGCTCCGGCTTCATTCGCGCCGCTGCTGCCGCGCGTTCCAAATACAACCGCCACGCGCCTGTGTTCGTCCAGCGCCCGCGCCAGATACGGCGTAGCCGCACCCTCGTCGTCGGGATGCGCGACAACCACCAGAATGTCCACTTTGTACCGCTCGTCTGCCGACGGCAGCGCCTGCGGCTCCTGCGCTCCGTTTGCTGGCACCGGGGAAAGCAGAATGAGAAAGAAAAGTACCTGTGTCGCGAATCGTTTCATCAATGGCCTCTGAAATTTTCAACTGCCTTCGAAATAATCAATGAGTTTACCCTGCAAGATGGCGCGGACGAAATGCATACTGCATGCCGGTACGCTCAGGGCCTGCGTTCGCGAAACTCCGCAGCGCGGCCGAATTCAGCGCCATTCTTGAAGCGCGCGTGCAACACTGAAAGTTTCACCATCTCCCATACGTAGGAAGAAGCAGGGACTTGACTATGCCTTCATCTGGGAGCGATTCATTCCGTCTTCTCGACGTGGCGTGTGTCGCTCTACTTTCCATCGTTCCAGGGGCGCTCGCTTCTGTCGGGGCAATGGATGATCCTCTCGCCACGGCCGTTGAAGCCGCCAGGAAAACCCGCGACGAGAAACAATTGCAGGCCGTCAAGACCCAACTCGAACAGAAGATCGCTCGGAATCCCAATGATGCGTGGCTTTATCTCGATGTGGCGAGAATTCAGGGATATTTCGCGGACGTTTACGAGATACGCAAGGACAAGAGGGCTGAGGCGGAAGCGGTAGACAAAGCGATTGAAGCGGGCCAGCGGTCCATTCAGCTCGATGACAAGTCTGCCGACGCGCACAGCCTGCTCGCGGATCTTTATGGCAGAAAGATCTCTTTGGGGAAGGCGATGTTCGCGGGCCCGAAGTTCGGCCCGAAGGTCAAAGAAGAAAATGCCAAGGCTATGGCGCTCGACGACAAGAATCCTCGTGTGTGGGCCAGCCTCGGCCGTCAATACCTGATGGCCCCGAAAATGTTTGGCGGAGATGTTACCAGAGCCATCGAGAGTCTCGAGAAATCTGTAGCGCTCGGTCCGCGGCAAGAGGAAACCTATGTTTGGCTGGCAAAGGCTTACAAGAAACATGGCAAAACGGCCAAAGCCCAAGATGCCATGCAGCACGCCCTGACCTTGAACCCCGATTCTCCGTGGATCAAAAATGCCGCAAACTCGCTGAATTAGAAAACCTTACGCTGATGACTGTACTAGTGTCCTACGGATTGACTATCGATAGATAAATTGACATACCCTCTTTCCATCGATACAATAGCTAGAAGAAGGTGAGAGAGATGGAGAAAGTGAAGGTTTCCCCAAAATTTCAAGTCGTCATCCCCAAAAAGGTTCGAGAAGAATTGGCACTCCGACCCGGCCAGGAATTGAACGTGTACATCCTGGACGGGACGATTCGCTTCAGCAAACCTCGCTCGATCCAGGAACTGCGCGGCATCGCCAAAGGCATGAAATGGAGGGATTCAGATCGTGACCACACCGAGCGGTTTTGATCGCTTCGTAGTGGACTCCTCCGGATGGGTTGAGTTCCTTGGCGGAGGGCCGAAGGCAGACGCCTTCGGGAAGTATCTCGAGAATCCCGATGCTGTTCTGCTGCCGTCCATTGTGGTCTATGAGGTTTACAAGAAAATGTTGCGCGAGCAGAACCAGATCCTCGCGGAACGATTCTTATCCCACGCATTCGGATTTCACGAGCGCGAGCTTCCCCTGGATATCTCATTGGCCGCTTCGGCGGCGAGAGTGAGCCTAACGACGAATCTGCCCATGGCCGACGCGATCATCTATGCGACAGCGCAGGCGCAGGGCGCGGAGCTGATCACGTCGGATGCGCACTTTTCCGGGCTTCCAGGAGTCACGTTGATTTAGTCATGGACAGGTTCGGCTTCGAATCGCGGTCGCTTCGTCTGGCATCGCCTTGACCCGGCTTAAAGCCGCCGATAAGCTTGTTATTTCTCCTTCCAGGTGAGCACACACATGGAGCAGATTCACATCACGTTGCCAGATGGCAGCGTCAAAGATGTTCCCAAGGGCACCACGCCTGCAGATGTTGCTCGGAGCATATCGCCGCGTCTTGCCGATGCCGCGCTGGTTGCCCGCGTGGCCGCGCCCAACGACGGCGAAGGCGAGTTGGTCGACTTGCGCCGTCCTCTTGACCGCGACGTCAAGCTGCAGATTCTCACTGAGAAGGATCCCGATTCGCTATTTGTATTTCGCCATTCCGCTGCACACTTGCTCGCCGCGGCGGTGATGGAGCTTTATCCCAACGTGAAGCTCGGCATCGGTCCGCCGATCGACACCGGCTTCTTCTACGAATTCCTGCGCGAGGAGCCATTCACCCAAGAAGACCTCGCCAAAATCGAAAAAAAGATGCACGAGCTCGCGGCGCAGGACTTGCCGAACGAGCGCAAACTTATTCCCAAGCCGGAAGCGCTCGACCTCTACAAAAAGTCCAACCAGATTTTCAAATGCGAGCTGGTGGAAGAAAAAGCCACCGAGCCGATGGTTTCGTTCTACACCACGGGAAAATTCATCGACTTTTGCCGCGGCCCGCACATCCCTTCCACCAAGCGCATCCAGGCGTTCAAGCTGATGAACGTGGCCGGCGCTTATTGGAAGGGCCAGGAAGGCAATCCGCAGCTCCAGCGCATTTACGCGGTGGCTTTCTTCACCCAAAAAGATCTGGACGCGCATTTGCACCGCATCGAGGAAGCCAAACGGCGCGATCACCGCAAGCTCGGCACGGAACTCGACCTCTTCAGCATTCAGGAAGAAGCCGGCCCAGGTCTGATTTTCTGGCACCCCAAAGGCGGCTTGATTCGAAAGATTGTCGAAGACTGGCTGCGCGAAGAGTTGCTCAAGCGCGGCTACGACCTCGTCTACACTCCGCACATCATGCGCCTGGACCTCTGGAAGACCAGCGGCCACACCAATTTTTACAAAGACAGCATGTTCGGCCCCGTGGAAGTCGAAAAAGCCGATTACCAGCTCAAGCCCATGAACTGTCCCGGCCACATTTTGATATATAAATCAAAACTCCACAGTTACCGCGATCTGCCCGTCCGCCTCGCCGAACTTGGCACCGTCTATCGCTACGAACGCAGCGGCGTGCTCCACGGCCTGCTTCGCGTCCGCGGCTTCACTCAGGACGACGCGCACATCTTCTGCATGCCTTCGCAAATCGAGTCCGAAGTCGAGGCTTGCCTTGATTTTGCGTTCGCGGTGATGAAAAATTTCGGCTTCGACAAATTCGAGGTTGAATTGTCTGATTGGGACGCTGCGCATCCGGAAAATTACGAAGGCAAGGCCGAAGACTGGCAGCGCGCCTCCGCCGGTCTGGCCAACACCATGAAGCGGCTCAATATCCCTTACAAAGCGATTCAAGGCGAAGGTGCCTTTTACGGCCCCAAGATCGACGTCAAGCTCATCGACGCCATCGGCCGCTCCTGGCAGCTCACCACCGTGCAGGTCGATTCCAACCTGCCCGCGCGCTTCGGCCTGCAATACGTCGGCGAAGACGGCGCCAAGCATCAACCGCTCATGGTGCACCGCGCGCTGCTCGGCTCCGTCGAGCGCTTCTTCGGTATTCTGATCGAGCACTACGCCGGCGCCTTCCCACTGTGGCTCGCTCCGGTGCAAGTGGAAGTCTGCCCAGTCAGCGAAAAAGTGGCCGACTATGCCAAACACGTCACTGAGACTCTGAAGCGCCACAATCTCCGCGTGCATCTCGACGACCGCAACGAAAAACTGCCCGCAAAAATCCGCGACGCGCAGCTCCAGAAAATTCCCTACATGCTCGTGGTCGGTCCAAAGGAAGCCGAAGCCGGCACCGTCGCCGTCCGCCATCGCAGCAAAGGTGACCTCGGCCCCAAGCCCCTCGCCGAACTCGTCGAAGCGCTTCGCCAAGAAGCCGATTCGCGAAGTACCTCTGCCTAGCTGGAGCCATCATACACTAGGAGGACAGACCGCATGCCCAACGCGGATCTTCGCATCGCCCGACCTGATGACAATTCTGATGAGGGAATCATGGCGGAAGTTTCTAAACAACTGTGGTCTCTCTGGGTGGGATCCGGTGACAGCGAGGATCCCGAAAGCATCGCAGGTTTTTTCGGCCAATTTAACGAAGGCCAGAAGCACGTGCTGGCCGTTGCAATCTGCCGCTCGGAAATCGCAAACGGTGGTGTTGACCAGTTCTTCCTTGAGAGCACAGGAAAGATATGGTCCCAAGCGATTGAGGGCTTGCGAATCATGAAAGCTGAAAAGTACGTGAAGCTACTAGAAAGGGTGCTGGCGCTATTTCCCGATGGCAAAGCACCCATCCAAACAGAAGCACGCAACGAGTTCTTATCCTCCTTGCCAGAGGATAAGACGGAGAGACTCTTTGAGTCTGTAAATGAGAAATGGGACGAATTGGATTCCTCGGACAAGCAAAGTCTGGCAGTCTTCTGTGCTCACTATGTCCGTTCAAATCCGAGCTATTTCTTCATCGAATAGGTCGACACCCTTGGATGAGTCGACGTTTATCCGGGGCGTGGAGGTTTAGAATGTCGGATCCGCTTTCACGACGCGTCTTTCTGGTATTGGCAGGTAGCGCGATCGCCGTGCCGTCGTTCGTCTGGGCCGCAAGCGCGGAAGAGGAGGATGACGTTCCCGCCTTGCTCGATCACATCATTCTCGGATGCAACGACCTCGATACCGGCATCGAATTCGTACACGAGGGAACCGGTGTGGTCCCCACCGTCGGTGGAGTCCATCCCGGCCGCGGCACGCGCAATGCGCTCCTTTCGCTCGGCGAGCGACGCTATCTGGAGATCATCGCGCCCGATCCCGCGCAAAGCGAAATCGTCCACTACCCGCAACTTCGCTCCATGACGGAGCCGCGCCTCATCGGCTGGGCCGTTCATCCTGCAGACATCGCCGCCGTCGCCAAACAACTGCGCGAAAATCAAGTCGCCTTCGCCGGCCCCAACGACGGCTCCAGGAAGCGCCCTGACGGCCGCGTTCTCAACTGGAAAACCATCAATCTCACCGACGATCGCCACGGCCTTCTCCCTTTCTTCATCGAATGGAGCGCCGACTCGGATCACCCTTCCAAGGACGCCTCCGCAAAGTGCACCTTGGAATATTTTGAAATCCTGAGTGCGGAGCCCGACGAACTCGCCTCGACTCTAAAACGCATCGGCATCGACTTCCCGATCCAGCGCAGCGACAAAGCCCGTCTTCACGCGCTAATCAGCGGCCCCAAGGGCGATCTGCCGTTAAGCACCTAGGCCCGCACGCTTCGATTCTTGCGCCTGCTTACAAAACATAATTCGTGTCGAAACCCTGGCCCCACGCCCTTTTTCCCTCTTGCCGTTCAGCCGCTGGCGCGTGCTATACTTTGAAGCCCGTCCTCAAGCGCTTTTGCGCTGTACGAGGCGGGTTATGAATCCGGGGCCATCCAAGAACGCAGTGCTTGAGGGGGACTTATCGCAGAACGCAGCTTCCGGCAAAGCGACCGTATTCGCGTTAACGAACGAATACGGGCTCGCGAGATCCGGGTGATTGATGAAGAAGGCGGCCAGCTCGGCGTCATGCAGCCGTTTGAAGCTATGAAGCTGGCCAAGGAAAAAGGGCTCGACCTGGTGGAAATCTCGCCCACGGCTGATCCGCCGGTTTGCAAGATCACCGACTACGGCAAATATCTTTATCAGGCCAACAAGAAAGCACACGAGCAGCGCAAGAGCAGCCGCGGCTCGCAGTTGAAAGAAGTCAAGTTTCGGCCCGCCACCGCGGAACACGACTATCAGGTTCGCAAGAACCAGATCCTGCGGTTCCTCGGCGAAGGCCACAAAGTGCGCGCGATGATTTTTCATCGCGGGCGCGAAATGGCGCACCAGGAAGTCGGGCGCGCCAAGATGAACCGCTTGCTGATGGAAATTGGCGACCAGGGCCAGATCGAAACCATGCCGCGCATGGAAGGCAACGTCCTGGTAGCATTGCTCGCCCCGAAAAAAGGCGTAAGCGTCGCGAAGCCGGCGGGCCAGCAATCATCCAGCGCCCAGCAGTCGCAGTAATTAGCGCCATCAAACGGGCAAGTGGTGATTTGTAGGGGCCGGGCTTGTCTCGTCCGCCGTAGCCAACGGCAACATAAAATTTTTGAGAGGATTTCCAGCAATGCCGAGAAACGCATCGAAACCAAAACTGAAACTGAAAACTCATCGCGGCGCCAGGAAGCGCTTCAAGTTCACCGCCAACGGCAAGATCAAGCGCGGGCATTCCGGCAAGCGCCACTTGATGGGCACAAAAAGGCCCGGCCGCATGCGCAAGCTGAAGAAGCTGACGCTGGTCAACAAAGCAGACATCGCCAGCGTCAAGCAAATGCTTCCCTACGGCTAAGCTGTTCAGGCCGCTCTGTTTCGAGTTTCGCTTTTCGAGTTTCGAAGTTGGATTTTCGTGCCAGGCAGCGCTTCACGGGTGCCTGCCGGCCGATAAGCCGCTGAAGTAAATGATCACCCTTAAGGACGATCTTGAAATGCGGCGAGCAGTTCATATCAGGAGACAAACCCGTTGCCGTACGCGCATTTTTCTTTCGCGTTCGTGCACCCGGTTTGTCTCCCAAAAATAATTAGCCGCGGTTTCGTGAAGGCTGAGTTTCGAAGTGGCGGGTCTTTAGACCCGTCCGAAACAAACTCCCGGCCTCGCAGACAACGGCTTAGAAAAAATCGAAGGAGAAACCCATGGCACGCGTAAAACGCGGCACCAAGCGCCGGGCTCGGCGTAAGAAGTATCTCAAGAGGACAAAAGGCTTTTTCCTCACCAAGAGCAAGCTCTACCAATCCGCGCAGGAAGCCGCAAATCGCGCCGACCGCTACGCCAAGCGCGACCGCCGCGTCAAAAAGCGCGAGTATCGCAAGCTCTGGATCCAGCGCGTGGGCGCGGCCGCACGCAACAACGGCTTAACCTATGGCCAGTTGATTCACGGCCTCAAGGTTGCCGGCGTCGCTCTGGACCGCAAAGTGTTGGCGGACATCGCGGTGAAGGACGCGGCAGCCTTCACATCGCTGGTAGCAACTGCGAAAGCCGCCGCCCCGCCGCCCGCCAAGGCGAAAAGGGCATAGCGGCCGCCTTCAGGCGGGCGTCTTTTCTATCACAGCATCGCAGAACACCCGCTATTGTATGCAGTCGCGGCGGGGTTTGCCCCGCCTGTTCGTTGCGTCTTGGCTTTTCACGACGCATGATACCTTCTTTCGCAAGGCGTCTTGAATCGTGCCTGCGCTGTTCGCCTTCAAATGCGATGACCGAACGCGAAAACAAAACGGCAGTCCCTCTCGTCCATCTCGGCGTCACGCGGCCCGAGGAACTCTCCGCGCTCTTCGCTGACCTTCGTGGACGCTTCGACGCAGATTGCGTTTGCGCGCATGACGAACCTTCCTGGAAAGAATTCCGTGATGCCTGGCTCGGCCGCAAATCCGGCGTGCTCACGCAAATCACGGACAATTGGCTGAAACCCGCCGAAGTCGAATTGAAGCGCGCTGTTGGCGCCGGTCTGAACGAACTGCGCGCTCACGTCGAATCGCAGATCGAGGCCCGCCGTCTCGCCATCGAATCTGGCGCCGAACAATCCGCGCTCGCCAGTGAACGCGTCGACCTCTCCCTCCCTGGCGTCATTCGCCCCATCGGCTCGCATCACTTGATCCGCCAGGTCTTCCAGGAAATCGAAGACATCTTCGTCTCCATCGGCTTCTCTGTAGTCGAAGGCCCGGAAATCGAAACGCCTTATTACAATTTCGAAGCGCTGAACATTCCCGAATTCCATCCTGTCCGCGACGACATGGACACGTTCTATCTGGAATTGCCCAAAGGTGCGCCGACGCCGCTCCTTCTCCGCACCCACACTTCCCCGATGCAAATCCGCACCATGGAAAAGCAGGAGCCGCCCGTACGCGTCATCGTTCCAGGCAAGGTCTATCGCCGCGACAACCCCGACGCCACGCACTCCTTCATCTTTCACCAGGTCGAAGGCTTGGCCGTCGACACCGACATCACCTTCTGCGATTTCACCGGCACGATCGAATATTTCGTAAAGCAGTTTTTTGGCCCCAGCGTGAAAACCCGCTTCCGGCCCAGCTATTTTCCGTTCACCGAGCCTTCCGTGGAGTTCGACGTTTCCTGCCCCTTTTGCGGCGGGACAGGCACAGCGGCAGGCGGTGGAACTTGTTCGAAATGCAAAGGTGCCGCCTGGATCGAACTCTTCGGCGCGGGCATGGTCGACCCTGCCGTCTACGGCTTCGTGAATTACGACGCCAAGAAAGTTAGCGGTTTCGCCTTCGGCATGGGTATCGATCGGCTGGCCATGCTCAGGTACGGCATCGATGACATTCAGGTCTTTTTCCAGAACGATGTGCGCTTCCTGCGCCAATTCCCATGAGTGTTTTTTTTTGAGTTTCGTTTTTCGAATTTCGAGTTTCGAAGATGACTTTCGCCGACGCCAAACATCGTTTTTCCAATCGTGTAGCAGACTACGTCCGCTACCGCCCGGGCTATCCTGCGGCGTTGCTCGATCTTCTTCGCGCCGAATGCGGCCTGCGCCCCGTCCACGTCACCGCCGACATCGGCTCCGGCACCGGGCTACTCAGCGTGTTGTTCCTGAAAAACGGCAATCGCGTTTATGGCGTCGAACCCAACGAAGCCATGCGCCGCGCCGGCGATGAATATCTCGCCTCCTACGACGGATTCTCCAGCATCGAAGGCTCGGCGGAATCCACCACGCTCGCCGATTGCAGTATCGACTTTGTGACTGCTGGCCAGGCCTTCCACTGGTTCGAACCAAACGCTGCGCGAAACGAATTCATCCGTATCTTGAAGCCAGCGGGCTGGGTCGTCATCGCATGGAATGACAGACGGATGGAGGAGAAGCGCCTCACTCGCGAATACGAGGAATTGCTCGAACGCTTCGGCATCGACTATAAGCGTGTGAAGGATGCTTATCCTGAGAGCAAGGACATCAAAAGTTTCTTTGCTGGCTGTGTTTTCTCCGCGCGGGATTTGCCAAACCACCAGATTCTGGCTTGGGAGGGACTCCGCGGACGTTTGCGTAGCAGTTCTTTCGCTCCCACGGAAGGTCATCCGAACTACGCTCCCATGATGGCGGAGCTGGAGCGCATTTTTCACGTGCATCAGTGCGATGGCTATGTGCGTATGGAATACTTCACCCGCGTTTATTTTGGACAACTTCGAGCGAATGGGAACTGACGCATGAAGGTCGTCTACAACTGGCTGAAAGACTTCGTTGACGTGACCGCGACGCCGCAAGAGCTCGCCTCGCGCCTCGCGCTTTCTGGAACGAACATCGCCGGCGTGGAAACCGGCCCGCACGGCGCGGTGATCGACGCGGAAGTCAGTTCCAATCGCCCGGACTGTCTCGGCCACTACGGCATCGCACGCGAAGTCGCCGCCATCTACAAGCTGCCGCTGAAACACGTTGCGCCGAAACCCGCCGAGAGCGCTGCGAAAGCAAGCGACGCCGTAAAAGTCGAGATTCAGTCCCCCGAACTCTGCGGCCGCTTCACCGCCCGCGTCATTCGAAATGTGAAAATTCAGCCTTCCCCGAAATGGCTCAAAGACCGCCTCGAAGCTTCCGGCGTCGCCAGCATCAGCAATGTCGTCGACATTTCAAATTACGTGATGCTCGAGCTGGGGCACGCGCTGCATACTTTCGATTACGACAAGGTTCGCGACCACAAAATCGTCGTCCGCCGCGCGAAGCCTGCCGAAAAAATGAAAACGCTGGACGGTGTGGAGCGCCAGTTCGATTCGAATATCTGCATGATCGCCGATGGCGACGGCTCACGCGCCATCGGCATTGGCGGAATCATGGGCGGAGCGGAAACGGAAATTTCCTTTTCTACGAAAAACGTTTTGATCGAGTGCGCCTGGTTCGAGCCGATTGCCATTCGCCGCGCCGCCCGTTTTCTGAAATTGCATACCGACGCCTCCACGCGCTTTGGCCGTGGCGCCGACCCGGAAATGGCCGAGTTGGCCTCCCGCCGCGCTGCCGAATTGATTCTGCAGCTTGCCAGCGGCGAATTACTCTCCGGCGTTGTTGATGTTTATCCCGGTAAACGCGCCCCGAAGAAAATCCGCGCGACGCGTGCCGAAATTCTGCGGGTGATGGGCGCGGACGTGCCGGACAAACAAATTGAGGCCATTCTCGGCGCCCTCGGTTTCGCGCCCGTTCGAATCGATCAAAACCGCGGCGCGGAAGGCTCGCTACTAGCGGCGTGGGAATGTACGCAACCTTCCTGGCGCGCCGAAGTCGAACGCGAAATCGACTTGATCGAAGAGATCGCACGCATTTATGGCCTCGATAAATTTCCGCCGCGTCTGCCTGCAGCGCGGCAAGGCGCAGCCCGCCTTCCGCACTACGAAGCCGAAACGCGTTTGCGCGAACGCCTTATCGGTCTCGGCTACCGCGAAATCTTGACGATTCCGCACGTTGCCGAAGAGCGCGACGCCCTGTTTCGTCCGGAAGACGTCACGCCTGCTCGTCTTTCGAATCCACTATCGGAGGAAGCGAATGTTCTGCGTTCGACCGGAATCGTAACGATGGCCGCCGCACTCGAATGGAACCTCAACCACGGCCAGCGCAACGCGCGGCTGTTCGAAATCGGGCGCCACTACCGTCTGCACGGAAGCGAGTCGGTTGAGACGCGCGTGCTCACCATCGGCGCGACCGGCGAAGCCCGCGAAAAAGGTCTCTACGATGAGGCGCGCGATTTTTCTTTTGCCGACCTCAAAGGCGACCTCGATTCCATCGGCGAACCCTGGAGCGGGTTCCGCTGGGAAGATGGCGGCGCAGCCTGGCTGCACGCAGCAAAACGCGGCTCCATCAGTCTGAATACCCTCAGTTCAAACGAAGCGAAGAATCTCTCTTCGCTCGGCGTTGCAGGCCAGCTTGCACGCCGCATCGCCGAAAAACTGAAATTGCGGCAGGACGTTTTTCTCGCCGAGTTGCAACTCGATCCAGTTTACGCTGTGATGCATGCGGCGAAAAAAGCGCGGCGCTATGAACCGCTGCCGCGATTGCCCGCAGTCGAGCGCGATTTTTCGTTGCTCCTTGCCGACGGCACCAAGTTTTCCGACCTGACGAAAACGATTCAATCGCTCGGTATCAAAGAAATTTCCGCGATCGAAGCGACCGATCTTTTCCGCGGTAAAAATGTTCCATCCGGAAAATATTCGCTGCTCGTGCGTGTGACGTTTCAAAGCCGCGAAGCGACGCTGACCGAAGCGCAAATCAGCGATTTCAGCGGCAGAATTGTCGCCGCCCTCGAAACAAATCTCGGCGCGCAACTCCGCGCCAGTTAGGTCTCTCCTCCGCTCATTCATCGAAATTAACTCTCAAAACCGTAGGGGCACGAGATATATCGTGCCCCTACAAACTGAAAGCCATTTGCGCCGCCGGGCGCGCGAAATTTATGCTATCTTCACCCATGGAAAAACCATGAGCGCGCCGGTGAAAGTGCAGATTTTCGGGCAGACGTACTCCATCCAGGGCGAACTGGATGGCAAATACGTGCAGAAGCTCGCGAAGTTCGTGGACGAAAAGATGCACGATATCGCCGACGTGACTAAGACGGTGGACACGCAGAAAGTCGCCGTGCTCGCGGCGCTAGCAATTGCGGACGAACTCCACAGCATGCAGCGCGATCGTGGCGATCACGAACAGTTAATGCGCGAACAAGCCGAGCGCTGCCTGACGCTCGTCGAACGCGCGCTAAAGCAGACCGCGTAATTTTTTTCTTCCTAGACATAACAATTCTATTGGCTCCAACTGGTGGGGTTGCGGTCCCAGCGGTGGTTGCGGAGTTGTTTGTGGAGGCCCGCGGGGAGGGGGCCATCTGTGCTGGCGGTGATATTGGCCTCGACGTTGCGCCGCTTGCGCATGCCGGGAATGATGGTGCTGACGTCGGGATTGTTGAGGATGAAGCGCAGCGCCATCTGCGCCATGGAGTTCCCAACGGGAACGAGTGGCCGGAGCGCTTCGGCGTGGGCGACGCTGCTCTTCAGATTTTCCGGAACAAAATAAGTGTTGCGCCAATCGCCTTTTGGCCACGTGCTGTCGACGGTTAGCGTGCCGGTG
>Ga0209648_10000241_pt1 | contig 40792 bp, 32 predicted proteins | sample GraSoi2013_115cm_FD_185830 | JGI IMG/M metagenome (GOLD analysis project Ga0209648, IMG submission 185830) | Grasslands soil microbial communities from the Angelo Coastal Reserve, California, USA - Sample 9_17_2013_115cm (SPAdes) (version 2) | ecosystem: Environmental > Terrestrial > Soil >...
ACACGATACAAGCTTTCGTAAAACAGCCGCTGCGATGGCGCTGCAAACCACTCATTCTGCGGGCCAGGCGTCGCCCGCAACACCTTGCGAGGCGACAGACGCTCCAATGCTTGGGGAGCCACCGCACTCCTGTGAAACGAAGTGGTGGCAGGCCCGATCTGTAGCACATCTCCTTTGCGCAAGGCGCGGCCTTGGTGTCCGCCGAGCCCGCTCAACAGGTGTGTCGATGCGCTGCCTAAGAATGGTTTCACGACGATTCCGCCCTGGGCACACAAATAACAGCGGGCGCCGGAACGCGTTGATCCGACGCGCAGTGTTTGGCCCGGTTTCGCTTCAACGGATGTCCATATGTTGAGAGGCGCGCCGTCCAGCGTTGCACCGAAGTCGGACCCGGTTAGAGCGATGACGGCGCCGTCAGGAAACAGGAATGTGCTGCCGAGGAGCGTCATTTCAAGGGCGGCTGCGCTTTCCGGATTGCCCACCAAGAGATTTCCCATCCGAAGTGATATCGGATCGGCGGCCCCGGAGGGAGACACACCCAGCGGACCAAAACCTTCCCGGCCCAGATCCTGTACGGTAGTAAGGAGGCCGGGGGCTTGCACGTGGATCAGCCTCATGCGCGCTCCAGGGAGGCGAATTGCTCGCGTGAGATGGGCGTAAATCGCACGCGATCTCCAATCGACAAGAGGCTCAATTCATTTCGGTCCGGCCGGAAGATTGAAATGGGCGTGCGTCCCAGTAGTCTCCAGCCGCCCGGCGTCGCGAAAGGGTACACGCCCGTTTGACTCCCGGCGATCCCCACGCTGCCGGGTGGCACGCTCCGCCGCGGCGTAGCCAACCGCGGGGTCACCAGCGCTTCCGGCAATTCCCCTAAATACGCGAATCCAGGGATGAAGCCGAGAAAATAGACAAGATACGTCGCCGATGAATGCAGCTCGATCACCTGCTCGGGAGTCATCCCGTGCATGGCGCTCACATCGACCAGGTCTGGGCCGTATTCTCCGCCATAGCACACAGGAATCTGCACCTCACGCGGATGAGGCAAACTCACGTCGTCCAGGCGCGCGAGGTATCGCTTCAGGGTTTGTTCCAATTCCTCGTGGCGACATTTCAGCGGGTCGAACTTGATTAGCAGGGAACAGTACGCAGGATGGAGGTTGCGAATGCCGGCGATGGGCTCGATTTCCAGCAGCCGCAGCAGCCTTCGCACCTGTTCGTGAGCGGCGAGCGAGATTTGATGTCCGAAGTAGATTAGAAGCGATTGGTCGCTCGAGCGCTGGAATCGCGCTTCATCGGCTGCGGGCTTGAGCATGCTGAGAAATTATACGCTCGGCGCATGCCGGACAAGCCCGGCGTGGACCATTCCGCGGTCACACTACACTAACGCCCTCCCTGATCCTGAAAGAGAAAGCCCCGCCTCTTTGGGGGAAGAGAGGCGGGGCCGTCTTTCGCGATCGGTTGTTTATTTTTGTTGTGTGAAGGAAAGCGGAAACTCGACCATTTCGTTTTCGATGGGGATGCGTAGCATCAACTGTTGCGGATTCTTGCCACGCTCGAACCAGACTGCGCCGGAAACCTTGCCATTGGGTTCGACGGTTGCGGGCTTGAGCGCCAGGGCCCGGATTTGCCGAGCCGTGTTGTTGAGCGTTTGTTTGCCTTGCTGGCGCACGGCATCTTCTTCAGCACTTTGCTGTTGAATGATGTAGTTCGGAGCGGAAACAGATGGCGCGTACGACGATTTGTAGCCGACGTTAGTCGCGCTGACCGATTGGCCTGAGGAGGCAGTATGCGGCGAAGCGGCTGAAGGCTCCGCAACGGCCTCAGTCCAGAGAACCTGGTGCGTCACATTTTTCGCCAGTTGCTCGGGATCTTGATAAAAAAGCGGTTTTCCATGGACGCCCACGTCGTCGAGGATGAACTGTGAAGGCTCGATGTGGATCGGCTGCGAGCCGCCATTGGCGATGGCCACGTTGGCGCGCAGCTTCCATCCCGTGTCGTGCAGAGAGACCTGCACGGTGATGCCGTGCAATGTGAGCGATTCGACGAGGATGCCATTGCTCATGAAGTGGTCACAGCCCCGCGCGCCCTCCTGCCAGCGGGCTACGCCGTTTTCGATGTTTGCAGACTCGATGACGGCGGGGCGTTTAGCAGCGGGGACCTTTTTGACGTATAACGCAGCGACGTATCCCACCGTGCCGTCAGCGGTCTGTATCTTGACCGTATAGCCCTCGTCGTTGGCGAGGACGGTGATGTCTTCGCCGCATTTCAGAGTAGCGATGACCTGCAGTGGTAGCGATTGCTCAGCGTCGGCAGTCATCGGCACGTTGCGAACGCCGGGACAATTGACCTTCCAGCTGGGCACCGCTGGAAGGGCGGTCGCCGTGGGCGTGTCGGTCTGGGCCCGAGTCGTCGGGACCAACGAGGAAGCGATGATACTCAGCAGAGCAAAATTGGTGGCGGTTCCTTTACGCACTAAGACCCCTCCGGGTTCAAATAAGAAAACTCTAAGTTTTACCGGCATGGTCCACTGCAGGCGTTCCGATGTCCATAGGACGCGAGTACAGGTGGTTTGTTGGACAGCGGTCTAACTGCAGGCGCCGTAATAACTTGAGGGACATAACGCTTTCTTGTAGGCTCGACGCCCGGAGAACCTAATGAAAATAATGGCCAAGTCAGCAGGAAGAGCGGCTTTCGCATTTTTTATCGCGATTGGAGCCGCCAAAGCTCAGGCTCCGGCCAGCGCCCAAGGCGGCGCGCCGAATGGTGCGCCGCCGAATTGCGCGGAATTGCCGGTACTGGCGGAGAGGCTGGCCCAGGCGGACAAAATTTTGCACGACTGGCCAAACCTGGCGCGCTATGCGGAAGCCAATGCCGCTGTGGCCGCACCCGCGAAGCTGGAACTGCGCGTCGTATTTATGGGCGACTCCATTACCGACGCGTGGGTAAGCCCGGAATACGGCGGCTTTTTCCCGGGCAAGCCTTACATCGACCGCGGAATCAGCGGCCAGACTACGCCGCAAATGCTGATTCGATTTCGTCCGGATGTGATTGGGCTGCAGCCAAAAGTTGTGGTGATTCTGGCGGGAACGAACGACATCGCGGGGAATACCGGGCCGATGACGTTAGGCCAGATCGAAGGGAACCTGGCATCGATGGCGGAGTTGGCGAAGGCGAACAAGATTCATGTGGTCCTCGCTTCCGTGCTGCCCGTAAGCACCTACGGACACGATCAGCAGGGCAATCCGCTGGACATGCGCGTTAATCGGCCGCCAGAGAAAATTCTAGAGTTGAACGCGTGGATCAAGAGATACGCGGCGGAGAACGGACACACCTATCTCGACTATTTTTCAGCGATGGTGGACCCGCAAGGGCTGTTGCAAAAGGATTTGAGCGAGGACGGTCTCCATCCTAATGCAAAGGGTTATGCCCTGATGTCGCCGCTCGCGGAACAGGCTATTCGGAGCGCGCTTAAGAAACGACGCTGAGTTGTTGGGCTGAGGTACAGCGATTTTTAGAAACGTATTCGCGCAAGCAGGCAGGGTGTATCGCTGTCGGCAGTTTGACATAGATCCGTCACGGAGCGCTAACATTAAAGTACGAGGTGTTTGTCTTGACCGCGAAACACGACTGGGTTAGGGTGTAGGGAGTTTCTCCGTGAGTTGGCCGCGCGCGATTGCAAAAAGAGCGGTCGACGGACAGCAGGAGGAATCCGCCATCGGCCACCCGGTTTCTGTAGAAGTTAAACCCGCCACTTGGATGCGACGTACCGTTCACATCTCCGGACAAATTGAACCTTTCTTTGGCACTCTCGATGAAAACGTGCGCCTGCTCGAGGATGCCTTGCAAGTCCGCACGCATTTGAACGACACACGGCTGACGATTGAGGGCAAGCAGGACAGTGTCGATCAGGCCGTGAAAATCGTCGAGGAGTACAACCATTTGACGCGGCACGGGCGCGTGCTGTCCAGCGCGGAAGTAAAGTCGCTGATGCGCGTGGCCACCGAGGAGCCGCACGAATCGCCGCGGGGAATGTTCGAGCATGCGCGAGCGCGCTCGTTCGGCAAGAAGGTGGTTACGCCGAAAAACGCCAGCCAGCGCCGGTATATGGAGGAGATTGAAAAGCACGACATGATGTTTGCCGTCGGGCCGGGCGGGACGGGCAAGACGTACATCGCCGTGGCCATGGCGGTAAGCGCGCTGCTGACCAAGCAGGTGAACCGCATCATTCTGGCGCGTCCGGCGGTGGAAGCGGGTGAACGGCTGGGCTTTTTGCCGGGCACGCTGCAACAAAAGATCGATCCATACATGCGGCCGCTGTACGACGCTCTATACGACATGTTGGACGCGGACAAACTCGATCGTTTTCTGGAAAAGGGCATCATTGAAGTGGCGCCGTTGGCCTTCATGCGCGGCCGCACGTTGAACGATTCGTTTGTGATTCTGGACGAAGCGCAGAACACCACGAGCGAACAGATGAAAATGTTTTTGACGCGGCTGGGTTTCAATTCGAAGGCGGTGGTGACCGGCGACGTCACGCAGATTGATTTGCCCGCGGGCAAGAAGTCGGGACTCGTGGAGGCGCTGGAAGTTTGCGGGAAGATTGACGGCATTGGGGTGGCGCAGTTCTCGGAGAAAGACGTGGTGCGGCACAACCTGGTGCAGCAGATAATTCGGGCGTATGAAGAGTATGATGGCTCGCAGCCGCAACGCAGCGCAGTCGGGAACGGAAGACTTGAGTCGCGCGCTGATTCCGGCAAAGACCCGGTCAAAGAATCTCTGCCAGGATGATCCTGAACCGCCAGCGGGCCGTGCGCGTGGCACGGCGGCGACTTGAGCTATTCGTGGCTCGCGTGCGGCGGGAACTGGGGCTCGGAGACGCGGACTTCACAATTTGCCTCGTTAGCGATACGGAGATCGCGCGGATGAATCAGGCCTTTCGCAGGAAGAAAGGGCCGACCGACGTGCTGTCGTTCCCGGCGGTGGACCGCCGCACGCCTGTTAGATTGCCGATGCGCCGCGGGCTGGGGAGCCACCCCCGCTCGCAAGCCGAAACATTTCTCGGAGACATTGCCATCTCGCCATCCACGGCGCGCCGCTACGCCAAAAAACTGGGCCGCACGCTGCCGAGTGAGCTGCAGATCCTGATTCTGCATGGCGTGCTGCATCTGCTCGGCTACGATCACGAAACCGACCGCGGGGAAATGGATCGCGTCGAAACACGATTGCGGCGGAGGCTGGGACTCACGTGAAGTACTTCTTCTGGGCCTACACGATTGCCACGGTGCTGCTGGCGCTGGGCCTGCCGATATGTTCTTACCTGACGCTGATTTATCGCGAGCTCGGGCGCATGACGACCGGGCGCATTCACGAACACCTGGAAATCTTCGAGGCAGAAATCGAGCCGAAGCTGAAAATTAACCGGCGCAGCGGAGGGCGCACGTTTCGCATCCTCGGGCACTTCTGGCTGGCGCTTCTTGTTTTGGAGACGACGCGCGGCGTGGTGTATTTCGTCCCCGGCACCTGGGAATCGTTTCTGGAATTTATTGTTTTCCTGACGCTGGAAGTCGTGATCCTGATGCATTTCCTGCCCGACATGCTTTTGTACCGCACGACGGGCAGATGGCTGCTTCCGTTGCTGCCGGTGATTCGCGCGGCGATGTGGCTGGTATGGCCCGTGAGGATTTTCCTCGAAGGCGCGGAGTCGCTGGCAAGAATCGCCGAGCACGAGCCGGAGCGCACGGAGGAGCAGCGCACGGAAGAGGGCATCGAAGCGCTGGTGGAAGCCGCCGAAGAGGAAGGAATCATCGAGCCGGAGCAGGGCGACTTGATCGAGCAAGTAGTGGAATTCAGCGATAAGCGCGTGCGCGAAGTGATGACGCCGCGGCCAGATATCGTGGCTATTGCCGCGGATGCGACGCTCGAAGAGCTGCACGCCAAAGTTGTGGGGACGCGATTCGCGCGGGTGCCCGTCTACGAGAAGTCGCTGGACGATATTTACGGCGTGGCGCATGCCCAGGATCTTTTGCAAATTGCCGACCAGGACTTGCCGAGGCGCAAGGTGCGCGAACTGGCGCACCCGGTGATGTTTATTCCGGAAACGAAGGCAGGCTCGGAGTTACTGCGCGAGATGCGGCAGAAGAATCATGCGATGGCCATCGTGATCGATGAACATGGATTGGTGGCCGGGCTCGCGACGGTGGAAGATCTGGTCGAGGAAATTGTCGGCGAGAGCGGACGCGACGACAAACAGCCCGCGCCGGACGTGGTGCGCGAGTCCGACGGCGGACTGGTCATGCGCGGTAGCATGTCCATCGATAACGTGGAAGATCTGCTTGGCGTGCACTTTGGAGACCAGGCCGACGAAGCGGTGACCACCATTGCCGGTTTGCTGAGTCACGTTTCGGGAAAAGTTCCCGCGACCGGCGACAAAGTGGATATCGAGGGCTATCGGTTCGAAGTTCTGGAAGCAAATCAGCGCAAGGTTCTGCGGCTGCGCATTCGAAAGCGGCCCGCGGCTACCGTGTCAGCGAAGTAGATTCGCCATTCACTCCGCGTCTTCTCCGGGCGTTTCTTCATCCTGATTGCCTTGCTGTGCGCTCAGACCTTCGAGCTGAAAGTGCCAGTCCAGTTCACGGACGCGCTGAGGGTTCTCGCGCCAATCCTGCGCGACCTTAACGAACAAGCCGAGAAAGATTTTCCTGTCCAGGAGTGATTCCAGCTCCTTGCGAGCCTCCGTGCCGATTTTCTTCAGCATGGCGCCTTTGTGTCCGATGAGTATTTTCTTCTGCGTATCGCGCTCGACGTTCAGTGTGGCTTCAATGCGCAGTAACCTGGGCTTTTCCTCAAACGTATCGACGAAAACCGCCACCGCATAAGGGAGTTCGTGATGCAGCGCGCGGATAGCTTTCTCGCGGATGATTTCTGCCGCGAGAAACCGCTCGGGCTGATCAGTGATCTGGTCTTCCGGAAAATACGGCTCGCTCTCGGGCAGATGGCGGAAGATTTCGTCCACCAGCGCGTCACACCCCGTTCCCTTCAGGGCGGAGACCGGGACGATGGCGGCAAAGTCAGCTTCTTTACGGAAACGATCGATCAGCGGCAGCAACTTAGGCTTGGGAATAGCATCGACTTTATTCAGAACAAGGATGGTCTTTCCGGGATAGCGCTGAGCCTTCTCGAGCAGCATGGCGTCGCTATGTTGTGAGACGCGGGCGGCATCCACGATGAGCAAAAGCGCGTCGATGCCTTCTATTGCCGCAGCGACTTCATGCATCATCTGCCGGCCCAGCGCGGAATCGGCGTCGTGCAGTCCTGGCGTATCGATGAACACAATCTGGCCGCGCTTCTGCGTCACGATGCCTTGAATGCGATTTCGCGTGGTTTGCGGTTTTGATGTGACTATGGCGATCTTTTGACCGACAAGATGATTGAGGAGTGTTGACTTTCCCGCGTTGGGGCGGCCGACAATAGCGACAAATCCAGCGCGCGATTCAGTTTGTTTCGGCTCGGTTTTTACGTTTTGTGGTGTCACAGTTTGGGGTAGTCTCATTAATCCGGCGCAGCGATGCCAAGGGATTTCATTTTGCGGTAAAGGTGGCTGCGCTCGAGGCCCAGAGCCGTAGCCGTCTGTGTCATGTTCCAGCGGTTTTCCTGCAGCTTGCGCAAAATGAATTCGCGCTCATAGGCGCTGCGAGCTTCGTGCAGCGTGGAATACGGATGCTGCGGGCTTTCCGCCACGCCTCGAAAGATTTCGGGCGGGAGATGGTGCGGCTCGATGCGCGCTTGCGGGCAAACGATAACGAGCCGCTCGACGAGGTTGCGAAGCTCGCGAATGTTTCCCGGCCACGGGTGCCGCAGCAAAATCTCCATCGCGGAGTCGCTGAGCTCCCGCGTTCTTTTTCCGTACGCGGCGCTGAACTCGTTCAAGAAATGTTTGGCCAGGATGGAGATGTCTTCTTTGCGGTCGCGTAGCGGGGGCACGAAGAAGGGAATTACATTTAGCCGGTAGAAGAGATCTTGACGGAAAGCGCCGCGCGAAATCTCCTGCTCCAGATTCTTGTTTGTCGCCGCGAGCACGCGTACGTCGACGCTCAGAGTCTGGCTGGAGCCCACCGGCTCAAAGCGCTGCTCTTCCAGGACGCGCAGCACTTTCGATTGCGTGCGCAGGCTCATGTCACCAACCTCGTCGAGGAAGAGAGTGCCGCCGTCGGCTTTCTTGAATTTGCCGATTTTGTCTTCGGCGGCGCCTGTAAAGCTGCCCTTGACGTGTCCGAAAAGTTCGGATTCGATCAGCTCCTCCGGAATAGCGGCGCAATTCACTTCGACAAACAGTCCCTTGCTGCGCAGACTTGCGGCATGAAGCGCGCGCGCCACCAGTTCCTTGCCCGTGCCGCTCTCGCCATAAATCAGCACGCGGCCGTTGGTCGGCGCGGTGACTGCAATCTGCTGCCGCAGCGCCTTCATCGGCACGCTATCGCCGATGACCTGGTAGCGATGACCCAGTTCGGTGCGCAGAAGCTGATTCTCCTCCTGCAATCGCCGCTGTTGGATGGCGTTGCGCACGAGCACGATAATTTTCTCGAGCGACAACGGTTTTTCGATGAAATCGAAGGCTCCGAGTTTTGTCGCGCGCACCGCGGTCTCAATGGTGCCGTGCCCGGAGATCATAATCACCGCGGGAGGGCGCTGCGAAGATTGCAAACGGCTGAGTGCCTCCAGCCCATCCATGCCGGGCAGCCAGACATCGAGCAGAATTACTTCAATTTCGCCGGAAGAAGCGCGCTCCAGCGCTTCTTCCGCGGAAGCCACGGATTCGACCTCGTACCCCTCGTCCTGCAGAATCGAGGACAGAGACTCACGAATGCCGGGTTCGTCGTCGACCACTAGCAAATGCGGGCGCGTGGTCATGTGGCTGATTCCACTCCGGCGCGCTCAGCAGCAGGCACAGATTCCGCGACAGGCAACTCAATCACAAAGCGCGAGCCGACCGGGAAGTTGTCTTCCACGTGAATGCTGCCGCCGTGCTCGGCAACGATGCGCGCAGCGATGGCCAGCCCGAGGCCGGTCCCGCGATCTTTGGTGGAAAATTGAGGCAGAAAAAGCTTGTCCTTGTCCTCGGGAGAGATACCATGCCCGGTATCCTGCACGCAAATCTCTACGGTCTCGGAGTCGTCGTGCGCGCGAGTAATTACCGTAATCTCGCGCAGTGGGCACGTTTCCAGCGCCTCCGCCGCATTGTCAATCAGATTGACAATCACGCTGCGGAGGAGCCCGCCGTCGGCGCGCACGGTGGGCAGATTTTCCGCCATCGACACTTTCAAGGTGACGCCATCAAGGCGGCCGGAAAAAACCTCAGCGGCCTCCTGCACGATCGTGTTGGCGCTGGTGGGCGCCAACTTCGCCGCGGGAAAGCGTACAAATTGCGAAAACTCATTGACCAGTTGGGCTAGCGTGGAGACTTCGCGTTCGATCAGCCGCGAGCATTCTTGCACGAGGCGGGTAAGCTCCGGGTCGCGTGCCGGCGCGGTTGTTTCCGTGGCGTCGCGGCGATCGAGAAAGCGCGCGAGGCGCTGGGAGGAGAGCTGAATCGGCGTGAGCGGATTCTTGATTTCGTGGGCGATGCGGCGAGCCACTTCCTGCCAGGCCGCGGACTTTTGCGCGCGCAGCATTTCCGTCAAATCATCCAGCACAAGCACGAAGCCGGTGTTGGCGCGACGCGGACCGAGCGAACTGACCGTGACGGCGGCATGCAACACGCGCCCGCCAACGACGGTTTCAATCTCACGCGAAACCACGCCCATCCGCAGCGACCGGCGCATGAGTTGTTGCACGGTGCGCGCTGCTTCCGCCCCAAGTAGGGCTTCCAGCGAATGCGCATCGCGCGCACTATCGCCGAACATGCGGCTCACGGCGGTATTCCCGCGCAAAATAGCGCCATCGGCGCCGAGAGAGATCACGCTCGTGGGAATGTTTTCCAGCACCGTTTCCATCAGCTGCCGGCGGCGCTCCAACTCCTGCACCGCTTGCTGGAGGTTGCGCGTGAACTGGTCGATCTGTGAGCGGTTATCGCGCAACTGGGTAGTCATCGCATTGAACGAGCGCACCAGGACGCCAAGCTCGTCCTGCGCTTGTTCGGGAACCTGATAATCAAAATTTCCCGCGGATACTTCGCGCGTGCCTTCGGCAAGCGCCTGAATCGGTACGGTCACCTGCTTGGCAAGAAAGAGTGCCAGCCACATCACGGAGAAGAGGAGCAGAATCGTGAAGAACGCCAGAATCAGCAGCATCTGCCGTTTCAACGTGCGCAAATTCTGTTTCTCGGTGTCGTACTCGCGCGTTTTTGACTGGATCAGGGTGAATCGGTTCAAAAAGTCGGGGTTGGTGCCAAACCCGGCAGCGACGTAGCCGGAGTTCTTCCCCAGTTCGACCGTGGGAATGCGAGCGACCAGATAGTTTTTTCCCTGTGCTTGCCAGACCTCAACACCACTAGGGAGTGTATGCAGCGGACTCCCGAGAACGCCAGCGTGCTGACAAATAGTCCCGCTGCGGTCTTCTGGCTGATCGTCGCAGATAACTCCCCCGCGCAGCGGCTTGCCGTCTTTGTCGAGGAGCCAGACAGCGTCGAGCCCCAAGGCGAAGGCGCGCTGGAGCAACTCGTTGGTCGGCAGTGATGAATTTGCTTGCACCTGTCGAGCCATCATGCGGAGGCGCGGCAGCGTAGTAGTGCGCCCAAGATCCGTGAATAGGATTTGCGTCTGCTCTGAGGCGATTTCCAGAGGACGCGGGAACCACCGGCCCAGCGTGCGGTTGAGCAGCGAATAGCTGACGAAAAACATGAAAAGCACGGGCAGCAGCGACAGAGCCATGGCGCCGACAACCATTTTGGTTTTGAAGCGCGCGCCGAGCTGTTCTTTGCTGCGCTCTGCCCAAAGGCGCAGGACCGTGCGCGTAAGAATCAGAAGAAAGACGAGCAGCGCCGCGGTGATAAAGCTGGAAACCGCGTAAAGAGCCATGGCCTCACGCCAATTTTTGGGCTCGAAGGGAACATCCAGTGAGCCAAATGTGAACACGGCGGCCAGCAGCAGGGCAAGAAGCATGGCGCCGATTCCCAAAGTCCAACGTTGTTTTGGCTCAAGCGAACTCATAAAGAGGCCTGCGTCACCCGCGGCAGGAAGGAATGCAGCGGGCACTCAGTGCAGCGCGGGTTGCGCGTGCGGCAATACTCCTTGCCGGTGCGAACGATCAGGGCGTGGAATTCATTATACAGCGGTGCGTCGCTGGGAAGGGTGCGCTCAAAGAGCTGGCGGATATCTTCATAGCTCTGCGTGGGCGCGGCCAAGTCATGCCTCTCGAGCATTCGCCGGGTATAAGCGTCCACCACGAACACAGGGTGCTTGCCGGCATAGAGCAGGATAGAATCCGCCGTTTCCGGTCCAATGCCGTGGACAGCGAGAAGCTTTTCGCGCAGCAACGCCGTTGGGGTGCGAAACATCCTCGTCAGCGAACCAGCGTACTCAGACCGAAGAAAGCGAACGAAGCATTTCAGTTTTTTCGCCTTTTGGCGGAAGTAGCCGGACGAACGCACCAGCCGCGCCAGCCGTGCGAAGGAAACGCTTTCCATGGAGCGAGGCGTCAGGAGTTTCTCACGGCGAAGATTCCGGATGGCGATCTCGACGTTCGTCCACGAAGTGTTTTGCGTAAGGACGGCGCCAACGATGACTTCGAACGCCGTGCGGCCCGGCCACCAATGTTGCGGCCCGTGGGCCGCGAAGAGCGCGTCGTAATACCTGGGCAGGGCAGCGAGTGGCGCGACGGGCGTCAGTCGATTTGCCGCACTCTCGATTTGCGGGCGAGTCACCATCTTCTTGGCAAGATAGCGGCGGCTGCTAAGCAAGTCAACAATCAGGGCGAACTGGGAGATTCGCGCAGAAACGCACCGTCGCATCCAGCCATTGCCCACCTGCCCGGCAGGACAGGTATTAGCCATTTCAGAACCGACTAACAATTTCTGTCAGTCTGCGCTGCCCGCTTTTGCTATGGTTGGCGATGGTTGCTGTTCTGTTGGGAGCGCACGGATGTCTGTCCGGCTCGGCGAAATTTTGCTCAAAGAAAGCCTGATTACTCAGGAGCAGCTCCAGAAGGCGCTGGAGTTCCAACGCGCCAATGGGGGCAAGCTGGGAAGCTGCCTGACTAAAATGGGCTTCATTACTGACGACGACATTACGGGTGTCCTGTCTCGACAGTATGGGGTTCCTTCCATCAACCTCAAGTTCTACGAGATCGATCCCAACGTCATCAAGCTGATCCCGCAGGATACGGCCCTGCGGTACCAGGTGATACCACTCTCCCGCGTCGGCTCAGTCTTGACCATTGCGATGACGGACCCCACCAATGTCTTCGCCATGGACGATATCAAGTTCATGACCGGATTCAACGTCGAACCGGTCGTCGCGTCCGAATCCGCGATCGGCGAGGCCATCACGCGCTTCTACGGCGGTTCCGACACCGACAACGAAGAGCTCAGCAAGATGATGAAGGACCTCGTCGAAGACGAGGAACTGGAACTAGCTGCGGACGAAGCGGAAATGGATGCGGCGTCCCTGGAGAAAGCGGCGGAAGAAGCGCCGATCATCAAGCTGGTGAACCTGATTTTGACCGACTCGGTGAAGCGAGGCGCCAGCGATATTCACCTCGAGCCTTACGAGACGGAAATGCGTGTGCGCTTCCGCGTGGACGGTATGCTCCAGACGGTGATGAGTCCGCCGCTGCGCCTGAAGGACGCGATGACCAGCCGCATCAAGATCATGGCCAAGCTGGACATTGCGGAAAAGCGCTTGCCGCAAGACGGCCGCATCATGATCAAGTACCGCGCGGACGGCAAGAAGAAGGAACTCGACTTCCGCGTTTCTTCGGTGCCGACTCTCTACGGCGAAAAAATCGTGATGCGGTTGCTCGATAAAGAGAACCTGCGCCTGGACATGACCAAGTTGGGATTCGAGCCGGAATCTCTGAAGAAATTCGAGCGCCAGATTTTGAAGCCCTACGGTATGGTGCTGGTCACCGGGCCCACTGGGTCAGGAAAAACGAACACCTTGTACTCCTCGGTCTCGCGGCTGAACACCGTCGATACCAACATCATGACGGCGGAAGACCCCGTCGAATTCCAGTTGGGCGGAATCAACCAGGTGCAGATGAAAGAGCAGATCGGCTTGAACTTCGCGGCCGCCCTGCGCGCGTTTTTACGCCAAGACCCCAACATCATCCTCGTCGGCGAAATCCGCGACTTTGAGACGGCGGAAATCGCGGTCAAGGCCGCGCTCACCGGACACTTGGTGCTTTCCACGCTGCACACCAACGATGCGCCTTCCACCATCAGCCGTCTGATGAACATGGGCATCGAGCCGTTCCTGGTGGCCACCTCCGTGAACCTCATTTGCGCGCAGCGCCTGGTGCGCCGCATCTGCGCGAACTGCAAAGAAGAGTTGGAGGTGCCGGAGCAGGCTTTGATAGATGCCGGCTATTCTCCCGAAGAAGCCAAAAAGACCAAGATTTATCACGGCAAAGGCTGTTCCACCTGCAACAAGGGTGGATACAAAGGCCGCACCGGTTTGTATGAAGTGATGGAAATTAACGACGAACTGCGCGAGTTGATTCTTGTCGGCGCGTCCGCTCTGGAATTGAAAAAGAAAGCCATCGAGCAGGGAATGATTACATTGCGGCGCAGCGGCTTGATCAAGGTTGCCTTGGGACAGACCACCATGGAAGAAGTACTGCGCGAAACAGTTTTGTAGAAAAGGTGCGAGATGCCTGGAATTACCCTAAGTGAATTGCTGAAGAAAATGATCGAGATGGGCGGCAGCGACCTGCACATTACGACCAACAGCGCCCCGCGCGTGCGCGTGCACGGCAAGTTGCGGCCGCTGGACATGCCCCCGCTTACCGCCTCGGACACCAAGTCGCTCGCCTACAGCGTGCTGACCGACGCACAAAAACATCGCTTTGAGGAAAACCTGGAGCTGGACTTTTCCTTCGGCTTGAAAAATCTCGCGCGCTTCCGCGGCAATGTGTTCAATCAACGCGGAGCGGTTGGGGCCGTGTTCCGCACGATTCCGTGGGAAATCAAAGGTTTCGATGCGCTCGGCTTGCCCGTTGTGGTGAAGGGTCTCTGCGAAAAGCCGCGCGGATTGGTGCTCGTAACCGGTCCAACCGGTTCAGGCAAGTCGACAACGCTCGCCGCCATGCTGGACAAAATCAACAGCGAACGCGAAGAGCACATGATCACCATCGAAGATCCCATCGAGTTTCTTCACAATCACAAAAAGTGCCTGGTGAATCAGCGCGAGGTGCACGCCGACACACATTCTTTCACTAACTCGCTGCGCGCTGCGTTGCGTGAAGACCCCGACGTGGTCCTAATCGGCGAGATGCGCGACCTGGAGACCATCGAGTCTGCGCTGCGCATCGCGGAGACCGGCCACTTGACCTTCGCGACCCTGCACACGAATTCAGCCGCCTCGACCATCAACCGCATCATCGACGTTTTTCCGTCGCACCAGCAGCCGCAGATTCGTGCGCAGCTCTCCATGGTCGTCGAGGGAATTCTTTGTCAGGCGCTCCTGCCGCGCTCCGACGGCCGGGGGCGCGCCATGGTGCTCGAGGTGCTTATCCCCACTCCCGCGATCCGCAACCTGATTCGCGAAGACAAGATTCACCAGATCTATTCGGCAATGCAGACGGGCACCAGCCAGACCGGCATGCAGACCTTCAATCAGGGTCTGGCCAACGCTTATTTCCAAAAGTTGATTACCCTGGACATGGCATTGTCGCGCTCGTCCAATCCCGATGAGTTGCAAGACATGATCAACCGGGGTGTGTCCTCGCCCGCCGGTGGAATGAAGGCGCCGGTGGCGACGAAGCGCTAGGATTCTGGGAATTCGACATGGTAGCAAGCCGTTTGGCATTGTGATTGAGGAGGAGTGAGATGCCGGTTTACACGTATCGGGGAACCAATCGGGCGGGAGGAAGCGTTAGCGGCGAAGTGACCGCGAGTAGCAAGGCCGACCTCCAGAATATTCTGCGCCGACAGCAGATTACCGCCACGAAGATGTCGGAAAAGGGCAAGGAATTCAACCTGCCCACCTTCGGCGGTTCAGTGAACGCGAAGGAGTTGGCGGTGTTTACACGCCAATTCTCGGTGATGATCGATGCCGGTCTCCCTTTGGTGCAATGCCTGGAAATTCTGGCCGGACAACAGGAAAACAAGCTCTTTCAGAAGGTGCTGACCGGCACGAGGTCGTCGGTCGAGGGCGGCGCAACGCTTTCCGCGGCAATGCGTCAATTTCCCAAAGTATTTGACGCGCTCTACGTGAACATGGTGGAGGCCGGCGAGACAGGCGGTATTCTGGACACGATTTTGCAGCGGCTTTCGCAATACATCGAAAAGAACGTCAAGCTGCAGCGCGCTGTTAAATCCGCGTTGGTTTACCCGATTGGCGTTTTGACGATCGCGGCGGGTGTGATCATCTTGTTGCTGTGGAAAGTCGTGCCTATCTTTGCGACGTTGTTCGCGGGCTTGGGCGTGGCCTTGCCGCTGCCGACCAGAATAGTCATCGGCATGAGCAACTTCGTCGGAAGTTATTTCGGGCTTGCCATCCTTGTCGGAACTGTGGCCGCGATTTTTGGGATCAAGGTTTGGTATGGAACGCCCCAGGGACGCTACATAATGGACGCCGGTCTCCTGAAAGCGCCGGTGATCGGCATGTTGCTGCGGAAAATTGCGGTGGCGCGTTTCACACGTACGCTCGGTACGCTAATCTCGAGCGGCGTACCCATTCTCGAAGGACTGGATATCACCGCAAGAACCGCAGGAAACGCGGTCGTGGAAAGGTCGTTGCTGAAAGTTCGCAAGGCGCTTGAAGAAGGGAAGTCTCTCACAGAGCCTCTGCGTGAGTCCGAGGTTTTCCCAGGGATGGTCACCCAGATGATCGGTGTTGGCGAACAAACCGGCGCGATGGATGCCATGCTGCAAAAGATCGCGGACTTCTATGAAGATGAAGTGGACGCGGCTGTGAAAGACTTGCTGACGGCGCTTGAGCCGGTCATGATCGTGTTCCTTGGCACGGTAGTCGGCGGCGTAGTTATCTCTATGTACTTGCCGCTGTTCTCGCTCATCGGCCAGTTGAGTTCGAATCACTAATCTGGCGGGATCGGCAACGGCATCTAATCTATATTTGCGAAGGCCGGAGGGGCTTGCCGGCCTTCACGCATTAATAGCAAACCGGGCATATGCCGATGGGCCGCAACCAAGAGCGAAGCGCGATAATTAACATGGAACAGGGCTACACGGCGCGGGAATGGCTGGATTGGCTGACCCGCGTGCGTCTCCTGATGATTGCCTTGATCCTCAGCGTAGGCGTTGCTTGGCCGTCGTCTTTACCTTTGACTGGTTCCAGCCGCTTTTTCCTGCCCCTGTTAATTTTCTGGATTACCCTCGGAACTCTGCACATCATCCTCGTGCGCTGGTTGCCGAAAGCGCAGTGGCATGGCCCGGCGCAGGTGATCAGCGACGTGGTGATGGTCTCCGCGCTGGTGTACACCACCGGCTTGCAGGAGAGCTATTTCACCTCGCTCTACCTCTTGGTGATCATTGTCGCCAGTATCCTGTTCTCCCGAAACGTCGCGTTTGTGACTGCGGCTGTGTGCGCCGTTCTGCTTGGTGGGCTGACTCTGCTCGCCTATGCAGGCAAGATTCCGCGGACCTACGTGGGCAGCCCCACGACAGAAGTGTTGCGGCTATGGTTCCTGAGCAACCTGCTCGGTTTTTTGGCGGTCGCTTATCTGGCAGGCCTCTTGGCGCAATCGCTTCGCAGCAAGGGGCGCGAACTCGAAGAAAAGCGTGAGGAACTACTCGACCTCCAGGATTTCACCGAAGACATCATTCATTCCATGCGCGGTGGGTTGATCACCACGGACACCGAGGGCCGCGTCGTCTTGCTGAACCGTACTGGCGAGGAGATCCTGGGCTATCGCTTCGCGGACATTCGGGGGCGCAAACTCTCCGAGATTAGCGAGGAGTTCTGGGCTCCCGGGAATCGGGCCGTGAATGAGCGGCTTTCGCTGCGCCGCGAAATTGAGTTTCGCACTCCAGAGGGCCAGCAACGGTATCTCGGCATCAGCGTGTCTCCGCTGCGCTCTCGTGACGCCCAGCGTCAAGGCTACGTTTTCAACTTTCAAGACCTCACCGATTTCCGCAGGCTCGAGCAGGAGGTCGCTACGAAAGACCGCATGGCGGCCCTGGGCCGGCTTTCCGCGGCGATCGCCCACGAAATCCGGCAGCCGCTGACCGCTATGGCGGGCGCTGTGGGAGAGTTGGCACGTATGGCGCCCCTCGAAGAGGATGAGAAGCACCTCGTGAGCATCGTGAACCGCGAGTCGGAGCGCCTGAATCGGATCATCACGGAATTCCTGAACTATTCGCGAGAGAAGACTTACGAATTTCACGACGCTGACGTCCGCGCACTGCTGGATGAAACGCTCACGCTGGTCGAGAAGAAGCCGGAGGTCGGCTCCAGGTACCAAATCGTACGTTCATTTAATGGCCAGGAACTGCACGCGCGCGTCGACTGCAACAAAATCAAGCAGGTGTTCTGGAATCTGTGCGACAACGCGCTGCGCGCGATGCCGGAAGGCGGCACGCTGACCGTGGGGCTGGAGGCGCGCCCCTTTTGGCTGCGTATCGCGTTTCGAGACACCGGCGTCGGCTTGAATCCCAAGCAGCGCGCCAAGATGTTTGAGCCTCTCCAGTCGAATTTCGAGGGCGGCACTGGTTTGGGACTTTCCATCGCGTATCAAATCGTCCAGGCGCACAGCGGGCGCATCAGCGTGATTTCTGAGAAAGACCGCGGCGCCGAGTTTGTTATCGAGCTGCCGAGGATGGCCTGAAAACTATGCAAGCGACAAAAACAGCCGCCAAGGGACCAACCAAACACCCAGTGCATATTCTCGTGGTGGACGACGAGCGCTCGATTTGCGAGCTACTCGAGATCACTTTTCGCAAGGAAGGTCATCGTGTGGAGGTTGCCCACGACGTCCCCGCAGCCAAGCGCAAACTGGAATCGCAAATTTTCGACATTGTCATTTCCGACGTGCGCATGCCCGGCGAGAGTGGGGTGGATCTTCTCAAGCTGACCAAGGAGATCGCTCCGCAGTGCTTCTTCCTGCTGATTACCGGCGTTCCGACCGTGGAGACAGCCATTGCTGCTATCAATTCCGGCGCGGACCGCTATGTCATCAAGGACCACGAACTGGTCGACCAGCTTCGCCGCGCCGTCCGCGAGGTGTCGGAGAGCTTGAAGTGGAAGAAGGAAGCGGGTTATCTGCGGCGAGAGCTTCGCCGCCTGACCGGTCTCGACAACATCATTGGGCAAAGCCCGAAGATGCGCGAAATCTTTGACATGATCCAGACGGTTGCTCCGCAGACCAGCCGCGTACTCATCACCGGCGAAAGCGGCACCGGTAAGGAACTCGTCGCTCGCGCCATTCATGAAAATAGCCAGCGTGCGCAGGCACCCTTCATCACCATCAATTGCGGCGCATTTCCGGAAACACTGCTGGAATCGGAGTTGTTTGGTTATATGAAGGGTGCCTTCACTGGCGCCGCCGATAATCGTCAGGGTCTCTTCCAGGCCGCTCACGGCGGTACGCTGTTCATGGACGAAATCGGCAACATGAGCCTGACCATGCAGGTGAAGTTGTATCGCGTCCTGCAGGAAGGCAAGGTCCGGCCCGTTGGCAGCAATGAGGAAACCGACGTCGACGTCCGGATCATCGCCGCCACCAATAAGGATTTCGAGAAGGAGATTGCCGAAGGCCGCTTCCGCGAGGATCTTTACTACAGGCTCAGTGTCATCCCAATCCAGTTGCCGCCGTTGCGCGAGCGTCGCGAGGACATTCCACTGCTTGCCCGGCATTTTCTCGAGAGCTTTCGCAAGACCATGGAGAAGCCTATCAACGGAATCTCCCCGGAAGCCATGCGTCGTCTAGAGGAGTACGATTGGCCGGGCAATGTGCGCGAACTGGAGAACACTATGGAGCGCGCCGTGGCCCTGGAAAGCGGCACCGAAATCTCCCTTCCTGTACTGCCGGATCGTATCGCAGGATACTCCGGCGTCGGTGCCGCCATTTCGGGACGTCTGGCCATACCTGCAGAAGGCGTCGATTTCGAGAAAGAAATAGCTGACGCCGAGAGGCGCTATTTACAAGCAGCCCTGGAGAAGGCAGATGGGGTCCGCACGCGCGCAGCAGAGATGCTAAAAATCACCTACCGTTCCTTCCGTCACTACGCCAAGAAACATAACATTTGAAAAGGGCGGCTGTGACCATAACTGTTATTCCCATAAGACAAAAAGTGTCGACATGAAGTGTCCAAACGAGATAGATTTCGCCCGAGCCTATTCCTTATGTAGTTCCAGTACTATCTAACATGCTTTATATCAGTTAGATACGCGAATATCTGGTCTCAATTCTAAGCGAACTCTAACTTGGTACTAGGCCTGCAAGCATAGTCGCAGTGCTCTGGCAACACCTAATTCTCAAGGAGAGATGGACTACAAATGCGTAACAAACAAAAGGGTTTCTCGCTTATCGAGTTGCTGATCGTCGTGGCGATCATTTTGATCATCGCGGCCATCGCAATTCCGAACTTGATTCGCTCGAAAATGGCCGCCAACGAGGCTTCTGCGGTGGCCACTCTGCGTACTCTTAACACGGCGGAAGTCGTGTACTCCAGCACGTACAACGTGGCGAATACTTTCGCCGCCAGCCTCAGTGCAATGGGCGACGGCGGCACGGCTGGTCAGTGCACAGCCGGATTCGCTCCAAACTCGACGGCTGCTTGCTTGATTGACACCGCGATAGAAAAGGCTACCACCGCCGCGAATGCGAAATCGGGCTACGTATTGACCTACCCCGCCCCGGGCGCTAACGGCTACTCAATTAACAACGATGCTTCACAGCAGGGTACAACTGGCACCCGTCATTTCTTCACGAACCAAACCCTGGTTATCACCCAGAATGCGTCGGCCTCGGCTTCATATGGGGATAGCCCAATTTAATACCCTTCCGGCTCGCGGAGGCTTCCGCCATCGCCGGTCGGAAAGCAATCACAGAGCACGGAACTCCGGTTCCGTGCTCTGTTTTTTTGCCAAGCCTATTCGTGTCTCAGTAATTTGCGCTTGACACTTATTGGCAAGCAGCCTAGGGCAATAATTGTCAGGAAGCGAGACGGAGAGCTATTTACAAGCCGAGATCACCACTTCAAAGACTTGTAACTTATATGTTTTCAACCGGATACAATTTCGCATCAAGAATGCCGGCAGTTGGCATCAGCAATGCAACTACAAAAACTGTGCTCCAGGCAACTGAATCCAAGGAGAATGGATATACATGCGTAACAAACAAAAGGGTTTCTCGCTTATCGAGTTGCTGATCGTCGTGGCGATCATTTTGATCATCGCGGCCATCGCAATTCCGAACTTGATTCGCTCGAAAATGGCCGCCAACGAGGCTTCTGCGGTGGCCACTCTGCGTACTCTTAACACGGCGGAAGTCGTGTACTCCAGCACGTACAACGTGGCGAATACTTTCGCCGCCAGCCTCAGTGCAATGGGCGACGGCGGCACGGCTGGTCAGTGCACAGCCGGATTCGCTCCAAACTCGACGGCTGCTTGCTTGATTGACACCGCGATAGAAAAGGCTACCACCGCCGCGAATGCGAAATCGGGCTACGTATTGACCTACCCCGCCCCGGGCGCTAACGGCTACTCAATTAACAACGATGCTTCACAGCAGGGTACAACTGGCACCCGTCATTTCTTCACGAACCAAACCCTGGTTATCACCCAGAATGCGTCGGCCTCGGCTTCATATGGGGATAGCCCAATTTAATACCCTTCCGGCTCGCGGAGGCTTCCGCCATCGCCGGTCGGAAAGCAATCACAGAGCACGGAACTCCGGTTCCGTGCTCTGTTTTTTTGCCAAGCCTATTCGTGTCTCAGTAATTTGCGCTTGACACTTATTGGCAAGCAGCCTAGGGCAATAATTGTCAGGAAGCGAGACGGAGAGCTATTTACAAGCCGAGATCACCACTTCAAAGACTTGTAACTTATATGTTTTCAACCGGATACAATTTCGCATCAAGAATGCCGGCAGTTGGCATCAGCAATGCAACTACAAAAACTGTGCTCCAGGCAACTGAATCCAAGGAGAATGGATATACATGCGTAACAAGCAAAAAGGCTTCTCGCTTATCGAGTTGCTGATCGTCGTGGCGATCATTTTGATCATCGCGGCCATCGCAATTCCGAACTTGATTCGCTCGAAAATGGCCGCCAACGAAGCTTCTGCGGTGGCTACTCTGCGTACTCTTAACACGGCGGAAGTCGTGTACTCCAGCACGTACAACGTGGCGAATACTTTCGCCAACAGCCTCCAGTCATTGGGCGACGGCGGCACGGCTGGTCTGTGCACAGCCGGATTCGCTCCAAACTCGACGGCTGCTTGCTTGATTGACGTCGCGATAGAAAATGCCACCACGGTCACGAATGCGAAATCGGGCTACGTATTGACCTACCCCGCCCCGGGCGCTAACGGCTACTCAATTAACAACGATGCTTCACAGCAGGGTACGACTGGCACCCGTCATTTCTTCACGAACCAGACCCTGGTTATCACCCAGAATGCGTCGGCCTCGGCTTCATATGGGGATAGCCCGATTTAATACTTTCCGGCTCGCGTAGGCTTCCGCCATCGCTGGTCGGAGAGCAAGTGTAAGCGTGGAAGGAGCACGGAACTTAAGTTCCGTGCTCCTTCTTTTTTGAGCGTTTCCGCTGTGTCGGCAATTATAGGAACGCGAGCGATTACTGTATTTCCTTCAGGGATCCCGCAGAGTCAGGCGAGGCAAGCGCCGGGCTTCTTGCCGCAGGATGCTGACGAATGAATCGTTCTTTAATGCTGGCCTCAAGCTTCAGTTGCTCGTTAGCCTCTTCTGCATGCCCTCGCTGCTTTAGCACTTGCGCGAGGAGCGCGTGATAGCTCATGGCCTTCGGGTCAATCGCTAACGCTTCGCGCAAGCACACTTCAGCCTCTTCCAGTTTAGAAAGCTTCAGGTCGAGTTCGGCAAGCCGGTACAAGATGGAAGCGCGGAGATGTGTCGGTCCGCCGGTGTCCAATCGCAGGGCTATTCTGTATTGCGTTGCGGCTTCTTCATCGCGGCCAGTCTGAGCCAGTGCGGCGCCATACCTTTCGTACCCAAGCTCTAATTCCGGCCAGAGCTCGATATTGACGCGAAACTGCCTCAGCGCCTCGTCGCGAAGGGTTGAGGGTTCACGCACTTGCGGGACCCTATTCCACAGCGTCTCGACATGGCGTCTGCGCAACAATACGTTGCGCGGCGCAACTTTCAAGGCACTCTCATAAACCGATAATTCATCCTTGAATCTGGGCACCTGGACCGCGGTGATAACTGCGAGCGCGGCCGCCAGCACCGAACCTGCAATGATGGAAGCTTTTCGCGAAAGCTTGAGGTCCGTTAAGACCACAGCCGTCATGAGACAAAACGGAATCGTGACCAGATACATGTGGCGATCATGTACCCAATCTTCCTTCCGGAGGGCAGATACGCATGCCACCGGGATCACAAACAGAATTGCCGTCCACAATAACTGCAATCGCATTCCTGGCCGTTGTTCGTAGCGCTTCCACAGAAATACTCCCGCGATTAGGACGAGAACGGCCGCAAGGCCTTTGCCGAATGTCCACTGTGCACTCCATTCGACCGGGTAAAAAAAACTCAAGCGGACAGGCCACAGGAGATTGCGAAGGTACGTCAGAAGAACGAGAGGAGCATCCCACAGGGCGCTGAGGCGGTCGGTGCCCGGTCCTGGTCCAAAGTCCCGGCCGAATAGCAGCGTCCGCACCGCGGCATAGGCCGCGACCACGCCGAAAAACGGAAGCGTCCAAACCAATCGTTTCCCCCATCGTTGCGGGCCCGACTGGCGTTCTCGCAGCATCTCGTACGCGACCAGCACCAACGGGAATATAGCCGCTGTCTCCTTCGACAGCATCGCCAAACCGGCAGCAAGCACGGATGCCGTCAAGTACCAGAGGGAGGCGCCTTGCTCCCGGAACCGGGAGTAGGCGAGGAACGCCACGAGTAGGAACGCCGCCACTAACAAATCCGTCGACGCGGAAACGTAACTTACCGATTCCACATGGATTGGATGGAACGCAAAAAGCAGGGTCGCCAGTGCCGCGGTCCATGGTTCTTTCAACACCTTGACGCCGACTTTGTAGACCAGGAAGGTCACAAGAAGGTGTAACAGCAGCGATGTAAGGTGCCACCAGGGCAGCACCATCCCAAACAACTGGTAATTGACCATGAACCATGAGATGTAAATGGGACGGTAGAGCGCGGCATTGATATCCACGCCCTGCGTAGCACCAATATGCGACACGAATAGTGCCGTCCAGTTTTTCCAGGAGGTTATGGTTTCGTTCGTCAGAATCAACGGCACATCGTCCAGGATGAAGTCGTATTGCAGATCGCGGCAGTAGACGCCTGCAGTGACAAGCATTCCCGCCAGCACGGCTCTATCGGGAGTGACGCGGATTTGGGAAGACATACCTTGCGATTCTACTTTCGCGGAAGCAAATTGCTTTCACCCGAAGAAAGCGCCATGCGCAAAGTGGCACGGTCTTACGGGAGCCATCCTGACGTCGGTCTTTTGGTTCAATTCGGCGATACACCTTGTAGCCGAACGAATGAGCGTGCGCGACAATCCAGCAAGACCGGGAGCTATGCGGGCACGGCTAGGGATTTCGAACGAAAACCGTTGCCGTGTTGTCTCTGTAAACCAGCTTGAATTGCGGCAACGTCTGCAACCGGTCGCAAAGCGGTACGCCGGACGGGAGCAGAACGAGATTTGCTTGGTTTAGGGCGTAGTCGTTCGTCGGCGCCCCCAAAATGGTTTCAATTGCCTGCTGTAAATAATCGTCACCGTACAGATTGGTGCGACCATCGATAGATACAGGATAGTCCGGGAGATTTCCGATTAGGAAGCCGCCCCAGTTGAAATTGTTGTAGAGAGGACCTGGGAAGTGATGCTTTTGAATGAACCTCACCGCGTCCACAGGATAAGAGTTTTGTACCGTCTGAAACAGAGTGCGATTGCTGACCCCACTGTCCACAGCACTTAAGACAATCAGCAGCGCTGCACCGGCAAGAACAGGAAGTAAGTGCAGGCCTCGGGTGTCCTGTTCTGAGCCATCCCCTTCCGTTTCCTTTCTGCCGACCGACCAAGCGATGATCGCGGCTGCCGGAATGCACGCGAACCAGACATCCCGGACGGACCGAAACGACAGCAACGAAGTTACCGTCAGCAGGGCTACTTTATAGGGGTCGATTTTTCGACGACCCATCGCGAAGAACGCCGCCACCAGTAGTAAGACTTGAACATAATGAGGGGCTTTGCGAAAGTTTGGTGCCAGGAACTCGGTAATTACGCCATACACGTACGTACTTTGCGTGAGCTCGAAAATTACGCGATACAACCCGACCGTGTACGGATTCACTAAGGTCGCTGCCAGGCAGGCAGCGAAGATCGCCCACAACACTGCCGGGCGAAGGGCCTGAGATTCGTCAGCCCAATCTTGCTCAGTGGGCCCCTGCCGGGTTACCAAATGCTCCACGGATTTAACAGCGGCAAAAAGCCCGGGCAACACAAGTCCGTACACAAATTGGATATGAAAATTTGCCCAAACCAGAAACAGCAACGGCAACCAATAGAGATACTTTACGTTTCGGGTCTTCTGCGCCCTGAAGATCAGCACCAGCTCTAAGGTGAAGAACAGAATAGAGAAGTCCGCGGGTCGCCCGAGGTTAATGACGTTCACATCCATTGCCCAAACAGCCAGAGCCGAGAGAAGCCAAGCCCACCAGAAGCTACGGCTAAGAGACCGCGTCATCAGGAAGATGGCCAGGACCAGGGCCATCTGGAAAGCGACCACAAAAACTAAAATCCCCATTAACCCTAGCGCTGTGTTTAGGGACGCCATGACGACCTCAAATCCCCAACTATAGGCAGCCCATGGACGAGTTGCTCCGATGGCAGAGAAAAGACCCTGGCGCGGAACAGCGTGGTGTTCGATGATCCACTGTCCCACGCGGATATGCCACCAAATGTCGTAATCGCCCATAACCATAAGACTGCGAAATTGCTGAATGGGGAATACGCAAAAGAGACCCGCCAGCAATAATCCCTGCACTAGATTCGACTCGGATAAGGTCGTCCACAATCGCTTCATACGCCGTACAGTAAGCGAAGGTGCCGCCCGCATTGAATCCGTTTTATACGTGTCGTTATGTAACAGGCACTAGAACGGGATTCTTGGCACTGCTTCGAAGCCGGATAGAAGTGCTAACCTAATTGCTATTGCGCAGATGCCAGGACTGAGCCGATCATGCCTCGCGCCTCTCTCGGCCCACGCCAGTTTAGTGATTTTGGTGCCTCTCACGACAACCATCGCGGCAAAAAGTGAGCCTGCCGCACAATACCTCCGTTTACTCTAGATGCTATGCGCCGGTCTTTGATCACCTTATCCGAGTCGAATCTTGTGCAGGGCTTCCTCCTTGTGGGGTTGCTTTGCGTTCTGCCCATTCACCAGCTGCGTAGTTTTACCGCGGTCGTCGACCCTGACATCTGGTGGCACGTGCGCGTGGGGCAATGGATCCTCGAGCACCACTCTTTTCCCCACCAGGGAATTTTTTCTTTCGAGGGCGCAACGCGTACCTGGGCTGCTTACAGCTGGGGATTCGAGGTCATCGTCGCGGCGCTCAATATGCTTTTCGGTGTGAAAGGGATTATGTTCTTGGCCCTCTTTTCCCAGGTGGCCATAGTTCTGGTTCTCTTCTTGGTTGCGCGGACTCTGAGCGGCGGTTTCTGGTGGGCTTGGTCGCTCGCATCTCTGGCGGCTTGGGCTATGGACCTGAATCGCGTCAACGTTGCGCGACCGGTGAACTTTTCCATCTTGTTTTTCACTATCGAGCTGGCGCTGATTTTCTGGGCGCAGGAAACCGGAAAGGTGAAGTATCTCTACTGGTTGCCATTACTGTTTGTCGTTTGGACGAATTTTCATATTCAATTTATCTACGGACTCCTGCTGCCCGGACTTTTGGCTGCTATTACAACTGCTGAGCGCTGGGCTGCCCGGTGGTGGCCCGCAGGCGAAGCCGACTCTGGCAACGGCTGGACGTCGCGCCCTCTTACACTCTGGGCCATCTTCGCGGCCTGCCTTGCCGCAACTTTGGTCAATCCGTATACGGTCGGCCTGTACCGCGTGATTTCCGAGCTCGTGCGCGAGACGTTCGTCTACAGCGTTATCGCGGAGTTTCAACCACTGAACTTCCGCGAATTCGCGCATTATATTCAACTGCTTTTGGCCGCGGGCGCGTTCTTCGCATTGGGACGTCGAAAACTCGATCCATACAAATTGGCACTGTTGATCATCACTTCGCTGGTGTCGTTCCGGTCTATCCGCGACGCCTGGTTCGTATGCATAACGGCAGCGGCGATCATTGCGTGGTCGGTCCGCAGCAGTGAAGCGAACGCGGAGGAGCCAGCGCTGGGCATTGGCGTCTGGCAGTTAGGTCGCGTCCTTGCCGGTGTAGTGCTTGTGCTTGGGTTGAGTGGGGTGGACAACGGTTTTAGCAATCGTTCGCTTCTCGAGATGGTGCACAATTCCTATCCCGTCGATGCAGTTAACTTCATTCAGGAGCACCGTCCTCCAGGGCCGCTATACAACAACTTCAATTGGGGTGGATTCCTGATCGGCAACTTGCCCGATTATCCCGTCTCAATTGACGGCCGCACCAATCTGTATGGAGAAGAATCTCTCCGCCAGTCATTTAACACCATCATGGCCCTTCGCTGGAGCGAGGATCCGGCTCTGAACCGCGCTAATCTCGTGTTACTGCCGACCGCGGTTCCGTTGTGCCGCGAGCTGGAACGCTCACCGCAATTCAAAGTGGTGTACGCGGACAAGATGGCAATGGTTTTCGTGCGTACTCCTGAGTAGCCCCTTAGCCTGCTAGACTAGCAGCATGGCGACAGTGCTCTTCGCTATTGCGTTGCTTCTCTTTCCGCTCGCAGACCGGAAGGAAGCCGCCGAGCTAGCCTCGCGGATGGAGGCGCGCTACCGAAGCGCAAAGACCCTCCAGGCCACCTTCCTCGAGCGATACATCGAAAATGGAGGCGTTCTTCGCACCGAGGCTGGAACAGCCTACTTCCGCCGGCCCGGGAAAATGCGCTGGGAGTATGAGCGTCCCGAAGAGGATCTGTTCCTGGTGGATGGAAAAACCGCTTGGTTTTACGTCCCCGCGGACCACACCGTCACCCGCGTACCGGCCAAGCAAAGCGCAGATTTGCGCACCCCCCTGGCGCTCCTGGCCGGCGAGATGAAGATTTCCCGCATTTGCTCCCGCGTAGAGCTCGCCGACGCCGAGAAGCCCCTGCGCGAGGGCGACACGGTACTGCGATGCAAAGTGCGGGGCGAAAAGCAAAGCGCAGCCAGCGCGGATGAGCCTGACACCGTCCTCGGCGGGGGTGGCACCGACGCCGTCTTCTTCGAAGTCGCGCGCGACAGTGGGGAACTAGTGCGCCTGATCGTGCGTCAGGCCGGCGGCATCGAGGTCGAGTTCCGCTTCGAGAATTGGCGCTTCGACCCCACCCTTCCCGACACCATGTTTCGCTTCGAGCCCCCGACCGGAGTAGCCATTGTTAATGGCGAGTTACCGGACGGCAAGACTCAGGGAAATTGAGCATTTTGCGGGCCTGCCCAGCCCGTACCATTAAAATCACGGCCAACCCCAGTCGGCTTCCCCGCATATCAGATAGATGAGGTAAACTGACTACTTATGGGTGAGTTTGTTTGCCGTGTGGCGGATGCCAACGGCCGCGTATTTTCGCACATAGAGGCTGCGAGTTCGGTGGCGGAGGCACGCCAGAAGCTCACCGAGCGCGGGCTGTACGTGTACGCGGTCGAGCAGCGCAATAAGCTTCTCGCCGGGTTGCTGCGGCGCCGTGAGCGTACGGTGGGCGGCAGCGACTTCCTCATCCTCAATCAGCAGTTCAACACGCTGATCAAGGCCGGGCTCCCTATTCTCCGCGCCCTGGATTTGCTCGCCGACCGCGCCTCGTCTCCCAAGCTCCGTCCGGTGATTTCTCAAATTCGCGACCGCGTGCGCGAAGGCAGATCGCTTTCCGAAGCCGTTACGGAAGCCGGCGTGTTCTCCAAAGTTTATTCGACGGCGATACTCGCGGGAGAAAAGAGCGGCAATCTTTCGGGCGTTCTCGAGTATTACATTGCGTACCAAAAGGTGAGCACTGGCGTCCGCAAAAAAATTATCGCCACGCTGGTGTACCCGACGCTCTTGGTTGTGATGGCCACCGCCATTGTTTCCTACCTGGTTTCTGCGGTGATTCCGAAATTCGCGATGCTGTATCAAGATCTCAACGTCCCGCTGCCAGGCCCCACGCGATTCTTGATCGCCATGACGGTGGATTACCGCTACCTCTTTCTCATAGGCATCGCCGCCCTCGTGCTTTTCGTCATCGGAGTGTTTTCCTGGTCGCGCACCGAAGAGGGCGGTCTCGCCTTGGACCGCCTGAAATTTCGTCTGCCAATGATTGGCGACACGCTCCTGAAATTTCAAATGGCCCAGTTCGCCCGCACGCTGGCAACTCTATTGACTGGCGGCACGCCGCTGGTAGCTGGCTTGCAAACCGCTTCCGACGCGATTTCCAGCAGGCTGGTACGCGAAGCGGTTTCCGACGCGACGCAAATGGTTCGCGAAGGCGAATCTCTGCACCATGCGTTGGCCTCAAAGCAGGTAGTACCGACCCTCGCGCTGGACATGATCGAAGTCGGTGAGTCCAGCGGCGCTCTGGCGCCCATGCTGACCAGCGTCGCCGAATTTTACGAAGACGAGGTGGCTTTGCGTCTCGCTGCGCTGGTTTCCATTATCGAGCCTGCTATCCTTGTATTCATGGGCGCCCTTGTGGCGTTCATTCTAGTTTCTCTGTACTTGCCCATCTTCTCGTTCTCGGCCTCGGGAGTGGCAGGTTAAGGAATCATGGCAACCACGGAACATTCCAACGTGATAGCGGGTGTCACCCCGGCGGCCGACGAGCAGCAGGAGCGCGAAGTCGCGCGCAAGCTGGCCGAGCGATACCGCTACGCATTTATCGACCTCCGCGAGCAGCGCATCGATCCCGAACTGATTCGCAGCATTCCCGCGGACTTGATGTTCCGTTACAACTTCGTGCCCCTCGAGGTCCACAACAACGTGCTGTCCATCGCCGCCGCCGACCCCGGCCAGGTGCAGATGAGCGACGAGCTGCCGCTGCTGCTGGGCAAGAAGCTCTCCATCAAGGTCGCCACGCCGCGCCAAGTCGCTGATTTGCTGAAGCGCACCGAACAATCCCAGCGCGTTCTCGAGCAAGCCACCGAAGCGTTCACTTTGCAGGTGACCAAGGAAGAAGAGGAAGGCGAAGAAACAATATCCGGCGACCGCCTGACGCGCGACACCACCGTCAGTCCGGTTGTCCGTTTAGTGGAGACCATCATCTTCACCGCGCTTGAGCGGCGCGCCAGCGACATTCACATCGAGGCGCGCGACACCGAAGTAGCCGTGAAATACCGCATCGACGGCGTCTTGCAGCATGCCATGCAGCCCATCGCCAAGGAATGGCATTCCACGGTGCTTTCGCGCATTAAAGTGCTCAGCGAACTCGACATTGCCGAGCGCCGCGTTCCGCAGGACGGTCGCTTCCGTGTGAAGTACAAGGGCCGCTTCATCGATTTGCGCGTCTCCATCATGCCCGCAAGCCACGGAGAAGACGCGGTGCTGCGCGTCCTGGACAAGGAAACGCTTTCGGAAAAATTTCAGAGCCTCACGTTAGACGTCGTGGGTTTTTCGCCGGAGGAAACGCGCCGCTTCCGCCGTTACATCCGCGAGCCTTACGGCATGGTGCTGGTCACCGGACCCACCGGCTCGGGCAAGACAACTACCTTGTACGCCGCGGTGAACGAAATCAAGACCGACGAAGACAAGATCGTCACCATCGAAGATCCCGTCGAGTACCAGCTTCGCGGCATTACACAGATCCCCGTTAATGAGAAAAAGGGCCTGACGTTTGCGCGCGGCTTACGCTCCATCTTGCGCCACGATCCCGATAAAATCATGGTTGGCGAAATTCGCGACCAGGAAACCGCGCAAATCGCTATCCAATCCGCGCTCACAGGTCACCTGGTTTTCACCACCGTGCACGCAAACAACGTCACCGACGTCATCGGCCGTTTCATCAACATGGGTGTCGAGCCCTATAACTTCGTTTCCGCGCTCAACTGCATCATGGCCCAGCGCTTGGTCCGCATAGTCTGTCCCAATTGCAAAAGGCCGAGGAAGTATTCGCCGGAGGAATTGGCCGAAGCCGGCCTTGATCCGGCCGTCTGGTCGACCATCACGCTGGTGGAAGGCGCAGGGTGCCTGGAATGTGCTGGTACCGGATTCCACGGCCGCACGGCCATCTGCGAACTCCTGGACCTGACCGACCGCATCCGCGAAATGATTGTGGATCGCCGGCCCACCTCGGAGATCAAGCGCACCGCCCGTGAGGAAGGCATGATCACACTGCGCGAGAGCGGTTTGGCAAAAATCCGCGCGGGCATCACGACCTTGAAAGAGATCAATAAGGTGACGTTCGTTGAGTAGTATTTCCACACTTCGGCAGGAAACCACCGAGAGCGGGCTGCTTACCCGGCTCTCACGATGGCTCGATGCTATGCCGCATCCCCATCTGGCCATCGAGTTTGCGCCCGATCGCGTGGCCGCCGCGCGCTGGAAGGGCAACTCCGTGGATGACTTCACCGTGGAAACATTGCCGCCCGGCGCGCTAATGCCCTCCGCGGTCGAGGCCAATATGGTCAACCCAGGCGCGCTGAAGACCGCCATGGCCAATATCGTCGACCGATTGCGCGCGAAGGATCACGACGTCGCGCTCATCTTGCCGGACCCGGTTATTCGCGTCTTCGTCCAGCACTTTGACGAGTTCCCCCGCTCCTCGCAGGAAGCGATACCCATGCTGCGCTGGAAGCTGAAGAAGAGCATCCCGTTCGAAGCCGACGAAACAGTGATTTCCTATATGCGCCAGCCTTCCCGCACGGAGGGCATCGACATCGTCACGGCTCTCGCCCGCCAGCGCATTGTGCGTGAATATGAAGCCTTGGCCGAAGACGCAGGCCTGTACCCCGGCGTGGTGTTGAGTTCGTCGCTCGCCGCGATTTCTCTCCTTGAAGACACGAAAGCCACTCTGCTGGCGCGTGTCTCGGGCGTGGCGCTGACCACCGCCATCGTGCGTGACAGCGTGCTCTGCGGTTACCGCTGCACGGAGCTTCCGGCGCACAGCGGCGACATCACTCCAAAGATGCTGCTGGATGAGATTTATCCCGTGGCCGCGTATTACCAGGACACCTGGGGTGAGGGCATCGGTTCGGTGCGCGTCGCTGGTCTGGGTGCGCGGCTCCCGGATTTTGTTCCGCCGCTCGAGGCCGAATTTCATTGCAAAGTAAGTTCGCTGTTGCATGCGGCGGTTTCCGATGGCCGGATACCGCATGATGCGCGGCCTCTGGCTGACCGCGAGACGGATGGCTTGGTCGGCTGGATGATGCATCGAAACTGAAGCCTCGAATCCAGGCACGGAGTCCAGGCACGGAATCCAGGTAAAGCAAATATGAAGGTTCGTTTAAACGTAGCAACAAATCCATTGCAGACCCACCGCAAGTTCCTCGCGGCTTCGGGGCTCATCAGTGCCGTTGCTGGCATCGTTTTCCTCGCGCTCGGCTGGCACGTTTACGCCGCCCGCAAATCGAATGAGGCTCTGCGCGCGCGCGTGGCGGACGTGCGCCAGGATATGGTCGGGCTCATGAACCAACGCGAGGAGCTGGAGAACTTCTTCAAGGAAGAGCAGAACGCCAGGCTGAACGAGCGCTCCACCTTCCTCAATTCGTTGATCGACGAACAAAGTCTCAATTGGACGCAGATGTTCATGGATTTCGAGAAAATTCTGCCCGCTGGCGTGCGTTTGGTGAGCATTGAGCCTGCCCACGAAAAGGGGCGAGTGCTCGTGAGGCTTCAGATCGGGGCCGTCAGCGATGAAGCAAAGCTCAAGTTCATACGCGCGCTCGAAAATTCTCCGGCCTTCAAGGATTTCAAGGAAATCAACGAAAGATATTCTGAACCGCAACAGGGAAGCGCCGATTTGGACCGCCTCCAAGTCCAACTCACCGTGGTGTATGCGAGGAGCTGATGCCCCACGATTTCAAACTTAAAAAGCGCCTCATTGTCCTGCTGTTGGTGCTGTTGATTGCCGCCGACGTGGCCCTCGGCGTCTACACTTGGAACCTGGCGTCTGCGCAGAGCGCGCAGCAGGAGTTGACCTTGCTGACGCGCAACCGCGAGCTCCTCAAAAAGGATATCCAGCGCGCAAACGAAATTCGCAGCCACATTCCCGCCATTCAAAAGGATTGCGATATTTTTGAGCACTCGCTCTTCCCGGAGAGCACCGGCTATTCGACAGTTACTGCCGAGTTAAGCACCCTTGCCACTAAATCCGGTCTGCAATTGCAGAGCCGCACCTTTAATCCCAAGCGCGTAAAGGGACGCGAGAATCTGACCGAACTGACCATCGATGCTCAAGTGACAGGCGACTATCATGGGATAGTGCGGTTTTTGAACGAGTTGCAGCGCTCCGCCAACTACTATGCGGTGCAGGGGCTATCGGCGCGCTCTGCCGCGCAGACCCAGGGACCGAAAGCCTTGCAAGTGAGTCTGCACATCAAAACCTATTTCCGGGCGGCTGCGTGATGAGCCAAAAGAAAAAACTCGCCCTGTTGGTGGTGTTGATGCTCGCTGCCACCGGAGTTTTCTTTTTCGACAGCGGAGGCGTCTCCCTCCGCGGCAAAGCATCGCCTTTCGGCGCAAAAACGTATTCGCCGCTTCCGGTCGAGAACCCCGCCCTGCAGCGTTGGAAACTGGACGAAAGCCGCCGCACGGAATACAAGAGCAGCGGCCGGGATTTGTTCAGCCAGACCATGCCCGCGGCTGCCGTTGTTCGCGCTCCCGAGCCGGTTCGCAATTACGGGCCCCAGATCCCGCCCGAACCACCTCCGCCAACTCTGCCCGCCAATATGAAGTTTTTTGGGTACGGCACCGTGCCTAATGGCACCTCGAAGCGCGCGTTTCTCAACGACGGCGAAGAGGTCTACATTGTCGGCGAAGGCGACACGCTGCTCGGAAGATTTCGCATCTTAAAGATCGGCAAGGCTACTTTGGAATTCGAGGAATTGGGTTCCGGCAGGCGCAACACTGTTCCGCTGGATGAGCAGGCAGCTCCGCCAGCATGAGTATTGCTATGAGAAATCGTCGCGCAACAACCTCCGCGAGCGCCCAGGCCGGATTTGCCCTGCTCATGGTCATGTTCTTGGCCAGCTTGATGCTCATATCCGTCATGGTTGCTGCTCCCTACGTTCGAACGGAACGCCAGCGCGAAAAAGAAGAAGAAATGATCTGGCGCGGCAAGCAATACATTCGCGGGATCAAGCTTTATTACCGCAAGACGGGTCGTTTCCCGACTTCAGTGGATGACCTGACCAAGCCGAAATTGGGCTCCCTTCGTTTTATGCGGCAGGCTTACAAGGATCCGATGAACAAAGAGGACGGCACCTGGAGGTTCATCTACGTCGGACCCTCTGGCCAACTCATCGGTAGCTTGAAGCCGCCGCAAACGTTCCAACTGCCTGGCCAACCGGGCACGCCTGCGGGGACCAACCCGCAGCCAACTACGAGCTTTGGCGCCTCGGGATTTGGTCAAGGACCATCGACCCAGGCCGGTTCGCAGCAAGGACAGCCCGGGCAACAGGGCCAGGCGAGTACGGCGGGCGCGGCACAAAACGGCACCAGTGCCGGGCAACCCGGCTCAACCACGCCTGGCAGCAATGCCCCCACGCCAGACGATGCCGCCAACGCAACCCCTTCCGGACTGGTGAACTCGGATTCTCCTGTAATGGGCGGCAACATCATCGGAGTAGGCAGCAAGATCAACAAGCGCTCGGTCATCGTCTATGAGAAAGCCAAAAATTACCGCCTCTTTGAGTTTGTCTGGAATCCTTCCAAGGATTTGGCCAATGCTTTGAACCAGCAAATGGGCGCCCCAAATGCGCCGATCCAGAATCAGCAGGGAGTTGGCGCAGGCCAGACAGGATTTGGGCAGGGCGGCTTTGGCTCGCAGAACAATCCGCAGAACAATCCTCCGGCGAATTCACCCGGCATGCCTATGCCGACGCCCCCTCCGACGCAGGACCCACCGCAACAATAGACATTCGGGAGAATTTACCAGCGCAATATCTCGAAGTTAAAAGCTAGAGATTTCCGGCAGGTGTTGCCGTGTTCGTGGCGGCAGCCACCGGCCCTGCGTGAACGGGAGTTTTACCGGCGGCAGAAGAGCCGTTCGATTTGCGCTGGTTGTAAGTTTGCCTTACACGCTTAATGTAAGAAATCGTCTCGGCAAAGGGCGGCACTCGCTGGCCGTGGCGGAGCACCTGTTCCGGGCCGGCATTGTAAGCCGCTAACGCAAGCGCCAAATCATTTTTGTACATCTGCAGGAGGTCGCCCAAATAATGCGTGCCGGCGTCGATATTTTCCTGCGGATCGAAAATATTCTTTACGCCCAAGCGGCTTGCGGTCGAGGGCAGGAGTTGCATCAGGCCCCGCGCGTTACGCCGCGAAATTGCTTTCGGGTCAAAGTTCGATTCCGCTGCGATGACACTCGTAATTAGATCGGCGTCGACTTTATAGCGCTCGGCCGCTGCGCGAATCAGTTCGCCAAAGGGTTCCTGCGATTGCGGGGCCTCCGTGTGCGGTAGTGGTAGTGCAGTGAAAACATCTTCCGGCTCGATCGACAAAACTTGCTCGACTGGCACGTCGACCGTGCCGCCCTTCACCTGCAAATGGTATTTGTCGCCGAGGACCTGATAGCCGGTAACCGTCAGGCGCTGCCCGCTGCGCAGAACGATATATTCAGCGCGTAAAGCGGGCGCAGCGCATGCCACAAACAACGCGCTCAAGGCAAGGTGCCTCAGCCGCACGGAGCTACCTCCCGCAGCGCAAACTGCTCAATCGCCACGGCTACACCATTATGGTCGTTGGAGGCCGTCTCATGCCAGCCAAAATTTTTCAGCTTGGGGACCCCGTTGCCCATCACCACTGGAATTCCGGCGAAAGCAAGCATTTCAAGGTCATTATGGTTGTCGCCGATGGCCATTACCTCCTCGCGAGCTAGGCCGCGCAGCGCGGCCCACTCCCGCAGCGCTGCTCCTTTGGAGCACTGCGGATGAATCACATCGATCATTGCGAAATCGCGGCTCTCGTAAACGGTAGCAGCGACTCCGAACCCTTCGGCTGTTTGTGCGCTTCGCAAGACCTCTTCCGCATCGCGCATCGGCGCTACCTTGCCTGACAGCATCACTTGCAGCGGATCTTCCGTGAGGCAACTCTCGAGCGGGACGGCTTGGCCGAGAAATTCCTTGTTGCGCGCGTAGTACGCGGAGCGAATGGGGTCGTCGGTCGCAAAAATTTCGAGGATCACCTGGTTCTCGCGTGGCCGGTCGAACACCACGCCGCAGCCGTCGCGCCAGGGCCTGGTGATTCCAAGAACGCGCGCCGCGGTCTCGCGGGGAAGCAAATGCCGCAGGTGCGTCTTGCCGTCCTCCGTTCGAATCAGCGCGCCGTTGCTCACGATCATCGTGAGCGGCGCGCCAATCTGAACAGCAATGGGCATGGCAAAGTCATAGCGGCGCCCAGTCACCAGCGCGACCTCAATCCCGCGCCGCGTAGCTTCCGCAATGGCCGCGCGATTGGCCTCCGGCAGCGTCCACCGGCTGTCCAGCAGCGTCCCGTCAATATCGAGCGCAATGAGCTTCACAGCCATCCCTTAATTGTACCGTGGATTGGATGCGTTTTAGGGCGCGCGTGGTCACCTCAGCATGCCCCGAACAGCCAATGCGGCTGTGCTAGACTTTTCAGTTCATGACCACAGCGACGAAAGTGATGGAGCTGGAATGCTCCGAATGCGGCAAAAAATATGATGCGGGAAGCGAGCAGCATTTGTGTACTTGCGGCAGGCCGCTGCTGGTGCGCTATGACCTGCAGCGTGCCGCGGCCACGCTCACGCTGGAAAATTTGTCAAAACGCGCGCGGACTTTGTGGCGCTACAGCGAGGTTTTGCCACCCGGCGATCCCGTGACGCTGGGCGAAGGCATGACGCCGCTGGTGCATGCGGAGCGGCTCGGCTCGTCCATGAAATTGCAGCGACTGTACGTGAAGGACGAAGGTTTGAATCCTACAGGCTCGTTCAAGGCGCGCGGCATGACCGCGGCGGTGACGCGCGCAAAGCAACTCGGCGCGAAGGCTCTCGCGGCGCCTACCGCGGGTAATGCGGGCGGCGCGCTCGCGGCCTATGCCGCGGCGGCGGGAATTCCGGCGGTGATTGTGATGCCGGCGGATACACCCGTCGCGAACGTGATGGAGTGCCAGGCGTTCGGCGCAAAAGTGATCAAGCTGAATGGGCTGATTTCCGATTGCGGGAAATATGTCGCGGAGCGCAAGGACCGCGAAGGTTGGTACGACGTGTCCACGCTGAAGGAGCCGTATCGTGTCGAAGGAAAAAAGACGATGGGCTACGAACTGTGGGAGCAGTTCAGCGGGAAGCTGCCGGATGTGATTTTGTATCCCACCGGCGGGGGCGTGGGATTGATCGGCATGTGCAAGGCGTTCGATGAAATGCAGGAGATGGGCTGGATTGGTGCGGGGCGGCCGCGCATGGTTGCCGTGCAAGCGGAGGGATGCGCTCCGATCGCGAAAGCCTGGGAATCGCAGCGCGATGCCGCGGAATTTTTCGCGAATGCCGCCACGATTGCATCGGGACTGCGCGTGCCGGGCCCGCTGGGCGATCGGCTGATGCTGCGCATGCTCCAGCAAACGAAAGGCACGGCGCTGACGGTGAGCGATGCGGAAATGCTGCAAGCCGGAAGGGAACTGGCGGCGCTCGAGGGGATTTTCGCCGCGCCAGAAGGCGCCGCAACCGTGATCGGCGCGCGCAAGCTCGCCGCCTCCGGATGGATCAGGCCGGAGGAGACTGTGGTGCTCTTCAATACGGGCACTGGATACAAATACGCGGAAGCGTGGCAGCGTGCGCTGCAGGCTTAGGATTGAGCTAGTCTGACTGGCCTGAAGCCCAGCCACTACATTAGCTGGCCGGCTGAAGCCGGCCGCTACACGCTGCTACATGGGATTAACATGGCGACTCGCAGGCTCTATTACGACGACTGCTACCAGCGCGAATTCGGCGCGCAGGTGCTGACCTGCGAGCCGGAGGCGCATGCTGCGACGCCGGCGTGGACTGTGGTATTGGATTGCACGGCATTGTATCCAACTTCGGGCGGCCAGCCCCATGATTTGGGCAAACTCGGCGATGCGAATGTGCTCGATGTGCGAGACGACGACGATGACATCGTCCATGTCGTTGACCGGGAATTGCCGCTCGGTTCCGTGCGTGGCTGCGTGGATTGGGCGCGGCGATTCGACCATATGCAGCAGCACACCGGACAGCACCTGCTTTCCGCAATGTTTCAGGAGCGCTTCGGGCGGCCCACCGTTTCGTTTCACCTGGGGAGTGATCTCTGCACCATCGACCTGCGCGGGCCGCAGCCGACGGACGAGATTCTGGAGGGGGCGGAACGTGCCGCGAACCACGTAATTTCGGAAGATCGTCCGATCATGGTGCGTTACGGCACGGCGGAAGAGTTCGCGCAGCTAGGCGTGCGCAAGGAAGTGCAACGCAGCGGAATTTTGCGGGCGATCGAAATCGAAGGCGCGGATTTGCAGCCCTGCGGCGGCACGCACGTGAAGAGTGCGGCGCAGATTGGAATCATCCTGGTGCGGCGCTGCACGAAGATGCGTCAGGATTGGCGGGTGGAATTTGTGTGCGGGCTCCGCGCGGCGCGGCTGGCGCGAAACGATTTCCAGCTTTTATATCGCGCCGCGGAAGAACTGAAGTGCGCACCGGAAGACTTGCCCGCCTCGTCGCAGCGCGCTGTCAGCGAGCGAGACTCGCACTTCAAGACGGTGCGAACGTTGTTGCAGCGGCTAGCGGAAGAGGATGCGGCGGTGGTGTTGCAATCGGCGAAGACCGATGCAAACGGCATTCGCGTGGTCGCACGCGTGTTTGGGGAAGAGAGCCAGCCTGAATACGTGAACAGCTTGGCCACGCAGCTGGCGAAGGCGGAGAAAACAGTCGCGCTGCTGGCGAGATACGGTTGTGGCCATTTGATTTTTGCGCAGCACCCTGCGGCTGGAAAAGACATGAACGCGCTGCTGAAGCAAGTTCTTGCGCAATTCGCGGGTAAGGGCGGCGGAACGCGCGATTTTGCACGCGGCAAGTTGACTGATGCTTCGCAGGCGGACGCGGCGGTGAGCTTAGCTGCGCGTCTGTTATCTGCCGGCTAGCAGCGCCAGTCTAAAGACCGCCGCTACGGGGCCGGTCTGAAGACCGCCGCTACGTTGCGTCGGAAGTGATATTGTTCCTCGTGAGCAATGCGAGGAACAAATGAGCAGCAAGATGAGCCGCCGCGAAGCGGTGAAATTAGGGACGAATGCCGCTGTATCGTCGGCGGTGACACCGCTTTTTTTCGCTAATTCATTGGAAGGAAGTGCAATGACTGCGACCACGCCGGACGCATCGCCGGATATTTGTTACTTGCGCGCCGTTGACATGGTTAAGCTGATCCACGAGAAGAAAGTTTCGGCCCGCGAGGTCATGCAGGCGCACCTGAAGCAGATCAGTCGCGTAAATTCCAAGGTCAATGCAATAGTTACGCTCGTTGCGGAGGAGCAGTTGCTGGCGCAAGCGGCGGCGGCGGACGAATCGCTTGCGAAAGGGAAGTTGCTCGGGCCGCTGCACGGAATGCCCGTTGGCGTAAAGGATTTGCACGAGACGGCCGGCATCCGCACCACCTATGGGTCGCCGCTGCATCGCGATTTTGTGCCTGATTTTGATTGCCGCGTCGTTCAGCGAGAGAAGGCGGCCGGCGCGATCTTGATAGGGAAAACGAATGTGCCGGAGTTTGGCCTGGGCTCGCAGACGTTCAATAAAGTGTTTGGACCGACGCGCAATCCTTACGATGTGACGAAGACGTGCGGAGGCAGCACCGGTGGCGGGGCGGTGGCTCTGGCTTGCGGCATGGTTCCATTGGCGGATGGCAGCGACATGGGCGGCTCGCTGCGCAATCCGCCGAACTTTTGCAATGTCGTGGGCATCCGGCCGTCCCCTGGGCGCGTGCCCAACGTGCCGAGCCACTTGGGTTGGTTCACGCTGTCGGTTCCGGGACCTGTCGCGCGCAATGTTACTGACTGCGCGTTCTTCCTTAGCGTTTTGGCCGGCTACGATCACCATTCGCCGATTTCCATAGACCAGAGCGGGGAACAGTTTGCGCGGCCGCTGGAGCGCAATTTCAAGGGTGTGCGCGTGGCCATGTTCATGGACATGGGCTTGCCGTGGGACCCTGAGGTCAAGAGCGCGGTCAAAGCGCGGGCGAAAGTGTTTGAGTCGCTAGGGTGCATTGTGGAGGAGGCAGAGCCGGATTTTGACGGCGCCAACGAGGCGTTTCTGGCTTGGCGGCACTGGTCGACCGAGATGGCCTTTGGGGACCTGATCGCGACACGCGGCGATGAATTGAACGAATACATCCACTGGCATGTGGAAGAGGGGCGGAAACTTACGGGGCCGCATCTGTCGCGCGTCGAAGCCAAGCGCAGTGCGTTGTTCCAGCGACTGGCTGCGTTCATGGATCGATATGAGTTTTTCCTGACGCCCGTAAATCAGGTGCTTCCGTTTGACGTAAACACGCGCTACCCGACGGAAATCAGCGGCGTCAAGATGGAGAACTACATCGCGTGGATGAAATCGGCTTACTACATTTCCGCGGCGGGGAATCCGGCGATGTCCGTGCCATGCGCGTTTTCGCAGGATGGGCTGCCGATCGGGATTCAGATTGTTGGGCGGCACCATGATGACTGGGGCGTGTTGCAGCTGGGCTACGCGTTCGAGCAGGAGACGAACGTGGGCAGGCGTCGGCCTGGGGTTGTGTAAGAGCGGTGCCTGCGCTTAGGTTGTAAAAGCGGCGGCAAGACCGCCGCACTCCAAGAAAGCCCTTCACCCCCTCACCCCCCTCCCCCTAGGTTTTTCACAAGTGTTGATTCTGAAGGTACTTAAAGTGCTTTGTTTTCACACACTTTTACAAGTGTTGATTCTAAAGGGAGTTAATTTGGAGCGATGGACTCCGTTTGAGGCGCTCGAAAATACCGAGTGGGCGTTTTGTTCGTGAGAGAGAGTGAGCAGGGCGGCTGCCCGTAACGCTCAAGCGATGGCGGATGAAGCCGTCACCCACACCGAAAAAGCCGCAGGGCTGCGAAGACTCCGCCCTGCGCTACACGGAGCCCTGCCCTACACGGAGCGGCGTGAGTCTTGCGCGTTTGCGATCTTAAAGCTCTTCAGGGGCTAAAGCCCAAGCCCTCAGCGGCTAAAGCCTTGTTGATTTGCGTCAATTACGGATCGGCTGAAGCCGT
>Ga0209648_10000242_pt1 | contig 40654 bp, 38 predicted proteins | sample GraSoi2013_115cm_FD_185830 | JGI IMG/M metagenome (GOLD analysis project Ga0209648, IMG submission 185830) | Grasslands soil microbial communities from the Angelo Coastal Reserve, California, USA - Sample 9_17_2013_115cm (SPAdes) (version 2) | ecosystem: Environmental > Terrestrial > Soil >...
GTTAGGCGCGACCCGAGGTTAACCCAGGGCGTAAAAGCCCTGGGTATCTGTTCAAAATAATTTGAGCGCCGGATGCGCGGCACAAGCGGCGCGACTCCGGCCGCACCGCGTCCCATCGTTATATAACCGTTGCCGCCTATATCGAACTAGTCGCGAAGGGCGCAGAGTCATCCATCTAAACTTTCGCACCCATCCGATCGAGCAGCGTCTGCGCCATCATGGCCGGCGACTTGGCTACCGCGATGCCGGCGCTCTCCAGCGCTTTGATCTTTTCCGAGGCCGTGCCGTGGCCGCCGGAGATGATGGCTCCCGCGTGGCCCATGCGTCGGCCTGGCGGCGCCGTCTGCCCGGCGATGAACGACACCACCGGCTTCTTCACGTTCTTCTTCACGTACTCCGCGGCGTTCTCTTCGGCGTTGCCGCCGATCTCGCCGATCATGATGATGGCCTCGGTCTCCGGATCTTTGTTGAAGAGCTCGAGGGCGTCGATGAAGTTGGTGCCGATGATCGGATCGCCGCCGATGCCGATCGCCGTCGACTGGCCAATGCCGCGCTGCGTCAGCTGAAACACAGCTTCGTAGGTCAAGGTGCCCGAGCGCGAAACAATCCCGATGTGGCCTTCCTTGTGAAAGTGGCCGGGCATGATGCCGATCTTGCACTTACCCGGCGAGATGATTCCCGGACAGTTCGGCCCGATCAGCCGCGACTTGCCTTTCAGCTTCAGGTATTCGTAAGCCCTCACCATGTCCAACACGGGAATGCCTTCGGTGATGCAGACGATTAGCGGAACTTCGGCGTCCACAGCTTCGAGCACGGCGTCGGCTGCGAACGGTGGCGGGACAAAAATCATTGTGGCATTGGCCCCGGTCTTTTCCACGGCTTCGGACACGGTGTTAAAAACCGGCCAGCCTTCATGTGTCGTTCCGCCCTTGCCCGGCGTGACTCCGCCTACCACCTTGGTGCCATAAGCAGCGGAGGTCTTGGCGTGGAAAGTACCCTCACGTCCGGTAATGCCTTGGACGATCAGCCGGGTCGATTTATCTGCGAGTATGGCCATGTGTTTTCCAGCTACTAGCTGCTAGCTTCTGGCTGCTAGCCTGCAAATTCTCTCCCTGTTGCTCGATAACTTTGTGGATGTACTCGTTGCTGTCGGCTCTTGCTAGCAGCTAGAAGCTAGCGGCCAGCAGCTCTTACTACTTTTTCCGCGGCATCCTTCATGTCGGTGGCAACAATAAAGTTCAGACCCGAGCTCTTCAGAATCTCGCGGCCTTCCTCGACATTCGTTCCTTCCAGCCGTAGCACCAGAGGCAGTTTTAGATTCGTGGCTTTAGCGGCTTCGACGACGCCATTGGCCAGAGTGTCGACACGGAGGATGCCACCAAAAATGTTGATCAGGATGGCGCGTACGTTCTTGTCGCTGAGGAGGATCTCGAACGCGTGGCGAATCTGCTCGGCGTTGGCGCCGCCGCCGACGTCGAGAAAATTCGCCGGCGAGCCGCCCGCGTATTTAATGATGTCCATGGTCGCCATGGCCAGGCCCGCGCCGTTGACCAGGCAGGCAATGTTGCCGTCCAACTTGATGTAGTTCAGGCTGTACTTGGAAGCTTCGACCTCAAGCGGATCTTCTTCGTTGATGTCGCGCAGCTCCTTCAAGTCTTTGTGGCGGAAGAGCGCGTTATCGTCGAAGTTCATCTTCGCGTCAAGCGCAAACAGGCGCCCGTCCGTGGTGGTGATAAAAGGATTGATCTCCATCAAGGACGCATCGGTCTCGACGAACGCTCGATACAACCCGGTCATGAAACGCACAGCTTCGTTGATCTGATCCGCTTTGAGCCCCAAACCGAAAGCCAACTTGCGCGCATGGTAAGGTTGGAAACCGATCGTGGGATCGATAGCTTCCTTCAGGATCGCCTTCGGATCCTTGGCTGCGACCTCTTCGATCTCCATACCGCCGGCCGCCGAAGCCATGAACACCGGCCGAGCGGTCGCCCGATCCACTACGATGCCTAAATACAGTTCGCGCTCGATCGGCAACGTCTCTTCAATCAGCAGCCGCTGAACAACCTTGCCCTCCGGGCCGGTCTGGTGTGTGACCAGGCGCATTCCCAGAATCTTGTCAGCCCAGGTCTTGGCCTCGTCCAAGGTCTTCGCGACCTTCACGCCGCCGCCTTTGCCGCGGCCGCCGGCATGAATCTGGGCTTTCACGACCACGCCCGTGGCTCCGTTGCGCAACAGCCTCTGCGCCGCGGCTTCAGCTTCCTCGCGGGTCAGGGCGACTTCGCCACGTGGGATAGCCACACCATACTTCGCAAGGATCGTCTTTGCCTGGTACTCGTGAATTTTCATGCTTGATGGGCCTGCTTGGGACGCCGGAGCGCCGAAGCGAACTTGTGATTCTATAAGACCGACGCCAAAATGGGCAAACCGCTGGATCGAAAACCCTCAACACGGAGGAACGGAGGAAACGGAGGACTTGGCACGTTCTATTCTTACCTCCGCTTCCTCCTTTCCTAGGCTCCGTGTTGAATCAGTTCCTAAATGCCCGATGGGATTTACATGCAAAAGCCCCAGCGATACCTTTATAATCCCGCCGCACAGTAATCAACCACCAGGAGGAAACCATGTCCAGCCGTCCTGAAGAGGTCAATGTCACCGACCACGATCAGCCTCAGAAACCGAAAGCAAAACTAAGCGCGATGGATCGACGGCGCTTCCTTCTGGGAGCCGCAGCCGGAGCCGCAAGCATGGCCTTCCCTCGCCTGGCCCTTGGCGAGGAACCCAGGCTCTACTCCGGCGCAGAACCGGTTGCCTATGACGATGATCTCGGCGCCATTCGCGCTGAGGTCGAGAAACGTCACGATGAGTCCGTGCGGCGGCTACAGACCTGGATCCGCCAGCCTTCGATCGCCGCCGAAAATCGCGGGATGAACGAGGGCTGCGAGCTGACCATGCAGATGCTACGCGAAGCCGGTTTTAGCCAAGTCACGAAAGTCCCCACCGACGGCCAGCCCGGCATCTTTGCCACTCTCGACGCCGGCGCCCCTCGCACGCTGGGGCTCTACTTCATGTATGACGTGAAGCAGGTTGATCCCAAGGAATGGTCGTCGCCGCCATGGGATGCCGCGCTCGTCGATAAGCCCGACCTCGGCAAAGTGGTGATGGGCCGCGGCGCCGTCAACCAGAAAGGTCCGGAAGCGTTGTTTCTCGCCGCGCTGCACGCCATCCGCGGCGCCGGACGCAAACCGCCGGTAAATTTCGTTCTCGTCGCCGAAGGCGAAGAAGAGATCGGCTCACCGCATTTCCCGCAGGTTGTGCATCGTCCGGAGGTGCAGGCCGAGCTCAAGAAATGTTTCGGCATCTTCATGCCCTCGGCCGCGCAGTCGCCCGACGGACAAGTAACAATCACCCTCGGCGCCAAGGGCGTGGTGGAGCTGGAGCTGGTTTCGAGCGGCGAACGTTGGGGCCGCGGGCCACGCCTTGACATCCACTCAAGCAACAAGGCGCGCGTCGATTCGCCGGCCTGGCATCTCGTGCAAGCCTTGAACACGCTGGTTTCGGCCGACGGCAACGATCCAGCCATCGAAGGCTTTGCTGCCAAGGCGCGGCCGGTTTCCGCGGCGGAAAAAGCCATGATCGCCGAAGCCGCGCGCCGCATGAACGAAGACGTCGTCAAGAAGCAGCTCGGCGTTCAACATTGGGTGCGCGATGTGAGCTTCCAGGAATCGCTGGAGATGCTGATGTCGCGGCCCACGGTCAACATCGAGGGTCTGGTTGGCGGATACACCGGGCCGGGTGGCAAGACCATTCTGCCCCACCGAGCTGTCGCGAAGATCGATATGCGCTTGGTCCCAGACATGACCGCCGCCGCCGCTCTTGCGTCGCTCAAAGCCCACCTGGCCAAACATGGCTACGGCGACATCGAGGTCAACATGACCGGAGGCTACGATCCCAACAGCACACCGGCCGATGCGTCGCTCATTCGCGCGCAGGCAGCGGTGTATCGGCGTCACGGCATCGATCCCGTGCTGCTGCCACGCAACGCCGGCTCCTGGCCAGGCTACGTCTTCACCGGCGATCCACTGCGGCTGCCCGCCGGCCACTTCGGCCTAGGCCACGGCAGCGGCGCCCACGCCCCGGATGAGTATTATGTGATCGAATCGAGTAACCCCAAAGTTCAGGGGATCGATGGCGCGGTGTTTTCGTATGTCGAGTATCTATATGAGGTGGCGCACACAACATAAGGGCAAGGAGCTCTGAAATCACGTCGATATTCTTTCCTGGTTCCACACGTAACAGGGTATGACTTCAGTCGTACCGATAGGCGCTCTTTGGTTACCGGCTTTAGCCGCTGGTTTTTTTCTCGTGTGATTCAGCGTTCGAACGTTAGATGGGCGTAACATGAAGACCCCAGCGCTCGATGCGCGACGCCTCTGCCACTCCTGGGCGCCGGAGCTAAACATGTTCGTTCTTGCCCGTGCGGTCACCTACGCTGCGCTCTTTATCGGCTTCGTGCTCATCTACCTGCCGGCCCAAGTCTTGTCTTGGTCGGGCATCGTCCGCCCTGCGGCGATCGGAGGGCAGCAGATAGCGGGCATGGTTCTTGGAGCAGCGGGTGCGGCAGTCGCGCTTTGGTGCATCTTCACCTTCGCAACCGTCGGCAGAGGCACTCCGGCGCCCTTCGATCCGCCTCGCCGGCTGGTGATCCAGGGTCCCTACCGTTTCGTGCGGAATCCCATGTACATTGGCGCAGGCCTCGCCCTAGCCGGCGCCGCGCTCTTCTACCAGTCGTGGCCGCTTCTGGGTTATGCCGGCGCCTTCCTTCTCGCAACTCACCTCTTCGTGCTGGGGTGCGAGGAGCCCGCTCTGCGGCGAACCTTCGGGCCAGATTACGAGGCATACTGCCGACAGGTCAGGCGATGGTGGCCAAGGGTATGAACCGAGCGGGGCGGGAGTTTGACACTATGAGACGAAGCAATTTCGCATTGCGACTGCAGCCCTCATTGCTGGAGGAGTTGCGTAAGGCTGCTGAATCGGAAGGCGTAGCCCTCAACCAGCTAATCAATGTGGCGGTGGCGGAAAAAGTCTCCGCCTTGCGCACCGAGGAATATTTCCGGGAAAGAGGTCGCCGTGCTGATCGCACGGAAACCTTGCGGATTCTCGAACGCGCCGGCAAAGGCAATCCTCCTATAGAGGGTGACGAGCTTCCACCAGAGTGGCGGAAGAGGCCAGGTCGGAAAGTGGCGAACCGCAGAGATTTGGTAACTACGAAAGGGGAAAAGAAAAAGGCCGGGGGCAAGTAGCCGCCGGCTGAGAAGTTGGAAGATGCACCAGATGAATTTAGTCTCTGACGAAAGAATTCCCTCTCACCGCAACGCCACCAGACTCGCCTTCCACCAGACCCAAGGCATGGTGCCGAGGGCGATTGCGTTCCAAGCAAGCATGGCGAACCGCATCTGGCCTGGCGTATAGGGCCGGCTCCGCCATAGCAGAGTTGCATCCAGGACGAACCAGGCGGCGCTCGAGAGCAGAAAGCCGGTCAGCAAAGCATCGCGAAAGAATACGAATAGCAGCACGGTCTCGCACGCGAGAAACGTAGCAATCAGCAATTTGGCCGGCACTCGTCCGATCACGACGGCGGTGGTACGCCGGCCGCTGGTGCGATCGGGCTCCAAGTCCATGATTTCGCCAAATACGTGCGAGTGCATGGCGAACAGTGCGCCAAAAGTTACAGCCGGCCAGCGCAGCTGCGGCACGCGGTTGGTCCAGCTGCTCAGCAGGAAGACAAAGAGGTATCCGGCCTGGTTGAGGATTTCGAGCGGTGGCCTGCTCTTGAAGCCATAGCGCGGCCAGTTATACACGGCGGCAGCCGCGACCATTCCCGCAAGACACACCAGCAGCCGCCAGCCACGCAAGTAGCAGAATGCAACAAGGAACGGCGCCTGGACCAGAGCAATGCGCAACGGCAGCCGGCGCAGTTGTTCGATGGTCCCGCGGGCGCCGAATAGAAACGACCCCTTGCGCGGATTCACGCGGTCGACGTCGAAGTCCACGTAATCGTTCCAGCCATAAAGCAGAAGTCCCATCGGAAAAGTTACGTAGGCTAGTCCCAGCCAAAACGGCACGGACGAAAACAAATTTCTTCCGCCCAAGGGCAGCATGTAAAACCAGATGGACGTGAGCCAGAGCCCGGGCCGCGAAGCTTGCAGGGTAAATGGGAGATCGGAAAAAAGAGGGTGAGGTCTACTTTCGCGGACGGCCTCGGTGGCAGTTGATGGCACCGGTCATCATACAGCGTCGGACTTCGTGCTGCGAACGTCCCGAGCGGAGCGAGGGAGCCCTATCATCGCAATGCTGCTTAGGACCGTCTGTGTAAATTCACTTGAGGGCATACAAGACTCGACCGCAGAGCCTCGAAGGCGATAGGGATTCCTCGCTGCGCTCGGAACTTCGGAAAAATTACGCTCTGCCCACTCCGAGATACTCAAACCCCAGAGCTTTCATGCGAGGGCCGTCGAGCAGATTCTTGGTATCGACGACCAGGGGCCGGCGGAGGATGCGCTTGATGCGGTCGAAGTCGAGCGTGCGGAACTCGGGCCAGCCGGTGCCGAGAATCAGAGCGTCAGCGCCTTCGGCGACCGAGTAGGCCGAATCGCAATAGCGGACGTTGCCGTTGAGTTCCTGCTGCGCATCGGGCATGGCGATGGGATCGTAGGCGCGAACCTGGGCACCGCCCTCCATAAGGGCCCGCACCAGGTGGATGGCGCCGGAGCTGGCCACGGAGTTGGTGTTGGGTTTGAAGGCTAGACCGAGAACGCCGACCTGCTTGCCCTGGACTGTTTCCAGGACGTTGTTGATCTTCTGCATGATGCGATTGCAGAACTGCTGATTCACTTCGCGGGCGGCAGCGAGGATTTTGAGCGAGACGCCGGAACCGGCGGCCAGGTTGACCAGCGAATCCATATCGGATTCTGTAAAGGAGCCGCCGAGTGAGCCCCCCTGCATGCAGCGCGGAGCGATGCGCTTATCGAGACCGAGCGCCAGCGCCAGATCGACGGCATCAGCATTGATGCGTTCGCAGAGGCTGGAGAGCTCGTTGATAAAAGAAACTTTCGTCGCCAGAAAGGCCGTGGAGGCCTCGCGGACCAATTCCGCTGTCTCGTGCGTGGTGACAATCACCGGCACTCCGCGCATCACCAGCGGGCGGTAGAGAGCTTTCAGCGAGTTGACGGCGTTGTTGGAGTTGGTGCCGAGCACGATGCGGTCAGGCCAGTTGAAGTCTTCGACAGCGCAACCTTCGGAGAGAAATACAGGATGCGATACGACGGTAATCTGGCGGCCGGAAGCAGTCAAGCGTTCTTCGATACGACGCGCTGTACCTACCGGAACCGGCGTGATTAGGACCAGGACCTGGCCGTGGTCGCAGTAATTGGCAATTTCCGTAGAGATCGATTCGATATCGCGATTGGAGTCTTCCGCGAGGTAGATGATCTCAGCGCGCTGCACCATGGATTGCAGGTGCGTGGAGTACATAAGGCGTCCGGCGCGCACGCCGCGGCGCACGATGTCGCTGAGGTTCTTCTCATGGAAAGGCAGGATGCCGCTGGCCAGTAGAGTAGTGTTGACGGAATCACTACCGTAGGCGGTCACAGGCACGCCAAAATCGGCAAGACAGGCGGCTACGACCGTCCCCAGGTATCCACATCCGTACACTCCGATTTGCATAGGTTCTCCAACGGACACGAGAAGAGGCGACTCGGGGGAGTGTACGCTTCGCCAGCTATCCTCGATATATGTGTTTAGGCTTTTGATTAAAAGCTGTTTTTGGTACACGCGCAAGACAAAACTTGGACATGTACCGGCAAAGAGTACATGTACGGCGGAGGAAAGGCAACGTCAAAAACCGGTTCAGTCTACCTTGATCTCGACCTTGTTGCCATCAGGATCGCGGACAAAGATGGACAGCCCTTTGCCTCGGGCGCCGCTGTTGACTTCCGCTTGTGTCGGCTCCAACCCTTTGCGCTTAAGTGTGGCGATAACGTCATAAATGCTTGAACCGGAGGCACATAAACAGAAATGCTCTTCGCTGAGATTGGCTGAAGGCGCGGGATTGGTGGGCCCCGCCTCAAAAAGATCGAGCACGGCCTCGCCGGCACGCAGGGTGACAATGTTGTATCCGGCCTTGGCTTTACTCACTTGCTCCATGGCAAGCCCGAGGCCATCGCAATAAAACATCTTCATCGCCGCCAGGTTTCTCGTCACCAGAGCAATATGGTCAAAGCCTTTGTAGGAGAACACCTGTTGATTCTGTCCCGTCAGTGCGAAGCGCGCAAGTGTTTTTTGGCCCTCCTCGTTGGTTACTGTGAGGCGGGATTGTAATCGGAATTGAAAGTGCTTGAGGCTGGCATTGAAAATTACTTTTCAAGTCCTCCGTTTACTCCCTTCCTCCGTGTTGAGGTTTTTTCCGGTCAGTTTTACGGACAGCCTCGAAATCGTCAAGCCGATATGGATCCCTCGCTGGCGCTCGGGATTTCAGAAGTTAGCTAAATGCTGAGGGCTGATTGCCGAGTGCTCTTCTGTCCGTGCCACTGCTGCAGAGAGCGTATGTTGACTTCATTGCGCTGGAGCGCGGCGATGCCGTCCGCAGCGGCGCGGGCCGCGGAGATGGTCGTGATCGTCGGAATGCGCAGCGCGATAGCCGCGCGACGGATGGCCTTTTCGTCGAACCACGGATCTTGGCCTTGCGGCGTGTTCACCACAAGCTGGACGCGATCGCCCTTGATCAGATCGACCACGTTGGGCCGGCCTTCCTTCACTTTGAAGACGCGCTCCACGGGCAATCCGGCTTGTTCCAATCGCTCGGCCGTGCCGTGCGTTGCCACCAGGCTGAAGCCCAGCTCGATGAAGCGCCGGGCCAGTTCGATCGACTCTTTCTTGTCGCGATCGGTCACGCTGATGAAGACGGTGCCGGAGGTGGGCAGCGTCTGACCAGCCGAGAGCTGGGCTTTGGCGAAAGCTTCACCGAAACTTTCGGCGGAGCCCATGACTTCGCCGGTCGACTTCATCTCCGGACCCAAGACCATGTCCACGCCGGGAAACTTCGACCAGGGAAAGACCGGGGACTTCACGAAGTATCCGGCGCCAGTAGCCAGGTCCGCGCCGCGCTCGGCTTCTTCAGGGAGAAATTCGCGAAGCTTACGTCCGGTCATCAGGCGCGCGGCAATTTTCGCCAGAGGAACTCCCGTGGCTTTCGAAACGTAGGGCACGGTCCGCGAAGCCCGCGGGTTGACCTCGATCACGAAGACCTTTCCGTTCTGCACAGCGAACTGGATATTCATCAACCCGATCACTTTGAGCGCGCGCGCCAGCTTGAATGTGTAATCGCGGATGGTGTTCAGGACCAGCTCCGGCAAGCTGACAGCGGGCAGGACGCATGAGGAATCGCCGGAATGTATGCCGGCTTCTTCAATGTGTTGCATAATGCCGCCGATCACCACGTCTTCACCGTCGGAAAGGGCGTCAACGTCGACCTCGGTAGCGGATTCAAGGAAGTGATCCACCAGCACCGGACGCTCCTGCGAATACTCGACCGCTTCCTTCATGTAGCGAACCACGGTGTCGTCGTCGTAGGCAATGACCATCGCCCGCCCGCCCAGCACGTACGAAGGCCGCACCAGCACCGGATACTGCACGCGCCGCGCGCCGGCTACCGCTTCTTCCACGCTGGTGGCGATCGCGCCAGGTGGCTGCGGGATGTTGAGCTCTTCGAGAAGCTTCCCGAAACGTTTGCGGTCTTCGGCTAGGTCGATCGATTCCGGAGAGGTGCCGATGATGGAGACGCCGGCGGCTTTGAGCGGGAGCGCCAGGTTCAGCGGAGTCTGCCCGCCAAACTGGACGACGACCCCGATAGGCGCGCGGCTTTGCGCTTCATGCCGGTAAACCGACAGAACATCTTCCAGAGTCAGCGGCTCGAAGTAGAGCCGGTCGCTGGTGTCGTAATCGGTTGAGACCGTCTCCGGATTGCAGTTGATCATGATGGTCTCATAACCATCATCGCGCAGGGCAAAAGCGGCGTGGCAGCAGCAATAGTCGAACTCAATACCCTGGCCGATTCGGTTCGGGCCGCTGCCTAGGATGATGATCTTCTTCTTGTTGGTAGGCGGAGCTTCGTCTTCTTCTTCGTAGGTGGAATAGAGATACGGCGTGTAGCTTTCAAACTCGGCCGCGCAAGTGTCAACCAGTTTGTACACCGGCTTAATCCCATGTTGTTCGCGCAGGCGGCTCACAGCTTGCGAGCTGGTTTTCAGGCTGAGAGCCAGGCGCTCGTCCGACGCACCGGCGCGTTTGCCTTCACGCAGAAGCTTGGGCGGGATCGAATCGATGGTGTGTTTGGCGATCTCACTTTCCATCGCCGTGATCTCCTTTAGTTGATAGAGGAACCAGGGATCGATGTTGGTCATCTTGTGCAGCTCTTTGACCGTCATGCCCTGGCGCAGGGCATAGCGCAAGTACATCAAGCGCTCGGGATGCGGCGTGACCAGCCGCTGGGTGAGAATGCGCGGCTCGATCTTCTCGGCTCCAACTTTTTTGCCGGTTTCGAGCGAGCGAACGCCCTTCATCAGAGCCTCTTTGAAGGTGCGGCCCATGGCCATGGCCTCGCCCACCGACTTCATCTGCGGGCCGAGAGATTCATCGGCGCCTGGAAATTTTTCAAACTGCCATTTGGGGATCTTGACGACCACGTAGTCGATCGTCGGCTCAAAGCAGGCCGGCGTCTTGAGCGTGATGTCGTTGGGGATCTCGTCGAGCGTGTAGCCTACGGCCAGCTTGGCTGCGATCTTGGCGATGGGAAACCCGGTCGCCTTCGAGGCCAGCGCCGAAGAGCGCGAGACGCGCGGGTTCATCTCAATGACCACCATCCGCCCCGTCAGAGGGTTAATCGCAAACTGGATGTTCGACCCGCCAGTCTCAACGCCGATCTCGCGGATGACTTTGATCGCGGCGTTGCGCATGCGCTGGTATTCGCGGTCGGTGAGCGTTTGGGCCGGAGCCACCGTGATGGAATCACCGGTATGGACGCCCATGGGATCGAAGTTTTCGATGGAGCAGATGATGATGACGTTGTCGGCCAGATCGCGCATCACTTCCAACTCGTATTCCTTCCAGCCCAAGACCGATTCTTCGATAAGAACTTCATGCACCGGAGAGAAATCCAGGCCGCGGGCGAGGATCTCCAGAAGCTCTTCGCGGTTGTACGCGATGCCGCCGCCGCTGCCGCCCAGCGTGAACGACGGACGGATGATCACCGGGAAACCGAGCTTGCCGGAGAAATCGAGCCCGTCTTTGAGGTTGTTGACCAGCGCCGAGCGCGGCACGTCGAGCCCGATACGGGTCATTGCGTCTTTGAACAGCAGCCGGTCTTCGGCTTTTTTGATGGCCCGAAGCTGCGCCCCGATCAGTTCGACGCCGTATTTCTCGAGCACGCCGGAGTCGGCCAGCTCGACGGCAAGGTTGAGCGCCGTCTGTCCGCCGACTGTCGGCAGAATGGCGAACTTGCCTTTACGGTTGCCATCGCCGGTCAGCTCAACTTCCTGCCTGATGATCTCTTCGAGATACGTCTTGGTCAGAGGCTCGATGTAAGTGCGATCGGCCATCTCCGGGTCCGTCATAATGGTGGCCGGATTGGAGTTGGCCAACACTACTTCGTAGCCTTCCGCCTTCAGAGCCTTGCAGGCCTGCGTGCCGGAGTAATCAAACTCAGCCGACTGACCGATGACAATCGGCCCCGAGCCGATGATCAGAATCTTCGAGATGTCATTGCGGCGTGGCATTAAAACAAGCTTCTAGCTCCTAGCCTATAGCTTCTGGGCAAACACCAAGATACGGCTCCCGTGTAAACAGATCACCCGATCACCCGATCACGCGCGATCACCCGATCGTTCATCCCTTCCACTCCTCCATCATCTTCATGAAATCCGCGAACAGGTAATGCGAGTCATGGGGCCCGGGCGAAGCTTCGGGATGATACTGCACGCTGAACAGCGGAAGCGTGCGGTGGCGCAGGCCTTCGAGCGTGCTGTCGTTCAGATCGATGTGGGTCTTGATGATCTCCGATTCCTTCAGCGAATCGGGATCGACAGCGAAGTTGTGGTTGTGCGCCGTTATCTCGATCTTGCCCGTCTCCATCTGCTTCACCGGATGGTTGCCGCCGTGGTGACCGAACTTGAGTTTGTAGGTCTTGCCGCGCAGAGCCAGCCCGATTAGCTGGTGCCCAAGGCAGATTCCGAACACTGGAGTTTTGCCCATCAGCTTGCGGATGTTTTCGTAAGCATAGTTGCAGGGCTCGGGATCGCCGGGACCGTTGGAGAGGAAGACGCCGTCCGGGCTCAGAGCCATCACGTCTTCCGCCGAGGTCATGGCCGGGACCACTGTCACCCGGCAGCCACGATCGACCAGCATGCGCAGAATGTTCTGCTTGATGCCGTAGTCGTAGGCGACAACGTGCTTGCTTCGCGGCTCGGCTTTCGTTGCGTCTACCGGCAGCTTACCGGTTTCGGTTGGCGCAATCGAGCGCGTGCCGGTCTGCCATTGGTAGCTCTGCTTGGTCGTAACGACCTTGGCCAGATCGGTGCCGTCCATCTTCGGAATGGCACGCGCCTTCGCGACAAGTTTTTGGGGATCGTTCTCTATCGAGGAGATCACGCCGCGCATTACGCCGTGGGTGCGCAGATGGCGGACCAGGGCACGGGTATCGATATCGGCAATGACCGGAATCTTAGATTTTTCCAGATATTCGTCGACCACTTGCTGCGACCGCCAATTCGAGCTGATCGTGGAAAACTGGCGAACAACCAGCCCCTCGATAAAAGGATGCGTGGCTTCGTTGTCGTCGGGATTGGTGCCGTAATTGCCGATCTCGGGATTGGTCAGGACAACGATCTGGCCGGCGTAGGAGGGGTCGGTGAAGATTTCCTGGTAACCAGTCAGCGAGGTATTAAAAACTACTTCCCCGTAACGTTCGCCTTTCGCACCGTGGCTTCTGCCGCTGAAGATCCTTCCATCTTCCAGCGCAAGAATTGCCTGCATGGATTCTCCGGGGAGTGGATTTTATGAATTTTAGCAGAAGCCGGCGTAGGAAGTAGGCCCGCAGTGTGCAAAAAGGGGAAGAATCTCGGCGTTCGGGGTCTTTGACAAGCAGCAGCGGGGAAAGCCCATAATTTTTTTCCCCGCAATCCAGTGCTGGAGCGCATCTAACTCCTTCGTCCGCACGCGCTCCGCCCTGCGGTTTCCGCGTAGTTTCGCTCTTTTGAGACTAAAGGAGATCTCCACCATGCAAGGCATTCAATCGAAACGCTTCCTTTTTGCAGTCGTTGCATTTCTGCTGTTGTCTCTCGCCGCTCCTTCATTGCAAGCGGCAGTGACCACTCGAACCGGTACCTTCGCCGACGGTGCGGCGTACCTGATTGAGGTCCCATCACCCTGGAACGGCGTGCTGTTGCTTTACAGTCACGGCTACGTCGTCCCCGGAAGTTCAAACCCGGCCCGCGACGTAGGCGACTCGGCAACTCGCAGCTTCCTGCTGGCCAACGGCTTTGCGCTGGCTGGCTCCTCTTACGCCCATGCCGGATGGGCCATCCAGGAAGCTTTGCTCGACCAGATCGAAGTACTTGACACCTTCAATGCCATGTTCGGCAACCCCCAACGGACCATCGCTTGGGGGCACTCCTTAGGCGGCATCATCACTGCCGGACTCGTCCAGCAAAACCCGCATCGTTTTGACGGAGCGTTGCCCATGTGCGGCGTCCTCTCCGGAGGCGTCGCCACCTGGAACCAAGCTCTGGACGGAGCATTTGCGTTCAAGACGCTCTTCAACTTCGGGGGCCCGCTGCAGGTGGTCAATATCGCCGACCCAGCCGGCAATTTCGTTCTGGCCGAGGGGCTTCTGTCTGCGGCCCAGGCTACACCGCAAGGCCGGGCGCGCCTGGCGCTGGTTGCCGCCTTGGGCGATACTCCGGGCTGGTTCGATCCTGCTCTACCGGAACCAGCCGCCAACGACTTTACTTCCCAGGAAGCAAATCAGTTCCAGTGGTTCCAGCAGGTGGACTTCCCCTTCATTTTTGCTCTTCGCGCTGAGCTTGAGCTCCGCGCCGGGGGCAATCCTTCCTGGAACACAGGCGTGAATTACTTCGAGCAATTCGGGAATTCGGTGAATCAGGCCGAGGTGAGCGCGCTGTACCAGACGGCCGGTCTTCACCTGGAAGATGACTTGGAAGCACTCAACCAGGCGGCGCGGATTTCCGCCAATCCCTCGTCGGTTGGGTACCTGGAGCAGAACATCATCTTCAACGGCGATATCGATATCCCTATACTGAGCTTGCACACCACCGGCGATGGATTGGTGGCTAACCAAAACGAAACCGCCTACCGCAACACCGTGCGCGACGCCGGCGATCAGAAATTACTGCGGCGGATCTTTGTGCACCGGGCCGGACACTGTACATTTACGCCGGCTGAAACCGTAGTGGCGTTGGGAAACCTGGTCCAGCGGCTGGATACCGGGCGCTGGCCAGACCTGCGTCACGATACCCTCAACAACGAAGCCGGAGTGCTGGGCCCGCTCAACATCGTCCCGCCTGCGTTCATTCAGTTTGAGCCGGCGCCGTTCCTGCGCCCGTTTGATGCCTTCATCGACCGGCGCTGCGAACGTAACGGGGGCAATGAGCAACTCTGTCCCATGGGCTCGGACAACCCGTAATAACCTGCGGCCGGAGTTCGCATAGGGCGCCGCGACGAACGGCGCTCTTTTGTTGATGCGTTATCCGTGCTTGACCTGGGGCTCGAGCGATTCCGCGGTTGCCGATTCAGCGTCTGGTTTGTAGAAGCCGTCAGTGCCGAACCCAAACACCGGGCCGGAGCGGGCGCGGTCGTTTCCCCGAAGAAGAGAGCATCGAACAATTGACAAGGCCATTTTCTAACTGTACATTTCGGTTAGGTGAACTGGAGAGTTCATGGATACGTCAAAGAGTAGCGCGAATGAGGTTATTGTGGTCTCTGCCCTTCACGTTCGGGCAAACTTGGGCAGGCTTTTGCGTCGCGTCGAAGACGAGAGCCGGTCGTTGGTGATTGAAAAGCGGGGTACCCCAAGGGCCGTGCTGCTGAGCATCCGGGACTACGTGCGGCTTGCCGCTCCCGAACCGGCGGTGCTGGAGATCCTAGGCAGAGAGTCCAAGCATAAGGGCACACATTCTCTCACGCCGAGCCAAATTGACCGGGTCATCAAAGCAGCGCGCAGGCAAAAGACGCACCGCTGATGATCGCTCTGCGGCTGGTTCTCGACACCAATGTGGTTGTCTCGGCCGCGCTAAAGCCGGATGGGCTACAGCGCACTGTGTTCCTGCTGGCCAGCACCAAGCCTGCACGCCTGTACGTTTCCGCTCCGATTCTGGCTGAATATCAAAGCGTTCTGGCTCGCCGCGAGTTGCGCATCCGCAAGGGACTGCGTCGTCAATTCCTTCAATTGATTGAAAACCGCGCGCATCTCATCTCTCCAAAACGGCGGCTAAGCGTCACCAACGATCCCGATGACAACATGTTCCTGGAATGCGCCGACGCTGCACGCGCCGATTACCTTGTGACTGGCAACCAGCGACACTTCCCGCCCTTCTGGAAGAGCACCAAGGTCATAACTTCGCGTGAGTTCATCGCTCTGGCGGCGCCGCACCTGCTCTCGTGAATGCCAAACCTAACGTAGAACCTCAGCGGTGGGCTGGGTCGTGCTTTCCTTCGGTTTGTAGAAGCCTTCGCTGCCGAACCCAAATACCCGGTTGGAGCGGGCGCGGTAGTTTTCCCAGGCGATGGCTGCAGCCAGCTCGACCAGTTGCGGAGTAGAAAAGCGCTTTTTCAGGCGCTGGCGCAGATCGTCGCTGACGCGTGCAGGCGTCGCGGTAACGGCGTCGGCTAATTCGAGCACCAGCTTTTCGTCACTATCGAACAAGTTGCTTTCCCGGTACCAGTTCAAATTGCGGATCTGATCGTCGCTGATTCCGACTGCTCCGCCGCCGGCGGAGTTAATGTCGATTCAAAACGGGCATTCGATTTGCTTGGCCGTGCGGATCTGGGCGAGCTTTTTCAGTTTGGCGGAAACCAGGTGAGTTTTCTCCAGCGCCAGGCTGAATCGCGTGTACGGGATAAGGACATCTGGATGTGTGGCCAGCGTATCCAGCGGGGCAATATCTTTTTTTAGCGTCTTGCGGGCAAACCGGCGGATAAGGGCAACCTTGAGTCCGGTGAGCATAATGAACAAGTCTAGCGGAGCACGCCTAATTTTTCCACCGGCCAATAGCCGAACACCGCTTTGCCGTAGATATCACTTCGCGGTATGGGACCGATGTCCCGGCTGTCGTTGGAACTGTTGCGGTGATCGCCGAGGACGAAGTACGAGTTGCGCGGAATGGTAGTTTCGGGATACGACCTGGTATCCAGAAACTCCTCGGGCACGTAAGCTTCTTCAAGCAACCTGCCGTTGACATAGACATGGCCGTAGGAGATGCGAACGCGGTCGCCGGGAAGAGCGATCACCCGCTTGATGAAGCTCTTGCGCCGATCCAACGGGTAGCGAAACACTACGATGTCGCCCCGGCCGATGCTCTCCCATCGGTACACCAGCTTGTTGATGAAAATGCGTTCTTGGTCCTCGAGACCCGGCTCCATACTGCCGCCTTCGACCTTCACCGGCTGGTAGAGGAAGAGAATGATGAAGAATGAAACCAGGAGAGCGAAGAAGAGATCGCGTATCCAGGAATGCAGTAGGCGAAGCGCGCTAGTCGAAGAAGGCGCCGGACCTTGGTCCGCCGGCGGCGCGCCCTTTCCTTCGATCGGTGTTTCCACGAAGCTTTTGTTTCTCCGCCCTTGATTATACGCAGGTTTCCACCGCAGTCCAGGCATTTGAGATCGCGCTAGCGGACTAGTAGAATAGCGGCTTATGAAATACTTTGTCGGTCTCATTGCAATCGTTTTTGCCGCAGTCATCACGCACGGCCAATGGCAGCCACCCCAGGGCGAAACCCCCGCCTTTCATCCCGCGCCACCAGCGAAAAGCGAAACTTTGCCTCCATTGATGACGCAAGCCCAGCTTGCCCAAGCCGGGCTGAGCGCGCCGGCCCAGAAAGAGTCCTATAAAGCGGCAGCCAAGGTTGGATCAGTTCTTTACCAGCAGCCCTGTTTCTGTCATTGTGACAAGCATGCTGGACACACCAGCTTGCGCAGCTGCTTTGAGAGCGCGCACGGAGCCAACTGCAGTACCTGCTTGCAGGAAGCCCTCTACTCCCATCAGCAGACGAAGAAGGGTTGGTCACCCAAGATGATTCGCGACGGCATCCTCCGCGGGGAGTACCTACAAATCGACCTGCAGAATCCGCAGCCGGTGATGTGATTGCACATACTTTGGTGCAGTTGACGCATCGTAAGTTTATGCGTATAAAGGGCTGCATCCCCTACGCAGCCTGATCGTCGTGGGATAGCTGATCTTCGATTTTTCCACAGCCTTCGTCTACCGCTATTCCACTGTGGGCCGCAAGGACACAATCGAATGAAGAGAAAAGTGGCAGCAGACGTTAAACGTTCTTCTGCTAAGTCCAACAAAACAAAGATTGTTAGGAAACGAAAGACGATGCCTGCGAAGAAAACCCCAGCCCCGCAGCCAAAGCACGGATTCAAGGCTGACCCGGCTTTTGCACAGGCTGTGCAAAACTACGAGGCTGGCCTCAAGGCTATGCAAGAACACAAGTTCGAGAAGGCGAAAGGCCTGTTGGAAAAGATTATCGCCTCGGGACCGCGAGAGCTTGCCGATCGGGCTCGCGTCCACTTGAACAATTGCAATCAGCAGCTGAGCGGGTCTTCCGCCAACTTCAAAACGGCGGAAGAACACTTTGATTACGCTGTCTCGCTCATGAACGACGGCCAATACGATCAAGCACGCGGGCACATGGAAAAGATTCTGAAGCAGAATCCCAAAGCTGATTTTGCTTACTTCGGTCTTGCCGTGGTGGATTGTCTCTCGGGTCAGGTTGAAAGTTCGTTGAAGAATCTAGGAGAAGCGATCCGCATAAACCCCCACAATCGCTTCCAGGCGCGAAACGACTCCGACTTCCAGAACATGGCCGATGATCCCCGGTTTACCGAATTGCTTTATCCCGAGCCGACCGATCTGCCGCCCAGCAGCGAAACCAGGAAGCGTTAAAGCCGAATCTGATGGCTGGCCAATCTGAGTCAAACCGCAACGGCGCCAGTCGCGGGTTGCGCGTGGTGGCAATCGGCGGCGGCACGGGCCTATCTACCATTCTCAAGGGCCTCAAGCGCTACACAGTCGCTCCCGGTGAACCTTCGCCGGATGGACCGTTCGTGTCCGATCTCACGGCTGTGGTCACCGTGAGCGACGACGGAGGTTCCAGCGGGCGTCTACGCCGCGAATTGAACATTCTGCCTCCGGGGGACATCCGCAATTGTCTGGTCGCGGTGGCGGCGGACGAGAATCTGATTTCGAAGCTATTTCAGCATCGCTTTAGCAGCACCGGCGATCTGGAGGGGCACAACTTCGGCAATCTCTTCTTGGCGGCCCTCACGGCGATGACCGGTGATTTTGCTGTGGCCGTGAAAAAAGCATCGGAAATCCTGGCTACCCGCGGCCACATCCTCCCCGCGACCACAGCCAACGTGCAGTTAGAAGCGGTGATGGACGACGGGTCGATGGTCGCCGGAGAAACCAACATCACGTCCAGCGAGAAGCGCATTACCCAGCTACACATGGTCCCCAAGGATGCGGAGCCTCTGCCGCAGACCCTGAAGGCCATTGCCGATGCCGATATCGTCACCATCGGGCCAGGTTCGCTTTTCACCAGCCTGATTCCTAATCTTCTAGTGCGCGGCGTGCCGCAGGCTATCGCCGCTTCGCGCGCCGTGAAGGTATTCATTTGCAATCTGATGACGCAGGCAAATGAGAGCCTGCACATGAGCGCCGCCGACCATGTTCGCGCCATCTTTGACCACGCCGGGCACAAGGTCTTCGATTTTGCTCTCGTGAATTCGGCGCCTGTGTCTGCCGCAATGAGAGAGCGCTATGCCGAGGAACAAGCAGAGCCGGTGGCGTGCGACTTTGCGGTTGTCGAACAATTGGGAGTGAAGTGCATCGCGGGAGACTTTATCGAGGAAGATCATGTTGCCCGCCATGCCACGCACCGTTTGTGTCAGCAACTTCTTGAGCTAGGGCAAGGTCACCGCCCGGGACATGGTATCGGCATGGTGAAGGCGCTAAGATAATCGTCTGATGCCTGAACCCAGCCACACTACATCCCAGGCTCTCGCCATTGTCATCATGGCGGCGGGCAAGGGCACACGCTTAAAATCCAAACGCGCCAAAGTACTGCATGAAATCGGTGGCCGGCCGTTGCTGGCTCATGTGATTGCCGCCGCGAAGAAAGTTGTTGCCGCCCGGGACATTTACGTCGTCGTTGGCCATCAGGCAGATGCAGTGCGAGCCGCCGTCGCTCCGATGGGCGTGCAGTCTGTTCTGCAAACGGAGCAGCGCGGCACCGGACACGCCATCATGTGCGCACTCACCCAGGTTCAGGGCTATCAACATCTGCTTGTGCTTTCCGGCGACGTGCCGCTGATCCGAGAGAAGACGATCGCCGGCCTGCGAGACTTTCATCTGCGCAAGAAAGCAGCCATGACCATTCTCACAGCTGAACCTGCGGATCCCAACGGCTATGGGCGCATCCTTCGCGCCGGCGGCGATCAGGTCAAAGCTATCATCGAGCAGAAAGCGCTGACCAAGGCACAGCAAAAATTGCGCGAGATCAATTCCGGAATCTACGCGTTCGCTACGCGACCGCTGCTTGCTCACATCGACAGTCTCAAGACCGACAATGCCCACGGTGAGTTTTATCTCACCGACATGGCGGCTTTGCTGGTCCGGGCCAAAGCCAAAGTTGTTGCGATGAAAGCCGATGACACCGACGAAGTCCTTGGCGCGAATACCCTGGCCGAACTGGCATCGCTCGACGCCTCGCTGCGCACGCGCAAGTGCAACGAGCTGATGGCAGCGGGAGTAGCTATCTATCGCCCGGACACCTGCGTGATCGATTCCGAAGTGGAAATCGCGGCCGACACGGTGATCGAGCCCTTTGTGCAGATCCTCGGCCAGACCGTAATCAGCGCCGACTGCCGCATCCGCTCGTTCAGCGTGATCAGCAATTCGCGCATAGCCGACAACGTCACCATCCGCCCAGGCTGCGTGATCGATCAATCACACATCGCAGCGAGAGCTGTGCTGGGCCCCTATTCGCATCTGCGGCCAGGCAGCGAGATTGGCGAAGGCGCACACGTCGGCAACTTTGTTGAGACAAAGAAAGCCCGCTTGGGCCGCGGAGCCAAAGCCAATCATCTCACCTATCTGGGCGACGCCGAGATAGGAGCCGGCGTGAATATCGGCGCCGGCACTATCACCTGCAACTACGATGGTGAAAAGAAACACATCACGGTAATCGAAGACGGCGCGTTCATCGGCAGTGATTCGACCTTGGTCGCCCCGGTACGCATCGGTAAAGACGCGTATATCGCCGCCGGATCCACCATCACCGACGACGTCCCCGCCGATTCTTTAGCCCTTGGGCGCGCCCGCCAGGCCACCAAAGAAGGTTGGGCCAAACGAAGAAAGGCTCGCAAGGTCGCCGGCAGCTAGCGGACTTTTCTATCAAAACCATACCCACTGATTACACTGAAAACATTCCGAAGTATAAGCCCACGCTGGGAGCGACGGTGTAAACGACGGCGTTTGACTTTGGACGTGTCATCCCGAACCCTGAGCTTGGCGAGGACTCGGGTTCCGGCAGCACGGGAAGGCCGGAAGCGCTGTCGCCTCAGCCTGGAAAAACCCTCAACACGGAGGATGGGAGGAATCGGAGGAACAACGAATTGCCGTCTAATCGGCTGCTAAGAGTGCTCGTGCCCCTCCGTTTACTCCGTTCCTCCGTGCTGAGTTTTGTTGTGATTAGCGGTTGAGACGCGTCAGTGGAAATTGCTCATCATCACTACATCGCTATTGCGCTGCCCGCGTGAGAAAGCTAGTTGCTTACCGTCCGGGGACCAGGCAAAGGCGAACATCTCGCCGCTCAAAAACTTGGTGACTTGGATAGGCTCTCCACCGGCCAGCGGTTGCTGCCAAATATTCGTGGCGCGGTTGCGTGTGAGCATAAAGGCAACGGCTTTTCCATCGGGAGTGAACTGCGGCGCCCGCATGCCGTAGGGGACGTCGAGGGTGTAGAGCGGTGCTCCGCCGGAAGCGCGCGTAACCAGCAGTTTGGCCTGAAAACTGGTTCCCTGAACAGACTGGGCTGTGCGAAACGCCAGTTTGCCATCTCGGGAAAACCCGAGGTTGCCCGCCGGAAAGTCCAGTTTCTCCGGTGCTCCGCCTTCCAGGGAGACTCGCCAAACTGCCCGATCGGAGGCGGAGGCATATACGACTGACTTGGAGTCTGGCGTACACATGCCGCCGCCCAGGAAGGAGACCTGCGGAAGGCGGACCGGGTTCGAGCCATCCCCATCAGCGCGCCAGAGGCTAAAGGTCCCGTCGTGCCAGGTACTGTAAACGACGTGCTTGCCATCCGGGCAAGCGGAGAGCGTGAAATGTGGGTCGCGATCGACAGTCAGGCGGGCTTTGTTGCCTCCGTCTAGATCCATCAACAACCACTGCTCTCGCTCATTGGCAGCGGTGATCCGGTTTCCCACCCAATCCACGCCAAATCCCCAGGGCTCTCCGGAAGTGATCTGCTTCGCGTCCGAACCATTTGCGTTGGCCACCCAGACGTCGCTCAAGGTTGTCTCCCGCAGGGCGACCAGCGAATTACCGTCTCGCGTGACCTCCAGGCAGCAGTCATTGTAATTGGTGAGGTCGTTGGTGAAGCGGCTTACTTCGCCCTGGGGATAGCTGACAAACCATATCTGGTTGTGTCCATTTTCGCGATCCACTGCTACCAGCAGGATGCCATGACCGTCCGGCAACCACGCCGCCGCCCTCGCCGGCACGTCGAACGAATGCAAATCGTGGGCCTCGCCGGTTTGGGCGGAGATGACGACGAGCACCCAATGTCCAGCGCTGTCCCGCGTCTCCGGCGAGACCATCGCGAGTCTCCGCCCATCAGCGGACCAAGTGACATTGGCGGCTCCGGCGCCGAAGCCCGTGCGGCTCGCCAGCACTCTTTCGTCGCTGCCATCGGCGTTGGCGATCAAAACATCATTTCCGGGTCGCTGAACAATGCCGCGGATATAAGCGATCTGCCGGCCATCGGGGGAAAAGGCGGGCGCTGAATCCACATCGCGGGCAAGCTGCCTTGGCGTTCCCCCCAGCACGGGCATCTGGTACAGATAGTGGAAATTGGTGGTTGACTTGTCGGAGCGGACGAACATCACGTAGTTGCCGTCAGGCGTGAAACTGACCGCAACAAAGTGTACCTGGTCCGGCGGTAGAACCTGCATGGTACTTCCCGTGGCCAATTGCTGCACCCAAAGGCTTTCTTGAGCGCCGTCGCGGAGCGCGTAGACGATGTACCGGCCGTCGGGTGAGAGCGAGGCCGCTTCCGCGTTGCCGGTGGTGGTGACCTGCGTTAACTTCATGCCTTGCAGGTTAAAGCTGTCTGACCGGTGACCGAAAAAGTAGTACGCCCCGGCAATCAGCACCAAGGCAATGACGCTGGTGAGAGCCGCTATCAGGTAATTCGTCTTGCTACGTTTTGTCTTCGCGGTTAGCGCGTCGGGAGCCGCTTTCTGTCCCGATCCGCTGGCCACCGGTACTTTTCCGGAGCTGGTATCGCGCTTCAGGCGCTTCAGTTCGGCGCGCATCTCGGTTGCGCTCTGGTAGCGAAGATCACGATCCTTTTCCAGCGCGGTACGGATAATCTCATCCAACTTGGGCGGCAAGGCGGGGTTCAGCTTGATTGGCGAGACTGGCGCGCGGTTGAGAATGCCATCGAAAATGACGGCTGCTGTGGCTCCGTCGAAAGGAATCTTGCCGGTAGACATTTCATAGAGCACGCTGCCGAAGGAAAAAAGATCGCTGCGCGCATCGAGCTCTTTGCCGCGTGCTTGTTCGGGCGACATGAAAGCCGTGGTTCCCACAGCCATGCCGGGTGAGGTCAGGTGCTCGTCGGAGGGCGCCATGGTTGTGCCCGCGTACGTGGGCTGCTCCGCGGACTTGCGCGTGGTGATCAGCTTTGCCAGCCCGAAGTCCAGGATTTTTGCCTGTTTCCGCGGAGTGATCAGGATGTTCCCCGGCTTGATATCGCGATGCACGATTCCGCTGGTGTGCGCTATATCCAGGGCATCGGCGATTTGAATGGCGAGATCGAGCAACTCCTGAACCTCCGGCCGGTTGCGCCCGAGATACCGGTCCAGCGGTTCGCCTTCAATGAACTCCATCGCGATGAACGTCGTGCCGTCGGCTTCGCCGATTTCGTAAATGGTACAGATGTTGGGGTGATTGAGCGCAGAAGCAGCTTGAGCTTCCCGGCGGAAGCGAGCCAATGCTTGTGTGTCGCGAGCCAGCTCGGCCGGCAGAAACTTGAGGGCGACAAAACGGTTCAAGCGAGGGTCTTCAGCCTTGTAGACCACACCCATGCCACCGCCGCCGAGCTTTTCGAGAATGCGGTAGTGCGAAACCGTCTGGCCGATCATCGCTGGCCGATGTTAGCGGGATAACCGCGCCCGAGTCAATGTAGCCGGAATAAATGTCCGTGGCGATCTGGCGATCTATTGTGGCGTAACCGGCGTGGGTGGACCTGCTCATGCTCTTTCAGCTGAAGCATTCGCCGGGAAAAAGACCAATCGATGCTGCCGCAAGCTCGCGATCAAGGCTTGCCGCTTATGCGCACTCGGCCGGGTTCCACCACGGCAAAGGCATCTTGCAGCCGCGAACCCAGCCTCGCTACCGCCTCAACGACTGTCGCGGACTTAACGAGGCGTGCGTTGCTGTGAAACCTTATCAAGATTATGCCGGCTGACGAACGCCCCCGCGCGTAAACCAATTCGCCAAAGTCGCGGTCTTCTGTGATGAGCACTCGCTTCTCATTCAGGGCGCGGGCGCCAACACTTGCTCGTCGGTCGCGCCCTTCTCGACTTCGGCGATGGCAACTACATCGTGGCCAGCCTCGCGCAGCGCTTGGATTACCGGCGCAGCTTTCATCAGCCACGAAGTTCATGCTCAGGATTTGCCCGCGGCAGGCGCGGTGGGCGGCAACACCACTTCCTCGTGGGCCACGCTTGCCGCGCCGTAGGCTACTGCCGCCCGGATGTCTTCGGTTGTCAGGTGCGGATAATCTTCCAGCAGTTCACCCTCGCTGCCGCCCTCGGCGAGTTTGCGCAGGATCAGCTCGACCGTGATTCGCGTTCCACGAATTACCGGTTTCCCCGTCATAATCGCCGGGTCAATCTCGATGCGCTCGGTCGTCATTGGAATCCTCGTGGCCCATCATATCGCCCTCGCCCCAACCACACAAATCGTGACTCTGCATGGCTCACTCCAGCAGCGGCGTTTCGGCGTGGCGGAAATCGGCCAGAGATTCCGGGGATGCTCTCTGGTCAATACTAGCGACCAAGACTCAGCATGGCAGTCGGAAACAATTAGCTGTCGGAACAAATTCTCGCCTCCTCACAACGCCGCGTTTGTCACTTCGGCCCTTCGTTGGGAGGGCTCTGCGGACTCGGAGCACCGCTCTCAGGGGGATTGATGGCGGAAAGCTTGGTCAAAACACCCCGTTCCTGCTCTGAGAAGGTACTTTTGAAGCGATCGGAGTTCATCACCTGTGCGCGTTCGTGGGGATCCATCTGACGGAGATGCCGCAGCGCTTTGTGGACCATGACTTGGCGGTGCTGAGGCAGTCCTTGCAACGTCTGATTGGCTTCACGGATCTGCTGGCGCTGTTCCGGGCTCAAGCTGGCCATGAACTGCATGCGCTGACGCACACGTTCCTGCTGCTCCGGCGGCAGATTGTTGAATTTCCGCAACCGTTCTTTCAAAGCCGCTTGGCGGTCTGGAGGGAGCTTCTTGAAGCTGGGGTCGTTCTCCAGCAGTTTCTCCTGCTGATCGGGGGGAAGATTTTTATGCTCGTTGAGCCAGTCGCCCATCTTGTGCGGTGGCTTGGGATTGTTGTTGGAGTTCTTGGGTGGCTTCTGCGAGTTGGCCTGCGCCTGCGGATGGAATGCAGTGCCCGGCCTATGCTGCGCGACGGCGGCAAGGCTCAACACTCCTGCTAAACACAGGATCCCGATTCCACTTTCCATGGCCCAGGTCACTAATTGTGCTCCCCCAAGCACGTTTTACTCTTTACTCATCTACGACATCGTCTGACGGACCGCCGGTCATTTCGTCGATCAGATCGGTATTCACCAGAACTTCGTGATTGCGCTCCAGCGCTTCGACGTCGGCGACTGCAGGTCCAGGCTGAATGGGCGGTACGCCACTACCAAGCGTGCGGTAGATCAACGCACCCGCGGCCAGCACTACCGCCATCGACACGGCCATCGCCGGCCGGCGCATCCAGGCAAAAATACCGGCCCGAACAGGCGCCGTGTCCTTCTCTTCTTTTACATGCGCCCGTAAGCGCGTAAGAAAGTACGGAGAAGGCTCCGGGGCCTCCCACTCGTCCATGAGCGCCATGGTCTTGCGAAACGACTCCATCTCCTCAGCGCAGGCGCTGCACTGGCGGAGGTGGGTTGTTACCGCCGGGTCGGTATGCCCTTCGGCCAGCAACACGATCAAATTCTCTCGAACCTCATTGCAGTTCATACAAAATCCTTCAACCGCTCTCTCAGCGCCTCGTAGGCGCGGAAGAGCAGAGACTTAGTGGCGGATTCGCTCAACTTCAAAACCGCGGCGATCTCGCGGTAATCCATCCCTTGGTACTTGTGCATCAGGACCGCAGCGCGTTGCTTTTCCGGAAGCGCCATGACCTGTTTCTTGATAGCCAGCAACCGTTCCCGGCGCAGGATATTCTGTTCGACGTTCAACGCCGGGTCGGCGACGTCGGGCGTGGTTCCGGTCTCCTCGTCCGGCTCATCCAGGCTGACCACCCGCCCGCTGCGCTCGACCTTGTTGTCGCGGGCATGGTTGACGGCAAGGTTGGTCGCGATGCGATACAGCCAGGTCGTAAACTTGGCTTCCGCCGCATACGTCTTGCGGGAGCGATAGACGCGCAGGAAAACTTCCTGCGCCAACTCTTCTGCCATGGCCTGGTTCCGGCACATGCGATACATGAACGCAATCATGGGCCGGTGAAATTTGTTGACAAGGTACTCGTAAGCCGCGTCATCGTCGGTGCCGACACGCAGCATGACCTCGGCATCAGTCAACGAATCGTAAAGCATCTGGCCTGCTGCCATCTCCGCAATACCCTGCATCCTGCCGGTTGCTGTAGGCATGAAAAATCCCGATTTTAAGGCCACACTGCTCACATCCCCTCCAACCCCTTTTCGGCTAAAAAGTTGCTAGATAGGGAGGACGGCAGGACCCCCGCAAAAGAGTTTATTCCATGCGGTCGAATCTGTGTATGGGGTAAATTCCACAGCTCGGAATAACCCCTTCGGTGGTTTCTGGTAAAATAGTTATTACCCACTGTAGGTTAAGTGCCTGCGACAGTGGGCGCTTAACTCAGCGGTAGAGTGCCATCTTCACACGGTGGAAGTCATAGGTTCGAATCCTATAGCGCCCACCATTCTCCGATTTTTCAAGTTTCTAAGTTGAACCAGGACCTGGGCTGAGGGGGAATGTGCAGTTTTCGGTTGCAGAAGCGCCGGTTCGTGGTAACATCACGGAGTCTTCAATTTGCCGCCCGTTCCGGTGCGGCTGGCTCGCGCAGACTGAAAGCGCTGACTAGAACGAAGATTTCACGAACAACAATTTGGCTGGGACCGACCCTACCAGACCCACGTGAAACGGTTCCTGAGAGGTCCCCCGTTACAAAGGTCCTGCCAAAACTCAAAACGATCAAAAAGCACAAAGCGTACTTATAGGTTAAAGCGAATGAATGAAGCACCCAACCAGCCGCACGGTCCCAACAACCGGAAGCAGCGGCGTCGGAAACGCAATTTCGGACATCACGGTCAAAATGCGGAAGGCCAGCAGGGCCGCCCGGGAGGCGGGCAAGACCGCCAGAACCGGCAGAACCGCAACAATCGTGGACAGCGTCGCAACGCAGCTTTCGTGGGCCCCATGGATCACAGCTACCGCAATCAAAATGGCGGCCAGGGCAATCGATTCCACAACGGCCTGCAGGGAACCGACCATCTCGAGCCGTTGCCGCCGCGCGAAGGCGCGCCCACGCGGATCTTCTGCTTGATCGACGATCTGTTCTTCCTGGCCAAGATCCAGGAAGTGTCGCGCAAGCTGAACGTCAAGGTGGAGTTCGTCAAGAGCGATAAGGAAATCACCGAAAAAGTTGGAGAAGAGGGAGACGAGAAGCCGTCGCTGATCATCGTGGACCTGAACAGCAACAGCATCAAGCCTCTCACCCTGATTCCCAAGCTTCGCTCCAAGTTCAAGAAATCGACCTCGATCGTCGGCTTTGTCTCGCATGTGCAGGGCGATCTGAAAATGAAAGCCCAGGAGGCAGGATGCGACGTAGTCATGCCGCGCTCGGCCTTCTCGCAGAATCTTCCCAGCATCCTGCGCCGCCACGGCGCCCAAGATGAGCCAGACGTGAACTTCAACAAGGTGTAGTTCAGAGCCGTCGTTGCGACCTCTGCTGGATCGATATCGATATTGGAGAGCAGCTAACGGGGATAATTGCGGCCTTCGTTGAGGCTTAGCAGCCCCTCCCGCTTCCGGGACTTGTCCTGCTCATGACTCAGTACCCAGCCATCCGCGCCTAACTGCGCTCCTGCGTGTCAGCTTTAGGCGTCGATCTTGTGTCTTGTCGCGAGCCGTTTCAACGGGCGTACATGAACAAGCTTTCCCCGAGAATTCACACTCCCTTAACCACTGCTGTAGCCTCGACGAATATAACCAACTTACACCGATTGAATGCCTCACTGGGGGAACTCCTCACCTCACGATCCGGGGGTCCCCAAGTTTTTTTGCAGCCGACACGAGTTCGTCTGACATCAGTGGTTTGAATCGACTATCGCGACCGGGGCCACCTAAAGATCGGGTGATCTGGCGATTGCATGTGATCGGGTGATCGGAAAATCGGAAAATCGCGACAAGAATTAGAAAGGACGCGAGCAGCTGAAACGGAGAAGAGACGTAAGCAGATCACCCGATCACCCGAATCTCCCGGTCATGCGATTAAGCCGTCTCTACCGCAGATCGCGACGATTTGCGTGACAGCCGCCAGGCATGCCAGAGAATTCGCAACGTGGCCAGTACGGGAATCGAAAGAAAGACTCCGATCACGCCCGCCACTTCGCCTCCCGCCAGCACACCGAACAGCACCGCGAGAGGATGGAGCTCTAAGGTCTTGCCCATGATTCGCGGCGAGCTCACGTAGTCCTGAATTCCACGCCAGATCAGCAGAAATAAGAACACCCACCAAAGATGCTGGTATCCCGCGAGGAAGGCTACTCCCAATATCACGACGGCGCCCACCACCGGGCCGACCACAGGAATAAACTCCAGCGCTCCTGCCGCGGGCCCCAAGGCGATCGCGTAGGGCACCTGCATGAGACGGAGCACGATGGTCACGACTACCATGGCGAGTACAGCGAGCAAAAGCTGAGCGCGGATAAACTGACCGACCATAGAGTTCATTTGCTCAATGGCCGCCGCCACCATCTGCCGGCTGTCCCGGTCTTCCACGGAGTTGATCATGATCTGCCCGAACCTCTGTCCATCTTTGAGAAAGAAGATAGCCAGAATCGGCACCAGCACTAGCCACCAGGTGTTCTGTACGGTACGCACAGCACGAAGCACAAAACCTTGGGTCGCAGTGATGATCTGCTCGCGTTGTTGGAAGAGCAAATCCTGTATGTGCTTGACCGTCGCCTGGCTCCAGCCGTAGTGCATTCCTACCTGCTCGGCTATTTGCCCGGAGCTGATCTTATTCGCCCATTCCGGCGCCTGTTGCGCAAGCTTCTGCGTCTCCTGCGCTATAGGAGGGCCGAGCAGGGAGAACACCAGAACCAGCACGCCAACGAAGAGCATATAGACCACAGCGATCGCCGCCGGCCGCGAGCCGCGGAACCACGATTGAAACCTCGATACCGGCGCTTCCAGCAAGTAAGCAAAAAACACCGCAAACAAGAACGCGATGATGGCCCGCCAGGCGGAATACAGAAAGATCAGGACTAGCCCAAACGCAAAGGCAGTGAGGAGGACCTGGGCGGTTTTTTTATCGAAGATTTGCAAGGCGCTCAAGCCTAACTTAATGGAGCCGCGCTAACAACACAAGCGGTCTCTTGGTAGCAGGTCGCTTTGGTTTCCAACAAAACCGCGGTCCCTGGGTTTTGTGGAAAACCAAACTGAGCACCGTCGCAGGGCTGAAGCTGGCCTCCTTTACTCCGTTCCTCCGTGTTGAGAGGGTTAGAAGACCATCGTCCTCACGATTAGAATGGATTGCGAGAGTGAAGTTTCCGATCGAATGCGAGAGTTATGCCGGAATTGCCTGAAGTCGAAACTATTGCCAACGGTCTGCACAAACGCGTCTCGGGGAACCGGATCGAATCGGTCTGGATTGGCCGCAAGCCGGAGCCGCTGAAGTCACCGGCCACAGCCATCGCCAAGACGCTCGAGGGTGCGCGCGTGGAGCGCGTGCGTCGCGTTGGCAAACACATCGTCTTCGACTTGCTTCGCAACAGCGTGCACGGCAACGGACAATCAACGAGGGGACAGTGGATCGTGCATCTGGGGATGACCGGACGCATGCTGGTGGCCAATCCCGACACCGAGATTCCCAAACACACGCATCTGGTCGCGCGACTGTCTTCAGGAAGCGAGCTCCGTTTTGTTGATCCGCGTCGCTTTGGCCGCCTCGAAGTGCGCAGCGGCGACTTCGCCGGCCCTGGCGCCGAGCCGCTCACCATCAGCGAAGACGATTTTGTTCGGCTGTTTCACAAGCGTGCTGCTCCCATCAAGGCTCTCCTACTGAACCAGACTCTGCTGCACGGCGTGGGCAACATCTACGCCGACGAAAGTCTTTTCCGCGCCGGCATTCGTCCCCGGCGGCGCGGCAATTCGCTTAGCCGCGCCGAACTGGCGGCGCTTCGCAAGGCATTGCGGGCGGTGCTGAAAGAGGCGATCGCCGCCGGCGGCTCTTCCGTCTCCGACTACGTCGATGCCGATGGCGAGGAAGGGTTTTTTCAGCTCCAGCATCGCGCGTACGGCCGCGAAGGCCAGCCCTGCCTGCTGTGCAAGAAGAAGATCAAGAAAATCATCGTTGCGGGACGCGGGACGCATTATTGCCCACAGTGCCAGGAATAGCAGTTAGCAAATAGCAGCAAATAGCAGCAAATAGCAATTAGCAATTGGCTGCAATTGGCAAATAGCAATTGGCAATTTCCGACCGTCACCAGTTCAATAGTCGTTTGTGCTTTGGAGGCTCCGCGAGGCGGAGGTTTGGCTAATGGCTATTTGCTAATTGCTATTTGCTAAGTTTTCGGCACCAAGATTTGAGTATTTGCCTGCAGTCTTCTCATGCCGTGCAGCCAGCGGTCGTAGTCGTTTGCCTTTTGCTGAAAGAATTTCGCAACCTCCGGATGCGGGAGAATCAGGAATTTCTCTTCGCCTACAACTTTGATGGTTTCAGCCGCGACCTGTTCCGGCTCGATCGCGCTTTCGAGCAGGAATGAACCTCCGGAGAACTCCGCCTTGGCCAGCATCTGTGTGCGCACGCCCATGGGACAGAGCGCCGAGACGCGAATCCCCTGATCGCCATAGGTAATCGACAGCCATTCCGCAAAGCTCATCGCCGCGTGTTTGCTGACTGAATAGGGCGCCGAGCCGATCTGGGTCAGTAGGCCCGCGGCCGAGACCGTCTGAATCAGATAGCCTTCCTTGCGCGCCAGCATCTGCGGCAGCACCGCACGCGCGGCATAGACGTGGGCCATTACGTTGACGTCCCAGCTGCGCTGCCAGTCTTTATCGGACGCCTCCGGCCCGCCGGCCGTGCCAACGCCGGCGTTGGAACAGAAGATATCCACCTGGCCAACCGAGTCCGTGATCGAGTCAACCAGGTTCTTGACATCCTTCTCATTGCCGACGTTGCAATGGGCAAATCCGCCCGGCGTGCCCTTGATCTCATTGGCGACCTTCAGGCCGGCTTCGCGGTCGATGTCGGCGATCACGACGGCTTTGGCGCCGGCTTCCGCAAATTTGTGGCAGAGTGCCCGGCCAATTCCGTTCGAGCCTCCGGTAACGATGACAACTTTTCCTTGAATTTGCATGCCGAACAAGATAATCCCTTCCCGGCAATCGTTCAAACGGAAATGGAGTAATTTGGTAATTGGGTAATTTAGTAATTGGGTAATCGAAAACAGCACTTAGCAATTAGCGATTAGCAGCGATTAGCAATTAGCAATTAGTTCAGCTAAAGCCAGACCAAGGGGGCCGCTCAAAACGGAAATGTCATGTCCCGCTTTAGCTATGCAAATTGCCATTTGCTAATTGCTAATTGCTCTTTTTCCCAATTACCCAATATTGGCATTCTCTAGGCCGGAGAGGTTAAGCTGAACCTGGCCTCAGCACGAGTCAGGCCGAGACTCCATGACTGCTTTTGCCATCGGCGTTGACCTGGGCGGTACCAACCTGCGGATTGCCGCGGTCGATACTGGCGGAAGAATTCTCGAGAAGATCAGCACCGGCACCGAGGTCGCCCGCCGTGATCGGGTAATCGACGAGATGTGCTCGGCGATCGCCAATCTGACCAGCAAGCATGGTGCCGGAGGCAAGCTGTTGGGCATTGGCGTCGGCGTACCGGGGATTATCGATCTCAAGACCGGAATGCTGCGCGAGTCGCCCAACCTGCCCGGCTGGCAGGATTATCCGGTGCATGAAGAGATCGAACGCCGGCTGGGAACCAGGGTGGTCCTGGAGAATGATGCCAACGTAGCCGCGCTCGGCGAAAAATGGCTCGGCGCTGCCGCCGCCGTCGATGACATGTGCATGCTGACCCTGGGAACTGGGGTGGGTGGTGGCCTGATACTCCACGGTCGCATCTGGCACGGCATGCTGGGCATGGCGGGCGAGTTGGGCCACATCAACGTCCACGCCGAGGGACCTGCCTGCGGCTGTGGCAGCCGCGGCTGCCTGGAACAATATGCTTCAGCCCAGGCCCTGAAGCGGATGGCCGGCGAAGTTGTGGCCGGCGGTAAAGCGCCGGCGCTGGCTCGAGCGATGAACGACGGCCAGGAGTTCGATGCGAAGGTCGTCTACCAACTGGCCATGCAGGGCGACAGCGCGGCACAACAAGTCTTTCGCCGCTTCGGCACGGCGCTTGGCATCGCGGTGGCCGGCCTCATCAACATATTCAACCTTCCCATGTACGTGATCGGGGGAGGGGTTTCGTCGGCGTGGGAGGCGTTTGCTCCAGCGCTGCTGGAGACGGTCAAGGGCTATTCTTATATCTATCGCGTGACCGAGCCGGCGGATACATCGAAGGTGGCTGCCGGAGACGCTGCTACTAATTACACGCAGATCACGCGCTCGCAGCTCGGGAGCGATGCCGGGCTGATCGGCGCTGCTCGATTGCCGATGATAGAGAAAGCTGCTGGCTTCTAGCTGCTGGCTTCTAGCTGCTAGCTTCTAGCTCCTAGCCGACGAACTGCAAGCGTCAGCGCTACTCATGCTTGGCCAGCTAGAGCAGTTTCAGAGTTGGTGAGTTCTATACAATCGATGACCGTGTCATTTTGAAGCCGCAGGCGAGAAATCAGTTCCGCCCACAGCCCAGCGGGAGCAGATCCTTCTCCCGCTTGGCGGGATCAGAGCCTGTTCCCGCTCTGCGGGATGCTAGCCGAAGGAATGACACTCCATTTTGCCCGTGCTGTTTGGTGCACCGCATCTCCGGCTGCACTAGCAGCTAGTGGCTGGCAGCTAGCAGCTTCTACTGCATCAACTGTCTTGCCACCGAGCAATAAAGCTCCACGGCTTCGTGAAGCTGTTTCTTGGAGATATGCTCGCGCTCGGTGTGGGCGACGTGGATCGAGCCCGGCCCCAACAGCACGGGGGTTCCCCACCTGGTCAGCGCGGGGATGTCGGTGGTAAATGCCGCAACCATGGTTTCGATCCCCCCTACCGTGCGCAGCTTTTGAAACGGAATTTCCAGGACGAACTCGGCCTTGGCGAGGCCGGCGATTGCATCCGCAACCTGTTTGCGCAAACCGTCGGCCGGGGCTACCAGCCGATACAGCAGGTGCGCGCGCGCGTGATCCGCAATCACGTTAGGCGCGCGACCGCCCTCGATGATCCCGATGTTCACGGTGCACGGGCCAACCTCGGGATTGTGCGGCAGAGCCATGGCACGCAGGCGCTCCAACGCCGCCAGCAGTTTTTCGATCGCCGATTCTCCCAGCTCCGGATAAGCCGAATGCGCCATCTTCCCCTGCGCGGTCACTTCGACGCGCAGCGCTCCCTTCGAAGCAATCGCAATCTTGTTCTCCGTGGGCTCACCATTGATCAAGAAGCGGCTGCCCAGCGGATTCTCATTCGCAACTTTGGCGCCCAGGCTGTCGCGCTCTTCGCCCACCAGAAACAGCATGCCCACGGCTGCTCCTTCCTTGCCCAGGCGTTGGCAGGCCGCAATTTGCGCGGCAATGATGCCTTTGGCATCACACGAGCCACGCCCGTAAATATTGTTGTGGTCCTCCGACGACGGAATGAAAGGGGGCACGGTATCCATATGCGTAGAGAAGACAAGCTGCGGCGGGCGATCATCGATCGTGGCCACTACATTGAAGCGCTCGTGCTCCACCGGCATCTTGTGGGTGGTGTAGCCCAGTCGCGTCAGCTCATCGTAGAGCTCGGCGCCAACAGCGCCCTCGTTGCCGGTTATCGATTCGATATCGACAAGCTTGCGGGTGAGCTTGAGAGGATCCATGGTTGGTAACAGGATAAATGAGATCGGGTGATCGGGACATCGGGAGATCTGGCTATCGGGTCATCGGATCATCTGTTAATTAGAGCATCCGTTTTTTCAAGAAGTCCTGCACACTGGTTTCGATCTCCCGATCACTGGATCACCGGATCAGCCGATCCCCCGATGGCCCGATCTCCCGATGGACCGATCTCTTGATCACCCGATCTCGAATTGCTCCCTGTGGTAAAAAACTACTGTGGCTCTGGGCATCAAATCCTTCTTCCTCCCCGGCCCTGCCGGCCGGCTCGAAGCTCTGCTCAACGAAGGAGCGGCCTCAGCGACGCATGCCGCCCTGGTGTGTCATCCGCATCCTTTGTACGGCGGCACGGTGCACAACAAGGTTGTCTACCATGCCATGAAGACTCTCCACGCGTTCGGCTTTCCGGTGCTGCGCTTCAACTTTCGCGGGGCCGGGCTCAGCGAAGGCGAGCACGACCACGGACTGGGTGAGGTCGATGACGTGCGCGCCGCGCTCGATTGGCTGGACTCTGAGTTTCATCTGCCGATCATTTTCTGTGGGTTTTCCTTCGGCGCGGCCACCGGATTGCGCGCCGCTTGCGCCGACCATCGCGTCGTCGGGCTGATTTCTCTCGGGACACCGGTCGCGATCGAGGGTCGTGCTTACATGTATGGCTTCCTGAGCGATTGCACTAAGCGCAAGCTGTTCGTAAGCGGATCGCGCGACCAATTTAGCCCGCAGGAGAATCTGACGAGCCTGGTCGCGATCGCACCTGAGCCGAAAGAACTCGTCACCATCGAGGGCGCGGATCATTTCTTTGAAGGCCATCTACCTCAGATGCAGGCGGCCATTCGTGACTGGACCGCCCGCTACTTCGCCGCCGGGCAGCAAGTGGAGGCGGGCTAATGCCCTCCCCCATGGACATGCCCGCAACGGCGAGAGAAATCTTCCAGCGCGTCCTAAGCGAAGCCAGCATTGAGAAAGCGTTTACGCGCAACGTTCACTACGAACGCAGTGTGCTGCGCATTGGCGATGACCTTCACGACTTGCAATCCTATTCGCGAGTGCTGGCTGTTTCGTTCGGCAAGGCCGGCCATCGCATGGCCGAATGCCTGGCGCAACAGCTGGGGACGACCGTGCAAGGCATCATCGCCGATCCCAATCCACAGCCGGCCCAGCTTCAGGGTTACCGTTATTTTGCCGGCAGTCATCCTCAGCCAAACCAAGAATCGGTGCGCGCGGCGGAAGCCATATTGAAGTCGCTAGGCGCATTGAACGGGCAATCGCTGGTGATCTTCATGATCAGCGGCGGCGGATCGTCGGTGGTGGAAAAGCCCGTGGACTCTGAGATTGCGCTGCCCGATCTGGTCACGACCTATAAGACTCTGGTTCTTTCCGGCGCGCCCATCGCCGAGATCAACGTCGTGCGCAAGCATCTCTCGGCAGTCAAAGGCGGACGCATGGCCCGCGCTGCGCAGGGCACACAGCAGGTTTCTATCCTGGTGTCCGATGTTCCGGAGAATGCGCTTGATTCCCTGGCCTCCGGGCCAACCATGCCGGATTCATCCACGGTTGAAGACTGTTACCGCATCGCACGCGAGTACAGCATGCTTCAAGAATTCCCGGCTTCGGTGCGCGAACTGTTTGACCGCCATGCCCTGGAGGAAACGCCCAAGAAGAACGACGTGGCCTTCGCTCGCTCGCGCTGGTGGACGGTGCTCTCGAACGCGACCGCTGAGCGCGCCGCAGCAGCGGCGGCGGCGGAACACGGCTTTGCCGTAGAAATTGACCACTCGTGTGATGACTGGGACTACGCCAAGGCCGCGGACTACCTGCTCGCTCGCATTCGCCGGCTGCAACGCGAGGTTTCCCGGGCGTGCATCGTCTCCGGCGGCGAGGTCACGGTGAAGGTCGGCGGCAACGCCGGAACCGGAGGCCGTAACCAGCATTTTGCTCTCTACTGCGCGCAGAAAATTGCCGGCGAGAACATCGCTGTGCTCAGCGCGGGAACCGACGGCATCGACGGTAACACCCCAGCCGCGGGCGCTGTCGCCGACGGAACAACCGTTGAGCGGGCACGCCTGGCAGGACTCGACGTCGCCGACCATCTCCGCGGCTTCAACTCATATCCGCTATTTGAAAAGCTGGGCGACGCGATTCAGACTGGACCAACCGGGAACAACGTTAGGGATGTGAGGGTTTTGATGGCGTACTGACTCTTTTTCTGCGAATTAAGGGTACGTCTTTGTATCGTGACGTTGGCAAAAAGCGGCTCGGCCATCCGGAAAGCTTTCCCAAACCTCTTTTGGGTTAAACCGATTAGAGGTTCTACACTCGGTCTCGATTCACCAAACACTATGCGGAATGATGGCCATAAGCGATTCCGCGAACTCCTTACGGAAGCTCGCAAGAATGCGGGCATGACCCAGGCGGAACTCTCTAAGCGGCTTGGGCGTCCGCAGTCATTCGTTTCAAAGTACGAGCGCGGTGAAAGGCGTCTCGATGTAATTGAGTTTGCAGAAGTCTCCCGTGCTCTTGGCATTGATCCGCTCCGTTTCCTCGCGAAGCTCTACCGGGAGAGATCGTGAGAATCGTACACGTCGAGACGCTTTTGCATTGTGGCTCCTACGCAAGATCTCGACATTGGTCCAAAACGAGGCGATCAATCCATGCGGCTGTGAAGAAATGCGCATGGCCTCCCGGCAGTGACAAATTCACGATTCATCCGCAGAGCGGTAAGAAACGCGATGAAGGCAACGGGGTGGGGCCGATAAAGGATGAATTCATAGCAGAACTAACGAAGCGCGGGTGGATCATCGAAGGTGCCGCGAAAAATGTTGTTGGACAGGATCTCGGCGACTTCGACGCTGTGTTGCCCGGCCCTGAGGGCCCTATCGTAGTTGAGTGGGAAACGGGCAATATCTCATCGAGCCACAGATCGATGAACAAGCTGACAATGCTAATCGCAGACGGAACTATTGCGGCCGGGACACTCGTGGTACCGTCGCGGAAACTGTATGCCTACCTCACCGACCGAATCGGGAATTACCAGGAATTGGAGCCCTATTTGAAGCTGTGGAAGTCCGTACCGTGCAAGAAAGGAGTTCTCGAAATCGTTGTCATTCAACAGGACGCGGAAAGTTATGACGTACCGAGAATCCCAAAAACAACCGCAGGACGCGCAAAGGGTTAGCCTTCAACAAAATCGTCGTTTTTATGGGAGCGGATCTCGCTGCCTTCGAGACGGTCAATTATCTCCTGGGCAAAATCTATTTCTGTTCCTATCCACTCGCGTCCCTTTCTTTCACAAACTGCAAAGGTGGTGCCGCTGCCACCGAACGGGTCTAGCACAATTTCTCCTTTGACGGTAGACATCTCTACCACGCGGTCGAGGATCTTTGTTGAAAGGGCGTTTGCCCTGCGGTCCTTGGATTTGAACTTCCAATGGCGTACCGGAGGAACATCAGTCCAAACGTCCTTCAGCGTAACGCCGTTAGGATTCATCGCGTCACGGTGCCCTCCGTAGTCTTTGACTTCGCCACAGCAATGTCGGCACGTCTGTATCGGAGTACGAATGCGCCGGAATGTTTTCGGCTTCCCTTTGGTGTAGTAGAGAAGGCTGTAATGGCTTGGATGGAGGCGCCCCGGAATGGGCAGCGAGGCGGAAATTTCGACTGCAATCCAGTGTCTGAATTCCATTCCAAGTTCTGAGAGGTGCGTTCCAAGAAGAATGTTCCATTTCGGCAGATTGTAAAGAAAGAATGCGCCGCCTGGTTTTATTGTTCGAACGCACTCGCCAACCCAAGACTTGCACCACTCAACATATGCTTTATCTGACTTTTGATCGTTGCAGTTCTTGCCATATACCTTCCCTAAATTGAAAGGAGGATCGGCAAACACTGTATCGATGACTTCATCCTCGATGAAGGGCAAGACCGTCATGCAATCGGCGGAAAACAACGCCCCGAGAGACGAAGTGTACACAGGAACAATATTTGAATTGTCCTTAAGACGTGAGGTAACGTCGAAAACTCGTTCCTCTAGCTTCAAGGCAGCTTGTCTCGGCAAGGTGTAGATGTCTCCCAGAAACACAATAACCCAAAATAGGTTTTCGACGCAAGCTGGGAAAATGCCCCAATTCGCGCCCAACGGGACGCGCCCCTAAAGGCCGTCCCTGACACATGCTTTCGCGAGGATGGTAGACGAATAAATAGCGAAAGTCAACACCTCCGAGCGGCGGGGCCGCGCGGGCAAGAATGATACAAGCCCTTTGAGTTCACCGCTCGTCGTACGGCTAGAAGGCAGTTCACTCCTACCCGCCCTTCACCAGCTGCATCACCACGTACAGATGATGCGCTTCGTGCACGAGAAAAAACTCGAGCCATAGAGCTAGCGACATCTCACCGAACTTAGGATGCACTCCGGTGCGCTCGTAGTCGGCATCGGAGAGCGCTTTCAACCGGGCCAGCAGTTGTTCGCGGCCAGACGCCAGTTCGGCCGCGATCTCCTTGTACGCAAGCCCCCGCCAACGCTTCCACGCCGGATCTTTCTCAGCCCGATAGCGGGAGAGCGCCGGGCTCTTCTCTTTGAGAATGCGATCGATCCTTTCCAGGAAGACTTCGTGATAGCGGGCCAGATGCGCCAGGTGGTCGTTCGCCGACCATTTCCCCGAAGCCGGCAGCTGCAAGATGGCCTCAACGGGAACGGCGTGCAGGGCCTCGTCAAGAAACCCGCGGAGCTGGTTCTCGCAGCGTTGCAGGCGAGCGGAGTTCGATGCGTTCATGATTCAGTGTGACATGTTTTCTGAAATCCCGAATCCCGGCTGTTTTGACCGGGTGAGGGATCGCTATGGCCGCGAAAGGTGATGGGGACACGAATTGGAAATCTATATGGATCCCTCACCCCGGCAAAAAACGCCGGGGATTCGGGATTTCAGAAAAACACCTACCCCTTTTCCACGACCTTGAGCTGATCCGCGGCGAGGATTTTCTTGATCTGGCTGCGGGCGTGGATGGCCCAGGGACCTACGGTGTCGAGTTTGGCGTAGGCCCGCCAGTGGCGCAGAGCCTGGCGCGGCTGACGTGCCTTCTCAAAGGCCAGGGCCAGGTTGTAATGGGCGTCGGCATAGGTGGGAGCCAGGGCGATGGCGGATTGGTAAGTGCGGATGCCGTCGGCCAAGCGTCCAGTCTCGTCGAGCACGTTGCCGAGATCGAAGTACGCCAGCGCGTACTTGAGATCAACCTCGATAGCTTCGCGGTAATAACGCTCAGCCAGCACATAATCGTGACGGTTGTAGTAGAGCGTGCCCAGGTTGATGTAAGCAGCGGCATGCGCCGGATCGAGCTCGACGCACTTCTTGTAGGACGCGATGGCTTCATCCTGCGTGGCGGGCGACTCTTCCAGGCAGACGCCGCGGGTGAAAAAGTCAGCTGCAGTCTCTGCTACGCGCATGGGGTGAACCTTGGGCGACTCGACCACATTGCGGTCGGCAAAGTCCATGACGAACTGTCCGGCCAAAGGTTCCACGGCGGCGCCGCGATGACGGAACGCCACGCGCGACTTAGTGGCGAAGGTTCCGGCCTCGAGTAGTGGGTTTTCCATTCCCGCAACTTGCTGTTGCATGGCGCGCAACGAGTCGCGGATCACCACGGAACGCACGCGCTTGGCGCGCAGGTCACGCAGTTTTTTTATTTGCAGGAGATCGAAAAAAGAATAGATGTCTCGGGCCGGAAACAGGCCGGCTTTTTCCCAGCCCGCGAGTTGCCGCGCCGTGATGCGAAGGATCCGGAGGACGTCCTCTCGATGATATCGTTCCACGGGTACCCTTGAATTGTCGCTATCTTCCACAGTCACAAGGCATTATGCGAAACCTAAGCTGAAAATAGCAAGCCCAAATCGGAGACGATTGTGGAAAACTGAGGTTCCCAAAGTAATCGCCGGGATCGCCGACATCGCGCGTGATCGCCGTGATCGGGAGGCGGGCATCAGGTGATCGCCGTGATCGGGTGATCGGGGCGTGGCGAGCCCGCTGCAACAAGCGCAGGACGATCCTTGGTGGTGAAGAATCTTTGGCGGTTTGGAGCGAAGCGACAGAAAGAAAGGATTAAGGGCTCGGCCGACTTGCGCGCCGAGCCCGCTGCAACAGGCGCAGGAGGATCCTTGGTGATGAAGAATCTTTGGCGGTTTGGAGCGAAGCGACAGAGAAAATGGAGCCGACGATCGGACTTGAACCGATGACCTGTCGATTACGAATCGACTGCTCTACCAACTGAGCTACGTCGGCCTTAGATTCGATTTTAACATGACGGTTTCCGTGTTCTGAATGTGCAAGAGACTGTCAGGGCACGAGTTTAGGCAGGGGCGTTGCCCTTGCTATCCCGTATCCAACACTAGGCACCTAACACCTGTCATCCCTGATACCTTTCCAGGAAACGCACGCGCATCGCGCACCCAACAATCTCTGATACGATTGCGCCGCATGCCGGTTAGCACAGAATCGCCCGTCGTCACCAGGATGGCCAAAACTTCCCTGGCACTCCTGGTGCTCATCAACATCGTCAATTTCTACGATCGCAATGTTGGCGGCGCC
>Ga0209648_10000243_pt1 | contig 40555 bp, 37 predicted proteins | sample GraSoi2013_115cm_FD_185830 | JGI IMG/M metagenome (GOLD analysis project Ga0209648, IMG submission 185830) | Grasslands soil microbial communities from the Angelo Coastal Reserve, California, USA - Sample 9_17_2013_115cm (SPAdes) (version 2) | ecosystem: Environmental > Terrestrial > Soil >...
CAGCGGCTCCCGAGGTTCGGGAAAGCTCAGGTCAACGCGATGAGCGGGACAGCCGGGGCGGGTGGCGAAGCCGGCGTCGCCGTGGCGGGCGGCGCGAAACTGGCGGCCAGGAGCCCCAGTTCTCGCGGCCAGCGCAGACTGAGCCAAAGCCGGAACGCGAACAATATGGGCCACCGCCGGGCTATCAACCGATCATCCTGCCGGGCGAGTCAATCTCGAAGTACCGGCGGGTTGCGGAACATGCGCCAGCTGGTCCAACTGCGGCTGCCCAGAAAGCGACACCCGCCACCGATGAGGTCCACAACGCCATTGCTGAAACCTTTCCTCAGGACGAACCGCTGTTTGCCGAGGCAACGGTTGGTGGAGAGACTCAGCAGGCTGAGTCGAGTCTTCCGGCATCCAGCACGGGCGAGGACGCCCGCGCCTCTACGTTCATGAATGACGAGCCTGCCCCCCCCATTCAGTATGGAGGAACGGGCGTCCCCGCCCGTTCAACCGGGCATCCGGAGGACGCACGCTTTGAAGTCCCCCCTCCAGAACCACAGGTCGGCTCCGACGAATGGGAGCGCGAACAGAAGCGCCGACACGAGATGAATGTGGCTGCAGTCTTCGGCGGGGAACAGAAGGAAGTGACAGGTCAACCAGCCGAAGATCCAGAAGAAGACTTGGATGAAGACAAGCTGCTTATCTTGCCAGAACATTCCGATCAAAGGCCCGCTGCGTCCGCCGGGACAATGGAAGAAGAGGAAATCGACGAAGAAGAAGCCGATCTTGCTTCCTACGTAGAGGACTTGGAGGAAGACGCGGCATTCGATGAATTCGAGGAAGAGACACACGCGGCCGGAGATCGGGTTGAGCCTGCGGCGGAGCAGGAGATCGCTGCGTCGGCCGAGGACAGCGCTGGTGTTGTCCCATTCTCGTCCGAACCAGTATCGCAGGGGACGGTCGAGGTTGCTCAAGCAGAAGAAGAAGTGGATGACGCTGCTGAAGACGAAGCTGAACTCGAGGAAGCCCAGGCAGAAGCCGAAGCCTTACTGGCTGCCGAGGCTGTCGGAAACGGCACCGTAGACGCGCGGGCCGAAGTGCGAGCTCCTGTGGCCACCGCTGCCTACACTCAGCGCACGCCGCGCCCGGCCTTTGACCGGGACCGAGGACGCGGCCAGCGCCACCGTAGCGGAGGAGGAGGGCGTCGCTTTCGCCGCCATGAGCCCCAGAATCTGCCGTTGATTACAGACCTGCTGAAAGAAGGACAGGAAATCCTGGTACAGATTGCGAAGGAGCCAATCGGCAAGAAAGGCGCGCGTATTACCAGTCACATCGCGCTGCCCGGACGTTTTCTGGTCTATATGCCGACGGTGAATCACACCGGCGTCTCCCGGAAGATTGCTTCCGAAGAAGAACGGTTGCGGCTGAAGCGGATCATCCAGAGTGAGCGCGAAAACGGACACGGCGGATTTATTGTTCGAACTGCTGCCCAGGGAGCCGACGAACAAGAGCTGCGCGCGGACATCCGCTTCCTCAAAGGACTGTGGAACGAAATTCGCACCCGCGCAGAGAATGGCAAGCCACCTGCACTGATTTACCACGACCTGAACGTGGTCGAGCGCATACTGCGCGACCAGGTTACCTCGGACTTTTCCGCCATCTGGGTCGACACCGAGCAGGAATACGAACGCATTCTGCGCTTCGCCAACCGCTTCCAGCCCGCGCTGATAAGGCGAGTGAAGCTCTACACAAAAGAGACTCCCCTGTTCGAGCAGTTTGGGCTGAAAGATGAAATTGATAAGGCGCTCAAGTCGAAGGTCTGGCTGAAGAGCGGCGGCTACATCGTCATCAACCAGACTGAAGCGCTGGTGGCGATTGACGTAAATACTGGCAAGTACGTCGGCAAGACGGCGCGCCTGGAAGACACCATCGTAAAAACCAACGTGGACGCCATCAAAGAAATCGTTCGGCAAATCCGTCTGCGCGATCTCGGCGGAATCATCGTCATCGACTTCATTGACATGGATGAACGGCGCAACCGGCAAAAAGTCATGCAAGCTCTGGAAGAAGCATTGCGCGGGGACCGCTCGCCTTCAAAGGTCCTTCAATTTAACGATTTCGGCCTGGTAGCGATCACGCGCAAACGGGTAAAGCAGTCGCTGGAGCGCACAATTGGTTCGCCGTGCCCGTACTGCGAATCCACTGGGTACGTTAAGTCAGTAAACACGGTTTGCAATGAAATCTATATCGAGATGCGGAAGATCGCGAAGCAGCTCGATCACTCCGACGTGATGCTGCGGGTACATCCGGAAGTGGCGAAAGCGCTGAAGACCAGCGGTGGGCGTTGGCTGAACGAACTGGAAGAGCTGACGAAGAAAACGGTGATCGTGAAGAGTGATCCGGCCTTGCATCAGGAGCAGTTTGATATTAATTGAAGCTCTTAGCTCTTAGCCATTAGCTTTTGGAGAGACGGGCGTCCCCGCCGCCCGTCTTTTTCTTGTCCGAATAGAGCTGCCATCCCATCAAACTTCGTTTATTGGAACTTGACTTTTTCCCGCAATATGGCACACTAGGTAAGCACATATAGTATGCATACTCATAGAGCACATATATTACTTCCTGAAGACTTAGTCCAGGAGATCGACAATCTGGTCGGCCCACGGGGACGCAGCGCCTTTCTGGTAGAGACCGCTCGGAATGAAGTCAGGCGCCAGAAGCTGCTGCGATTCCTGACTAGCAAGGAGCCTGCGTGGAAGGATGAAGACCATCCAGAACTAACCAGCGGATCCGCAAAGTGGGTGCGGAAGTTGCGTGCAGAGAGCGAACACGCTACCCGACAGCGCCAGAAGCGCAGGGACTGAACTGCGAGATGAATCTATTACTTGACACTTCAGTTCTCATCGATACCCTACGCTCCCGTAACCGCCGTAAAGAGTTGCTGGCTAGGCTTGTGGAAGAAGGACACCGCCTGACCACGACTGCCCTTAATATCGCGGAGATCTATGCTGGAATTCGTTCTGGCGAGGAGACGCGAACTTCCTTGTTGCTGGATTCATTGGACTGCTATGCCCTCGATTGTGAGACTGGAAAACAGGCAGGATTGCTCAAGAACGTTTGGGCTAGAAAAGGTAAAACAGTTTCACTGCCAGATGCAATCGTCGCCGCGATTGCGATCGAGCGAGGATGCACCCTTATGACGGACAATCGCAAAGACTTTCCGATGCCAGAACTCAGTCTGTATCCGTTGCCCTAGTAAACGCAATTCAGTCCGCTCCGACGGCAGCACTCTTTGCTTCGACCGACCCAGTCAGTGTCGCAACCGCGATGCCACTGTAGTCATGCAACTTCTTCAGTGAAGTTTGCATTTCTTCAACTTGCTGGCGATGACCGCGCTGCGAAGCCAGCGTGCACACGCGTTCGGAATTCTCCGTTGCTTTGCTGGCTATTTCCAGCAGCGTGACCAGCGAGTCCGCGTGCAGCTTCCATAATGAAGGAGAGTTGTTGGCGCGCTTGAGTTCTTCCAGCTCGGTGATGATGCGAGCAGTCACCGCGACCAGGCGCAGCAGCACCCGTGCCACACCTGCGCGCAGACTCTTTTCTTCGAGATAATCCGCGCAATAGGCATCGGCCTCAGCCGGTGTGAGGGTCAGATTGAAGAAGCGCATGGGTACGACCTGGCGGAATTTGGGGTCGGCGACGCGCACAAAAATTCGCACTGACTCTTCTACTTTGAGCAGCTTGGTTTCTTCGGATGCAACCTGCTGCGGTGTCACCGCCTTCCGCATAGCTTTCAGATTGAACGGAGGTGTGACTGCAGGATTGCTGGAAGTTTTTGTCGCAGGCTTGGGCGCCGCCGCTGAACGCGCCTGCTTCGAGCCCCGTTTCATCGGCGGTTTCGCCTCCAGAGTCTGTTTCAGTTTCGACACGCGGCGGAATTTTTCTAGAGCATGTCCATAATCAAGCTTGAGCAAGCCATTTTCGTCCATGGACTTCACTTGGTCGACAGTAACGTCCACTCCGTCCACGCTGCCCAGAATGGTGCCGCCCTGCTCTTCCAGATCCCCAGCAAAAGCCTTAATTTCTTTTGTCGCAGCGTGAAAGAGTTCGTCAAACTTTGAGCCGAACGTCGTATTGTAAGGTGCAATCGTCGCCAGCACTCCGGGATGAAAGAACGAATCTTCCAGTGTCTGCTTCAGTTGGCGGACCGTTTGGATGACTCCTGATTCCAGCAGCGCATTCAAATCGCGAAAACGCAGTACCTGTTCTTCCAGCGGATCGAAGCGGCGCAGAATCTGAATGTGTTCTTCGGGAAGCGGCGGCGGATCGGAGTCGGCGAGAATTTCAATCAGCGCGATTTCAAACGGCGAAAGGGGAAGCGAGCCGTCCAGTCCGTAGCCGCGCTGTTCCCACTGCCCAGGTACGCGAGGATGGCGATAAAGAAAAGTAGAAACGATGTCAGTCTTGTCGCGGTCGGTATCCAGGTGGTCGTGCTTGCGCACGAAATACCGGAGCATGGCTTCAGCGATCTCCGGGTCGGTTTCGTCGTTGAAAGCTCTCCGCAACATGGCTGGAGAAATGGCCATGTCGAGGAGCCGCAGCCAGCGGCGCATGGCGCCCAGCACCTCACCTACATCGTTGTCCCCTTGCAGGGAGACAGTCTCCAGCCCCGCCGGGACCGGGACCTCGCCAGCCACGGCCTCCTGCAGGAGCTTCTCGTAAAAGCCCTGAACAGTGGCCAGGATGGCAAGCTCCCATTTGGGATCTTCAGCCAAAAGCGTTTCCTCGATGAAATCGGTTCCAAAGTAATACTGCCAGAGGGCGGGGATTACGGGGTAGTTACCTTAGTAAGACTGGGCGGCTCACCATGGAGGCACGGAGAAAACCCGGAGGAGTTATGTAGCGTCCTGCTGAGGCTCGCTATGAAAAAAGGGTTTACGCATGCCGATCTGATTTTGCTTTTCTCCGTGTCTCGTGCTCCGTGGTGAACCGTCTTTCGTCTACTCGAAGACGACCGTCTTGTTCCCATATAGCAGAACACGGTTTTCAACATGCCAGCGGACAGCGCGAGAGAGTACGACTTTTTCCAGATCGCGGCCTTTCTGAATGAGGTCGTCGACTGAATCACGGTGCGAGACGCGGACCACGTCCTGCTCGATGATGGGGCCATCGTCGAGCACTTCGGTCACATAGTGGCTGGTGGCGCCAATCAGCTTCACCCCGCGGGCGAACGCCTGGTGGTAGGGCTTGGCTCCGACAAACGCTGGCAAAAAAGAGTGATGGATGTTGATGATCCGCCGCGGATAGGCGTTCACGAACTCCGTCGAAAGAATTTGCATATAGCGCGCGAGCACGATGAAATCCACGCCGTGTCGTTCGAGCAGTGACAGGATTTGGCGCTCTGCACCTTGCTTGTCTTTCTTTTCGACCGGCACCAGAAAAAAGGGAATCCGGTAGAAATCCGCGATGGCCTGGCTGTCGGCATGATTGGAGACTATGCAAGGGATCTCGCAGGCTAGTTCCCCACTCTGGTGACGGTAGAGCAGATCCACGAGGCAGTGGTCGTACTTCGAAACCAAAATCGCCATTCGCGGACGGTAATCGGATTGCGCGAGCCGCCAGCGCATGTCGAAGTCGATGGCAATCGGAGAGAAGTGACGCGCGAAATCGTTGAGGGGAACATCGAACTCGGCGGGATCGAATTCCACGCGCATCAGGAATGTGCCGGAATCCACGTCGCTGTGTTCGTCAGCGTGCAGGATGTTGCCGCCATGCTGAAAAACAAATCCGGCGATGCTGGCGACCACGCCTTTTCTGTCTGGACAACTGAGCAAGAGGACGGCGCTTTTCTTTTTCATCGCCGCCCCTTCAAGTCTTTTAGGATTTCGCGAGCGGCGTTCGCGCCCGACCCTCCAGTGAGGCCAGTGCCGGGATGCGTTCCCGATCCGCAGAGATACAGATTCTGAATCGGCGTCCGGTAGCGGGCCCAGTCAAGAATTGGACGCATGGTGAAGACCTGGTCTAGAGCGAGCTCGCCGTGGAAAATATGGCCTCCAGTGAGCCCGTATGTTTCTTCCAAATCCAGCGGTGTAATGATCTGGTGATGGAGAATCTTGTCCGGAAGATCGGAAGCGTATTGCGCTAGAGTTTTTACCACAGTGTCACCGAGTGCGAGGCGTTGGGCTTCATCTTGCCAGCTGCCGTTCTTCAATTTGTATGGAGCGTATTGCATGTAAATGGACATCACGTGCTTGCCTTCGGGCGCAAGCGGTGGATCGGTGAGAGTAGGAATTGTAACTTCCAGGTACGGAGCGTGGGAAAAATTCCCGTATTTTGATTCGTCGAAGGCGCGCTCCAGATAGTCGATTTCTGGTCCGATGTGAATTCTTCCCGCCAGCGCGCCGTCGTTTCCGTCGAGTGCCGTGAATTTCGGTAGGCCTGAGAGGGCGAGGTTCACCTTGGCGACGGTTCCGTTCATGCGGTAGTTCTGCAGCCGCTTGGTGAAGGTAGGGGAAAGCAGCGATGGATCGGTGAGCTTAAGAAATGTGCGCTTGGGGTCGGCGCTTGAGATTACTGCGCTGGCAAGAATTTCTTCTCCTGTCGAAAGGACGACTCCCTGGGCGGCTCCATTCTTGATCCTAATTTCGATGACTTCTGCGCCGGTGCGAATCTCGGATCCCGCATGCTGGGCGGCCCCGGCCATCGCTTGCGTAATGGAGCCTAGTCCGCCGGCTGCAAAGGAATTGCTCCCTGCCGGATTCGAGTCTGCCGCCGCGCGTAGTAGCAAAACGAGGCTTGTCCCAGCGGACCACGGCCCGAGAGATGTCCCGAAAATGCCGCGGGCGGCAATCGTGGCACGAAGAAGGTCGTTCTCAAAAAACTCGGCTGCGAGATCGGCAACCGCCATCGGCGCCCAGCGCAGCAGGTTGTAAGTATTTGCCTTGCCAAGCCCGCGTAAAGAGCGTCCGAGTTGCAGCAGGCCAAAAAGGTCGGCTGCAGTCGGGTGCTCGATTTCCGGAGGAGTTTGTGCCAAAGAGTTGGCAATTACTCGGGAGGCTTTTTCGATGGCAGGCTGAAATTCGCGATACTTCGCAGCGTCGGCTTCTGAAAACTTCGCGATTTCCTGTGCGGCTCTTTCAACGTCTCGATAGAGAATTAACGCACGGCCATCGGGCGAGAACGCAGTTACGGCAACCTCTGGCGTGATCAGCTTCAGACCATGTTGCTCGAGTTGCAAGTCGCGAACGATATCAGGGCGAAGCGGCCCCGCAGAGTGGGCGAGGAGGGACGCGCGAAATCCGGGATGAAATTCTTCGGTGATGGCGGCACCACCGACTTGATTCCGGCGTTCGAGGACCAGCGGCTTAAATCCGGCGCGTGCTAGATAGAAGGCCGTGACCAGCCCGTTGTGGCCGCCGCCAATGATCACGATGTCGCGAGAGTTAGCCATGCCTCTGTGTCTTCCTCTGTGCGTCTCTGTGCTCTCCGTGGTGAAGTCTTGGATTTTTAGGCTCGCAAAAACCAAAATCCTCAACCACAGAGGCCACAGAGTTACACAGAGAATTTCAACTGACGTCCTTCAAAATCTCCAATGCTGCAAGCCTGCCCGGCGCGCCCATGATTCCGCCGCCGGGATGCGTGGCCGATCCGCACATATACAAATTCTTAATCGGAGTACGGAAACGCGCGAATCCCGAAACTGGGCGCAAAAAGAAAAGCTGTTCCAGCGAAAGCTCACCTTGAAAAATATTGCCTTCGGTCAGTCCAAAATCACGTTCAAGATCGAGCGGCGTGAGCACCTGTTTGTGCAGAATGATATTTTTCAAATTCGGGGCGTACTCGGAGATCGTGTCAATTACGGTGTTGCCGAAATCGTCGCGAAGCTGGTCCCAGTTCAGCCCCGGACGCAGTTTGTACGGAGCGTACTGCACGAAGCACGACATCACGTGCTTCCCCGGCGGCGCAACGCTCGGATCGGTGAGCGATGGAATCACCATGTCAATGTAAGGGCGGCGGGAGAACATTCCGTACTTCGCATCATCGTAAGCTTTTTCCATGTAGTCCACGGCCGGTGAAATGGAAATCGCGCCACGCAGATGTGGGCCGATTCCAGGCATGCACTTGAAATCCGGCAAGACGTCCAGAGCAAGGTTTACTTTTCCTGACGATCCGCGAAATTTGTAACGTCGCACTTCATCGAGAAATTCGCCAGGCAAATTTTCGTTGTCGATAAATTCGATAAACGTATGCCGAGGGTCCACGCTCGACGAAATCACGCGACTGTAGATTTCATCGCCATTCGCCAAAGCCACTCCAGTCGCCCGACCGTTCTTCACAATGATCTTGGCTACAGCCGCCTCTTTGCGAATTTCTACTCCCGCCTCGACTGCCGCGTCGGCGATGGCGTTTGAAATTCCTCCGGTGCCGCCGCGGGCGAATCCCCACGCGCGGAATGCGCCGTCGATTTCTCCCATGTAGTGGTGCAGCAGAACGTAGGCGGTGCCGGGCGAGCGCACGCCGAGGAACGTACCAATAATTCCCGACGCCGACATCGTGGCCTTGAGCACATCGGTTTCAAACCACTGGTCGAGAAAATCCGCCGCGCTCATGGTCATGAGTTGCACCAGGTTGTAGCGATCGTCGCTGGCAAGTTTCTGAAAACGCCGTGCCAGAAACAGCAGCTTCGAAAGGTCTTTGGGATTGAATCCAGTTGGGTCGGGCGGGACCATGTTCATGATCGGCTTCACGAAATGGCACATCGGCTGCATGGCCTTGCCAAACTCGTCGTAAGCCTCAGCGTCGAGGCGCGAGTGGCGCGCAATTTCGCGATGCGTCTTGCCATGATCGTTTACCCGCCACAGGTAATCGCCGCTGAGCATGGGCGTGAACGTGCCATCGAGCGGAAGAATTTCCAGGCCGTGGCGGGGCAGGTCGAGGTCGCGAATGATCTCCGGCCGCAGCAGTGATACGACGTAAGAGCAAACCGAAAACTTGAATCCGGGAAAAATTTCTTCCGTGACCGCCGCCCCGCCCAGCACATGCCTCCGCTCAAGCACCAGCACTTTCTTTTCCGCGCGCGCGAGATACGCGGCGTGGGTCAGGCCGTTGTGGCCTCCGCCAATCACGATGACGTCGTAAGAAACAGCCACTAGCTTCTAGCTCCTAGCTTTTAGCTGTCAACTCTCAGCCGTCAGCTTTCAGTTCTTGCACAGAGTTTTGCTGCGAAAAAGAATGATACTCGCGAACAGTGCTTTGCGGCGCGGATCAGAGTCCGCTAGGAAGGAGGCTCCATTGAATGAGGCGGGACATAAGAAGCTAGATTCTAGCTGTCTCACGAGAATTTGTCTCTAAATCAATACGGGCAGGGCTTGCCAACCTGCCACACCAATTTATCCTCATGTGTCATTGACCACCTGGTGTCCTCTTCGAAGTCGGCCCACGCGGCAGGCATAAGTTCAGAGAACTTCTCGCACGTATGCCGAGTTGTTAAACACCTCAAATTAAATTGAAACGCGTGCTCAATATTTTTAGGCTCAGTGTCTTCAGAGGTTTCTGCGCTGAACGAACGGATATTACTTGCGTTCCCGATCGTACCCAGGGTGCCGCTTGAGTGGATAGTAGGTACATAGACTACGCTGCAAATGTTTCTCCTCCCATGCTGCGACCTCGATTTTCGGATAATCGCTATGGGAGAGGGACCTAACGTCCGCCTGCGCTAATAATGCACTCGGGCAACACCGGTTCCTGGCGCGTACACCTTGTTGCATCCCGATCACGTCCGTGGCGATTCACACGCATCGTAAGGTCCCTCACCCACCCGCTTTCAGCGTGCGCGTTCGGGATGACATGAGGTGGGTATAATCCGGAATTCAGAAGTTATCGAGGAAATCATGCCCATCGGAACCGCACTTCAGGAACAAACTCTTCCACTCTGTTACAGCCCAAAATACCGCGAGTGGTTGTGTCCCATGAGCAATCTGTGAATCCACACCTAGGCACCAAGCTTCTCTACCTCTCGCAGGCCGACGTCTCGTCTACCGGTTTGAGCATGGAAGAAATCATTTCGGCGCTCGAATTCATGTTCCGTGAAAAAGCCGAAGGGCGGGTCGAAATGCCACCGAAGATCGGCATTCATACCATGCCCGATGCCTTCATTCACGCCATGCCTGCCGCCATTTCTGGGCAGAAAGCTGCGGGTATGAAGTGGGTCGGAGGCTATCCCGCAAACAGCAAATGCGGACTGCCTTACATCACAGGCCTGCTAATCCTGAACGACTACGAAACCGGAATACCACTCGCGCTCATGGATTGCACGTGGATCACAGCCCAGCGCACCGGGGCCGCGACTGCGCTCGCCGCCAAATATCTGGCCCGTTCCGATTCCGAAACTCTCGGCATTCTGGGCTGCGGCGTGCAGGGACGGAGTAATCTCGAAGCTTTACGACTGCGTTTTTCTTTGCAAAGAGTCTTTGCATATGACACCCACATCGAGCGCGCAGAAAGCTACGCCCGCGAGATGCAATCGCGATTTGGAATCGAAGTGCAGCCGGTCAGCCACCCGCAAGAAGCCGCCATCGCCAGCGACATCGTCGTAACCGCTGGCCCGATTCTGCGCAAGCCGCATGGCACGATCAAAGCGGGCTGGCTTCAAGAAGGCGCCTTTGCATCCCTGGTGGACTTCGACTCTTATTGGTCTTCAGCAGCACTAGCAGAAGTGGACAAATTCTGTACCGACGACGTTGTTCAGATGAATCACTATCGCGATCTCGGATACTTCCTGCACATCCCGCCGATCCACGCCGACCTGGCGGAGCTTGTCACAGGACGCAAGCCGGGCCGCGAAAAGCAGGAAGAGCGCACCATGGCGTGCAATCTCGGCCTGGCACTCGACGATATCGCCGTCGCACCGTTGATCTATGAGCGGGCGTTAGCGAAGGGGATTGGAACCTGGTTGCCGCGGTGAACTGAAGTGCCCGCTCAACAACATCGTGGGTATAATCCAAAGTTCGAGGGAATTTAAAAGGGAAATCATGCCCATCGGAACTGCTTTTCACGAACGAACTCTCCCCCTCTGCCAGAGCTTGAATTACCGCGAGTGGTCGGGATACTACACGGTCAGCGTGTACGAGGTGCACCATGAGCACGAGTACAACGCCATCCGCAATGCGGCGGCGCTGATTGACATCACGCCGCTGTACAAGTACCTGATCACCGGACGCGACGCCACCAAGCTGGTGAACCGCATCATTACGCGCGACATCAACAAAGTGGCCAATGGCCAGGTGATTTATTGCTGCTGGTGCGACGAACAGGGCAACGTGGTGGACGACGGCACCATCACGCGGCTCGACGAAAACCGCTATCGCTGGACCGCCGCCGAGCCCAATCTGCGCTGGTTTCATCAGAATGGGCTGAATATGGATGTGCAGATTGAAGACATTTCCGAGCGCACCGCGGCGCTAGCACTGCAAGGACCAACTTCAGCGCGGCTGCTCAAGACTGTGGCCGAAGCGGAAATTACCAACCTGAAATACTTCCGCATGACCAGCGGCAAAGTCGCCGGCGTTCCGGTGGACATCTCGCGCACCGGCTACACCGGGGACCTGGGCTATGAAATCTGGGTGGAGTGGAAAGATGCAGTGAAAGTCTGGGATGCGATCGCGGTGGCGGGCAGGCAATTTGATTTGCATCCAACAGGGATGCTTGCGCTGGATGTTGCCCGCGTCGAAGCCGGATTGCTGCTGCTTGACGTGGACTACACCAGCTCGCGCAAGGCGCTGATTCCTTCCCAGAAATATTCGCCGTATGAGCTGGGATTTGGGAAGATGGTGCATCTCGAGAAAGAAAACTTCATCGGGCGGGACGCGTTGGTGACGGATTCAGGACAAGGAGTGGCCCGGCAGCTTGTGGGGCTGGAGCTCGACTGGATCGAGATCGAAGCGCTGTACGAAAACCTCGGCCTTACGCCCGCCGCGCCCAGTCAGGCCTCGCGTGTGCATGTTCCGGTTTACTCGGGCAGGCGGCAAGTCGGGAAGGCGACGTCGACAACTTGGTCTCCGGTGCTGAAGAAGATGATTGCGCTGGCTAGTGTCGAAAGTGCTCATTCGAAGCCTGGAACGAGATTGCAGATGGAAGTCACGATTGAGGCAGTACGGCAGAAGGTCTTGGCGACCGTGAAGAAATTGCCGTTTTTCAATCCGGCAAGGAAGACGGCGGTTCCGGTATGATTTCCTCCTCATAAATTGTCATCCTGAGCGAAGTCGAAGGACCCCATGATGCTAGCTTCACCACTAACCTGAAAAGGCATTCTCAACATTGCAGTGGTCGAACTCCTTTTGAGGCCGTTGCTGGTGTGCGCGAACACGGGGTCCTTCGACTCCGCTCAGGATGACAGAGTTGCTTTTCGGAGGGCACAAAAATCAACATCAACGGCGTCGGACAAGAATGTCCGACCCACACGGTCTACGTTATATCCGAATAGGTGGATGAGAAGAAATCTCCTGCTATGAACCTCTCGTGGCATTCGGTGCAGACCCAGTCTCTGCCATTTGTGAATCCGAGGCCGCGGCTGGCATCGTCGGATTCGAACAATTCCCAACAGCAGATAGCGCACTGATCTTTCTTCCATCCCCCTTTCACCAGCTCGAATTCAGACGATTTTTTCGCGAGGGTCAAATCAAAGGAAAATTTCTTTTCGTCTTGCCTCATTACGACGTTGTGCGGCTTCCAATGTTTTCGTCTCCAATGAAATTCTTTTAGATTGCTCACACTTCTCCGTAACTCTTCCACGTGCCTCGTCATACCGTGAATCGCAATTACCTCGGGCCCGGTCACGGTGCGATGATAAGCAATTGGAGGACGCGCCCTGAACGGACTCTGCTCCCCAAGCGCTTCCACCTTTTTCGGCAGCGACCCTAGGGTTACGCCGAAGCGCGAGAGAAACTCGGCAGAGGCAAACTCTTTTTCGCGCATAAGTCCTAGCAACAGATGTGCGGTGCCAATATGCCGGTGGTTTGGCGCGTCCGCTTCCTCAGCGGCATAGATAAGCGCGCGTTTTTCCTGATCGCTCAAAGGCAAATCAATATTCGTTGATATTTGTTCAGCGGGGTTGATGCTGAGACTATTTCTTGGCGCGCAGAATCGAAATCCACCTTCAACAGGACATGGCGCATGAGTTCCTTATCGTCGCGCAAAATGCCGAGGAGGAGATGGTCAGTCTCGATGAAAGGTGAGCCGAACTGACTTGCCTCGTATCGGGCGAAGAAGATCACCCGACGTGCCTTTTCTGTGTACCTCTCAAACATAGATGGATGGCCAGCGCGAAGGGATTATCCCATCCCCAGTTCGTCCGCGGCTTCGAGCACCGAGCCGCATTTGCGGCAGATGACCGCGCCGCAGTCTCCGCAGATGAGGGGGTCAGCGACTTCCTGTGCGCAGCGGGCGCAGTAGAGTGGCTCAGGTGTAGATTCTGGGGACATCAGGATTGAAATGTAACACAGGAAAGGGTGGCTTCAGGCTCTTAAGCCCAAAGCCTGACGCCTGCCTCTAGCTTCCCATCACTGCTGCGACCTTGGCAGTCAACTCGGATGGGGTGAACGGCTTTTGGAGAAATGCAGCGTCGCGGTCAAGGTCTTCAATTTCATCATCCGCGTAGCCAGACATGTACAGGACACGAATCTCTGGAAACCGTTCTCGAACCACGTGAACTAGTTCCGGGCCACTCATCCCTGGCATGACGACGTCGGTCAAAAGCAGGTCAATGCTTCCCGAATAATCCGCCATTAAGGATTTGAGCGCCTGAATGCTGGGCGCGGTCAGCACCTTGTACCCAGCTTGGGTCAGAATGGTTTCGCCCAATTCCCGCAGCAGCGGTTCGTCCTCCGCCAGAAGAATGGTCCCCGTTCCGCGCTTATGCGTGTCCGCTGTCATCGGTTTGTGAACCGCGGCCGGCTGATCCTCCACCCGGGGCATGTAGACCCGGAACTCAGAGCCTTTGCCCGGCCCGCTATCTACTTGTATATACCCGTTGCTCTGCTTAATGATGCCGTATACGGTGGCGAGACCGAGTCCGGTGCCTTTTCCGACCTCCTTGGTCGTGAAAAACGGCTCAAAAATCCGAGCCTGGGTCGCGGCGTTCATGCCAGTGCCGGTATCGGAAACTGACAAGGTAACGTAAGAACCCGCCCGCACCAGTAACTCGTCCTGCCCACAATCTTCCGCCAACTGCTGCATGCTGGTTGTGATAACGAGCCTGCCCCCCTTGGGCATGGCATCGCGGGCATTGACTACCAGGTTCAGCAGCACTTGCTCCATTTGCACCGGATCGGCTTTTACGTAGCCTAAGTCTGGCGCGGTCTGAATCACCAGATCCACTTTTTCCGAGAGCAACCGCCGCAACATTTTTTCTAGACCATGGACGATCGTGTTCAAGTCCAGAAACCTCGGCTGCAGCGTCTGTTTGCGACTGAATGCAAGAAGCTGATGAGTCAGTGAAGCCGCCCGGTCTGCTGCCTGCTCAATTTCCTTGGCGGCACGGTAGTCCTGTGTTCCGGGGTTTCGTTCCATCAGGATGCTACTGTAGCCCTTGATAATGGTCAGCAGATTATTGAAGTCATGGGCAACTCCTGATGCCAACTGACCCACGGCTTCCATGCGCGCGGCTTGTGCCAGGCGCTTCTCCATCTGCTTCTCTTCGGTGTCGTCGAGCAACACCCCATGCAGCAGCGCCCGTCCGTCCGGGCCCGGAACCAGCGATCCACTATCTTTAATCCAGATGATTTTTCCATCCCGCCGGAACATCCTGTACTCGGCGCGGAAAGGATTACCGGCGCTCGCGGCACTCTCGGCGTCGTTTACAAGCTGGCGGTCTTCCGGATGCACGTGCTGAATCCAGTTGCTGGAATCGGCAAGCCATTCGCTGGGCGCATAGCCGAGCAGCGCTTCGATCTGGGGGCTGACGAAGAGCCATTCGCCTTCCAGTCCCAGCTCGGCAATATAAGTCACCGCCGACAATTGCTCGACCAGACTGCGATAGAGGGTCTCAGCTTCGGTGCGTCCCCGTTCGTTCTTCTTTCGGTCGCTGATGTCTACAGCGACGCCAATGCTGCCGGCAAGATTTCCGTCGGCTGTGCGAATTGGCGCCCAGTGAGTCTCGAAGCAAAGTTCGCGCTCCGGGAATTCGTCAATGCAGGAAAATTCTTCACCGTTCAACGCGCGGCGCACGTGTTCAAGGACCCTAGGATTGTCGCGATACAACTGGAACACCGATTGGCCCACCACCTGCCCCAGTTGCCGCCCGAGTTTCTGAAGCGCGCGTCCTTCCGATAACGTGAAGATTCCCTTGGCGTCGAGCGCAAAGAAAACTACCGGCGCCTTGGTGACGATCGCCCGCAGGCGCTGCTCGGCTTCGCTAAGGATTGGAGCGGGTTTGGCCCGAGGAGTCAAAACTCTCTCTTTTTCTGGTGCAGCGCTGGATTTCTCAGCAGTCAGGGGAAGACCGCACTTGTGCGCCAGTCTAGCGCAATGCGACAAAAATTGTGAGTTACCTTTGTGACTTCGCGGCCTTTAAGGGTTAAGGCGGAGGCTATGTGTGGTCGCAATCCCAGCAATCGTCAGAACGCGCTGGGCGGGACGCCAGTTCATTTCTGCGCATCCCGCCCAACCACTGCTGAGCGAAAATCTGCAATGCGACGCTACTGCCCTATCGGGGGCAGGGCAATGCCGAATGTGGAAGCGCGCCCTCGTCCGGGAAGCTGAATGCGCCATCCACCGCATTCGATGAGGGTCCCATCTCAAACCATTGCAGCAAAGCCTCCGTCTGAGGGTGATAAGTGAAAGATTGACCATTTTCCTGGAGAGTAATCGGCACAGTTGCGGTCGGCAAAACCTCTACAGGATCGCCCGTCTCCAGGTTGTTTTGACAGATTTCAGACTTTGCAGGTAAACCAGGAAACTGCCAATTCGGCGTGGCGTTGTTCAGGAAGGGATCGTTGAACGCCTCGGAAGTTTCATGGGAAAGCGCAGTCACATCGTGGAAGCCGCCCCCGAACAGCCCCGGCGAGATCCAGCTGGCATACTGAGTAACCCAGCGGGTTATCGAGGTTACGCTCGGGTCGAAGAAGTAGGTATGGAAACCGATCGTGCAGCAATTTCCAGGAGTGTTTGGCTTGTTGGCGTTGAGCCCAAACAGAAAGGTGTTCGGAAACAAGGTCATATTCAAGGAGTCGGTTGTGAAATTGCCGAGGTTGATTTCATTATTTACTTCATTGCCGAAGAAAAAGTTGAATAGCAGATTCAGCATCAGCACGAAAGTGCTGCCGTCTGCAGCCGTGCCGACGAAATAGGAACGAGCCTGGATGACATGGCCGTTGGAGAGCTGAATATTGACGAACCTCGGTACGGTGATATTTACGCGGTTCACCACCGAAGGTTGAAGCACCGTATGCCAATTTGACGCCCTGCCGTTGAAGAACTCGGCGCGTTGCACCGCATCGGCAAACTGTATCTGAGTGCCAGAACGGTAGTTGGTCACCTTGAAGTTAGGAGACTGAAGAGTGAGGGATTCGAACGGCGCAAAGGGGACCGTCGTCAATGTGCTGCCATCTGCGTTGAGCAACGTCAGTGAAACTTCGGCGATTTTGGCCGGAGTCGTCTTACCAACTAGAGGCTGCCCTCCAATCATAGAGAAGTTAAACACGTTCCCGCGGCTGGGCCGACCTTGCGCAACAAACGCCCCATCGAAAGTGGAGATCGGGATCAGACTAATAATGGTTGCTGCGGCATTGCTGCTGTTTTGCACACTGCTTTGTCCGGCATCACCAATTACGGCGCCGGTTGTGGCATCCAATACAGTGCCTGAACCTATGAACGCTTGCGCGGGCTGGAAGCGATTCACGTTCACGGGCGCCTTCCGAGAATAACCGGCTGCACCGCCCGCCAAGGCAGCAGAGGCCTCGGGATCTTTTGCCTGGCTAAAGCTGACTGCACTGAGGCCAAGCAGCAGGCAACAAGAGATTGTAAATCGTGCGGCGACACTCATGCGACATCCTCCGACGCAGTTCAGAGTTTTTCGGATGACTGGAGCTTCCCTCACCCGTTCACGACAAAGTTGGAAGGTCCTCTAACGAAAAGAATCGGAACCGAATCAACTTAGACTCGCTCAGAACTGAGCGAATACATACGATATGCCACAGAGGTAAGTTGTCAAGCAAAATCTCCGCGCGCCTTGGCGAATCGCGCTAGGGGCGCGGCATTCAGCGCGATATAGGCAAATATTTGCACAGTGTTTGTAATGGATCAGGACCACCGGGGGTTAATAGCGCGAGAAGCCAAGGGCAAAACTGATATGGTAGCGTTTCTGCCTGCATTATTTTGCCAAGCGGTTGTACTTCTTCAACACTTGCTGCAGCTTGTCATGCGGCAAGGCCGGCACGGTGTGATTATCGATCCCGGTCATGGTCTCCGCCGCGACCATGGCATTGACAACTGCCTCTTCGGTCGCCTGTACGGTTGCCAGGAACAAAGGGTCGAGCTTTTCATTCGGCAGCATGGTGATGTGGCGGAGTCCTTTACCGGAGATTGCGTCTGGATTGGCCGTCGAGAAGCTCATGAAGAGGTCGCCCGAACCGTCTCCCGAGTAACTACCGTCCCTGCCGACGCCCAGTGAAACCCGGCGCGCAAGCCGCTTTAATTGCGTTGGAATCAGAGGCGCATCGGTGGCTACCACCACAATGATTGATCCTGTGTCGGCATCCCAGATCGTTGGGCCCGGAATCTCGCGTCCAACTGGAAAGCCGGCAATGCGCAGTTGCTCCCGTTCGCCGTAGTTGCACTGCACCAACACTCCGACGGTGTAACCGCCCTGCTTGGCACTCAACACGCGCGATGAGGTCCCAACGCCGCCCTTAAACTCATTGCAAATCATTCCGGTGCCGCCGCCAACGTTACCTTCGGTGATCGGTCCGCTGGTGGCAGAATCTAGCGCGTGAATCGCGTCCGCAGCAGTCACATGAAAGCCGTTGATGTCGTTCAAGTAGCCGTCCCAGGTTTCGGCCACCACTGGCAGCGACCACCAGTAGCCTTCCATGTCGGCCTCGCCGCGTTTCACCTTCCACGCGATTACTGCATCGTGCACGACGCCCACGCTGTGGGTGTTGGTAATCATGACCGGGCCATCGAGAAAGCCTGAATCCTCCACCCAATGCGCTCCCGTCATTTCGCCATTCCCGTTCAGGCTGAACCAGCCGGCGAAAACTGCGTCTTTGGATTCCTTCCCGCGCGGCAGAATCGCGGTCACCCCAGTCCGCACCGGGCCACCTCCGACCTTCAACCCGCTTTCTCCTGAGATGAGCGTGGTGTACCCGACCTCGACACCTTTAATGTCGGTGATCGCGTTCAGCGGCCCTGGAATGCCGTCAAACGGTACTCCCAGGTCACGCGCTCGTGGTTTGGACTGTCCTAGGGATGAGAGCGAGCAAAAAAGTACAGTCGAAACGCAGATCACAGAATTCAGTTTGCGCATCCAAGTCCTCCAGGGAATGAAGAAGTATATTCGAGTGCTATGGTGAGACGACATCACAAGAAAGAGATGGAGAATTGGAAGCGTGCGCTTCTGGCTGGTTCTGCCGGCCTTAGTGTGATCTGTTTGCTGAAGGGCAACCGAAGCGGCGGCCTCATTTTCGGAGGAGTAGCGCTGGCAACGCTAGCATCCGAATATCCGGAGAAATTCGCGGAGATTCGCGCCAAGCTGCCAGATTACATTGAACGCGGCTCAACCTTCCTTGAGGTGGCATCGCGGGTAGGTGAGCGCCTGGCTGAGGCGACCGAGAGGCGGAGCGCAGCCTGGTACGAAGCCCTGCTGAACAGCTGACTCCTGCTGCTCCGCCACGCCTACGGACAGACCAGAGTCGCGGTTCCCGTCACCGTGGGCACGTTCTGAGTGTAGAGCGGAAGCTTAGGGTGCCTACCGAGTGCCGAGCGCATTACGGAATTAAGCGAAGGCGCTAGATACACGTGGTACCAGACATTACTGAATAGCTGATCACCGCTCTATCAGGACTTTACGGGCACACTAGAATAGCCGTTCCGCTTACCACCGGCACCCCGGTAGAATTCAGCGGAAGTTTGGGATCAGCCGGAGCCTCGGCAGTCACAGTTCCATTAATCGGTCCTGCTCCGCAGGTTGCCAATCCCCGGCTTGTAATCGCCGGGAAGGCGCATCCCGGTGGCGTACAAGTCTGTGGTGACATCGGTTGCGGACCCACGGTCCAGTTTCACCGGCAGGGGGGTAACCTTGGTAGGCGGTGCGCTAAACGTCCCCGTAGCTACGAACTGCCTGGCCATTTCGTGCCTGCGGGCTAACCGAAATCGACTCAAGCACTCGGTTGGAGCCGCCACCGCAGCTGAGCATGAAAAAGGCAGCTACCAGGAGTGCTAACGCCAGAGAAACGCGAACGAGTATGGCGTTCATCTGACACCTCCTCGAACACCGGGAGCCAAACGGATTCTGGTTCCCGTGCTACATAGGATGCCATCGGGAGATCAACTACGTAACTTGTTTTTGCATTACTCAATTCCCAGTTGTTTGCGGGCGTCGGGGCTGAGCCGCTCAGGGGTCCAGGGCGGGTTCCAAACTACATTCACATTCACGCTGCGGATGCCAGGGAGCCGCTCGACCCGGTCCTTCACTTGCTGGCCGATGGTCACGTGTGCTGGGCATCCCTGGGAGGTGAGAGTCATATCGACGGTGACGTCCTGCTTCTCGTTTTCGGCAGGATCAATCCGGATGCCGTAGATCAGCCCTAAGTCAACAATGTTGACGGGGATCTCGGGGTCATAACAATCTTTTAACGCGGTCAGAACTTCTTCCTGAGTTGTGGACGGCATTTGAGGTTCCTCGCGGGGAAAGTCTCCTTCTATCTATGCGGCGCCGTCGCTCAACGCCGCTTCGTGTCAGGGCACGCTTTTCAAGCGTGCCGTACCGACAGTTCTAGCCAATTACGGCATGGCTAAAGGCCATGCCCTGATACAGACCAAGATACTTCCGGCTGTTTCTAAAGACTAGTTTAGCGCACCTTCCTGATTGCGCCCTGATATGCTACCCAGCCATGAAGCAAAAGATCCAAGTTGCGCTGATCTTAGCTATGTTCGTAGCTGGGATTCGCCTAGCCATTATTTTGTACGAGCGGCACGAGGACGCAATTGAGCAAACGAAGAAACCGGAAGTACGGGCGCTCAATCCTGATTACTATGTCACACCCAAGAAACTCTATCCCTATGACCTGAAGTCGGCAAAACAGCTTACCAGGCAGCCGGCCTGGGTAAAAGTGGGGTACGCATATTCGTACTACGCGTACGATCCGGCAACTCATCGCGCCAATTTCTCTCATGAAGCCGGGAAGTTGTTGCCAATTCAGAAGCTGGAGATTAGAGACATCGTGATCGGTATTTCACCCAACGCACCCGGTGAGCGGCAAGTCATGGCGGTGTTTGAGCAGGATGGTAAGCACTACGCCGCTGCGATTGGCACCGAGAAGAACGGCGACTACCGCTTCTATTCCGATGACATGCTGTTCATCGAAGATCCGCACCAGCTCTACAAGCATTGGCCGGCAGATGTTTGGCACGCGATCGACCAGCACCAGGTGAAGCCGGGCATGAACGAATTGCAGACGGACTTTGCAATTGGCATCGGCCTGTTGAGACCGGGCGGCGATTCGTCAGACAGGACGCTAGAATATCCCAACGGCGGCAAGCCGCTCAGCATCAGCTATCACGAGGGCAGGGCTATAGAGATTCGCCCGGGAACAGCTGGGTAAAACGATTTTGGCTTTGAGACTTTAGATTGCAGATCGAGGACCTTCGGGAGTCAATTCGGATGTCCGATTTCAGATCTGAAATCTACAATCTGAAATCTGCAATCTCCCCTCACTCCGCCTTCAGCACTTCCGAGCTCTCATCCGCTTCCTTCTGCTCGTCCGCGCGGATTTTGCCTTCCTGATCGGAGAAGAACGAGCGATGCGTAGCGTCGAGTTGTTTGGGGACCATGGTCACTTCGAATGTGTCTTTGTCTTTGCGTGCCCGGAATTTCACCGTATAGTCGCCACGCTCAGTCGATACCATGCGACGGGTGAACGAGCCGGTTTTAGCGAGCTCGAGTAACGATGTTGCATAGTGACCGTTCTTCTTCTTGTAAATCCTCTGCGCGCGCAAGAAAGTGCGCATATATCCCAGCGCCGCAGCCTCGGAGTCTGAGCGCGCGGGATCGGCCTTGAACTTTGGCTGGTAGACGGCCTGGGCGGATGCCAATAGTGCTACCAGCAGCACCGAAACTGCCCCGGAAAGAGCTCTTCTCATTTTCATCGCTTCAGTTTCATCACTTTCAGAGTTCCAGGCTTTGTCAACTTGGATGCGACCTATGTTACTCCCGTAATTCGATGTGCGTTACGGAACCTTGCATCCCCCCTTAATACAGATATCCTAACCACATCCTTGGACCAGGGAACAGGCATATCTATGAAAGCTGCAACTGGAACTGCAATGAAAGTGGCACCGGCAAAGAAGCCGCTAATCCGCCTTGCCGTGGTTGAAAGTGACCCACTGCGCTTCGTCGGATTCCGCGCGCTGTTCGATTCCGAGCCGGATTTCGAGCTGGTCTCAGCCAGCCTGCCGGATATCGCTACGATGCAGGACGTTGATCTCGTTCTGCTGGGCAACCGTAACGGCCAGAATTTGTTTGACGTGATGGCGAGCCTTAAGGCCTCGCGGCCAGACCTGCGCATTATCGTGACCGGCGCGGGCATGGATGAAGAGACCATTCTGAAGGCGGTTGCATCCGGAGCCAAGGGATATGTGGACGAGGCCGCTTCCGCAGCGGAATTTGTGCAGGCCATCAGGATGGTGAATCAGGGGTCGGTTTGGGCACCCCGCCGCGTACTGTCCATGTTTATCGAGCGGGTCAGTTCCTCTCCCGGACGCATTTTCCCCAACGGTCGAGTGACGTTTACAGACCGCGAAAAGGAAGTCCTGGAAATGCTGGTCGCCGGTCGTTCCAACAAAGAAATTGGCTCCGCGCTGGGAATCGAAGAGCGTACCGTGAAAGCTCACGTGGCCAAGCTGATGCGCAAAGTCGGGGTGCAGAACCGGATTGCGCTGTCAGTACATGCGATTACGCACTCGTTGGTCACGGCGAAGTAAATCAGGGGTCAACCAGCCCCCGATTTTGGGCAGGGCGCTCCCTTCAGCGGGCGCTTTTTTCATGTCCGCAAAAGCTGGCTAGACATTTTAAGGGAAGAACGATCCTGCTTAGCGCGGGCACGTGCGCTTTGTTCCAACCAATGGCACGCCGTGCATCCTCGTTGCCTTGCGCGGCAGCTTGGTGGAACAAGCGGTTGGCTTCGCCTTTGTCCTGCGCCACCCCGTAGCCGTAGTAATACATGTAGCCCAAGAAGTATTGAGCGTTCCCATCACCTTGTTCGGCAGATTTTCGCTACCAACGCGCCGCCTCCGCATAATCCTGTGGCACTCCTTCGCCTCGGTAATACAAGAATCCAAGACCCTCCTGGGCCCACGCGTCTCCCTGCTCAGCAGCTTTACGGCACCAGCGTTCAGCCTCCGCATAGTCTTGAGGAACTCCCTTGCCATCGCGATACATGCTACTGAGGTTGTATTCGGCCTTCGTGGAACCCTGCTCGGCGGATTTGCGGTATCAGCGAACGGCCTCGCCATAGTCCTGCGGGACTCCCTTGCCTCATACATGGAACCCAGCTTGAACTGAGATTCCGCATCCCCCTGCTCAGCACGGATGCGGTGCGCGATCGCTTCTTTTGCGAGCCAGCGGACAGTAAGCTCAGCGTGGACAAAGTGCCAGATGATTAGGCCCACAAAGATCAGAGCCACGCAGCTAATGGCAACGATTGTCCAGCGCAGCTTCATGGGGCACCTCTATACAACTCTGAGTGTTTAGCGCGGATGCGTGGGCTCTCTACCGGCCGCAAATGGAAGTAGATTACATTCCGGCCTGAGTCCCTGTAATAGGCATCACTGCAGCCTTGTTATTGGCGAAATATCGCCAATACCCCAATCAGCAGTATTGAGGGGTGCCTTTCAAACCCCACCCTCCCGCACAGATCACGATCCCGCCGTTCTCGACGTACTCCGTGTTGAATCGGAGGACTGGTTACTAAAGGCCAATGACCTCGGTAATCTTGTTACCTCCTCGGCTATAGCCCATACTCGCTTCACCTACCACAGAACCTGGGAGACGGGGTTGGAAGTGGCGGCTAGGCCGCTATTGCTAACCCCGCATTTTTTTGTCCCTAAGTATCTGGATCGTCAACAGCTTCCGCCTGATAATCGCTCCTTCCACAGAGTAATCTCCTAGAATCAGGTGTTCAGGATTAGAAATCCCTTTGTCAGAAAGTGTGAAATGCATGAAAAAGCTCCTTTTGCAGTTGGTAGTGCTGGGTCTGGCCGCCACCTCGTTTGCCGTTGAGGAAGAAGACAACAAGGCCGCCGACCGGGTGAAATCGGCCTCTACGATCCTGGAAGAGATTCAAACCGCCCCCGACACCGGAATTCCCGACGAAGTCATGGGTTCCGCACAGTGCGTCGCGGTCATTCCTTCGATGCTTAAAGCCGGCTTCGTCTTTGGCGCGCGCTATGGGCGCGGAGTTGCAAGCTGCCGTACCGCGAAAGGTTGGAGCGATCCTGCCTTCTTCACTATCCAGGGTGGAAGTTTTGGCCTCCAAATAGGTGGTCAGGCAGTCGATTTGATCATGCTGATCATGAACAACCGCGGTATGGAAAACCTGCTCAACAGCAAATTCAAGCTCGGGGCCGACGCCAGCGTGGCCGCCGGACCGGTGGGGCGACACGCCGCCGCTGATACCGACTGGAAGATGCGCGCCCAGGTGCTCAGCTACTCCCGCGCGCGTGGAGTGTTCGCCGGACTCGAACTGAACGGTGCGGTGATCAAGCAAGACCGTGAAAGCACTCGCGAGTTTTACGGCCACATGCAGCCAATCCGCACGACGCTTGAAACCGTGAGCTCGCCGCAGGGCTCGTATCCATTCCTGCAGAGCCTTTCGAAGTGGGCGAAGCTGGCAAGCAAATAAAAGCTAGCCACGGATTTACACGGATCAACACGGATCGAAAAAACTCAAAAGAAGCAAAAGATTCTTGGTTTTCTAATCCGCGGAGATCCGTGAAAATCGGTGGCTGCTTTTGATTGCCTTGTAGTTTGACAGCGGATTTTCCCCAGTGTACCGTCAGCCTTCCCTTGCGCTATCGAATCGAATACGCGCTGGCATGGGTCCTCCTGAAATTCATAGGCGCGCTGCCCAGGTCACTGGCCCGAGCGGCGGGAATCTCGCTGGCCTGGATGATTTATCTCCTGCACAGAAAGTTGCGCCACGTCGGAATGAGGAATCTGGGGCTGGCCTTTCCGGAGAAGGGCCGATGGGCGCGGGCAAAAATTCTTCGCGGAGTGTTCACGTCATTAGGCCGTCAGATCGCAGAGGTCTGCCTGTTCCCCAAATACACGCGCGAGAATATCAGCAAAACTGTCGTCTATGAAGGCTTCGAGAACTTTGAACGCGCCTTGGCGCGAAAAAAGGGTGTGCTGTTTCTGACTGCGCATCTTGGCGCCTGGGAACTCTCCGCGTTCGCACACTCGCTTTATGGATATCCCCTGAACGTGGTGATGCGGCCGCTGGACAATCCTTATCTCGATCGGCTTGCCCGTGACTACCGCACACGTCACGGCAACAAAGCCGTAGACAAGGATTTCGCCCGCGGCCTGATTGCCGCCATGCGCAAAGGAGAAACCGTCGGCGTACTGATGGACACGAACATGATTCCAAGCCAGGGAGTGTTCGTGGATTTCTTCGGCATACAGGCATGCACCGCCAGCGGCATTGCCCGCGTCGCCCTGAAAACCGATGCTGCCGTGGTTCCCGGCTTTACGATTTGGGACCCCGCGCTCAAGAAATATCGCTTGCGCTTCGATCCTGCGGCGAAGCTGATTAGGACAGGCAACACGCCTGCTGATGTCGTGGCTAACACTGCTCTGTTTACGAAAATTATCGAAGACTATGTGCGTCGCTATCCAGATCAGTGGCTCTGGGTACATCGGAGATGGAAGACCAGGCCGGAGGGCGAGCTGTCACTGTATTGAAATTCAGAACCAGTCGCTGCGATAAGCGACCCACCAGCTCACGAACGCTATCGGGATGGTTGCGATCAAAGCCCACCAGATGGGAAACACAAAATCGGCTATCAGCCCAAGCACGACGAACACGATCCAAAAAATCTTCTTCTCCACACATCAATTCTAGAGCGGCACGCATGCTGATGCACGCTGGAGATTGAAGAGTCCTACTTTGAGGCGCACCGAAACATTCTCGGGATGACATGATCTGGAATCACTGCCCGGCTTCCCTTTCGCGTCGCAAACGTATAAAACAGGTGCAATGAAACGGCGGATCAGCGAGATTGCCAAAGCGATCGGAGCGCGCGTGGTGGGTGACGGAGGAATTGAAGTCTCCAAAGTCGCCAGCATTCCAGCAGCAGTTGGCGGCGATCTCGTGTTCATCGAAGATGAGAAAAATCTCGACTCCGCGCTGCATTCCAAGGCGTCGGCCGTCATTGCAAGTGACTTCGCGGAAGGTAGGGGCACATCCAAGGTCCTGCTGATTGCTTCTCATCCTCGTCTTGCATTCGCGCTCGCTGGCGAGTTCCTGCGTAAGCGCGCCGAACATCAGCCCGGAGTTCATTCAAATGCTTTCGTCCATTCCTCGGCGAAACTTGGCACTGGCGTTTCAATCGATGCGAATGCCACTGTGCATGGAGAAGCAGAGATCGGGAATCACACCTGGATCGGGGCGGGGTGCGTGATTGGTGAGGGTACAAACATTGGAGAGGACTGCAAAATCTATCCCAACGTGACGATCTATCCCGGAGCAAAGCTCGGCAATCGTGTGATTGTTCATGCGGGAGCGGTGCTGGGCAGCGATGGCTTTGGCTATGTTCGGGATTCTGCCAGCGGGCGGCATGAGAAATTCCCGCAGATCGGGAAGTTGGAGATCGAAGACGATGTCGAAATTGGCGCCAACACAACCATCGATCGCGGAGCTCTGGAAGTGACCCGGATTGGACGTGGGACGAAGATCGACAACCTTGTGCACATCGGCCACAACTGCCAGATTGGCGAGAATGTCATTATTGCGGCGCAGGCGGGTTTTTCCGGGAGCATCGTAATAGAGGATAACGTTGTAATCGGCGGACAGGTTGGCGTGGGAGAACATGCGCGCATCCAAGAAGGCGTGATGCTGGGCGGGCAGAGCGGGGTCTTGCCGAAGAAAATACTTCGTGGCAAAGGCATCGCGTTCTGGGGGACTCCCGCCAAACCGCTGCGGGACTACCTGAAACAGTTGGCGGCGCTAGCGAGATTGGGCAAGCGGGAGTAGGCGCTTCGTATAGGAGCTTCGTATCAGGGCACGCCTTCAGGCGTGCCGCACAGCGCCTAACAATGCTAGCGGCATGGCTGAAAGCCATGCCCTGATACGGATCACGACCCGCGCGTTGCGGAAGCACAGAGAACAGCCAGAATCGGAGCCAGAATCATGGCAATCATCGTCATCGGCGGACAGTCCCGGAATCTGGGCAAGACCAGCGTGGTCGCCGGTGTGATCGCGGCAATGCCTTCGTACAACTGGACTGCCTTCAAGATCACACAATTTGGTCATGGCCAATGTTCGCTGGATGGCGAGTCTTGCCACTGCGCCACGGCCGATCACACCTGGGCAATCTCCGAAGAAAAGGACCGTTCCGGAGAGTCAGACAGCTCGCGTTTTCTTGCTGCCGGAGCAAAACGATCGTTCTGGGTCCGCACTGAACAAGGACAACTTGCAGAAGCAATGCCAGTTCTGCGGCGGAGGCTGTCCGAATCCGAGAACGCAATCCTGGAATCAAACAGCATTCTCAAATTCATTCGTCCAGATCTCTACATTACGGTGCTTGACCCTGCGACCGAAGACTTTAAGACTTCAGCTCAGGAGTTTCTGGACCGCGCCGATGCGGTAATTCTTCATGAAGCTCGCGAATTTCGATGGCGTGGTACTTCGTTAAAGCCACTGATAGACAAACCAGTCTTCCAGATTCGTCCACCAAATTACGTCACTGACAAAATTGTTGAATTTGTCGAAAGACATATGAACCTAAAGAACGCATCCTCGACACTCTTGCCCTGATATCCTGCTTCAGCAATGTTCAGAATTGAAAGAAGCGCGTGGCTGCTGGCAATCCTTTCAGCCGTCCTACAGGTCGTGATCTTTCCACTGCCCAATTTGTATGTTCTCAGTTGGATTGCCCTTGCTCCCCTTCTGATTGCACTGCTACGAGCCCGTCGTCCGGAAACTCTGCAGTTGAGAGGAGAAGTGGAGCTGTTGCCAGCCACTCCCATGCAAGGCTTTTTGCTTGGGTATGCGTGCGGAATCATCTGGTACGGAGGCACTTGCTACTGGATATACAGCACGATGAAGCAGTATGGCGGAATCAATGGATTTGGAGCAGCAGGGCTTCTCATCCTGTTCTGTCTTTACCTTGGCCTTTATCACGGACTTTTTGGGCTGATTATCGCCTGGCTTGCAGGCAGTGCCGCATCGGTTCGAGGAGCGCTTGTGCTCTCGCCGTTTGTTTGGGTGGCGGTGGAGCTTGCGCGTACCCGCATCACTGGATTTCCCTGGGACTTGCTGGGCACGCTACAGGTGGACAACATTCCTCTGGCGAAGATCGCCACGCTCACCGGGGTGTATGGGCTCTCGCTCGAGATCATGATCGTGAATGTTGCATTTGCCGCCGCGTTGGTGATCGAGCGAAATCTGGTGCGAAGGAATCGTCGCCGAGCTCTGCTGCTCGCAGCTTTGAGTGCAGCTTCTCTGCTTCAGATTGCCCGGTGGATACCGGTTTCACCTGTTCCCGCAGACCACATTGCGCTTCTGGTGCAGGAAAACATTCCGGTGCTTGAAAGCGCCGACTGGACGAAGCAATATTTCGACGACACTCTGGCGGACCTGACGAGAATCAGTTTGAACCCGCCTGCGGCAGAACCACGGCATCCGGACCTGATTGTTTGGCCTGAGTCCCCTGCTCCGTTCTATACCGGTGATCCGTTGTTTCGCAGCGCAGTCAGTCACCTCGCTCTCAGCGCGCAGGCCTGGGTGGTTGCCGGAGGCATTGGCGTGGAGAATGCGAGCACATCCTCTACGCAGACGACACAAGTCTTCAACTCAGCATCGCTGGTTAGTCCAAGCGGTGACTGGATTGCGCGCTACGACAAAATGCATCTAGTCCCGTTTGGTGAATACGTTCCGTTTAAACAGTGGCTGTCTTTTGCCGGCGGCCTTACCAAAGAAGTAGGCGATTTCTCCCGTGGAGTTTCGCGCGCACCATTGCCGGCTGGGGACCAGAGGCTTGGCGTCTTCATCTGCTACGAATCCATTTTCCCGGATGAGATCCGGCAATCCGTAAAACAAGGTGCGCAGGTGTTGGTGAATATTTCGAATGATGGCTGGTATGGGGACAGTGGCGCTTATGCCCAGCACCTGAAACAGGCCCGGATGCGTGCAGTTGAAAATGCCCGCTGGCTGCTGCGCGACACGAATACGGGGGTCACGGCATCAATAGATCCTTATGGACGGGTTGCGCAGAGTGCGCCGCGGAAAGTTCGCACTGTGCTCCAGGCTTCCTACGCTCTCTCGAACGACACCACCTTCTACACGCGCCACGGTGACTGGCTGGCATATGGCTGTGCGATAATTTCAATTGGAGCGATCATTGTGTCGCTGACTTCGGCCAGAGCCAAACGGACAGGATGATTCAGAATTTATGATCCAAGAATTCGAACAGGAATATTCAGCCTTGAAGGACAAGGTCCGCGAGCTCCGGGAGTACCTTTGACGCCGGCAATCTGCGCCAGCAACTTTCCGAAATAGAAAAGCAGGCCTCCGACCCGAATCTCTGGTCGAACCCTCAAAAGTCTCAGCAGGTCATGCGCGAGAAGAAGCGACTCGCGGACATGGCTGCCACTGAAGCCGACCTCATCCGGCGCACAGAGGATATCTCTGCCTACTTCGACCTGGCGCGCGAAGGCGAGAAAGTAGAACCCGACCTCCGCCGCGAAATCGATGCCTTGCGCGAACTGGTTGACAGGCTGGAAACCGAGACCCTACTCTCTGGCGAAAATGATGCACGCAACGCCATCGTGACTATTCACCCCGGTGCAGGCGGCACCGAATCACAGGACTGGGCGGAGATGCTGATGCGAATGTATCTGCGCTGGGCCGAGCGCCAGGGCTTCCAAACTGTCCTCTATGATTACCAGCCTGGCGAAGAGGCAGGGATTAAGTCAGCGACCTTCGGCGCTAATGGCGAGTACGCTTTTGGCCTCCTCACCAGTGAGATCGGGGTGCATCGGCTGGTGCGCATCTCGCCATTTGACCAGGCGAAGAGACGGCACACATCTTTCGCCAGTGTTTATGTCTCTCCGGAAATTGACGAATCGATTGAAGTCGTCATCAAGCCGGAAGACCTTCGCGTGGACACCTATCGTTCGAGCGGTAAAGGCGGACAGCATGTGAACACCACTGACTCCGCAGTCCGTATCACTCATACTCCTACCGGAATTGTGGCCAGTTGCCAGAATGAACGCTCCCAACACAAGAATAAGGAACGGGCCATGAGCATGTTGCGATCCAAGCTGTATGAATTCGAGATGGAGAAAAAGCGCGAGGCCACAAGAAAAATTGAGGACTCGAAACTCGATATCGACTTTGGATCGCAAATTCGCTCCTACGTTCTCCAACCTTACCGGTTGATCAAAGACCATCGCACCAAGACCGAAATCGGGGACGTGGACCGGGTGATCGATGGCGACTTGCAACCGTTCATCCGCGCTTATCTACGCATGCGGCGAGGCGGAACCAGCACAGCTGCGGCGGAGAGCTGAACCTAAGGAGTGGTTGCGGGTTCCTTAAGTAACGTTACTTCGGTTGAAATTGCTGGAAGAGCGCATGTTTTTGAGCGATTCTGATAGGGCCAGAATTGATTCCCAACCATGTCTCGCATGCTGGACCTCATTCGCGCTTCTGCTCTGCCGTCGCACCAGATGATGACGGCTGCCAGGGGCGCTCTCCAAGTGCCAGCGGCGGAAACGGTCGAAATTTTAGTCTATTTAGCCGAACACAATAAGATTTTCGGCGAGTCGGCGCGGCTTACGCTGGCGGGATGGGATGAGGCTTCCTCAAAGGCCATTGCTTCCGATCCAAAGACCCCCAAAGAAGTTCTTGATTACTGGCTGTCGCCCAAGAACATCCGGCCAGCTCTCTTCCCTATTCTTCTGGAGAACCAGTCGGTCCCGGTTGGAAAACTATCCGAGCTCGCAACGACACTAAAAGGCGAATGGATCGACACCATGCTGGCTAGCCCGCGGGTTCGAAGTTCGCGCCAGCTTATAACCGACCTTAGGTCGAACAACGAACTCAGCGGAGTGCAGTCTGCAAGAGTGCAGGAGATGATGGGGGGATCAGGTGGGATTCAGGCCAGCGCTCCCGCCACGCAGGAGGCCGCCCTGCCACCGCCAGTACTACCAGAGACGAACTTCGAAACTCGTACAACCCGCCTGGAGCCTAGTGCTGAAATCAGTGCCGAAGTTCCGTCTGAGCCGAGCGATCCCGAAACTGAAGATGCACTAGTCGCTTTCTTTACCGAACACGCGAGCGAAATCGCTGCCGAGGGGGAGAAGCCGTTTCATCCAATTGGCGGCATGCGCGACGGGGAAGCCCCTGCGGAACCGGAGGTGAAGGAAGCAGCGGCTGCCGCCTCTGCCACTCCCGCCCAGCCCGCGCCCATCAAACCGGCATTTCCCAAGAAGCTTGTTAACCCCGCAGACGAGCACAGAGGCAGCGCCCTGCAAAAAATTGCCAAACTCGATATCAAAGGACGAATCCAACTTGCCATGAAGGGTTCGAAAGAGGAACGCTTGATATTGGTCCGTGATGGCACCAAAATCGTCGCCATCGCGGTACTCGATTCACCTAAGATCAGCGATGGCGAAGTGGAAAAAATCGCCAGCCAGAGGAACGTCCTTGAAGCTGTGCTGCGCGCTATCCCGCTGAAGCGACGGTTCATCAAGAACTACGCGGTCATGCGCAATCTGGTTTTTAATCCACGTACTCCAATGGATATTTCGCTCGGCTTGATGAAAAATCTTTTAGTTCAAGACCTGAGAAACCTGTCAGGAAACAAGGAAGTGGCCGACACCATCCGCAAGCTTGCCTTGCGAATGTTCAAACAGAAAACTGAGAGCGCTAACAAGAAGTAAAGACCGCCTGCGCTAGAATAGGCAGCGTGTCGTCATTGCCCAAAGTTGATGCTATCCGCGAAGTGCTCGAGAGATCAAAAACTATTGCTGTGGTCGGATTGTCGGATCGTCCTTTACGCCCGAGCCATGGTGTCTCCGCCTACATGCAGATGCACGGCTACACCATCATCCCCGTGAACCCGAATATCTCCGAGGCGCTAGGCGAAAGATCTTACGCGGCGCTGCTGGACGTTCCGGAAAAGATCGACATCGTTAACATTTTCCGCCGGCCGGAATTCGTGGAAGAAATTGTTGACCAGGCCATCCAGATGAAAATCCCTGCCGTCTGGATGCAAGAAGAGGTAATCAACGAAAAGGCTGCCGCGAAAGCGCGTAAAGCGGGAATGTTCGTGGCGATGGATTTGTGCATTTTGAAGGAGCACCGGGCGCGATTTGGGTAGCCTGTTTCACCACCGAAAACACGGAGAAAAGACGAAAAGAAATAGTGGGAAGCGGTTCAAGCTCTCACAAGAATCACCGTCGCATCGTCCTGCAGACCTACGCCATTGACGTGCCTGCGCACATCGGCCAGGACGCTTTCCGTCGAGGCGTTGGCTCTGGTGACATGATCGCGCAGCCGCTCTGGTCCGTACTCCTCGTCGCTAGGCCCCGCAGCTTCAGTAATGCCATCACTGTAGAACAAGAGTCGGGAGCCTTCTCCGAGCTGAATTTGCGTGTCAGAAAATTCTCCGCGGGTAAGTCCGAGAGGCATGCCTAATTCACTTTGGAGAAATCTGGCTCCGTCAGTACTAACCAGTAGCGGCGGGAGGTGGCCCGCACTGGCGAATTTCAATGTGCGTTTTGCAGGGTCGAGCACAGCATAAATCAAAGTGACGAACTTGCCGGAAGGGAAGTCCTCCACCATCAAGCGATTCAGCTTGTTCAGCACTTCTGCAGGCGATTTGCAAGTGTCTGCCAGCGACCGCAGCATGCCGCGGGTGGCGGACATCAAAAGAGCAGCCGCGGTTCCCTTCCCTGAAACATCGGCCAGCACCAGTCCCCAGCAGCCGTCATCGAATGGTATGAAGTCGTACCAGTCGCCACCCACTTCGCCCGCCTGAATCGTTAGACCCGAGATCGCGAAGCCTGGCGCATAGGGCGAGACTTTAGGAAGCAGCGCCTGCTGAATTGCCCGCGCTTCCTGTGCCTCGCGGCTCATGCGTTGCCGCGCCTGCTGTTCCTGCTGGAAGCGTCGCGCATTGTTTATGGCAACCGCGATGTGACTGCAGAGTCCCTGCAACAGCCGCAATTGCTCAGGCGGAAAGGCGTCGAGATCGTGATGCGAGGTGCTGAACACGCCGACCAGCCGCCCTTCCACATGCAACGGGATTGCTACCTCAGAGAGTGTCGACGGTTCACATGCAATGTAATAAGGGTCCGTGCGAACGTCGGGCGCGTAATGCATTTTCCCGGTAGCGGCGACATGGCCCACCATACCCTCTTTGCCGATCTTTTTACGATTGCCTTTGTCATAGACGGTGCAGCCGCACACCCCAGTCAGCACTAGTTCTTCTCGTGTTTCGTCATGCAAATAAATAGTGGCTTCTAGGCAGCCGAATGACTCCGCCACATCGGTGACAATTTTGTCGATGAGTTGGTCCAGGTCGAGGATGGAACTGATCTTCTGGGCCGCCTTCTGCAGCTTGAGCAAATCTTCGACCTGTTCGATGTGCAGCTCGCGAACGGCAAGCGAATTGGGGCTGGGAATTCTAGAGCTCGTAGCCATCGCAGGTCCTTCCGGTGAGAATCTCGTGCTACGTTGGATGACTCAGCCCAGCATTAAGACTCTGTTTTCGGATTGGAAACTGTCGGATTGGAGGCTTGCGTCCGCTGCTTTTTGATCTCTTCCATTCGATCGCGAATCCGCTTCTCCATGCCCTCGTTTGTCGGGTGATAATACCGGCGGTCCTTTAAGTTCTCCGGGAGACACTGCATATCCGCGACTTTGCCCTCAAGATCGTGCGCATACTGATAGCCTTGGCCGTAGCCGAGATTCTTCATGAGTCCCCTAGGTGCGTTGCGCAGGTGCAAAGGGACAGGTTCTGCCGCCGTGCGCTCAACATCCTGCTGAACATCGGAATATGCTGTGTACAGCGCGTTGGATTTCGGCGCCAGCGCCAGATACACAACCGCCTGCGCCAGCGCGAGATTCCCTTCTGGCATGCCGATAAAATGCACGGCGTCGCGGGCGGCCATGCACAGCGAGAGCGCATTTGGTTCAGCGAGACCGATGTCCTCTACTGCCATTCGGACCACACGGCGGGCGATGTAAAGCGGGTCTTCGCCGGCCTCGAGCATTCGTCCCAGCCAATACAACGAAGCATCAGGATCGCTGTTGCGCACTGACTTGTGCAGTGCAGAGATCAGGTTGTAATGCTCTTCGCCCGCTTTGTCGTATCGCAGGACCTTCTTCTGCAGCGCGTCCTGCACGATTTCAGCGGTGATTTCCGCTCCGGCGGTGCCCCTTTCATGATCGAGTGCCAGTGCGACCGCTACCTCCAGCACGTTGTAGGCGCTGCGAGCATCGCCGCTCGAGTATGCCGCGATCTTCCTCAAGACATCATCGTTCGCCGAGAGCTTCACCGCTCCCAAGCCGCGTTCGCTGTCATCCAACGCTCGCCGCAGCAACAGCACAATCTGCTCCTCGGTGAGCGGCTTCAGGACGTACACTCGGCTGCGTGAGAGCAGTGCCGAGATGATTTCGAATGAAGGATTCTCGGTTGTGGCCCCAATCAGACGGATATTTCCTTTCTCTACATGTGGAAGAAATGCGTCCTGCTGGGCCTTGTTAAAGCGATGAATCTCGTCAACGAAAACAATGGTGCGAGTGCCATACTGCCGTGCCCGCTCCGCATCGGCCATGACCTGTTTGATTTCTTTGATTCCGGAAAGCACGGCGCTGAACTCGATAAACTCCGCGCGAGTCATGCCTGCGATGATTTTTGCCAGCGTGGTCTTGCCCGTACCCGGCGGTCCCCAGAAAATCAATGATCCGAGGTCATCACGCTCGATCTGCGCCCGCAATGGCTTGCCAGGAGCGATCAAGTGTTCCTGACCAACGAACTCATCGAGCGTCCGGGGACGCATCCGGTCGGCCAGGGGACGGCCGCGGTCGTTAGGGCTTACATCTCCCGGGATGGGCTGGAATAAGCTCAAGGAAGACCATTTCACCACAGAGACACGGAGGCACAGAGTAAGAGAGCTAGAGAACTCGCCTGATTATGCCTTGAGTCAACACAGGCACGTTGAAGTTAATTAACAGACCAACTCGTTTCCCAGTCAAGCGAGGATAAGTCAGTATTTGCGCCTGGTGCACGGGCAACAAGTTTTCCACGGACTTCAGTTCCAAGACGACCTCGTCGCGCACGACTAAGTCAACTTTGTAACCGCAGTCCAGGTTCAGTCCTTTATAGGCGACCGGAATCTCTACCTGACGTTTAAAGTCTAGTCCGCTGAGATGAAGCTCGTGGCATAAACACTCCTCGTAAGCTGATTCCAACAGTCCAGGGCCCAGATGGCGATGTACCTCAATGGCGGCTCCGATAATGGCGTTGGTTCGCGGGTCATGTGCCTCTGTGGTGAGGATTCTCATAATTTTCTCCTCGTAACTTCATACAAAACGATGCTCGCCGCTATTCCTGCATTCAGCGATTCCACGCGCGGCGAGTGCGGGATTGTGATTAGCTCATCGATCTGCGCCAGGAGCTTCTTGTCCAAGCCGGCACCCTCATTGCCAATAAAAACTGCCACCGGCCCGGAAAAATCTGCCCGAGCAAGAGAGCTCCCCTTGTGAGAAGAAGTGGCCAGCAGCCGAATGCCGCGTGTGCGCAGCTCAACGATCGCTTCCGCCAATTCGACCTTTGCCAGCGCAACTCTGAAAACCGATCCTGCGGAAGCCCGCACCACTTTGCTGTTGTAGACACTCACTGTACCCTCACCTAGAAGTATGCCCCCTGCCCCAAATGCCTCGGCAGAACGCAGAATTGTGCCGAGATTGCCGGGGTCCTGCACTCCCGCAATCACCAGCAGCGGTCCGTTCGAGGCAGGGTCAAGGATTTCCGCCAGCGAGAACTTCTTCAAATGGACTAGCGCTGCGACGCCCTGTGGAGTCTCGCTGGGAACGGCGCTCGAGAACAGCTTGTCCGGCAAAAGCAGAGTTTCAACATGCGAGCCGAGTTGCGGCAACAGCCGCGCCGCGCGGGGCTGCGCGGATTCATTGAAGAAGACGGCACGAAACTTCAGTCCGCTGCGCACGGCTTCTTCAATGATTCGAAAACCCTCGATTGCGCACTCGCCGGTAGTAGTCAGCTCACCCCGGCTGAATGCCTGGCGGAGTTCTTTCACCAATGCGTTATGTCGGCCCTCGACGCGCCGCAAACGAGCCGTATCCAGGCTGGTCTTATTCAAGCCGGAGCTCCTTCAGGCAGAAATCATACGCGAGCCTGTAATCATCCGTTGGGCGGCTGGCGCGCTCGTGTTATCTTAGCTGTCGCAAATACAGGCAGCCTTGGAGATATCGGTGCGCGTGGAAATGGTCAAGATCAACAGCGAAAACCCGGAGCCATCCCTAATCCGGTATGCCGCCGACCAGATTCGTGCTGGAGAAGTGCTGGGAATGCCCACCGACACTTTTTATGGGCTCGCTGCCGATCCCTTTAATCTGCGCGCGGTCGAGCGGGTCTATGAAATTAAGTCGCGCTCGCGCCACAAGCCGCTGTCGTTGCTCATCGAGGATGTGGAGCAGGCGGAAGAACTGGCAAGGCCGCTGCCAGAAGAATTCCACGCGCTTGCCAAGAAATTCTGGCCGGGACCGCTGACTATCATTGTGAAGGCGGCTTCTCGACTTCCACTGAAGGTTACTGCAAACACTGGAAATGTGGCCCTGCGAGTGCCTAATGCGCAAATCCCAATTGCAGTGGTTCAGGCCGCTGGCATTCCGATCACCGCAACCTCAGCCAATCTCAGCGGCGAAACCGAATGTACGACTGCGGTGGCGGTGCGTGACCAGCTTGGCATGCGCATTCCCATCATCGTCGACGGCGGCACGTCGCCCCGCGAAATCGCTTCCACCATCGTGGATCTCACGGATGAAGAGGCCCGCTGGAAAATCCTCCGCGAGGGCGCGATTTCCTCTCAGGAGATCTCGGAATTTTTCGCGAAGGGGTGATGCAGACGGCAATCGCCAAACGAACTGCCCACCCTTGGCTGTTCTGGACCGCAGTGCTTGCGGTTGTGCTTCTGCTGGCAGCATTTGCGTCCGTTACGCGCGCCATTGTTCAAGATTCCAGAAAACAGGAACTCCACCATGCCGATGCCATCATCGTCTTCGGTGCCGCCGAATATGATGGCCGTCCCTCGCCGGTTTTCCGTGCCCGCCTCGATCATGCCTACGATCTTTTCCGCACAGGCATCGCGCCGGTCGTGATCACTACCGGAGGCTACGCTTCCGATCCAAATTTCAGCGAAGGCGGAGTGGGGCACGACTACCTGATGCGACGGGGAGTACCTGAATCCGCGCTCATTGCGGAGACCCAGGCTTCAGATACCGCAGAGTCCGCCGAGCGAGTGGCAGTGATCATGCGTGTCAACCATATGAAAAGCAGTATCGCGGTGAGCGATGCGTACCACGTGTTCCGAATCCGCAAATTGCTTGAACATCAGGGGGTGCAGGTTTTTCTCGCACCCCGTCCCGACTCCCGGCCGAAATCAGCCTGGCAGCGCGGAGTTGCGGTGCTGCGGGAGAGTATGAGTTATTTGCTGTGGCGGGCAGGAATTCGGAGCTAGGAATTCTATTCACCACCCGCTTCTCTTCCGCAGCTCGGTAATGTGCGCTACATGGTGCCTGCCATGCCAAGAGTACAACGCCAGGTTTTTCTCCAAAGAAACCAACCCTAGTTCGGGATGGCGGAAAGTCCGTTTCCAGTCCTCCGGCTTCAATGATCGTAAGAGCCGCACCCAGCGGCTGTGGAGTGAGTCAAGTAATGCGAGCGACACCTCGAGGGGGGTTGACTGGGTGTCAGCAAGCTCTGCCCAGCGGTCTTCGGCATACGGTTTGATAGTCGGTTCGTCCTCGGTGAGCGCGAGCTTGAAGCGCATATAAGTGTTCATGTGACTGTCAGGGACATGGTGCGCCACTTGCCTCACGGTCCACCCGCCTTCCCGATACCGTGTATCGAGCTGCTGCTGGGACAGGCCATTCACTGCCGCACGAAGCGCTGCCGGAGCCTCCTCGATGTCTGCGATCAAACTTCTTCGTTGATCCGCAGACAGAGGACCCTCGAAGTGAAACTTGCCAATCGGGAACCGCGGGTCGCTCATTTTTTCTCTCCTATGCTGCAGTTCAGATGAACAGTTAAGACGAAAGCTCCAGTATTCTTCCCTAGTGGTTTAAGACAGCAGCAGGGGCATTAGTGACGCGACTGCCGTGGAAACAAAATTTACACCGTTATTTCCAAGAATTTGTCGCCGTTCCAGTGTTGCGCCTAAGAGGCTGTCTACCAGAGTTCCGACCACCCCTGCACCCACGCAGATGGGAAGATCATGCCACGCAAAAATGCCGAAAAACGCGCAAGTCAGCCCAACGACGGACGCGGATGCGAATCCGGCAATTGTCCCGACAAGTGTAATGGCGCCATCGCTCCCCGGAGCGACTTGTTCCCAATTCGTGATCAGTCGCGGAACGTTTCCCACAGCCTGGCCGATTTCGCTGGACACAGTGTCTGCGGCAGCCTCCGACAGAACTGCCCCCATCGCAATCAGAAGCCGCTGGTCTCGCAGAGTCACATGAAGCATCGCACACAGCGCCGCCACGCCAAGATTAGCGAAAACTTGAGACGCGTCCCTCCCTGCGTTCGCTTCGGCAGTCCCCAGGCTCTGCTTGCGTGCGTACCCGATACGAGTCGTGCCCCAGGTGAGCAGAAAGACGGTCAGCAACGTCACAAATCCACCCAGTCCTGCACCCACCAAAAGGGCGAGGCAGATCACCGCTCCTGCCAGCGCACCCGATGTGGTTACGCCTCGCACTATCCGTCCCAAAGCCGCAAAAAGCAGGCTTAACCCGGCAAAAGCCCACAATTTGCCAGCCGGAAAAGAAAACCAAGCTCCGCCAAAACTATGGTAAGTCATCTGTTTTCAATCAGAAACGCCCCATTTTAATGAGAATGTTCCACTGCGACGTGAGAATCACAGATGTAAACACCACCTGTAGCTACGCGAAATCCTCGAACCCCAGCTGTCCAGCTTCCAGATTCGATTACCCGCTGAAATCCGGTGCATCAAAGTGCCCAGCGTAGTCTAAACTGCTACCCGGCGCGCTCTGGCGCCAATTGCACTTGCGAGGGAACTATGGCAGCCTCCGTCTGGTCTGGATATCTTACTTTCGGTTTGATCTCAATGCCGGTGCGCCTCTTCTCCGGCGCTCGCAGCTCGGGCATTTCGTTCAACATGCTGCATCGCGATGACCTGCAGCGGGTCAAACAGCAGCTCTATTGTCCTGCCGACAATCGTGTCATCGAGCGCAACGAAGTCGTAAAAGGGTACGAATACCGCAAAAATGAGTATGTTGTCGTGGAGCCGGAAGAGATTAAAAAGATTGAACCCAAGACCGCCAAGGCCATGGAGATCCTGGAATTCGTGAAGGCCAGCGACGTGGATCCTGTCTACTTTGAATCTTCGTATTACCTCCTGCCTGAAGATGCTGGACGCCGTCCGTATGCATTGCTCACCAAAGCGCTGGAGGAAAGTGAATACGTGGCCATCGCCAAACTCACCATGCATAACCGTGAATACACAGTGTTTCTGCGCCCGCATGAGGGTGGGATGATGCTGCACACCATGTATTACGAAGAAGAAGTGCGAAAGGTGGAAGGCTTCGGCGCGCCGGACGTGGAACTGAAGGAGTCCGAGGTCAAAGTTGCGCACCAGTTGATCGAGGCGCTGGCCGCCGAGTGGGAGCCAGAGAAGTACAAAGATGATTTCCAGGAAAACCTGAAGAACCTGATCCAGACCAAGCTCGAGGGCGGCAAGATCGCCGAAGTGGAAAAACCAAAGAAACTTGCTCCGGTCGTAGACCTCATGGCCGCGCTGAAAGAAAGCCTTGCGCAAATGGAAGGGAAGAAGAAACCTGCCGCCACTGCGCCGGGCGCGGCTGCACAAGCGCGCAAACGCAGGTAAGTCTCTAGAACCTGTAGCTTACAACCCGGCGTTCGTCCCTCGCTTCCTACTCTGGAGACTCTGGAGTGGGTCACTGGCGCAGATCCCGTTGAGCCTTTAGAATAGACGCTTTCCCGAATGACAATTCCTGTCCAGAAAAAAACTAGCGCGTCTCCCGTGTTTCTCCGCGCCGCCGCAGAAATTGCGTTCGTGCTGATGCTTGGCGTCATAGAGGTAAGTTGCGGAGACACTTATCGGCCGGTTGCTCAGGTGATTCCGCAGCCACCACCCAATCCCGCAGCTTTTCATTTTGTGATATCCGTCAGCAGCAATGGGGCCTTCGATCCTGGAGCCGCCAGCCGCATCGATGTTTCGGGAGACTCGACAGTAGGCGTTTTCCAGACGGGTGTTGCCCCTGCCCATGCCTCGTTGATCCCAAATGGAACCAGGCTCTACGTGGCAAACAGCGCCGAAGACACGATTACTGCGAATAACACACCCACGCCGACGGTCGCGACCACGATCAGCCTGCCGCCCCCGCCTCAGGGTGCGCCCAGTTTGCCTTGCCCGCCAAACTCGTCTCTGGGTTGCGTGAATTTTCCGGTCTTTGTGCACACGACTGAAAACGGGAATGTCTACGTAGCTAACTATGCCGGTGGCACCATCTCTGTGATCAACACGACGTTGAACGTCGTTACTGCCACAGTTTCCGTGGGTACACATCCGGTGGCGCTGGCGGAGCTGCCAAACGCGCAGAAGCTCTATGTGACGAACCAGGGAAGCGGCGACGTTAGCGTAATTGGTTTGGTGAACGACACCGTGGTCAAGACGATTTGCCTGTCGGGCTCTGGTCCTCCCCCTTGTCCCTTGGGGCCGTCCCCAATCTGGGCTGTGGCTCGCTCGGATAACGCCAAGATCTACGTCCTGGACAGTAGCGGGGCAGTCTACGACATTGACACTCTTACCGATTCTGCCATTGTCGTCCCCACGAGTCTTGGGGCCGGC
>Ga0209648_10000244_pt1 | contig 40522 bp, 27 predicted proteins | sample GraSoi2013_115cm_FD_185830 | JGI IMG/M metagenome (GOLD analysis project Ga0209648, IMG submission 185830) | Grasslands soil microbial communities from the Angelo Coastal Reserve, California, USA - Sample 9_17_2013_115cm (SPAdes) (version 2) | ecosystem: Environmental > Terrestrial > Soil >...
CCAGTTCCATCCGGATGCATGATCCAGATGTTTTCGCTGCCCTCGCGGTCGGAAAGGAATGCGATCCACTGCCCGTCCGGAGAGAACTTCGGCTGACTGTCGAAGGCCATCCCGGCGGAGACCAGTTTGGCCTGCCCGCCCTCGATGGGAAGCGTGTAGATATCTCCGAGCAGTTCAAACACGATTGTCTTGCCGTCCGGCGAGACGTCCAGTGAGAGCCAGGTGCCTTCATCGGTCGTGAACTCGACTTTCCGGTCGGACTTTAACGGCAGGCCCTTTTTCTCGTCTTTCTTTTCGTCCTTCTTTTCTTCTTTTTTATCCTTATCCTGCTCAGGAGCAACTTGCCGCTTCGCAGCTGCGTTCAGCGCGCTTGCGCCCACGAAAATGAAACCGGCAATCACCACTCCAACAAACAACGCAGCCAGACCTCGCTGACTTTGCTGCTTCACACTCATGCTCAATTTCCTCCATAACATCTTTGGATATGGAAAACTTGACCTGGAATTCGCGGATCCGCCGCCGGACGGCCATCGCCGCTCATGGACACACCCTTTACCGGCCCTTAGACGCAAGCCGCCGGAAAGTGTCTCAGTGGCACATCGTTCTGAGTCTGAGCTACTGCTCCGATTCCTCTTCGCCGCTCCGTCCGCCGCGCGGCGGCGGCGGCGCCGGGACGATATGCGGAATTCCCGCGTCATTCATCTTTTTATTTAGCGCGGGCAGTTCCTCTTCGGAGATTTTTTTGACCTGTGCCGAAGCGTCGCTGACCAGCGGGGTCAGCTCGGCGAGTTTTTCTTTTTGGCGCCCGCTTGGTGCAGCGGCGAAGCCATCCAGATCATCCAGGAGATCCTGCGCCTGATTTGGCAACGGCTCGGGCTTCCATTCAAGCGGAGGTCCCGCGTTCCCCAGCCCTAGTCGTTCGCGAATGAATTTCTCCGCGATGGCATCCACTTTCTTCTGCAGTTCATCAGCGGCTTTGACGATATCGTCCGGAATCTTCGTTGTATTAGGTTTTCCTGCATCTTTCTTCCACTGCTCTCGCGCGGTTTTTAGGGCAGTCTGTACACCTTCGATCGTTCTCCGGTCCTGATCCGTCGTCTTGGCCATGACATAGAGTTGATCGATCATTTCGCGCCGCGCGGACCGGTCCGCTGCCAAAATCACGATGCGAGTATCGTCTTCGACCATGACTTTTTGCGAGGCTTCTTTTTCGCCTGCCTTGATCTTGATCGTATATTCTCCCGGCTCGACGAACGGCCCCCGTGGCCCGAACCCATATCCCGCCGCGATCGCTTCGAGCTGTTCGGCAGTCGGCTCCGCCGGCGAATTCGAACGCAAATCCCAGTTCGCACGGTTCACACCCGCGGCGCCGGGCCCGTCCATCTCCCGAAGCACCTTCCCGTCTTTGTCGAGCACGGTGATTTTTACTTTGCCTTCTTTTTTTTCTGTTGCCTCGCCCTTGGCCTCGGACTTTGGCTTTTCCTCGGCCGCTTCCTTCTTATCCTTTTCGTCTTTCTCTTTCTTTGGCGCTTCCGGAGGCACGGCATCCTTCAGGTAGTAGTTCAAGATCGCGCCGTAGGGCGGATTTTTTGCGGTGAACACCTTTTGACCCGCACTCCAACGGCGGTTGCGCAGGCGCCAGGCCGTCGCCGTCCGCGGCGGAAAGAATGTCAGGGGCGATCCCGCCACGCTCGCATCCATCTTTTCGATCGGCGTCAGATCGTCGAATACCCAGATCGAACGGCCATGCGTGGCAAGCACCAGGTCGTTTTCGCGCGCCTGGATTTCGATGTCGTCCACGGGCACCGTCGGGAAATTGTTTTTCAGTGCGGTCCAGTTTCCGCCGCGATCCCAAGATACCCACAGCCCGAACTCCGTCCCCGAGAACAAGAGGTTGGTGTTGCGCGGATGTTCGCGCACCACGTGCACGCTCCCGGCCGAATCGGGAATCCCGTTGCGAATCGCTTTCCAATTCTCACCGTAATCGTTGGTTGCAAAAACATAGACGCCGTTATCGTCTCCGCGATGTCCATCGAACGCCAGCAGCGCCGCGCCTTCACCGGTCTTCGAGGCCGCCACGCGGCTCACGTAGGTTCCTTTCGGTACTCCCGGCACCTTCGACGCCACGTTTTTCCACGTCTTTCCGCCGTCGCGCGTCACCTGCACGTTGCCGTCATCGGTGCCCGCCCACAACACATTGGGCGTCAGCGGCGACTCGCTTAGCGTGGTGATGGTTGGATATTCCTGCACGCCGTCATGGCGCGACAGTGTCGTCTTGTCGGGTGTCTTTCCGAAAATTTGCAGCTTGTTGCGGTCCACCCCCGTGGTCATGTCCCCGCCCAGCCGGGTCCAGTTATCTCCGCGATCCGTGGACTTAAAGAGATAGTTCCCGCCGTAATAAACCGTGGTGTGCTGGTGCGCGGAAACGGCTACCGGCGAATTCCACTGGAAGCGGTAGTGCGGCTCTCCTGCTTTTGCTTCCGGCCGGATCGACCGCTGCTGCCCGGTGCGCAAGTCGCGCCGATCGATAAACCCGTCCTGCGACTCCGTGTAAACGATCCAGGGCTCCACATTGTCGACCGCGACATAAAAGCCGTCGCCGCCGTGAATCACTTGCCAGTCTTCATTCACGATCCCATCGCGCGTCAGCGTCTGGCTCGGCCCGCACCAACTGCCGTTGTCCTGCAAGCCGCCGCATATGTGGTAGGGGTTTTCGTTGTCGAGCCCCACTTCGTAGAACTGCCCGATGGCGATGGTATTGACGAAGTCCCAGCTTTTGCCGGCGTCGTAGCTCCAGTGAATGCCACCGTCGGAGCCAGTAAGCATGTGATTTGAGTCCGCGGGGTCGATCCACATGGCGTGATGGTCGCCATGAATTCCTTTCACGCGCTGGGTTGAAAACGTTTTTCCTCCATCCTCGGAGTAAAACATCTGCGCGCCCAGCGCCCAGATGCGCAGGTCATTGTTCGGATCGATGCGCACCTGGCTGTAGTATGACGGCCGGGGATTCGTATCGCTCATTTTCTTCCACGTCTCGCCCTTGTCTTCGCTGCGAAAGATTCCGCCCTTTTCATGCTGAACCAGGGCGTAGACGACGTTCGGATCTTTGCGGTAAATATCAAGCCCGATGCGGCCGGTGTCGCCGCCGCTCTCGTAGGGCAGCCCTTTCGTCAATTTTTTCCAGGTTGCGCCGCCATCCATCGTCTTATAGATCGCGCTATCCGGGCCGCCGCCATTAAATCCATAAGGTGTTCGCCGCCGCTCATACGCCGCGCCATACAACGTGTCCGGACTCTCGGGGTCCATGGCGATGTCGCTCACGCCCGTGTCATCATTGATTTTGAACACTTGCGACCAGGTCTTCCCGCCGTCCGCCGTCTTGTAAACTCCGCGCTCCGGATTTGCTCCCCACAAGTGGCCCAACGCCGCCACGTAAACTACATCGGGATTCTTCGGATGAATCACAATTCGCCCAATGTGCCGCGTGGCTCCCAGCCCCATCTTTTTCCAGGTCTTCCCGCCGTCGAGCGACTTGTAAGCTCCATCGCCCCAGGAGGAACTTTGGCGGTTGTTCGGCTCGCCCGTCCCGACCCACACGACCGACGGGTCCGACGGCGCAACGGCGATGTCACCGATCGTCGACACGCTTTCCTTATCGAATACCGGCTCCCACGTCGTCCCGTTGTTCGTTGTTTTCCACACACCCCCTGAAGCCGTGCCCACAAACACGATGTTTGGATTGCTCTCCACAACAGCGAAATCATCGATGCGCCCGCCCATCGTCGCGGGGCCGATCTCCCGGAATTCCAGATTCTTTAATTTATCGGTGGGATTCGGCTGATCGCCAGGCGTCGCCTGCACCGTCATCGCCAACACGCCTAGAGATACCGCGCAAACCAGGATTTTCCTCAGAGCATTCCGCGCATGCTTCATTCCATCCCCCTGTGTGCAAGGCCCGGCATGATACACCGGCTGGACCGCGTAACGCAGCAAGTGTTTTGCATAGGCCAACAACCCAGCGCAAAGTCAGACGCACCGCGCCGTCAATTCGTTTCAAGCCGCATGCAATTCCGGTCGAATATCGCTCTGTCTTCACATGCAACTCATCGCCTGCCCTTGTCTTCAAATCCCTACGACCGCATGCTAGGCTATCCAACTGTTCTTATAGATTGCATGCTCCGAGTGAACCGTCATCCCCATGCCTGGGCTCTTTCAGCGCTCCGCCCTCTTCTTTTCCCGGCCGCGCTGCTCCTCGCGCTTGCCGTCCTGCCGTCCCACATCGCCTCCGCTCAGCAAACTCGCTTGCCCTCGGGCAAAGGCGGAGTCGCGAATCTAGAGGCGAAAACGCAAGCCCGCAAAGGCGACGTAACCACGGCTGACGGCGACGTGGACATTCACTACGGGGACACTCGTCTTCGCGCGGACCACGTCGAATACAACAGCAGGACCTACGAAGCCACCGCCACCGGCCACGTTCAACTCGATTACGGCGACGAGCACCTCGATGCAGAAGAAGCTCATTACAACGTCAGCACCGGGCACGGCTCCTTTCACAACGTTCGGGGCAACGTCAAGGTCGAGCGGCGGCCCAATCCGGCACTCTTGGTTTCTGACAATCCGCTCTACTTCGAAGCGCGGGACGTCGAACGCTTCCCGGGAGATGTCTACCTCATCCACCGCGCGTGGATCACCATCTGCGATCCCCAACATCCCAAGTGGCAGTTCTACGCGCCGAACGCGCGAATCCGCCTCGATAAAACCGTCGCTCTCGTCAACGCCAATTTCCGTCTTTTCCGCGTGCCGCTCATCTGGCTCCCTTACGCTTCCACCCCCGCGGGCCGCAAGGTCCGCGCGTCCGGCTTCCTCATCCCGGATGTCGGCCAGAGCTCGCGCAAGGGCTTCATTGTCGGTGATGCTTATTATCTGGCTCCCACCCCATGGCTGGATGCAACGTTGGGCGTCCAATATCTGAGCCGCCGCGGCGTTCTCGAGCGCGGATCATTTCGCGCCAAGCCCTTCGAAAGTACTTCGATCGCGTACACCTATTTTGGCGTCGAGGACCGTGGGCTGCTCAACGCTAGTGGCACACGCACTCCTCAGGGTGGCGAGCAGCAGCGCCTGGAAATCCAATCCCTGCTCCCCGGCGGCTGGTGCTTCGTAACGGACTACAACCAACTTTCCTCGCTCACTTTCCGTCTCGCCTTCACCGATTCTTTCGGCGAAGCCATCAACTCCGAAGTGCGCACCGCCGTTTTCCTCTCGAACAATTTCCGCGGCTTCAGCCTGAATTTCGCGGGTCTCGACGACAAGAATTTCCTGACGCTTCCCACGACCACGACTTCGTCCACCGGCGTTGTCACCACAGTTCCGGCCATGAACGTGACGCTTCGGAATCTGCCTGAAGCACGATTCGGGTCCGTCGAGCAAGCGCCCTGGCACGGGGCCCCCGTCTATTTCGGTTTCGACGCCGGCGCCGGCGCCGCATTCCGCAGCGATCAAAATATTCAAACTTCCAATTTCGTGGCTCGTTACGAATTGGCGCCGCGCGTTACCGTTCCGCTGCACTTTTGCCAGTGGTTCGGCGTGACGACTTCCGCCGCTTTCCGCACCACCCGGTACGGCGAATCCCTCAATTCCGCTGGCCTGCTTAGCGCCGCTTCCATCTCCCGCAACACCGGCGAGTTCACCGTCGAGCTCCGCCCGCCGACGCTCGAACGATTCTTCGACCGCGCTTCCTTGAAGAAGGACAAGACTCGTCGCCGGTACAAGCACACCATCGAACCCGCGCTTACTTATCGCTACGTCACAGGAGTCAATCGTTTCGCTGACTTCATCCATTTCGACTCCGATGGCACTCTTACCAACACCAGCGAAGTTGAATACGGCTTTACGCAGCGGCTCTTCCGGAAAGACGGTGACGGCCAGCCTCAGGAGCTTATTTCCTGGCGCATCGTCCAGAAGCACTACTTTGATCCCACCTTCGGCGGCGCCATCGTTAACGGGCAGCGGAACGTCTTCCAAGCGCTCGACTCCATCTCGCCTTTCGCTTTCGCATTCAGTCCCCGCAACTGGTCCCCGATCGTCAGCGATTTCAAGATCACTCCCGGCGGTCCTTATGATCTGGAACAAATCCTTCAGTACGATCCGCAAATCCAGAGACTTGTCACTATCGGCACGCTCCTGAAAGTAAAGCCGTATCGGGAATTCTTTGCCACGGCTGCCTACTTCCGGTTAAATGAGAATCCGGCGCTCAGCGACCTTCCCCTCCAGCCGCCTCCCGTGCTTCCTATCTTCCAGCAGCCGCTCTCAAACCAGATTCGCGGGCTCGTCGGCTACGGAAGCGAAACCCGCAAGGGCTTGAATCTCATCACAGGGCTCGGCTATGACTTCGAAGACAAAACATTGCAAAGCCAGATCGTGCAGGTCAGTTACAATGGCGGCTGCTGCGGCCTGGCCTTCGAATACCGACGCATCAACCTCGGCCAAGTGCGCGCGGAGAATCAGTTCCGCTTGGCGTTTATCATCGCGAACATCGGCACCTTCGGAAATCTCCGTCATCAGGAAAGAATCTTCTAGCGGGGGGTTTGTGCAGCACCGGGCTTTGACCCGGGTCTCTTCGCGCGTGATTTAATGTGACACCCATGAACGATTCCGACCTCGCGTTTGCATCCATCGAAAAAATCGGAAAACTCTTCCGCAAACGCAAGCTTTCTCCCGTCGAGCTCTCCAAGCTCATGCTTGCCCGCATCGAGCGGCTCAATCCCAAACTCAACGCTTACATCACCATCACCCCTGAGGTTGCTCTCGCGCAGGCCCAAAAAGCCGAATCGGAATTTTTCGCTCCCGGTGGCCGCAAAGGCCCTCGTGATCGCGGCCCGCTCCACGGCATTCCCGTTTCGCTGAAAGACAACATCTACACGAAAGGCATTCGTACCACCGCCGGTTCGAAGATTCTGAAAGATTTCATTCCGAAAGAGGACGCTTGCGTCGTCGGACAGCTCAGACAAGCGGGCGCGGTTCTGCTCGGCAAGACCAACATGCACGAGTTTGCCTACGGTGTGACATCGAACAATCCTCACTATGGTCCGGTTTGCAATCCGTGGGACCCCGCGCGCATTCCGGGTGGATCGAGTGGAGGTTCCGCCGCCGCCGTTTCCGCGGGCCTTTGCTACGGCAGTGTCGGCACGGACACAGGCGGCTCCATCCGCATTCCGGCATCTCTCTGCGGCATCACCGGTCTGAAGCCAAGCTGGGGCCGCATCTCTTGCGAAGGCGTCATCCCGCTTTCTCCTTCGCTCGATTGCGCTGGCCCGCTGGCCCGAACCGTCGGGGATGTCGCCATTCTGACGGGAGTTCTTTACTCTCGTGTGGGCCACGAGCCAAACCTGACAAAACTTTCAGCTCTGCGGGCTGGCCCAGGAAAATTTTGCCTGGGCATTCCACGGCAACTGTTCTTTGATGCTGTCTCGCCGGAAGTCCGGAAGGCCGTTGACGCTGCTGTGCGCGAGCTTTGCCGCGCGGACATGACCGCGAAAGACATTTCCATTCCGCTGCTGGATGAGACCGAGGACGCCGGAAATCATATCGCGTGGACGGAAGCGGCGCTTTACCATCAACAACAGGGATACTTTCCTGCCCGTTCCACAGAGTACGGCGACGACGTGCGTTCAAGACTGAAGACGGGCTACAAGGTGCCGGCGATTGACTATCTGCGTGCGCTGGACATTCAGAAACAATTCTTCCAACAGCTGCATTTGGCCCTCGCGGAGGCGGATGTGGATGCCATGGTATTTCCCTCGACCGCCATTGAGGCTCCGCTCTTGAATCAGGAAACGCTGCGCATCGGAACACACGAGTATCCGGCTCGGGCATTGCTGCTGCGCCACAACCGCCCGGCAAATCTGGCCGGCGTGCCCGCCGTTTCCGTTCCCTGCGGCTTTACCCACTCGGGATTACCCATCGGTTTGCAATTCATGGCCGGCGTCTCGAGCGAGCCCACCTTGCTCCGCATCGCCAAGATCTTTGAGCGTTCTCAACCTCAAAATCGCCGACCGTCGCTTTAGCACGCTTCCGTCGCGACCGCCCCTCGCCTCTTCATCAACCAACTGCCGATCACGTAGCCCAGTGTCCCCGTTGTCATCCCGCCCAAGACATCCGCCACATAGTGATTCCGCACGTACACCGTCGAAACACACATGCAGAAGACGAACGGAAGGAATATCCAGAAGAGCCACCGCCGGTGCCGCCAAGCTCCCCAAAGCGCGGCCATTGCTCCCGCCACGTGCTGCGAAGGAAACGCCGCTCCGTGCACTCGCCCGCATTTCTCAATAAAGTTGATGAGCGCGGTGAACGGACCACCGGTCAGATCGCCGTGCCACAGGCCGGACAGCGTGAACCACGGGCTCTGCACGGGAAAGAGCATCGAAATGACATAGCCGAACGCGTAACCGACTGCTGAATAGGTCATCACTGCCCAATAACTCTTCAAATCGCGCCGGCAATAGAAAATCCCACCGAGAATCAGCAGATAAACAAAATAGGTGAAATAAGCGAACTGCATGAATTCGTTCAGCGCTGGATGCGCGAAACGCTCCATCCACAACGAAGGATTCACACCCGTCAGCCATTGATCAAACGCGATGAGCTTCGCGTCCTGCCAACGCGGCGTCACCAGATGCACGAGCTTTCCCAGCTCTTCAAAACAAAACAGAAAAAACAGATGCGGATACCAGTGCCGCCAGAAATGCCACCATTTCGCCGAACCCTGCAGACCGTTCCGCCGTGCAGACTCTCTTGCCCGTGCCTCGGTGCGGCACAAAGTAAGAATCAGTGCCGTTACAAGGATCTGTGTCCCCACCATCCGAGCCGGATGCGCCAGGTTTACCGCAAACACGGCGATCAGAGCGCTCGATGCCGTCAAATACCCTATCGTCACCCATTCGAATGCACCGCACGCTGCCCATGCTGCCGTTGCTTCCCGGGTGATCCATCCCGCGATTCCTCGCTCCCCCGCTTCGAAACTTGCCGCATGCCCCTCACCTCTTGAAGTACCAACCTCCGCGCGCCAAGCAAGCGCTGCTTCGTTCCTTCGGTAGTTCTGCCGCTGCACGTCGTTCATTCGGGGTTCACCGATCTCACCAGCTCCATTCGGCGATCTCAATGCGCTCGCGCTCCAACCACCACGCGCAACATTGTCACTTTGTTCGGCGCCCAACGCATACCCATCTGCCAGCCGCGAACAGCCACCAATCATTCAGTAGCAACCTCCATACCGGTGCCTGTTCCTACAAGCCTATTCTGTTCAGTCTCTTATGGGCTGCTTTGCTAAGTTTGCTTCCGCCACACGCCAGCCAAACCCATCAACTGTCGCTTATTTGCTCCCTCCTCTCCCTTGTTTCCTTTTGCCGTCTAGCGCGTCTAATGAAATGTAATTGATCACACGCGAGCCTCACGAATTCCAGCTTGTTGGCTGGGATCCCGGTTCTGATCGGGTGGTTTGAGGATTCCGGCTCTTGCCGGAAGGGATCTCAGCGTTAGCACAAATACCCTCTCCTTTTGTGGGAGAATAGGTTTGCGCCAGGTGGCTGTCCCGCGCGGACTACAGCTGCGAAGATTAGAAGGACTAAATCAGAATGAATGATGTTTCATTAGCAGGAGCTTTCCTTGCCGGACTCATTTCGTTTCTTTCGCCCTGTGTTTTGCCGCTTGTTCCCGGCTACATCTCCATGCTCTCCGGGATCGGCATGGAGCAGCTTCGCAACGGTGAGGCTAAGGCCTCCGGTCTGTTCTCTTCGGCTCTCGCCTTTGTCGCCGGCTTTTCCGTCGTATTTATATCTTTCGGCGCCTCTGCCAGCGCGGTCGGCTCCTTTTTGCGCCAGAACCGCGCGCTTCTCGCCCCTGTCGCAGGCGCCTTAATCCTTCTCTTTGGCCTCCACCTCGTCGGCGGACTCATCAAACTCAATCTACGCGCTGGCATGATCATCGGTTTCATCCTCGTCGCTCTCGGAATTGCCGCCTATCTACACCACGCTCCGCTCTTTGCCGGCCTGGGCGCTTCACATTTCTTCTCGCTCTCGCTCATCGGCTTTTTCGGCCCTTCGATGGCTCGCTGGCTCAATCGCGACGTCCACCTCCGCAGCAGCGCCACGCAGCCTGGCATCTGGAGCGGCTTCCTCCTGGGCTTCGCGTTCGCTTTTGGCTGGACGCCCTGCATCGGCCCGATTCTTGCCACTGTTCTCGCGCTCGCCGCCGCCAGCGACACCATCGCCCGCGGCGTGCTGCTTCTCGCCGTTTACTCCGCCGGCCTGGCAATTCCCTTCCTGTTGACGGCTCTCGGCATCAGCCGATTCATGGTGTTCTACAAAAACTTTCGAAAATACCTCCACGCCGTCGAGCTCTTCAGCGGCGCTTTGCTTTTGTTCGTGGGGGGATTGGTCTTCGTCAACAAACTGACCTGGCTCTCGGCTAAACTGACTTTCTTGAATCGCTTTTCACTCTAGGGGAGTGCGGCTGATAAATTCGGGGAAACAACCATGAAAAAAGTTCTTTTGATCATCACCACTGTGGTCGTGCTCATCGTCGCGACTTATTTCGCGGACAAGGCCACGCGCGTCAAAGCCAAAGACACTTCCGGCGGCACCGTGAAGGCCGATGTGAAATCCATCGGCACTCCCGCTCCCGAAGTCACCTTCAAAGATCTGGACGGCAAGGACGCCATGCTTGCCCAGTACAAAGGCAAAGTCGTGCTCGTCAATTTCTGGGCCACCTGGTGCGACCCCTGCCGCATTGAGATTCCCTGGCTCATCGAGATGCAGCAGAAGTATGAAGCGAAAGGCTTCACTGTTCTCGGCATTGCCATGGACGAAGAAGGCAAGAGCGCTGTAGATCCCTTTCTGGCGAAGGAACGCTTCAACGTCAATGGCCAGAAATTCCCCATGAACTATCCCATCGTCCTCGGCAATGACGCCGTCGCCGATAAGTTTGGTGGCCTTCTCGGCTATCCCACCAGCTTTCTTGTCTCCAAGGACGGGAAGATCGTGAAAAAAGTTCAGGGCTTGATTAGCTACGAAGAGCTTTCCAAAGCCATCGAATCCCAGCTCTAATTCATTCTGTTGGGGCGCAGCACCGCTGCGCCCTCCTCAACTAGCAGTGCCCCATCGGCTACACCTCGTTCCGCAACCGGCATTCTGCCTTTCATCGCGATGCCCCTGCCCCAGTCATAACAACAGGGGGTCGATCTTAATCGCACGAGTTGCCGGGGCGGCCCTCGCTGCCGGTTGGAGGTCTTTGGCCAACGCCTGGCTCTCCTGCCATTTTCTGTTTGGCTCCTTTCCGCGAATGAGCATGGACAAAGCGCTATTGTGTTGATTACCGTAGCTACGTGGCTGAATCCGCGCGTGGGGCAGCCCTCTGAGGTGACTGTCATGAAGAGGCTATTGGTGTCGGCATTGCTGCTTGGGAGCGTGAGCGTTGCGCGGGCACAGCTCAGCGCGCCCGCTTTGGCGATCGACAGGGGAAACGCCGCTCAGGACTTCTCGGCGACATCCGCCGCGAAGGCGACGCCTCTCAGTGATCTTGCCGCGGCCGATATGCTGTCCCCGTTGGCAGCCAATCCGGCGAACACGTTCCCATGGCACGTTGTTGGCACCGCTCTGGCCCTGCCGCACGACAACGCCGAACCCGCTTCGCCGTCACCGCTGCCGAAGTCTCTCTACAGTGGCCGCGACGACTACCGCTGGGAACTGAGCATCGGCGCTACCTGGTTGCGCTTCCGATCCTCGGTCTTCAATGCCAGCGCCGTCGGTCTCAACACGTCATTCGCTTATTTCACTAACGATTGGTTTGCGATCGAGGGCAACGTTACCGCCGCATTCGCCCCCACAATTTTTGTCAACGAGCACGTGAAGATTGGTACTTACGGCGCTGGCCCGAAGATTATCTGGCGGCGGAACCAGTGGCAACCCTGGCTGCACGGAATCTTTGGCGGCGCTCACGAGCAGCCGCAGATTGCTGGACAAAGCCGCAACTCGTACGTCATCAAGGGCGGAGGTGGAGCGGACTACCGCTTGAACCAGCACCTGTTTTTCCGCTTGGAAGCCAACTACGTGCTCACTGGCTTCTTCCACCAATCGCAGAACAACTTCCAACTTGCCGGCGGAATCGTTTTTCCCTTCTAAAACGGGGCCCCGCGCGGTGAACGGGTCCCGGTTGAATTTTGCCCCAGATTTGATTCGAATCGGTAGGTGCGGTCGGCTACCAGATTTTGCAGGCTTGCTCGCGGACCATCGGCTCGCCCTTCTTGCAACCGAAAGCCTTGGCAAACTCCGCCATGTTCGAAAGCGGCCCGTTGCCGCGGAATCTGGACAGCGGATGCGGATTGGTGTTCGTTTGCAGGCGCGCATACTCCGGCCTGTAGTTGGTTCCCCACACTTGCGCCCAACCCAGGAAGAAGCGTTGCTCCGGGGTAAAGCCGTCGACCTCCTTGGGCCGCCGACCTTCGATGGACTTTTCATACGCAGCATAAGCGATAGCCAAGCCGCCGAGATCGCCGATACTTTCACCCAGCACGAGCTTGCCGTTCTGGTGCAGCCCTGGCTCGACTTCATAGCTGTCGAATTGTTTCACCACGCAACCGGAGTGGTCTTCGAAATTCTTGCGGTCTTCGGAAGACCACCACTCGCGCAAATTGCCCTGGCCATCGAATTTGGAGCCCTGATCGTCGAAACCGTGGCTGATTTCGTGACCAATCACTGCGCCCATGCCGCCATAGTTCACCGCATCATCGGCTTTGGGGCCGTAGAAAGGAGTCTGCAGAATGCCCGCGGGAAACACGATCTCGTTAAACGTAGGGTTGTAATAGGCATTCACGGTAGGTGGTGTCATGCGCCACTCCGAGCGGTCGACCGGCTTTCCGATTTTGGCTAGCTCGCGGGCGGCCTCGAATTCGCGGGCTCTTCGTAGATTGGCGAGATATGGCCCGCGGTCGACAGAAAGCCCCGAGTAGTCGCGCCACTTATCCGGGTAGCCGATCTTTACCGTGAAAGCTTGCAGTTTCGCGAGGGCTTGTTTTTTGGTCTCCGGGCCCATCCAGGAAAGCGTCGGAATATCGGCGCGCAAGGCGGCAATCAGGTTATTGACCATTTCTTTGGCGCGGGCTTTCCCTTCGGGCGGAAAATACTTTTCAACATAGACGCGTCCAAGCGCTTCTCCCAAATTTTGATTGGTGGACTGCACGCAGCGCTTCCAACGCGGCTGAATCTCCTTGGCACCCGAAAGAGTCTTCCCGTAGAAGTTGAAATTCTCCTGAACGAAATTATCGGAAAGCGCGGCCGCGGAATCATGCAGCAAATGCCATTTGAGATAAATCTTCCAATCCGCGAGCGGCGTGGCACTGAGCTGGTGATCCAGCTCCTTGAAAAACTCGGGCTGGGCGACATTCGCCTCGGCAAGTGGCGGGGCACCAACCCCCTGTAAATAGTTCTCCCAGGACCAACCCGGCGTCAACTCCTTCATCTGTGCCAAGGTCATCTTGTTGTAGTTCTTTTCTGGATCGCGCCGTTCGACGTTTGTGCGCGAGGCCTTGGCCAGGGCTGTTTCAAGAGTCATGATGGTCTTCGCCTCGGCAGCCGCCTTGTCCGGCGGGTCGCCCGCAAGCTCAAACATCTTTGCAACGTGTCTCACATAGTCTTCGCGGAGCTGTTTCGACCTGTCATCCTCGCGAAAGTAATAGTCGCGCTCCGGCAGGCCCAGGCCGCCTTGCGCAGTCACGGCGATCATGCGCGTGCTGTCTTTGAAGTCGGGGATGGAGCCGAACTGGAATCCCGGGTTGACGTTTTCCTTGTGGAGCCGGCCGATCTCCAGGGGTAATGATTTGGCATCCTGAAGTCCGTCGATGGCGGCGAGATCAGGCGCCAGCGGCTTCAGCCCGGCAGCTTCAATCGCAGTGGTGTCCATGCAACTGCCATAAAAATCACCAATCTTCTGCTTTTCGGTGCCAGTGGGCGCATTCGCTTTGATGGATCCTTCGAGGATGCCGCGAAGCTCGGCGTTATTTTTGTCCGCAAGCTCGGTGAAGGTTCCCCAAGCGGGATATTCCGGCGGAATCGGATTGGATTTCATCCACCCGCCCATGGCGAACTGGTAGAAGTCGTCGCAAGGTTTGCAAGTCTTGTCGAGATTGGCGATGTCGAATCCCCATGAACCCGGCTTATCCGCCGCTCGCGGCGACTCGCGCAATCTAGCACCGGCCAGAGCTACGCCCAGAACACCGACAACGGCAAGGATGCATGCAGCAGAAAAATATCTTTTTGACATTGCCAGTCCCTGTTTGAATTAAGAAGTCGCGTCAGTAACCGCCCGTTCGGAACCCCGGCCGCCGACCCTCGAACTTCTGGTAAGACGTAGGAGACAGCCGCCGCGTTGCCACAGCCCCGAAATCCGCAATCCTGCCCGGAAGCGCCGATCACCATCAGCGTAAAACCGTACCATAGAAGACGTCTCGTCCGCCGCGCAAGTCTCTCCCGTAGGACAAAACGATCGTCAGACTTCCCAGGACCCGGACTTTGCATTGAGCGCCGGTATCCCAAAGCCAGCGCTGCGAACCGAAAAGGCCCGAGGAGTCGGCAATGGCGCCGACGTCGAGAAATGGGCCGAGCTTCACGGTGAAGAAGCCATTTTGGTAGATGTTCTTGTCCATCTCCCAGTTGGCAAGAAAAAATCGCCGCCCAAGCGGAGCGGCCCCCTTGCGGCCGTCCACCGTTCCGGCGTGCCCGCGAAGCCAGAGGTCGTTGTCGCGTTCGATGCCCAATTCGAACAGTTCATCGAGGGTCGCCTTGCCCGCGGTCGCGCCCGCACGAAGCTGCGCGTGCATCTCATAGTCGTCACCTTTTGCGCGCGGGAACCAATGCGCGCGAAGCGATCCGCGGAGTGTGGCGTAAGGCCCGAGAGCATCCGCAAACTCCCGGCCGGCCTTCGCCTCGGCCGAGGAATCCAGAGTGAAACGGTGCTCCGGTGCGCGCACCAGAGTTCGCTTGATGCCCAGCCACCCTCCAACGGACGTAGCGCCGGTGAAGAACTCGCGCTCGGCAGGCGAAGTGTGGCCGCTGAGATTTCGAAAATTGCGATAGGCAATCTCCGCGCCAGCGCTCCAGCTCCAGCGGCCATTCACTATGGCTTGCACTTCCGCTCCAACTGCAGCGCGGCGCAGGTTTAAGTCCGCCAGGGGTATGCCGGTTCCAAGAAAAGTTTGCGCCAAATTCCAATTTTCGTTGCGCGCATCGCCGTAAAGGCGCAATCGCAGGCTGGGGTCGCCGTAGAGCGGCAGGGAAAGCGAGAGAGAGACGCGGCGTTTTTCCGAATCCCATCGCGCGAGAGAAGTAAAATTCACAGCTTCGCGGCTGAGATTGTAAATCTGCGGATAGACCGTGGCGTAAGGCAAGCCGCTTAAGAGCGAAACGATGCCTTCGACTTTGGAATCGCCCCAGCCGTTTCTTTCCGTCAAGTGCAGAGTTGCGTCGTAGTTTCCGGAGTCAACCGGAGAGAGTTCCATCCGCCGGCTCGAAAAGATACCCAAATTGTCCAGACGCGCATGCGTTGTGAGCAGAGCATCGGCCGTAAGAACTTGAGGAGCATTGAACGCAACCGCGCGGTCGCGGAGCGATTCCTTGAGCTTCGGTGAAGGTGCGAACGCAACACTCCCCAGGCGCGGCTTGTCCTCCCGATTCCAATACATGAGAGCGGCCTCGAGATTGCCTTCCAGGAGATAGATCGTGGCGAGAAATTCGCTTGAGTAGGAATCCTGCGGGTTCAGCCTTAGCGCCCCATGCAGATTGTTCTTTGCCGTTCGATAATCTTTTTGTTTGTAGGCGATGCCGGCCAGCTCAACCAAGAAACGCGGATCGCCAGGCGACTTTCGAAAGCCCGCGCCAAAAGCCAGTTTCGCTTCGTCCCATTTCTCCAAACGAGCCAGGGCGAGCCCGGCTAGAAAATCAAATTCCGGTGATTGGTCCGCGGGACCTCGTGCCAGCTTCGCGGCTTCCTCCCAATGGCCAGCATCGAACGCACTCTTTGCGGCGGGAAGGCGGGCTATATCGGAGTCGGGATCCTGGGCGAACGCGGGCAAACCCAGCGCCAATACTGCAACTAGTAAAAGGCTCAAGAAACCTTTTCGGGGAGAGCCAGCAACATCCAATTGCGGTTCGGCCGCCATTGCTTTTCGAAATCCTCACGTGCAACGCGGAGGAGTTTCCCACGCGCAGGGTCGTTGATGAAGACGGCCCCGTTCTGCCAGTCGATCCCTGTTACTATCACGTAGTGTAGCGGGGTTCTGGCGCTGCCTGGCTGAAGGCTGGCGATCAGTGGCCGGCCCTGTTTTAGTTGTTCGAGAAGGTCTTTCCAATCTCCATTGAGCGGAAACACGCGAAAGCCCGACTCTTTAAGATAAGTTTGCATGTCGGAAGCATGAATGCCATGGGCTTTGCGCGAATAAAGTTGCTTCTGGATCGCTGCGGCGTCGGCACGCTGCGAGTCAACCCCTGCGCCATGAGCGTTCCAGTATTGCAAGAGCATGGAAATTGCGGCTGAGCCGCAGCCGTCCTCACTCTGTTTCACGTAGGGCACATCAAGCCATACTCCCGCGGATTCCTGGGGCGCCGGCTGAGCAGAAGGCCCCAGGAAAAGAAGCGGGACCAAACCAAGAGCGATCCGGTTCATTCGAATAAGGAATCACTCCAAATTGTAAGAACTAGCGGAGCGCGACCGCCAGGACGATGATGCCGATGGCGATCAGGATGATCCAAAGCAGATCACGATCCGAGATGCGTCCGGCGGCAAAATCGTTTTGGGCCTGGCGAGACCGTGCGGCCAGTTTGGCAAGATCCTCATCGTTTAGCTGGCCGACGGCTTTATCAACCTTTTGATAGTCGAGGTTGGCGGACTTCAGCGCTTTTTGCGCTTGGTCGGAAGAAAGAAGCGTTCGAACGGCTTCTTCGTTCGATTGGCGCGTCTGGGCCGGCCGCGCGGCATCTTTGTTCAAGTCGCTCAGAGAAACGACATGCTGCTTGTCTTGGGCCCCCGCTGGGACTCCCGTCGAACCAAACAGAAGGGCAATCGTCAGCATCGACACACACAACTTCACGCGAAAATGCATTCTTCCTCCTAATGTTTGGCTGGGGTAAGAGTAGTTTACGAATTGCATCGCGCCGTGACAAGAAACTTCTGACAATTGTTCCCCGGAGCCATCACTGCCACCGGACGGGAATCAATTGGCTGGCAGAGGCTTCTGATACTCGGCCGCATCGACCGATTTCCATTCGCCTTTGATGATCCCCGCTCGAATCTGCGCAGCGCTCTTCCTTTTTCTGGACTGTTCGAACGCGTACAAGTCTTCGTAAATACAGGTCCCGCATTGAGAGCCGTGTTTGCTGGCGAAGCAATCGAGCAGACTGCCGTGCCCTTGGCTGCGGTCGCAATGGCAGTAACAGGGCTGTTGATACAGCGTCATCTTGATTTTTGCGGCGACTGCGTACGCATTTTGCGCGAGGGGATCAGGGAAGAGTTCGGGGTCCAGCGTCGCGGGAAGTGCGCCCTGCGGGGCTTGAGCATGATAGGCGGGCACAAGCTCGGCGGCCGCGGACTGCGGCGAATTGGCCCCTTGGGGCGACTTCGAGGCGGCCCGCTGGGGAATCAGCACCAGCCCAAGCGCAAAGCCAAAGAGCCCCGCGGCGCTCAAGAATCTCCAGATTCCATTTCCACGCATACTCGCCTCCATTCTGTCTCTCTACTTTAAGTCTGCCGGAAGTGAATTTCCACTTCGTTGCACATGAGATGCATTGAAAGGAAACGATCAGGGAAGCCGGACGACGGCGATTCGAACGGGGGCGAGTTTGGTCACGTCCATGACCTTGTCGCCGTTCATGTTGTCCGCCTGACTGTTCACAATAAAGTAGAAATCATTGCGGTGGATCGCACCCGTCGTGGGGAGCATCGTAAATGCGGTGCGGTTCTCGAGGACCGTGGTTTGCGTCACGCGAGAGGCGTCTTTGGACAGACGGAAGGCCGCGATGCGAGGAGAGCCGATGTCATTCTGAACCGCGATCAGGCTGCCGTTGCGCCAGTAGAGCCCGTCGATCCCCGCCAGTGTGTTGCTCGGACCGGGGTTTACATCGTTACTTTCACCGCTGTCGAGGTCCACGCGCACAACGCCAAAGTCATCGGCCACGAACAATCGGAGATCGTCATCGGCGAGGGCAATTCCATTCGGGGCGGAGAGCGGACGGTGAACGGGGAGTCGCGCAAATGTGTGCGCAGCTGGATCGAAGCGGAAGACTTGATTGTCGACACTGTCCGTCAAAATGACTTCACCGTTCTTCCGTACCACCAGATCGTTGAAACCATGCTTCGCCGCATCCTCGGGCGCATATCGCCCAAGCAATTTACCGGAAGCATCGAAATGCAGAAGCTCGCTCCGCCCTGCGTCTTCACTCCAAGAATTGGCCCACACGGTGCCGTCGCCCGGGTCAGGACGAATTCCAAGCACAGGTAATAAATTGTCGCGCCCGGCGGGCACGAAGTCCGAAACTCTCCCCTTAGTCGTGATCTTGACGATCTTCCGCCGATTGAGGCTGCTCAAGTAGTAGACGTTTTGCCTGGCGTCGTAAGCCAGGCCTTCCGGAACTAAATCCTTCTCCTCAGTAACAAACGCCAGCCGCGCTTGACCTACGGCCGGAAAATCTTGATGGACACTAGCGACCAGGTCGTCAAATTCCTTCAAGCCCTTTAGTACTTTCAACGACGGGCTGCCCGCGGGGTCGAAGCCCTCATGCAGCGCCAGGCATTCCTTGAGCATGCGCAAGGCCTCGAGCGTATCTCCTAAGTGTTGCTTCAACCTGGATAGGGAATACAGCGCCGCGCCGCGGTCAAGCAGTTGCGGCAGAAGCTTTTCAACGTTCGCGATCCGCTCGCGGACTTCGGCGGCGTCGGCAGGCTCCGCGAGCACTCCCTTCACTTCTTCCTTTTCTTTCTCTTGGGAACATAGGGCTGCCGGCAGACACAGCATGGCGGCCGATAGCAGCAGCGCTGGGAAAGTGGGAGTCATTGTTTCCCATTAGACGGCCAGAATTTCAATTCGGCTTTGAGCAAATCCACGTTCAATAGACGGATGCGGCTTCCGTAGCAGGGTATGTCTCAGACGGAGGCGGTGTGGAAGCTTTCGCTTCGAGATGCTTCGCGCGGAGATGGCGATGCACGCGGCGGCCCCAGGTCCTCACAAATGAAAAGTTCAGCGCGCCGCCAATGGCCGAACTGGCAAGAGGAACCAATCGCCCGGCCCATTTTTCCGCCGCCTCAGCGCCAATCTTTGCTGCGAACCGTCCCGCGATGCGCGGGCCAAGTTTTTCGAGAATCTGTTTTTCAGCCAAATCCTTTCCGTAATCGATGCCGGAGGCAGCCGCGGCCGCTTTCCACATTTCAATCCTTTGGTCGTGGCCACGAGCTTCAAATCCGTAGAGCAGAGAGAGGCGTTGGATAAGCCGCAGCGTGATCACCGTGAGTAGGCTGGCGTCCGGCAAAAGCGTGATCATGCCGCCCAGGCCGAATCCTGCCCCTTCGGCAAGCGCCAGCCGTTCAGCATCGCGAATCAGCGCGGCGGCAATGGCGTCCAGGCGTTCGGTGGGAACGTCTTTCATGCGCGCAAAGTTCGGAACCCACAAACCGTGCTTGTTGGCGAGGTGCCGCCGGAAGTCTTCCGGGTCAATCTCGATCGAACGTATTCCGCGGAGAACACCAAAGCGCAGAAAGCGGCTGAAGGTACGTGCCACAAGCGAGCCTTTGACCGAGTTGTGTAACCGGGCCATGCCTATAAGTATCCTAAAGCAGTTAGAAGTGCCTGGCAACCAGGGCGCTGCGCAGTCAGTGAAGGTGACGCCGATAGGGTGAATTTCCGAGAAGGGGGGAGCTACCCTTAACGCGGCAAGAAAACGGTGGTCCTACTTGACGCGGAGACGTTTTTCGGTAAACTGCATTCTTCGCGATGGCAACGATGGCACAATTCGTTCCCGCCGAAGTCGTGCATGATCTCGACTTCCCGCAGCGTGAGGCCGCCTTTTTCTACGGCCTGTTCTTGCGCGGTTATTCCGCGGAGCAGTTGCGGCGAGACATCGAGGTGCCCCCCGCAGTCCTTGCCAAATGGCACCGCGACTCACAACGTGACCCGCAGCTTCGCGATATTTTTGCGCGCATGGCGGACTACCGCCGCCACGTCCTGGCTATCTTCGATACGCTCGTAGGTTCGGACAGTCAACCGCAGCGCGTCCAGTAGGTCTCCAACTCTCTCGGTGCTGCCCCGGGGTGGAATACCTAGTGTGGTTCTTCGCCGCGTTTCTCGATTTCCTCGGCAAATTCCCTGTACCTTAGTTCAGGTCAAAAATTGTCAGGCAACCAAACCGAATCGTGAATGCTCTAACCGATTTCGGGGAACAAGTGCCACAAAATGAAGGGGATTCCTCTGATTGACGGGGACGTAGTCTGGGGTTAGAATCTCAGCGTCCTAGAGCTTGAGGTGTATTCATGTCAAGGGTAGTACGGACCTTGTTCGTTGCCGCTTTTTCGATCGCCATCGCCATGCCAGCGGTTTCCGCCCAACAGACGCAGGATGTGGGGGCGCCTCCCGCGCCGCAAAAATTGGACAAAGAAGCAAAGCGGAGGGCCAAGAAGACGCTAAAGGAGTTGGACAACGGGTATCGGCAATGGCTAACCGAAGACGTCACTTACATCATTTCTCCCGACGAACGCAACGCTTTCCTCCAACTGGCGACCAACGAAGAGCGCGAGCAATTCATCGAGCAGTTCTGGCTGCGCCGCAGCAGCAATCCCGATCTGCCGGAAAACGATTTTAAGGAAGAGCACTACCGCCGGATTGCTTACGCCAATGAGCACTTCGCTTCCGGCATCCCGGGATGGAAGACGGACCGAGGCCGGATGTATATCACATGGGGCAAGCCAGACGAGATTGAATCCCATCCGGCAGGCGGCACTTACGAGCGGCCCATCGAAGAGGGCGGCGGCTCCACGAGTACGTATCCATTTGAGACCTGGCGATGGCGCTATCTGGAAGGCATCGGCGAGAACGTCATCCTGGAATTCGTGGATCCCACTGGATCAGGCGAGTATCACCTGACCATAGATCCGTCGGAAAAAGACGCGCTCCTGCACGTGCCCGGCGCAGGTTTAACTTTGTTGGAATCCCTGGGGCAGGCTTCGAAGGCCGACCGCTTCACGCGCTCGGATGGCACCAATCTGGGAAGAAGCCTGGGTGGTGGATCTGCCAGCTTGAATGAATTCGACCGGCTGGAGCTTTACGCCAAGGTCAATAAACCACCGGAGGTGAAATTCAAGGATCTGGAGGCGGTGGTAACCTCGCGCATCGTCCGGGACCAGGTGCACTTCAATTGGCGGTTCGATTACCTGAAAGTGACGAATGAGACGGTGCTCGTGCCCGTTACCGTGCAGATCCCGAACAGCCAGCTTTCCTATCAGGCCAAGGAAGGAATTCACTCCGCGGTGCTCAATATCTTCGGGCGAGTGAGCACGCTGACCGGCCGGGTGGTGCAGACGTTTGAAGATTCTGTCACGCGCGATTTTCCGGATAGCCTTTACCAGCAATCCTTGAAACTGCAATCGATCTATCAGAAGGCCGTTCCCCTTCGCCCGGGCCTGTACCGGCTGGATCTGGTGATCAAGGATGTTCAGAGCGGAAATATCGGGGTTGTGAACTCGCGACTGCAGGTACCGCGGTACGAGGATGACAAGTTGGATGCCAGCACCTTGATTCTTGCCGATCAGATCGAGCATGTTCCCGCGAAACAAATCGGCACGGGGCAGTTCGTCCTGGGTTCCTCGAAGGTCCGGCCGCGTCTGGAAGGTGATTTCACCACTTCCGACAGGCTCGGCATTTACATGCAGGTTTATAACTTGAAGCCGGACGACAAAACGCACAAGTCCAGCGCTACATTTCAGTACACCGTCAAAAAAGGCAAAGAGCAGGTCATGCAGTTCAAGGAAACTTCGGAAGAGATGAAGCAGACGGGCGATCAAGTCACGATTGAGCGACTCCTTCCGCTGGCAACGCTGCCGCCGGGGAAGTACAGTCTGGAAGTAAATGCCACGGACACGCTTTCGAATCAGACCATTTCGCGCTCTGCAGAGTTTACGGTGAAAGCGCCGCCGGAAACCAAGACCGCGGCGAATGCTTCACCGGGGAGGTAAAGCAACGTGAAACAGGAGCGGCTCCGAGCCCTGGGGGCCCTGGTCCTGACCGCCATGGTTTCGTCCTTTGTGGCGAATCCGGCGGCCGCGCAAGCGAAGCCTGTCCCAGGCAAGCTTGCGGGAGTGGTGCGCGACGCTGCCGGTACGCCGCAGATGGGCGCCAGCGTGGAGTTGATTTCCGAGGCGGTGGGCGCGACAGGCACCAGCGGATTTCTGACGAATACCCAAGGCATGTTCCGGGGCGACAAGCTCGCTCCCGGTTTTTACACCGTCCGCGTAACGCTGGCTGGTTTTCTTCCTACACTTGAAAAGCATATTCGCGTCGTCTCGAATGTGACAACGGTCGTTCGCATCGAACTGGAATCCATGTTTGCGTCGCTCGATCAGTTGCGGCGCATGCCCTCGAGCGGAAGCGCTGATGTTGACGAGTGGAAGTGGGTATTGCGGTCCGCTTCGGCCGTGCGTCCAGTCTTGGAATGGGTGGACAGCGATACTTTGAGTGGCGCGACCGTTACAGGCGAGCCCGGAAATCCCCGCACGCCCAGAATCCGGATGGAATTTACAGATGGCGCGAGGCACCCCGCTTCGGCTTCCAGCATCGCTTCTTCACCCGCGACCGCCGTGGCCTACGACCAAAAGTTAGGGGGCACGAGCAGAATGATCCTGGCCGGCCAGGTGAACTATGACGGCGATAGCCCCGGCGGTGCCATCGCCACCGTATGGTTGCCGACGGGAACGCTCGGCGCTGGTCCGCATACGGCGCTGGTCCTTCGCGAAGCCAAGTTGGGACCGATCGGGCCAATCTTCCGGGGCATTCGTTTTGATCAGGGTGGCGCGTTCGCGCTCGGAGATCGCACAGTGCTGCGGTATGGCGGCGAATATGTTCTGGTGGGACTCGGGGCTGCAGCCTCTTCACTCCGGCCACGGGCGGAGTTGAATGTGCGCGTCACCGATGATTGGAGCACGGCTGTCGTTTTCGCCTCCCTGCCCGTCGGACCTGGTCCACTCGAAGCGAATGACGCGCAGGCGGGTGGCGCTCTTGCGGCTACTCTCAATGAATTGGATGCCTTTCCCGCGCTGCTATCGAGGCAGGGCCGCCCCTTTCTGCAGAATGGTTGGCACGAAGAAATTTCAGCGGAGCGAAAAATCAGCACCCGGGGAAAGCTTCAATTCGCGGGCTTCCACGATGACAATCGGCACGTAGCCGTCTTCGGACGGGGTAGTGATTTGCCCACGGCTGACTATCTTCAGGATAATTTTTCCACCGGTTTTGCTTACGACGGCGGGTCGTCCGGCAGTTGGGGAACACGCGTGGCTTTCCGCGAGAAGCTCGATGGCGACTTTGAATTGACTGCCGTTTATTCCTTCGGTGGAGCTTTGGCGCCTTCGGATGACGCGGACGGCCTGCTTCGCGAGGCGCTTCGCACGGCACAGCGGCATGCCCTAGGGGCGGAAATTTCGACGAAAGTGCCCGGCCTAGGTACCAAAGTCCAGGCGGGGTACAAGTGGGTCAACGGCGTCACCGTTTCCTCCGTGGACAGCTATGGCGAGTCCCTTTTCCAAATGGATCCCTACTTCCACTTGGTCGTCCGCCAACCGCTCCCCAAATTTGCGTTGGGGCGGTGGGAAGCCATCGCGGATTGCAACAACGCCTTGGCACAGGGTTATGTGTCCACTAAGAGCCGGGATGGCCGGGTCGTCCTCGTACCAGCGGTCCGGACATTTCGAGGCGGATTGAGCGTTCAGTTTTAGGAATTTAAGATTCTCGAAAGCTGTATTTGTCCTTCCATAAACTGTACGAAGCAGGGCAGTCCAATCTGACACTACAGTAAGCTGTTGAATATAAAAGATTTTGGAAGAGTGAATGGCTACCAAAGAATGGACATTGGCTTGCAATTGGTTTCTTGTGGTAGGGTGTAGTACTGCCCGGTGGAGTGATGAGGCAGAACCTCCGAGTTAGTCTTGGGGCGGTCGTCCTGGCGCTAGCCACGCTGGCGGCGGTGATCTTTGCCCTGATTAACTTTGACCAGCGCACCCGTTTTGAGGTGGTGTACGACGGAGTCGCCTGGCTTGATACCGGGCATGGAATTCAGGCTAGCCGGGTGTCCCCCAATTCGCCCGCAACGCGCGCTGGGATTCGCCCGGGCGACGTGCTGCTGACAATCAATAGCGCCCCGGTCACAAGAGCCGCGGAGGTCGCCCGGCGGCTGGACCGCGCGGGGCTATGGACTCAGGTGCGCTACAAGCTTTCCCGCGGCGGGGATGAATTCGAGACGCGACTCCTTACAGCGCCAGCCGAGAAGCCCCTGGCGACCGAGAACTATCTACGAATCGTGGGCCTGCTCTATCTGTTTATTGGCTTGTTCATTTTCATTCGCCGCTGGAACGCCCCTCGCGCCGTGCACTTTTACGTCTTTTGCCTGGTCTCTTTCATTCTCTGGTCCTTCCATTTCAGCGGAAAATTGGATACTTTTGACTGGGAAGTTTATTGGTCCGAAATTGTGGCGCGCCTGCTGGCGCCTGCTTTGTTGCTCCATTTTGCGTTGGTATTCCCCGGACGGTCCGAAACAACCATTCGCTCGTCTTCAAAACTATTGGCCGTTTACTTCCTTCCTCTTGCTCTACTCCTGATTCATGTGAGCACGGCGCTGAACGCACTAGGTTTTGTGCCCTGGCTAGGTGCGTACCTTCTTCTGAGAAAGATCGAGTTTAGTTATCTCGCCCTTTGCTTCCTGGCTGCGGGGCTTGTTTTCTACCGGAGCTACCGGGAGGCACCCTCTGGTGTTCTTCGCCAGCAATTGAAATGGCTCACCGGTGGAACACTTGCCGGCAGTCTTCCAGTTTCCTTGTTCTATATCATTCCCTTGGCCTTCGGCGTGGCGTTGCGCCCGTGGATGCAGTTCTGCGTATTGAGCCTGGTGCTGATCCCCCTGTGTTTTGGCTACGCCGTCATCCGCTACCGCTTGATGGACGTGGACATCATCTTCAAGCGCGGCTTGGCCTATACGGCGGCAACGGCCGGGGTGGCTGCGGTCTACTTTGCACTGGTCGCGCTGATCGCGGAGATTTTCCATACGCCCACGAACGGCCCCGCAGGCGGCATGATCGCCATCGTCATGGCCGCGTTTTTGTTCCAGCCGTTCCGCGCCTGGATTCAAGCGCGCCTGGATCGCTTCTTCTACCGCGACCGGCTCGATTACCGCCGCACGCTCATCGAATTCGGACGTACGCTGACCAACGAGGTGCGTTTCGATCCCATGCTGGGCTCGGTCATGGACCGTATTTCCCAAACGCTCTTGGTTGACCGTCTCGCGATCTTTGTGGAAAACGCCGCGCAGCCCGGCCAGATGCGCATTGCTCGTTCGATGGGTGTGCGGCTCTCGGAGTCCTTGGATCTTAGTTTCCTCGAGCCGACCCGGCCCGAGTTTGCCCGCGGGGCGCTCTTTTTTGAGTCGCCCCGTGCGGCAAGAGAAGTGAGTGATTCCGTTCGGCGCACGCTCGAGCAACTGGACCTCAACTACTTTGTCCCCTGCCGTATCCGCGAGCACACCGTCGCCGTTCTCGGCCTCGGCAAGACCGTCGATGGAGATTTTCTGTCCAGCGATGATGTCGAGCTGGTGGAGACTATTGCCGGCTACCTGGCCGTGGCCCTCGACAACGCGCAGCTTTACAGCTCGCTCGAACAAAAAGCCCTGGAAATCGTCCGCCTCAAGGACTTCAGCGAAAATATCGTGGAATCCCTGAATGTTGGCGTGCTCTCTGTCGACCTGGAAGGCATCGTCGAATCCTGGAACACGCGCATGGAACGGCTCTTCGGAGTGGCGCGCCAGGAAGCGGTTGGACGGCAACTCAGCTCGCTGTTGCCGGAAGAATTGGCGCATGAAATCGCCGTGCGCGGTGACCAGGAACAAATCACCGGCATCTATAAACAGAGACTCCAGCATCAAGGAAAATCGCTGACCTTGAACGTTTCCATCACACCTCTGGTAAGCAAATCGAATGAGCGCATCGGACGCCTCCTGCTTTTCGATGACGTGACACAGCGGGAGCGCATGGAAGAGCAGATGTCGCAGACGGAGAAGTTGACATCTCTTGGACTTCTTGCGGCCGGTGTCGCCCACGAGGTGAACACCCCGCTTGCGGTCATCTCTAACTACATTCAGATGCTGGCGAAGCAGCTGCCGGAAGGCGACCCGCGCCAGTCGCTGATTGATAAGATCGTCAAGCAGACGTTCCGCGCCAGTGAAATCGTCAACAATCTGCTCAATTTTTCGCGGACCGGCTCGGCGGAAGCCGCTGATATTGATGTGAACCGTGTCGTCGAAGAGACCCTATCGCTCGTGGCTCACCCTCTGAAAACCTCGCATATTCAAGTCGTGAAGCAACTCAGCGAAGCCCTGCCGGCCGTTCGCGGATCAGCCAACAAGTTGCAACAGGTATTCCTGAACCTTTTCTTGAACGCGCGTGATGCTATGCCCGGTGGTGGAATGCTGGAAGTCCGCACCACGGCGCATAACGGCAGCGTCGAAATTGAAGTTGCGGATACGGGCGGCGGCATACCACGCGATCATATTCATCGCATCTTTGACCCGTTCTTCACCACCAAAGCCAGTGGCCGCGGCACCGGCCTCGGTCTTTCCGTGAGTTACGGCATCATCAAGGAGCATGCCGGAAAGATTGATGTGCGCTCGACGCCCGGCAAAGGCACCTCCTTCCACGTCGAATTCCCTGCAGTCAGGACAGCGGTCCATGTCTAAGGGTTCCATCCTTGTTGTTGACGACGAATCGGAAATCCGCGAAGGCCTCGAACTTTTGCTCAGAAGTGAAGGCTACGGAGTCTCCAGCGCGGAAACCGGCGAATCCGGCCTCGAGAAGCTGGAACAACATCCTTATGACCTTCTCCTGCTAGACGTCAGCTTGCCGGACCGCAACGGTCTCGACATGCTCAAGGAGATTCATCGCCGCGACCCGCAGCTCTCCGTCGTCCTCATCACCGCCTACGGTTCGATCGAAATGGCTCGCGCCGCTTTCAAGAATGGCGCGATGGACTACATCACCAAGCCGTGGTCCAACGATGAATTGCTGGCCCAGGTGGCGCAGGCCGTGGAATCGCGCCGGCTTCGCGATGAAAACGTCCAGCTCAAACGCGCCCTGAAGCAGCGCTTCAATTTTCCGAACATCGTCGGCAAAAGCGACAAAATGCGGGCGCTGCTGGACCTTGTCACCCAGGTTGCGCCTTCGCGCTCCACGATTCTCATCAGTGGTGAAAGCGGCACGGGCAAGGAGCTCATCGCCAAGGCGATTCACTCCGCTTCCACACGCGCGGACAAAGCCTTTGTGCCCGTAAATACGGGATCGATCCCCGTGGACCTCCTGGAGTCTCAGCTCTTCGGCCATGTGAAGGGCGCGTTCACCAGCGCGGTTGCTTCCAAGAAGGGACTCTTCGAAGTCGCCGATCAGGGCACGATATTTTTTGACGAAATCGCCACCATCAGCCCCGAGACGCAGGCCAAGCTTTTGCGCGTGATTCAGGAGCGCGAATTCATGCGTCTCGGCGGCACTGAGCAACTGAAAGTCGACGTGCGCATCGTAGCTGCTTCCAACGTTGAACTCTTGACGCTGGTGCGTGAGGGCCGCTTCCGCGAGGATTTGTACCACCGCTTGAACGTGATCCACCTCCAAATTCCGCCGCTGCGCGACCGACGGGAAGACGTGCCCCTTTTGCTCGCGCATTTCTTGGAACGGTATTGCCATGAAAATACCAAGCCGCTCCGGCAATTCACGCAGGCGGCGATGAAACTAATGATGGATTACGACTGGCCCGGCAACGTGCGCGAACTGGAAAACGTTGTGGAGCGCGCGGTCGTCCTCTCGACGCAGGAGCGGGTTGACGCCGATTTGCTTCCGGAAAGCATCCGCAGCAAGGAAATCGTTCCCGGTGTGCGCCTGCAGCTTTCGGAATTTTTGCCGTCGCTTCCGGGCGAACCCGGCTCGCGTTCCTCCGCTGACAATCCGCAACCATCCTTGTTCCAGATTATGGACGAAATCGAGCGCCGCATCATCATTGATATGCTGGAGCGCGCCGGCTGGAACCAGACCGAAGCCGCCGAGCGTTTTCTCATTCCCCTTTCCACGCTCAACCAGAAAATCAAGCGGTTGGGAATTGATGTTCGCCGCCGCGGCCGCAGCGATGAGATGTTGTCCGCCACGATAGGAAAATAGCAGCCGGTGACGCACGAAATTTTCTTCTCCCGCGTCTTTCTCGGAAAATAGCCTGTCCGATCGCTTACACTAACCTTGGACCGCCATGGCCGAGTCGATATCCCCTCCGCATCTATCCGGCGCCGCTTCGTTCGGGCATGAATGGCCCGCGCTGCTCGAGTGCGCTTCTCCCACGCGCGATCATCAGCGGCTCGCGGGCTTGCTCCGGCCCGCGGATTGGGCTCGCTTGCTGGTGCTCGCGGAAGAGCACGGGGTGGCCGGCCATCTGGCGGCAAGTCTGCGCGATCTCGAAGAGAATTTAGTCCCGCTGGAAATAAGACAGACTCTGGTGGATCGTCAGCGCGCGCATGTTTTTCTTACACTGAAGCTGACGGCGGAGCTGTTTCCACTATTGGAACGCTTCACTTCAGACGGAATTGGCGCCTTGGTCGTCAAAGGGCCGGTGCTGGCGGTGCGGGCGTATGGCGACCCGGCAATGCGCAGCTATGGCGACCTGGATCTGCTCGTTCGCCAGCAGGAGATTCGCCGGGCGACAAAATTGATGAGCGCCGCAGGTTATACAGCTACAGTCCCTCTCAGTGCCATCGATGCCGGAAAAATCCCCGGCCAGTATCTTTTCTCCAAGCCGGATTCGAAACTGATCGTCGAGCTGCACAACGACCGGACGCTGCGTTATTTTCCCCGCCGGTTACCACTAGAGGAATTTTTCGCGCGGCAGACCCGCGTGCCGCTCGACGCCCACGAAGCTCCCGCCCTTTCCGTGGAAGACGAACTTGTCCTGATCTGCGTCCACGGCGCAAAGCACCTTTGGGAGCGTTTGATGTGGATTGCCGACGTCGCCGCGTTGGTCTCGCGCCAAACAGGCATCGATTGGCTGCGCGTTGCGGATTCGGCGAAATCGGTAGGAGCGGAACGCATGTTGCACACCGGGCTGCGCCTCGCGTCAGATTTGCTCAAGGCGCAGCTGCCGGACACCGTTCAAGCAAGGGTGCAAGAGGATGCAGCGGCTGCTCGGCTTGCGGAACAAATTTGCAAGTGGCTGCCAGCCGCCGGTTATGCTCCCCCCCGTCTTTTCGAACGCGCCGCGTTTCGATTGCGCGTACGCGGCGGTCTGATTGCCGCTCCCGCCTATCTGCTCAGGCTCTCTTTTTCGCCGACGGAAGAAGATTGGAGGGAAGGTGGGGAAGGAAGCCTGTACAAATTCCTCGACAAGGTCCGCCGGCCCTTCCGTCTCGCGCGCAAGTATGGTCGCAGCGGCAGATACTGATTGTTCGCTTTCCTCCTTTTCTGCAGAGGATTCCGTCGAATGGCTCGCAATGACGCAAAACAATCCCGCGAGCGTAGTCACCCCGCATGCGCGGCCGCAGAGCGGAGAGCAGCGGGAATAGCAAAATCACTTTCAGCGCCGCGCCGACGCTAGAAAATCCAGCGCCGCAAGATCCTCCTTGATTACGTCGCGGAGTTCCGCAAGCCGTGCCGCGTCGCTATGAGGATAGACGTGGCGGACCGGAACAGTAGATACAAGCCGGCCAAGAACCACAAACTCGCGCGCACGGAGTTCACGGTCGAGGATCTTGTTAGCGTAAGTGTTGGCCACAAGTGAGACAAGAGCAGCTTGTGGGCGGATTGTCTCTACGTAAGGCGCCGGATCCGGACGACGGTCACCCAAGACATAAATGGCAGCAAGTGGAAGCGCACGGCTCTCGAAGCGTGTTCCTTCCTCTCCGAGAGGGAGACGACGCTTCTCCCAATCCGGAATTAACCGCGGAAGCGCATCCGGAGAACCGTAGAGCATCTTCACCGAATCGGGCCAAAGACAGAGATGCGGATACGCCGGCATGACGTGGAAAACCCCTTCCTGCTCGACCAGTGCGACAATATCATCGGAAAGGACTCCACAGCCGCGCCGGGCGAGCGCTGCTGCGGTGGTTGACTTTCCTGCGCCTTCCGACCCGACAAAGGCCACACAGCGATCTTCGATAGCCACGGCGCTTGCGTGCAAACAAGTAACTCCTCGCAGCCGTAGCAAAAGTCCAAGGATCGGTCCGAGCAAATAGGTTGAGGTTTCTTCGAGAGACGAAGTCGCAGGCCATGCCGCCCAGAGGTTCTCTCGTTTGTTGTCCAGCCAGAATTGCGGGCCACCAGAATAGGCGATACGCAGGAGTGCGCTCTTCGCTGCTCGCCAAATGCGGAGAGCCGGCTCACCTTTCTCGGTGGAATACGAACTGACATACAACAACTCTTCCTCAGCGGCCGGGAGTTCTCGCCCCTGATCTGGCGAAATTCCCAGATGAAATTCCATATCGGGAGAAGATGCCCCTGAAGGGGTGGGCGCTATTCCGGGCAGGGCCAAGTTGGAGTGCAAGAGCAAGCCGAAAACAGAGTAGTTGAGATCCAATGCGGTATAAAATCCCTTGCTCGGATGTGAGGAATCGAGTCGATTCCCTAAATTACCCGCCTAGCTTTTCCTTCCACTGGCTAGAATCTCGAGACTTTGCTGCTTGGATACGCGTCGGTTAGCCAAGTCTAGACGGCAGTGTGCCTGTCTCCTCTCATAGTTCCACCATCACGCCTACCGCGTCGGCCAACACTCTGTGTGAGTTCCCGAACTGTCCCGTAAACGGTCAACTTGGGCTTTGAATAAGGCTTTTTCGTCTCCCGTTTAACAGGCTTAACCATTGCCAGCCTCCGCAAACCTGTTATAGCGAACTCTTCGCGCCGATTCCAACCATATGTTGAGGCAGTGGGGACGTAAACTACTTCGGATCTGCTCTGTATTCATCTTATCATGCCATCCTGTCAGCGCAGAGCGCTCAATGTAGCGATCCAACTCCGGGCTCACGGGCATCTGCTTTACCAGTTTGGCTCCTGTCCGACGAAGCTGCGCTAAGACCGGATCACCCTGCAGAGGAGTCTTGGGCCTCACCCGAACGCGTTCCGGCAAGCGCCCTGCCATCGCCTCGCGCAGCAGCATTTTTTGAAAGCACCAAGGAAATGGTGGAATCGCGAGCAGATAATTCACGATCCGCAAATCTAGAAACGGATAGCGAGTTTCCAATTCGTTATGCGTCGTGCCGGCATCTTCGAGCTCGAACATCTGCGTCCAGTGCGGCAGGAAAAGAGAGGCGTGCGCTTTCGAATGAATGGGATGCTCAATAGCCAACGCGGGATGCACGCCCCCTTCCTTCCATCGTTCTTCGAGGCTCATGCGCCGGACGAAATCCGGCGCTACCCATCCCGGGAACACGGGCGAATCCGGATCCCTCCCGATCTGTTTCAGGAACCGCGCTCGAATCCCTCTCCACGGAAAGGGCCGCACCCAAAGAAAATTCGCCACCTCCGCGAACAAGCGCAGCCATTCGCGGTTTCGCTGCAAGTCTTTCACGTAGGGCCACATTTGAAAGAGCATCAGGTTGTCGTTGCCTTCGCCTGACAACAGAACACGGCATTCGGCCGAGATGATGCGGCAGAACTTAAAAAATCCCGCAATCAGCGGATTGTCCACGGGCTCCGGCAAGCTGAACTCCGGATTATCCCACTCTTCAAACAGTTGCACCTGATCCATGGCCTGAAATTTGACCGGGATCTGCAGAAACCCCGCCAACTCACGGGCATAGCTCTCTTCCTGATCAGGAATCAAGGACTCGTACACGCAGGAATAGCCCCGGATTTCAGTCGTCTGCCCGTCTTTCGCACGCACTTCCTTGGCCACCGCCGCCACCGACGACGAATCCATTCCGCCGCTTAGCAGGATTCCCACGCGGTCCGTGCGGAGCCGGTCCGCAACAGCTGCTTGAAAAAGCGACTGAAACTGTTCGACGTACTCCTCAGGCTTCGAGTAGCGAATTCGCCCGTCCGTCTGCGGCGTCCAATAGCGTCTGACCTTCAAACCTTCTGGCGAGATACTTAGGGAATGGGCGGGGGGCAGACGCTTAATATCGCGAAAGCTCGTCGTGGCGTTATCGCAATTCAGTCCAAACAGCAGAAAATCCCCAATCGCCGCATCATTGAGTTCGGCCGACACCTCCGGATGCATTCGAAGGCAATTCAGCGTGTTGCTGAATAGAAAAAGATCTCCCTGCTGGACGTAATAGAATGGCTTGATCCCGAAATGATCGCGCGCGCAAAACAGTCGTTTGTTGCGCGCATCCCAGATGGCGAAGGAAAAATCGCCCCGTAGGTGCTCCACGCACGGTGTGCCCCAGGCAGCATAAGCGTGCAGAAGCAGTTCAGAGTCAGGAGCGTCTGGCCGAACTTTTCGGCCTGAGCGTTGCAATTCGGCAAAGAATGCCACCCGGTCATCGAGCCGGGCGTCTGCGGCAATCCAAAGCCGCCCATCGAGGCTTGCTGGCTGGCGTTCGCCCAGCGATTCGCGCGTGGTCCGCAGCATGGCATGACCCAGCCCGACAGGGCCATCCAGCCAGCACGCGCGGAAATCCGGGCCACAGTACGATAGAAAATCGACGAGGGACTGCAAGAGCGTCTGCTCCATCGGGGCACCGTTCCGGTGGTAGATGCCGACGATGCCGCTCAATCAGCTTGCCTCATTCTCTGCGAGTGGCTGGCGCTTCGAATGGCGAAAAATAATGGCCCGGCCGTCAACTTCGTTCGAAAAACGGCATCCTCCATTCCGCCCGGGCATACGCCCTAGAACGGAGTTCTCTGACAACGAAAATTCCATTTCTACAATCTGCCTGGCTGAAATTCTATTTTACTGTCAGCGCTCTTCCGCGGCAACCGCGCCGCATTCCGTAGACTTCTGGGCCATCCGTCAGGCAGCTCCCAAAATCATTGAGGAACATAGCGGTCCCGCGGCGCCCTCGTCTTTTGTCTTGCAACTCCCAGACGGTCTAGGCACAGTACCGGGGAATGACTCTCCGTCTCTCCAGCATTGCGCAGCGCGCAGCGCTTGTTGCTGCCTCTTCTGCTGTCGCCTTTCTTCTTTCGTACTTCAGCATCCGAAATGCGCTCGCCGTACATTACGCTGGTTTACAAACGGCCCAAGCCTGTGAACGCGCCGCTCGCTGGGAGCCCGCTGACTCGCGCAACTGGCATCTCCTGGGCCGCTTTTGGCAGTACAACCTTGTGGATCCCGACGCCGCGCGCGCTATTCGCTCCTACCTCACAGCTGTGTCGTTGGATCCGGCATCGTCGGAAACCTGGCTGGATCTTGCCAGCGCTTACGAATCGGAAGCCAATCTAGTTGCAGCGCGCGACGCTTTTCTGAACGCCAAGAAAGCTTATCCTCTTTCCGCCGAGGTGTCTTGGCAGTACGGCAATTTCCTGTTGCGGCAGGGAGAGCTTGAGCCGGCCTTCATCGAAATGCGCCTGGCTGTGGCAGCTGACCCCAAGCGCGCCGCGGAAGCCTTTTCCCGTTCCCTCCGTACCGGTTCCAACATCGAAAACATCCTCGATCGCGTCTTGCCGCCGCTTAGCGAGGCTTACCTCGATGTGATTTGGGACCAAACGACCGACGGACACACCGAGAATGCCTTCAAAGTATGGGACCGGCTCGCCTCCCTTCGTCCTCGCATTTCCTTGCGCGATTCCTTCTCCCTTGTCGGAGCCTTGATGACCGAGAGACGCATTGCGGAAGCCAGCCGGGTATGGGACCAGGCGGTCCTTTTTGCGGGCTTGGTGGATTTGCAAAGTCCACCGGGCTCGGTTCTGTGGGACGGCGGATTCGAGTCCAGTGTGACGGGCGGCGGTTTCTCTTGGCTACTTCCCGAGGGATTCCGCAGCGTGCAGCTCGGCACCGACACGCAGGAGAAACACTCCGGCAATCGTTCCCTGCGGCTGATCTTTGACGGGAAATCGAACATCAATTTCGCTGGCGTCTGCCACTACGTCCCCGTGCAGCCTTCCACTGCCTATCGTTTCTCGGCGTGGGTCAAGACCAGAGCCCTCACCACGGACCAGGGGATTCGCTTTCAGTTGCATCCCCTGGGCACGCAGGACACTTCCACAACCGTCACATCGGAAGTTCACGGGACCGCACCTTGGACACTTATCGAAATGCCCTGGTCCTCAGGGAAGGATGTTCAGGAATTGCAAGTTTGCCTGGTCCGTTTTCCCAGCGAGGAAGAGGAGAACAAGATTCAGGGGACAGCTTGGGTGGATGACGTTGCATTGGTTCCCGAACCCGCGGAGCATCCCAAACCATGAGGTTGCTCCGCCTCGGAATTTGCGCGCTGGTCGTGTTTGGCGTTGCCGCGCACGGAGGCGTCGAAGATTGGGCGCGAGCCGTCCTTGAGACCGGCGCAGGTTTGCTCTTTCTCGCCTGGGCCTTGTGGATCTATTTCACGCGTGAAGAGCAAATTTTTTTTTCCCCTCTCCTCCCTCCGCTGGCAGCTCTTTCCCTGATCGCTTGCGGCCAGTGGTTTTTTCATGGTACTGCTTCTTCCTACAACACGAGGATGGAACTCCAGCTCCTCGTCTCCGACCTGATTCTCCTCTTTCTCGCGGTGCAAGCCTTCCGCACGCTTCAGGACTGGCGCGGCTTCGTTTGGTTCGGGATGGTTTTCGGATTTTTGATCAGCATCTTCGGCATTCTCCAGCACCTTACCTTCAACGGGAAACTCTACTGGTTTCGCGAGATGCATTACGGGGGAATTCCATTTGGGCCCTATGTGAACCGCAATCATTTCGCCGGATTTCTGGAGTTGATTCTTCCGCTTGCCCTCGTTCCCCTCGTTCTGGGCAGAGTGCGGCACGAGCGCTGGGCGGTCGTAGGCTTGTTCGCGATTGTTCCCATCGGCGCGCTTTTCTTTTCTGTCTCCCGGGGAGGCATCGCGAGTTTCGGAGTCGAGTTAATGGTATTGGCGACGGTAATGATTCAGCGGCGCGCGATGGGAAGGCAATTGATCGCCGGCGTTGCTGTTCTGCTCCTGGCCTTGCTTCTGGTTTCCTGGCTCGGTGTCGGGCAGCTCGTGCAGCGTTTTTCTTCGTTCCAGGCCCTCGAAGTCACCGTCGGAAAACGCGCCTCCATGCGCCGGGACACCTGGAAAATCTTTCTCCATCACCCCGTCACCGGAACGGGACTGGGCACCCTGCAGATCGTTTATCCACTTTACGAATCGCTTTACGACGGGAAGATCGTCAATCACGCGCACAACGACTACCTCGAGGCGCTCGCCGAGACCGGCATTCTCGGAGGCCTCTGTTGTGCCTGGTTTCTGGGAATTTTGTTCAGCGAATCCTTAAAACGCCTGCGCCAGCTCAACAATTCTTTTGCCGGGGCCTTGCAGCTTTCCGGGCTACTGGCCTGCAGTGGTTTCCTCGTGCACAGTCTTGTCGACTTCAACCTGCATATCCCCGCGAACGCACTGCTGTTTTTTTTGATGGCCCACCTGGCTACCTCCGAAATCCAACCAGTCACTCCGACATCAACATCCCATCGGCGCTCTCGCAATCCTCGAAATCACTGATTGACTTTGGCGTTCTCGCTGTATACTCACCCTCGGGGGTCATCTATTCTCATGCAGCCAGCCAGACTGGGTGCGTTGGTGTTGTGTCTCGTTCCGACTGCACTGCTTGTGTCACTGGCTCTGGCGCCATTCAGCAGCGCTCAACAGGTCGTCCTCGAGACTCCACAACAGGTCAACGACCGCATACGCTGGATGTCCGCCTCCGCGCGGGTGATGCCGCATGACTACGTTATTGGGAATGGCGATCTGCTGGACCTCGAAGTGTTCGATGCGAAAGAGTTCAGCCGCGAAGTGCGCGTCAGCCAGACCGGGACCATTGGCATCCCCCTTGTGCCCGTTCGTTTGCATGTCGCCGGATTGACGGAAGTCCAGGCTGAACAGAAGATCACCGAAGTCCTGGAATCCAACGGCCTGGTCTCTCATGCCGAAGTAAGCCTCAGCGTCAAAGAGAGAAAGAGCAAGCCCATCACCGTTGTTGGGGCCGTGGCGCATCCCACGGTTTACCAGGCGGACCGGCCCGTCACACTTCTGGAAGTCTTGGCGGAGGCCGGAGGCGTTGCCAATGACGCTGGCGACACCGCGATCGTGAGTCGGCCCGTCCAGGAAGCATCGGCAGATCCGTCGGAGCCTCCGGCGATCGGCCCGGAAGAGCAGGCTCCCGCCGCGATCTCCAAAGATCTGACCCACGAAGGCTCAACTCCTCCGCCCGCCTCCTCCGGGGCTGCCGCCCCGAACGCCCCAGCGAATTCTCCTGCGCGGGGTGATCCGCCTCGCTTGAATACTACGATCACCATCAACCTGAACGAGCTGTTGGAAAGCGGCGAAGCGGCGAACAATATCATCCTCCAAGCCGGCGATATCGTTACCGTCCCTCACTCGGGGATCGTCTACATTCTTGGAGCAGTGAGCAAGCCCGGCGGTTTTGTTCTGGCCAATGATCGCGGGCAGATGACCACGTTGAAAGTCTTGGCTCTCGCAGGAGGTTTGAACTCCACGGCGAAAAGGGATCATGCCGTCATCGTCCGCAAAGACAATCAAGGGCAGCAGCATGAAGTTGCCATCGACCTCAAGAAGGTATTGGAACGCCGAGCGGAAGACGTTCAGCTTCAGCCCGGCGACATTTTGTATGTGCCGGACAGCGCCGCGAGGAAGGCTGTGCTCCGCACCGTGGAATTGGGAATTGCTCTCGGGACAGGCGTCGCGCTCTACCGGGTGGCGTACCGCTAAAGATGGCCGGCGAAAACAAACTCGTACCGCGTGAAAATGGCTCCCATGGCGCCGTCGAGCTAGTCTCCCTGCCGGCCCGCCTTCCTTCCTTTGATCTCTCTCCCCGGGAACCCCACCTCTACGACTACCTGCTGATTTTGCGGAAGCACCAGTGGCTGATTCTCTCCTTCCTGCTCGCAGTCGTCACCATTGTAGCCATCGCCACCTTCCGCATGCGGCCCGTTTACGTGGCTACTACTCGTGTTGAGATCGATCGCGAGAACGCAAGCATCCTTCCCTTCCAGGGCGCGGATTCTTATGACTACATGCTGGATCTCGAGAATTACATCGAGACGCAATCCAAAATCCTCACCAGCGAAACGCTCGCCCTCCAAACCATTCGCAACAATGCTCTGTCAGCCCGCCCGGAATTTGCCGCGCCCGACGGTCTCTCGGAAGCGATCTCCAGCGGCAGTCTCGCAAACCAGAAACGTCCGCCCGAACTCGCTCAATTCCTGGGAAGTCTAAGCGTGAAACGCGTCCCCAATAGCCGCCTGATGGACGTCAGTTTTGAATCCACCGATCCCCAGCTCGCAGCCCGCATCGTCAACGCCCATATCGCCTCCTACATCGAACAGAATTTCCGCAGTAAGTACGAGGCTACCACCCAGGCTTCCACTTGGCTCGCCGACCAGCTTGGTGAGTTGAAGATCAGGGTGCAGAAGTCCGAGGACGCCCGCATCGCCTACGAACGCCAAAACCAGATCTGGACGCTCGATGACAAGCAGAACATCACCACCCAACGGCTCTCCGACGTCAACAAGCAGTTGACCGATGCGCAAAGCGATCGCCTGCGCAAGGAATCGCTCTACCAATTTGCCAAGTCCGGTAATCTGGAAGCCGTCCCGGAGGTTCAGAACAATGCCACACTCGCTGATTTGTTCAGGAAGCGCAGCGATGCCGCGTCGCAATACGCGGACCAATTGAGCCAATACGGTCCAAATTTCCCCAAGGTGCAGCGCCTTCAGGCTCAGCTCAAAGAGTTTGATCAAACCATCGAAAAAGAAAAACAGAAAATCCTGGACGTCCTCGAAAGTGATTACCACGAAGCACTCCAGCGCGAAACGCTTCTGACTCGCGCGCTCGACCAGCAGAAGGCGGAAACGAACCAGATGGCCGGAAAGCTTGTCGAATACAACATCCTCAAGCGCGAGGCCGAGGCCAACAAGACGCTCTATGAAGGGCTGATGACCAAGTTGAAGGAAACTGCGATTTCCGCCGGCTTGCGCTCGTCCAACATCCGCGTCGTGGATCCCGCCATGATTCCTTCCACGCCGGCGCGCCCTGCCAAAGCGCGCAACCTTGCGCTGGCCTTTCTCGTGGGCTTGGTCGGCGGTATCGGTTTGGCTCTGATGCGCGAGTATCTTGACAACACCGTGAAGAGCCCGGACGACGTCGAAACCCTTTCGCGGCTGCCTTCTCTCGCGGTCGTGCCTCAGTTCGCTAGTTCCCACGGGAAGGGCAAGCGCCATGGCCTATTGCAGGGCTTCTCATCCAATGGGCATGATAAGCGCATCGAACTGGTCGCTCAGCACTTGCCCAAGTCGCAGATGTCGGAAGCGTTTCGCGCTCTGCGAACTTCCATTTTGCTTTCGCAGGCCGATCATCCGCCTCAAGTCATTCTGGTCACCAGCGCTCTACCGCGCGAAGGGAAGACCACGGCGGCCGCGAATCTTGCTGTCACGCTTGCGCAGTTGGGCGACAGCACCGTGCTGGTCGATGCCGACCTTCGCAAACCCGGCATCGGCCGCCTCCTCAATCTGGCTACCGGAAAATATGCGGGCCTGACTTCCTATCTGGCCGGCGTTTCAAGTCTTGATCTGGTGTCCGTCCCGCACCCGGCGATTCCCAATCTCGTCGCCATTCCTACGGGACCTCTTCCGCCCAATCCCGCGGATTTGCTCTCTTCTCACAAGCTCGTCGAGGCCATCGCGGAGCTCCGCACCAAATTCAAGTTCATTGTCATTGATTCACCTCCCATTATGGCTGCCACCGATGCAGTGATCTTGTCCGTTCAAGCCGACGGCGTGCTGCTCGTCGTTCGCAGCGGCGAAACACCCAAGGAAGCTTTCACACGCACGCGCGACCTGCTGAATAGCGTGAAGTGCCGAATCCTCGGCGTTGTTCTCAATGCCGTGGATGCCAGCGCCCCGGACTATTACTACTCTTACCGCTATTATCCGTACTCATATGGCTATGGTCCGCAAGAAGCGGCTGAAACTCCGCATCAGGAAGATTCCGAGGCCGTCGCTCAGCGCGCCCCCCGCGATCGCGACGACTATGACTCCCAGGCACTTTGAGGAGGCCCTTTGCGCTATTTGATCACCGGCGGCGCGGGTTTTATCGGTTCGCACCTCGCGGAGCGGCTTCTCGACCGTGGCGACCACGTGGTTTTGCTCGACAATCTTTCAACGGGCAGCATGGAAAACATACGGCACCTCAAGTCCTCCGGGCGCATGCAATATCACCTGGACAACATCGAGAATCGCCAGTTGCTCGCCGAGCTCGTCGATGATGCCGATGTGATCGTCCATCTGGCCGCCGCTGTAGGCGTAAAACTCATCGTCGAAAGTCCCGTCAAGACCATCGAGACCAACGTCAATGGGACTCAGTTGATCCTCGAAGCGGCTTGCAAGAAAAGGAAACTTGTTCTCACGGCGTCCACATCGGAAGTCTACGGCAAGAACACCAACGTTCCTTTCCACGAAGATGCCGACCTCGTACTTGGCCCCACCACCAAAGGCCGCTGGAGCTACGCGGCTTCCAAGGCGCTGGATGAATTTCTTGCTCTTTCCTACTGGAAGGAAAAAAAGCTGCCCGTCATCGTGGTTCGCTTATTCAATACCGTTGGGCCACGGCAAACCGGCCGCTATGGAATGGTGCTCCCCAATTTCGTCAAGTCCGCCCTGGACAACACCACGATCAGCATTTACGGCAACGGGAAGCAATCTCGCAGCTTCTGTGATGTGCGTGACACGGTTGAAGGTCTTATCCGCCTTATGGATTTGGAGCGCTCCATCGGCGAAGTTATCAACGTCGGTAATACCGAAGAAATCACCATCGAGGCATTGGCGCAGCGCGTGAAGGAACGCACCGGCAGCTCCTCCCGCATTGAGTATGTACCTTACGATCAGGCCTACGAACCGGGCTTCGAAGACATGATGCGCCGCGTGCCCTCCGTCGAAAAACTCCACGCTCTGACCGGCTTCCGTCCCCGTACTCCGCTGAATGAGATCATTGACCGCGTCGCCGCCTTCTTTCAGCAAAAAGCCGAAGGCCTCGACATTCACAGAGTAGCCAGTGCCAGCGCCGATTAGATTCTGTCCCCAGGACAGCTTGTAGCATTT